>Ga0209023_10002320_pt1 | contig 24055 bp, 23 predicted proteins | sample LakOneMetagenome_FD_187468 | JGI IMG/M metagenome (GOLD analysis project Ga0209023, IMG submission 187468) | Freshwater and sediment microbial communities from Lake Erie, Canada (SPAdes) (version 2) | ecosystem: Environmental > Aquatic > Freshwater > Lentic | place: Lake Erie, Canada... | reverse complement strand
ACCATGAGATTTCTCTGGCCTTAGATATAAGCGGGCACGAGGCAATGCTTGTGCTCGATGTGGTATTCAAATTCTTCGCGGAAGTTCTTGATCATGGCGCGTACCGGCATCGCCGCCGCATCGCCCAAGGCGCAAATGGTGCGGCCCTGGATGTTGTCGGCGATCGAGTTCAGCATGTCCAGATCGTCGGCGCGGCCCTGGCCGTGCTCAATACGGTGGATCATGCGGTACAGCCAGCCCGTGCCTTCGCGGCATGGGGTGCACTGGCCGCACGATTCTTCGTAATAGAAGTACGACAGGCGCAGCAGCGACTTGACCATGCAGCGCGTTTCGTCCATGACGATCACGGCGCCCGAACCGAGCATGGAGCCCGCTTTGGCGATCGAATCGTAGTCCATGTCGGTGGCCATCATCACGTCGCCGGTCAGCACTGGCATGGAGGAGCCGCCTGGAATGACTGCCTTGATCTTTTTACCGTCGCGCATGCCGCCCGCCAATTCCAGCAGCTTGCTGAACGGGGTGCCGAGCGGAACTTCGTAGTTGCCTGGCAAAGCCACGTCGCCCGACATCGAGAAGATCTTGGTGCCGCCGTTGTTCGGCTTGCCCAATTTGGCGTACGCCTCGCCGCCCATGTTGATGACCCATGGCACCGCAGCGAAGGTCTCGGTGTTGTTGATGGTGGTCGGCTTGCCGTACAGGCCGAAGGACGCAGGGAAAGGCGGCTTGAAGCGCGGCTGACCCTTCTTGCCTTCGAGCGACTCGAGCAGCGCGGTTTCTTCGCCGCAGATGTAGGCGCCGTAACCGTGGAAAGCGTGCAGCTGGAAGCTGAACTCGCTGCCCATGATCTTGTCGCCCAGCATGTTGGCGGCGCGCGCTTCTTCCAGCGCTTCTTCAAAGCGGTCGTAGTCGGCGAAAATTTCGCCGTGGATGTAGTTGTAACCCACGGTGATGCCCATCGCATAAGCGCCGATGGCCATGCCTTCGATCAGTGCATGGGGGTTGTAACGGATGATGTCGCGGTCCTTGAAGGTACCTGGCTCGCCTTCGTCGGTATTGCAGACGAGGTATTTCTGGCCAGGGAACTGACGTGGCATGAAGCTCCACTTCAGACCCGTCGGGAAGCCGGCGCCGCCGCGGCCGCGCAGGGACGAGGCTTTGAGTTCGGCGATCACTTGTTCAGGGGTGATCTTTTCTTCGAGGATACGGCGCAGTGCGCTGTAGCCGCCGCGTTTCACGTAATCCTGCAGATGCCAGTTCTTGCCGTCCAGGTCAGCCAGGATCAGCGGGGCGATGTGGCGGTTGTGGAGTGATGTCATTTCTTGAGTTCCTCGACCAGCGCGTCGATCTTGTCGTTCGACATCCAGCTGCACATGCGCTTGTTATTGACCAGCATGACCGGGGCGTCGCCGCACGCGCCCATGCACTCGCCTTCGACCAGCGTGAACTGGCCGTCGGCCGTCGTTTCGCGGTAGCCGATGCCGAGCTTTTCCTTCAGGTGATGGGCCGCCTTCTCGCCGCCGGACAACTGGCATGGCAAGTTGGTGCAGACGGAAATCTTGTATTTGCCGACCGGCTTGGTGTTGTACATATTGTAGAACGTGGCCACTTCCTGGACGGCGATGGCCGGCATGCCGATATAGTCGGCAACGTCCTGCATCACTTCCGGCGGCAGCCAGCCCTTTTCATCCTGGGCGATGGCGAGTGCCGCCATGACCGCCGACTGGCGCTGGTCTGCCGGGAACTTCGCGAGTTCACGGTCGATTTTTTTGTATGACTGCTCTGATAACAACATGTTTTTGTGCCTCAATAGTGCGCTGGCTTACCGGTCAATACTGCCGAATACGATGTCCTGGGTACCGATGATGGTGACGGCATCGGCGATCATGTGGCCGCGGGCCATTTCGTCCAGGCTTTGCAAGTGCGCATAGTCCGGAGCGCGAATCTTCAGGCGGTACGGCTTGTTGGCGCCATCAGAGACGATGTAAATGCCGAACTCGCCCTTCGGGTGCTCGACCGCGGCATAGGCCTCGCCCGGCGGGACGTGGAAGCCTTCGGTGAACAGCTTGAAGTGGTGAATCAGCGACTCCATGTTCGACTTCATGTCGGTACGCGACGGCGGCGCCACCTTGCGGTTCTCGGTCATGACCGGGCCCGGGTTGGCGCGCAGCCAGGTGATCGCCTGCTTGATGATGCGGTTCGACTGACGCATTTCTTCGATGCGGACCAGGTAGCGGTCGTAGCAGTCGCCATTGGTGCCGACCGGAATGTCGAAGTCCATCTTGTCGTACACGGCGTACGGCTGGGTCTTGCGCAGATCCCATTCCACGCCCGAGCCGCGCAGCATGGCGCCGGTGAAGCCCATTGCTTTTGCGTCTTCCGGCGAGACCACGCCGATGCCGACGGTACGCTGTTTCCAGATACGGTTGTCGGTCAGCAGGGTTTCATATTCGTCGACGTACTTGACGAAGCGCTTGGAGAAGTCTTCCAGGAAGTCCAGCAGCGAACCCTGACGGTGTTCGTTCAGTTCGTCGATGGCTTTCTGGCTGCGGATGATCGAGGCTTTGTGCTTTGGCATCGCGTCCGGCAGGTCGCGATACACGCCGCCCGGACGGTAGTATGCCGCGTGCATACGTGCACCCGAAACAGCTTCATAGGCGTCGAACAGATCTTCGCGGTCGCGGAAAGCGTACAGGAACGGGCCCATCGCACCGACGTCGAGCGCGTGCGCGCCCAGCCACATCAGGTGGTTCAGGAGGCGCGTGATTTCGTCGAACATGACGCGGATGTACTGGGCGCGCACCGGCACTTCGATGCCGAGCAGCTTTTCGATCGCCATCACGTAGGCGTGTTCATTGCTCATCATCGACACGTAGTCGAGACGGTCCATGTACGGTACCGATTGCAGGTAGGTGCGGGTCTCGGCCAGCTTCTCGGTGCCGCGGTGCAAGAGGCCAATGTGCGGGTCGGCACGTTGAATCACTTCGCCGTCCAGCTCAAGCACCAAACGCAGCACGCCGTGCGCTGCCGGGTGCTGCGGACCGAAGTTGAGGGTGTAGTTCTTAATCTCAGCCATTATTTCATCCCGTAGGTTTCTTCGCGGATCACGCGAGGAATGATTTCACGCGGCTCGATCGTGACCGGCTGGTAGATGACGCGCTTTTGTTCTGGGTCGTAACGCATTTCCACGAAACCGGAGATCGGGAAGTCTTTGCGGAACGGATGGCCGATGAAGCCGTAGTCGGTCAGGATGCGGCGCAGGTCGTTGTGGCCTTCGAACAAGATGCCGTACATGTCGAACGCTTCGCGCTCGTACCAGTTGGCGGCGCGCCAGACCGAAGTGACCGAGGCCAGCACCGGCATGTCGTCGTCTTGCGCGAACACGCGCACGCGCACGCGCCAGTTGTGGACCAGCGACAGCAAGTGCGAAACGGCCGCGAAACGCGCGCCATCCCAGGTGCCTTCGCCGTAGGTGGAGTAATCCACGCCGCACAGGTCGATCAGCTGGTCGAAGCGCAGCGATGGCTCGTCGCGCAGGGTCAGCATGGTGGCCGCGTAATCGGCAGCCTTGACGACAACCGTCACTTCGCCCAGCGCGGTGGTCACTTGAGCGCCTTCACCGAGCACGGATGCCAGGGTGGAAGCGAGTTTTTCGATTTTACTTGTCATGATTAGCGGGCGATGGTGTTGGTGCGCTTGATCTTGTTCTGCAATTGCAGAATGCCGTACAGCAGCGCCTCAGCGGTTGGCGGGCAACCTGGCACGTACACATCAACCGGCACGATGCGGTCGCAACCGCGCACCACCGAATACGAGTAGTGATAGTAGCCGCCGCCGTTGGCGCACGAACCCATGGAAATAACCCAGCGCGGTTCCGGCATCTGGTCGTAGACCTTGCGCAGCGCCGGCGCCATTTTGTTGCACAGCGTGCCGGCGACGATCATCACGTCGGACTGGCGCGGCGATGGGCGGAACACGACGCCGAAGCGGTCCATGTCGTAGCGGGCAGCGCCCGTGTGCATCATTTCGACCGCGCAGCAAGCCAGGCCAAACGTCATCGGGAACATCGACCCGGTGCGTGCCCAGTTGATCAGTTTGTCGGCCGTCGTGGTGACGAAACCTTCGTTTAATACGCCTTCAATTGACATGGCTTATTCCCAATCAAGGGCACCTTTCTTCCAGATATACCAAAAACCAACCACGAATTCGGCGATGAACACCATCATCGTAACGAACCCGGACCAGCCCAGTTCACGCATGGAGACACCCCATGGGAAGAAGAATGCCGTTTCCAGATCAAACAAAATAAACAGAATAGCGACGAGGTAGTAACGCACGTCGAACTTCATGCGGGCATCTTCGAATGCTTCGAAGCCGCACTCGTAGGGCGATAGTTTAGCGGAATCCGGTTTGTTGGGTCCGAGCAGGTAGCCAAGCACCTGGGGAGCGACACCGACACCGATGCCAACCAAAATGAAAAGAAGAACGGGGAAGTAATTTTCGAGGTTCACGGATGAAGCCCTTTTTGATCGATCGGTTAATGAACCACTGCGTTTTCAGCAGCGCCCTATCGTACGATCCTGGCTTGAAGCCTACCACCAGGACCGTAACGACTGATCCTCGTAAAAAAGCCAGCTTGGGTACGAAGTTCACTTCGTGCGACCTTGCTGGCTTCTCTGTATTCTTGGTGCCGACGGCGAGACTCGAACTCGCACAGGATTTCTCCCACTACCCCCTCAAGATAGCGTGTCTACCAATTTCACCACGTCGGCATTGAGTCCGCTATTCTACATTGTTACAGAGCTGTATTCAATGCAAACTTGCGATATAACAAGCTTAAAACTAAAAAATGCTGCTTCTTTTTTGCATCCGCCATGAGGAATGGCGGGTCCTGCTGAAACTGTGTGCAGCTTACTTAGGAATCTGCGCTGGCGCCGGGGCCGGTGCTGGCGCGGCGGCGGCCGGCGCTGCCGGTGCGGCCGGGGTGGTGCCGGGTGCGGCAGCCGGAGGCGGCGTCTTGACGCTGTCGATCACGCCGCCGGTGCCAGCGGTGCGCTGGGTGGCGAAGCTGGCCAGCAGCAGGGTCGAGCCAAAGAACACGGCGGCGGCTACGCCGGTCGACTTGGACATGAAGTTCGACGAGCCGGTCGCGCCGAACAGGCTGCCCGATGCGCCCGAACCGAAGGCGGCGCCCATGTCGGCACCCTTGCCATGCTGAAGCAATACCAGCCCGATGATGATCAGGGCGGAAATAACCTGCACAATAACAACCAGATTTTGCAACGACGAGTTCATTTCTATTCCATTCCAGGTTTGACTGCGAAAAATGCGATTAATTCGGTGCTGCGGCGTGGATGATGGCCAGGAAATCGGCCGCCTTGAGGGCTGCCCCGCCAATCAGGCCGCCATCGATGTCCGGCTGCGCCATCAGTTCGCGCGCGTTGTCGGGCTTCATGCTGCCGCCGTACAGGATCTGCACGCCGCCAGCGACGATGGCATTGACTTCGGCCATCTGCGCGCGCAAGTGGGCATGGACTTCCTGCGCCATTGCTGGCGTGGCGGTCTTGCCGGTGCCGATGGCCCACACGGGTTCATAGGCCACGACGATCTGGTTCAAGCGCTCGCCGACCTTGTCCAGCACGGCGCCAAGCTGGTGCCGCACGACCACGAAGGTCTGCTCCGCCTCGCGCTCGGCCAGCGTTTCACCGACGCACACGATCGGGGTCAGACCCGCATCGAGGGCGGCGATTGCCTTGCTGGCAACCAGCGCGCTGCTTTCGGCGTGGTAGGCACGGCGCTCGGAATGGCCGACGATCACGAAACGGCAGGCAAAATCGGCCAGCATGGCAGCCGACACTTCGCCGGTATAGGCGCCGCCGGTGTGCGCCGAGACATCCTGCGCGCCCCAGTCGACCGGGCTGCCGGCCAGCGCTGCCTGGCACTGCGCCAGGTAGGGCGCCGGTGCGCAGACGGCGCAATCGGCAGCGGAACCGCTCACGCCTTGGACGATGCCCGACAACAAGCCGGCATTCGCGGCAAGGCTGCCATTCATTTTCCAATTTCCGACGACCAGTTTGCGACGCATAGTAGCCCAGATTTAATTAACCCGCTATTTTAACTCTCGATCAGGGGGCGGTCAAACAAACGGCGCCGATCGCCGGTAAAAAGCTAATCATTTGCACAACATTTCGACGCGAACGGCGGCGGGGCGGCGTGTCCCGCCGATAAAGATGCATCGGCGTCACAGCACCTGCAGCATGATCTTGCCCACGTGCGTGGACGTTTCCATCAAGGCATGCGCGGCCGCGGCCTGTTCCAGCGGGAAGGTCTTGAAGATCACTGGCCGGATCTTGCCCTGCTCGATCAAGGGCCACACCTGTTCGCGCAAGCGGGCCGCGATGGCCGCCTTGAATGCAATCGGCCGCGGCCGCAAGGTCGAGCCGCTGATCGACAGGCGCCGGCGCAGCACCTGCCCGAGATCGATCTGCGCCTTGGCGCCGCCGAGCAGCGCGATCAGCCCGATGCGGCCATCATCGGCCAGACAGTCGATTTCGCGCGCGACATAATCGCCGCCCACCATGTCGAGCACCACATCGACACCCTTGCCACCGGTGAGTTCCTTGACGATGGCGACAAAATCCTCGCTGCGGTAATTGATGCCCCGCTCCGCGCCAAGCGCCTCGCAGGCGCGGCACTTGTCGTCGCTGCCGGCGGTGGCGAACACGCGGTGGCCAAGCGCGGTCGCGATCTGGATCGCCGTCACCCCGATGCCCGAGCTGCCGCCCTGCACCAGCAAGGTCTCGGCGCCGGACAGGCGCGCACGGTCGAACACGTTGCTCCACACGGTAAAGAAGGTTTCAGGCAAGGATGCCGCTTCCAGCGGGCTCAGCCCCGCGGGCATGGGCAGGCACTGCTGCAGCGGCGCGGCGCAATACTGCGCATAGCCGCCGCCCTGCACCAGCGCGCACACCAGATCGCCGCGCCGGAAGGGGGAATCGCCCAGGTCTCCATCGACGATCTCGCCTGCCACTTCCAGCCCCGGCAGGTCGGACGCGCCCGGCGGCACCGGATAGTGCCCCAGGCGCTGCAGGACATCGGGACGGTTGACGCCGGCCGCATGCACCCTGATCAGCACCTCGCCCTGTTTCAGGATGGGCAAGGGACGCTCGGTCAGTTGCAGCACGTCCGGACCGCCCGGTTGCTTGATTTCAATGGCACGCATGGTCGCTCTCGTGAAAGGGAAAGAGCACGATTGTACTGCGCACACCGATTACAGTTCGGTCGCCGGCAGCGCCTCGCGTGCGGCCTTGTCGGGGAAATTGACCGGCCGGTAGCGCACCGGATAGCGGTCCGCTTCGCGCGCGAAGGGACCGGTCGCCTCCAGCAGGTCGTTCCAGGCGACCAGCTTGGGCGGACCGGTGCGCTTTTCCCCGTCGAGCTCGGCCGTGGAGACCAGGGCGACCAGGTCGGTTTCGGGCAGCAGCGTGTCGACGTCCTCGGTCCAGACTGAAAAGCTCGCTTCACGTCCGGATTCGGCCGACGCAATGACCTGGAAGCTGGCCACGAACACGTCCACACCGGCCTGCGCGTGGGCCTTTGCCAACATGTCTTTCTGGCCCGCGTAATCCTCGGCCAGGATCTTGCGGCGCCAGTCGGACAAGCGCGCCAGCACATCCGGGTAGACCGGCAGGTATTCGACGGGCCGCCCCTGCTGATAGTGGTACATCAAGGCCGACACCTGGCGCCCTTCTTCGTCGGCGAACTGGCGCGCCAGGGCGATCATGGCCAGCTGCGCATCGCGATCGTTGGCGGACGCCACCAGCAACCGGTTGCGGGTGGGGATCATGGCCACCGGTTCGCCGGCCACGCCAAGCTGGTACAGCACGTCGGGGAACAGCAGGCGGGAGGTGTCGTAGGAATCGTTCCAGGTGCCCAGGAACAAACCGGGCGCGATCTGGTCGAAACACGATACCGTCCTGTCGCGCAGATTGTCGCTGGCGGCGGCCAGCGCATCGGCAAAGCCCACGTCCCAACCGGCCAGGGTGGCAGCGGTCAGCGTCATCATCGCGTGCTCGGTATCGAAGGCCAGCATGATGGCCGCGTCCGCGCTCAACGGCTGCGCAGCGGGGAGCCTGGCCGCGTCCGCGTCGGTGGTTGCCGACAGCGCCACGTATTCGATCATGGAACGGCTGCGCAGCACCGGCAGCAGCCTGGCCTTGGCCGCCGCGAACGAGGATGGCAGTTCCTCGGCCATCATGCTCTTCAGATAGGCTTGCATGACCTGGGGACGCTCGGCACGGCCGACCCGGCAATAGTCGCGATAGAAATTGGTCAGGTTGAAGATTTGCTTGCCATCGGCACCGATCAGTAAGCGAAATTGCGCCTGATCGACCTCGATGGGATGCGCATAGCCTTGTGCGCGCAAGCCATTGACGGCGATGGTGGAAAACTTTTCCGGCGATGGCGGCCCGGTGAACCAGTCGAATATGCCCACTGCGAATCCTTGATGCGTGACTACAATTTAGCAAATATACAAGATTGACGCGGAGGCGTCACGCCGCTTGGCTCCGGTGCCGCCCCAGAAGTAACCGGTTGCAACTTCTATTGACGCTGGATATTTCCATGTGGCAATGTGCGTGCCATTCCGCCCGCTCATCCGCACAGGACCTCCGTGAAACTGCCCTTCCCTTCCCCGCTTTGCACCGTACTCGCCTGCGCCACCCTGCTCACCGCCGCCCCGGTCCGCGCCAACGATAGCGACGACCTGGTCGGCATGATCAACGCCTGGCGCGCCGCGCCCGGCAATTGCGAGGGCCGGCGCGTGGCCGCCCCGCCCCCGCTCAAGATCAACCGCGCCCTGGCCCAGCTGGGCATTGCCAGCGGCGGCGACCTGAAACGGGCGCTGGAACAGGCCGACTACACGCCGCGCCACGCGGAAGCGGTCGAACTGTCGGGCTTGAGCGACGTGCGCGGCGCCATGGCCATGCTGCGCGAACGCAGCTGCCGCATGCTGCTGGACCCGCGCTTTGCCGACATTGGCGCGGTACGCAGCGGCGCCACCTGGCAGATCGTGGTGGCCCAGCCCCTGCTGGAGAACAAGCTCAAGGACTGGAAGGAATCGGGCCGCGCCATTCTGCGCGCCAGCAATGCCGCGCGCGCGACCGGGCGCAGCTGCGGCGGGCGCGATTATCCTGCCGCGCCGCCATTGAAGTGGAGCGCCCTGCTGGGCGAAGCGGCGCTGCAACACAGCCGCGACATGGCGCATGAAGCCAACCTCAGCCATCAGGGTTCGGACGGCAGCACCGTGGGCAAGCGCGCCACCCGCGCCGGCTACCAGTGGAGCACGGCCGGCGAAAACATCATGCTGGGTGTGGGAACGGCGGAAGAAGCGGTCGCCGGCTGGGTGGACAGCCCCGGCCACTGCGCCAATCTGATGAACCCGGCCTTTACCGAGATGGGCGGCGCCTACGCGATCGATCAGAAGCGGCGCGGCGGCAACATCTACTGGACCCAGGTGTTCGGCGCGCCACGCTGAGCCGGGAGTTCAGGCGCCGGCGCCCGTACGCGACGTCGTCGGCAAGGCCTGGCCCGGCTTCCAGTTGCGCGACAGTGCCTGCGCTTCGTCGATCTGCTCCTGCGTCATGCGCTTGGCAATCTCGCTGCGCTGCGCGACCGCGTTGGCATTGCCGCCGGCAGCGGCCAGATTCCACAGCATGTAGGCGAGGACCTTGTCCGGCGGCAGCCCGGCCGCATGGTAGCGGTACATCAGTCCCAGCGCGTGCTGGGCATCGGCATGGCCTTTTTCGGCCGCGCGCCGGAACCAGTAGACGGCGGTCTTGTGGTCGATCGCCACCGCATTGCCGGTGTAATACATCGCGCCGACCACATACTGCGCATCGGCCTTGCCCTGTTCGGCCGCCTTGCGGTGCCAGGACAGCGCCTGCGCATAGTCGCGCGCCACGCCCCGGCCCATGTAGTACATCAGCCCAAGCAAATGCTGGGCATCGGCATTGCCTGCCTTGGCCAGCGGGACGATTTCCTTGAGTGCCTGCGCATATTGCTTCGCGTTATAGGCAGTGGCGCCTTGCGTGAAGCCAGCGCAGGCAGACCCGGCAACGCCGAGGGCAAGGGTGATCGCAATGATGAGTTTTTTCATGTCAGGCGTGTCGCACCGCGGTCAGTCTGTCGGGATCCCATCGTTTATTTCCAGCTCACGCTGCCAAGGCCGTCGACACTGACGCTGCGCTTGGCCGGCTTGCCATACACCGTGACCGAGCCCAGTCCGCTCAAGTTCAGGCTGGCGTTTTGGCGGGCGAACACGGCGGCATTGCCCAGCCCGCTTAGATCGAGGGTGACCATGTCGGTCTGAAAATGCTGCGCATCCAGGCTGCCGAGGCCGCCAAGACTGGCCTTAAGCCATTTGCTGCTGCCGCGCAGCGTAACGAAACCGGCGCCATGGAGGTTCAGGTCGATGCCATCGGCGCTGTCGCCTGCGATCTGCATGCTGCCTACACCGCCGAGGCTGGCGCGTACCAGTCGATAATCGGACGCGACCTTCATGGAACCGGCGCCCTCGAGGCGCAGCTCGAGTTCATCGCCGCGAAAGCCGCTCACCTCGGTCCAGCCCACGCTGTCGGAGGCGACCTCGCGCAGGGAAGGCAAGGTCAGCTCGGCGTGCAGGCGAACATGTTTGCGGCCCACTTGAAATTGTTTGCCATCGGTGCCGATGGTCATGGTGTCGCCATGCTGTTCGGACGTGGTCCTGGCCACCAGGGCGCGCTCGCCGCTGATGACAAGCGATGCCACGGCGCCCTGCCTGAGCTTGAGATCGATCATTCCATCGAGCTTGACGCGCACGATGCGCGCATCCACGGCCCGGGTCTCGGTGACGGTATCAACCGGTGCGGCCACGGCCGCGACGCTGGTTGCAAACAGGCTTGCTGCCACACCGAGCTTGAACAACTGATTCATGCGATGGTCTCCAAACGTTGCGCCCTTGCCTTGCCAGGCAGGCGTCCTGCATTCCAGCTTATTGTGCGGCAGCTTTTTCGGCAGCGGTCATGCGCTTGGCGCTGACGGTGACCACTTGCATGGGAATGGCGCTATCGGCCCGCACGGCGATCGGTGCGGCAGGGACGGGCGACGAAGCGGTCGCGAAGCTGTTCACGCCGATGAGGGCGATGGCGACGACGAAGATGGCTTCCATGTTTTTTGCGATGTTCATGATGTGGCTCCTGGTGGGGTGAATCGGTTGCGGTATGTGATCACTGTATGCCTAGCCCCCTGCCATCTCCAGCGGAATGCGACGAACTGCATAATTTCGATGCCAGTCGACGAAAATGCGGGATCAAGCGATACTGGCGCCACCTTCACCCTGTTCAACCTGCGCATGCCCGCTTCCCCCGCCACAGACTATGACGCCATCGTTGCCGGCAGCGGCCCCGGGGGCGCCAGCGTGGCACGGGCGCTGGCCCGGCGCGGGCAGCGGGTGCTGATCCTCGAGCAAGGTCCCGCCGCCGCCGTCCGGGGCACGCTGGGGCAGATGGCGCGCTTTGCCGCCATTCCCGGACGTGGCGCGTTTTTCCACCGCGACGCCTCGCTGCTGGTCCAGGGCGTCAACGCGGGCGGCAGCTCGACGGTCAACTTCGCCACCGCCACCGATCCGCCGGCGGCCATGTTTGCCGCCCACGGCATCGACCTGACGGCCGAACTGCGCGCCCTGCGCGCCGAACTGCCGATCGCTCCCCTGCCCGACCACCTGGTCGGGCCCATGGCCACGCGCATCATGGCCGGCGCGCGCACCCTGGGCCTGGACTGGCGCAAGCTGGAGAAAATGATCCGTCCCCAGATCTGCCGCAGCGGCTGCTGGCGCTGCGTCTACGGCTGTCCCTTCGGCGCCAAATGGACGGCGCGCGACTTTCTCGACCAGGCAGTGAGCGCAGGCGCCACCCTGCTCGACAACGCGACCGTGCAGCGCGCCGCGATCGACAACGGGCGCGCGGTCGGGGTGGACTATCTGCGCGGCGGCGTGCTGCAGCGCGCCAGGGCGCGCCACATCGTCTTTGCCGGGGGCGGCATCGGCAGCGCACGCCTGCTGCACGCCTCCGGCCTGGGGCCGCGCGAGAGCGCGTTTTTCAGCGATCCGGTGGTGGCCGTCATGGGCACGGTGGACGACATCGAAGGCGGGGCCGAAGTGCCGATGGCGGCCGGCATGCGGCTCGACGCCGACGGCATCTCGCTGGCCGACCTGACGCTGCCGCGCCCCATGTACCAGGGCTTTGCCGCGCAGGTGGGGCGGCTCGACCGGCTGCTCGCGCACCAGCGCACGCTGAGCATCATGGTCAAGATCCGCGACGACATTGGCGGCAGCGTCGGTCCACGCTGGGTCGACAAGACCCTGAGCGGGGCAGACCGCGCCAAGCTGGCACGGGGCAGCGAGCTGGCGCGCGAGGTCCTCGCCGCCTGCGGCGCCCGCAAGGTATTCCAGAGCTGGCATTTTGCAGCCCATCCGGGGGGCAGCGTGCGCATCGGCGACGGCGTTGACAGCAACCTGCAAACCCGCGCCGCGGGGCTGTACGTGTGCGACGCGTCGGTGATTCCGCAGGCGTGGGGCTTGCCACCGACCCTGACGCTGCTGGCGCTGGGTGCGAGGCTGGGCGCCGCGCTGGCCGACTAGGCCGCGAGCGAGCCGTTCAAGGCCGCGTTGACCAGATCGTCGATCTCCGCCGTCACATGGGTCATGGTGCCGGCCACCGCCGCGAACTCCTTGCCGGCGGTACCGGCGCGGGCTGCCACGATCTGCGCCTCGAACGCCACCAGGCGGGCCTGGCGCGCCACCGTCTTGATCGTGCCCATGGTCGCCTGCAACTCGCGGCGCTGATTGATGGCGTGGCGGCGCGACTGCTCCTCGTAGACCAGCGTCAAACCGTTCAAGACACTGAGCAAGGGCGTCGCCCCGCGCACCAATTCGTCGAGCAGGGCCGGCGCGCCCTTGGCATCGCCGACGATGGCATCGAGCGTGGCGTCGGCCAGATCGATAAATTGGCGGATCACGCGGTCGCCCTGCAGGGTGCCGAAATACGCATCATGGAGCTGGCCGCAAAAAATGCCCGGCAAGCCGCCCTTGCCCTCGACCAGAGTGAGGTGGGCATCGCGAAACAGCGCCAGCGTTTCGCGCGCGGTCGCGGCGGCGCCCTCATGGCCCAGGGAAGCGAGCACCGCATAGAGGACCACGCGCTGGGACGCAAAGCGGCGGCGGCCGGACAGATTGATCAGCGCACCGAACATATCGCCGGACAGCTGGACCGTGGCGAAAGACGCCTCGGGCAAGGCGTCGGTGGTTTCCATGTGGTCGAGCATGGCGCGCTCCTCGTGGTGGTTATGCCGGATCGCGGCAATCGATCCTACCCCAGAGCATTTTCCGTGCCAGCAACTCCGCCCCTGCCCCCCCGCCAAGGCTCACCAAAGCAGCGCAGTTTGCAGCATCCCAAGCACCACCACAGCCCACCAAGCGCCAAATTGAAGCACCCCAACTTCGGGGTCAGACCTCAATTTGGGAACTGTTTTGAGGCAACAGCCTTCATAGCGGACCGCCTTGTTTCAAAACAATTCTCATTTTGAGGTCTGACCCCGTTTGTGCGATGCGTCAACTTCGGGGTCAGACCTCAATTTGGGAACTGTTTTGAGGCAACAGTCTTCAGAGCGAACGGCCTTGGTTCAAAACAATTCCCATTTTGAGGTCTGACCCCGTTGTTGGGGTGGGGGAAAGAAGGGAGCCTACGGGCGTATGCATATATGCATTTTGAGGTGCGGTGGTTTTCGCGGAAAATGTTTGCGGTGCGCACGCGGCAAGGTATAAGATGCTTCGCCGCGCTGGAATTGTGTTTCCAGCATTGGTTTTTGGCAAGTTCCCAAGTCACACTGCTACCTTCTTGAGGTGTTTATGCGTATGCGTCACGTTCCCGTTTTACTGGCAGGCTTGTCCCTGTCGCTGTCGGCCATGGCGGCCACTGCGGACAGCTGGAAGATTCCCGTCAGCGTCAAGAAGCTCGATAACGGCCTGACCGTCATCGTCTCGCCCGACCACAGTTCCCCGACCGTCGGCGTGAGCGTGGTCTACCACGTGGGCATGCGCCTGGAACCGAAAAACCGCACCGGCTTCGCCCACCTCTTCGAACACTTGATGTTCCAGGGCACCCCGAATGCGCCAAAAGGCGTGTTCGACAAGGCCATCACCGGCGGCGGCGGCCGCAATAACGGTTCGACCCGCCCCGATTTCACCAACTACATCGAAACGGCGCCGGTCTCGGCCCTCGATTCCATCCTGTGGCTGGAGGCGGACCGCATGAAGACGCTGGACTTCAGCGAGAGCTCACTGAAGAACCAGCAGGATGTGGTCAAGGAAGAGATCCGCGTCAACGTGAAGAACCAGCCTTACGGCGGCTTCATGTGGATCGACATTTCGCAGCAGGCCTTCCAGAAGTGGGAAAACAACCACGATGGCTACGGCAGCTTCAAGGACCTGGAAGGCGCGAGCCTCGACGATGTGCGCAATTTCCATCGCGATTACTACGGTCCGAACAATGCGGTCCTGGCGATCGCCGGCGATGTGACCCCGGAACAGGGCTTCGCCCTGGCCAAGAAGTATTTTGCGGCGATCCCCAAGCGCGCCACGCCGCCGATGGCCGACTTCAAGGAGTCGCTCAACACGGCTGAAAAGCGCGTCGAGCAGTTCGATACGCTGGCCCAGGTGCCCGCCATCGCGGCGGCCTGGAAGATGCCTGAACGCGGCAGCAAGGACCAGGCGCCGATGGCGGTGCTGGGCGAGCTGCTGGCCGGTGGCGATGCGTCGATCCTGTACCAGGGCCTGGTCAAGGGCCGCGAGCTGTCGCTCAATGTCGATTCGCTGTATGGCTTGACCAGCCCATGGGAATTCGACGGCCCGACGCTGTTTACCGTGTTCGCGCTGTACAAGCCGAATACCACCGCCGATGCGCTGCTGGGCGCGATCGATGAGGAAATCGCCAAGGTCGTCAAGAATGGTGTCGATGCCGCCACCCTCAAGCGTGTCAAGACGCGCATGCTGGCCGACTGGTACGACACCAACGAGAGCTTCATCAACCGCGCCGATACCCTGGCCAAGCTGCAGACCCTGTGGGGCGATGCGAATGTGGTCAACAAGGTACCGGGCTGGATCGAGGGCGTGACCTCGGCCGACGTGCAACGCGCCGCCGCCACGTATCTGACCAGCGCCAACCGCACCGTCATCGACCGCAAGCTTGCGCCGAAACCGGCGCCAGCTCCCGTGGCCGCGCCAGCCGCCGCGCCCGCACCAACCGCTACCAAGAACTAAGGAGAGCATCCATGAAAAAACTGATGCTGACACTCGCCATTTCGATGATGTTCGCGCCGGCCGTCTACGCCGCCACCGACGTCGATGCCGCCCTGGCCAAGCTGCCGCCGTTCGGCAAGGACAAGCCGATTCCGGCCCCGCAGATCACCAAGAAGACCCTGTCCAATGGCCTGACCGTATGGGTCGTGCCACGCAAGGGCTTGCCGCGCGTCGACTTCGTGCTCGCCGTGCGCGGCGCGGGCTATGCTGCCGACGACAAGCAGCACCCGGCGTTTGCCAAGATGCTGGCGGGGATGCTCAATGAAGGCACCGCCAAGCGCGATTCGCGCGCCATCGCCGAAGCTGCGCAAGGCCTGGGCGGCGCTGTCGGCGCCGATGCCAGCCATGATGGCATCACGGTGTTTGCCAATGCGCTCACGTCGAACGCGGCGCCCATGCTCAATCTGCTGGCCGAAGTGGCGCGTACGCCCTCCTTCCCTGCCAATGAGGTCGAGCTGACCAAGGGGAATGCCCTGCAGGGCTTGAAGGCTGCCGAAGCGCAGCCGGGCTTCCGCGTCGAACGCGCCCTGAACAAGGTCATTTACGGCGACCATCCGTATGCGACAACGACGCCGACCGCCGCCGCGATCACCTCGGTCAACGATGCCTACTTCAAGACCGAACACGCGAAACGCTTCCGCCCTGATCGCGCCCTGCTGGTAATTACCGGCCGCGTGACGCCGGAAGCGGCGCTGAAGATGGCCACGGCCGCCTTCGGCGACTGGAAGGCCGACGGCAGCGCCCTGCCGGAGACGCCGCTGGCCGCGACCAATGTGGCGCCGGTACGCCAGCTGCTGACCCGCACCGGCAGCGTGCAGTCGACCGTGCGCCTGGCCAGCACCGGTATCCCAGCCAGCACCGGCGACCTGGTTCCGCTGCGCCTGACCAGCACCATTCTCGGTGGTGGTTTCAGCAGCCGCGTGAATATCAATCTGCGCGAAGAGAAGGGCTACACCTACGGCGCCAACGCCGGTGCCCGCACCTTCCGCACCGGCGGTAGCATCGTCGGCGGCGCCGATGTGCGCAATGAAGTGACCGGCGCGGCGCTGAAGGAATTCTTCGGCGAGTATCGCCGCATCGGCACCGATCTGGTCCCCGACGCCGAAATGCGCATGAACAAGCGCTATGTCGCCGGCGGCTACCTGATCAACAACCAGTTGCAGAAGGCCGTTGCGGCCACGCTGGCCAACAACTGGCTGATCGGCCTGCCCGCCGAATTCCTGGGCGAGTATGTGACCAAGATCGAACAGGTCACGCCGGAACAGGTACGCGAGATGGGCAAGAAGTACTTCGCACCTGAACGCCAGTCGATCATCGTGGTGGGCGATCCGGCCGCGATTGCGGCGCAGCTCAAGGAGTACGGCGAGTTCGCGACCGACAAGTAAGCGGCTGCACGTAAAAAACCGCCGGGCGCAATGCCGCGGCGGTTTTTTTTCGCCCGCGCCGTTCACGGACGATGTTCAGCGCTGTTCGTACTTCCAGTTGCGCCCCTTGCCTTCGGCCAGCCAGGCGATCGACTGGTCCATGCGGCGCTGGCGCGTGGGCGCGGTTTTCGCTTCCTCGATCCAGTCGACGTACTCGCGCTTGAAGCTTGCCGATCCGGCTTCGAAGACTTCCTGTGCCGCCGGGTTGGCCGCCAGCGCCTGCATGAAGTCGGCAGGCACCCGCAGCGCGCGCGGCGCCGCCTTCGGGCGCGCCACCCTGGCGCCTGCGTCGTTGAGCTGCATGGCTTGCTTGATCAGGCCCGTCAGGTCCTTTTTGGACGGCAGATCGCCCAGCGAGGTGATTTTGCCCAAATGGCCCATCGATGTCTTTTCGGCGTCGGGAAACAGCAAGGCGCCCTTCCAGAAACTGAAAGCGCAGTGGGATTTGAAGGAGGCCATGGCGCACAGCATGCCGTGATACTGGAAGTGCGGCATGCTCCACTTCATGGTCTCTTCCACCTCCGGGCAGGCGGCATGCACCACCGCGCGGATGTGGGTCAGGATGGGCTGCGCGAAGTCGGCAGCGCCGGCGATGTAGGCGTCAATGCGCGGGTCGAGGGCGGGCATGCGCCAAATATAGCATGCCGGTCAGCCGTGCTGCGGCCGCACCGCCTTGGCCATGCCCTTGAAGGCATCGCTGTCCTGACGGAAGAAGGCGGCGCGCATCTTGTCCGACAACGCGTCGAAGGCCCGCTCCGCCATCACCGAATAGACCTGGCTGTCCGCCGGGCCCTTGGCCGTTTCGCCCGGCGCGATCGCGTAGTCGACGCGGAAGTGGTCGGGCGGCTCGACATTCATCTCGAAACGCCATGGCTGCACCGCCGGCGCGACCTGCAGGCCGGACTGGAAGCGCGCGATCAGCCCGACGAAGGCACGCTCGGTCTTTTCCAGCGTGTAGAGGGCGCCGGACGGCTCGATCTGGTAGTCGATGGTCAGCATGGGCAGCTGCGTGTCGGCGCTGTTGATCGGCTGCAGCGACAGTACGTCGTTGGGGAAGATCGTCCGGAAGCCGTTCTGCAGGCCGGTGACGATGCGCGCCTCGCGCGCGGCCGCGCTGTCGGCGGCAAAGTGCGCGGCGGCCGGAATCACCTGGCGCCCGCCCAGGCGCGCGGCATTGAGCCGGATCCGTTCATCCATTTTGGCCAGCGCGTCATTGGTGGGGCGGATGAAGCGGATGCCGACCTTGGCGTTGCCGCGTTCCTCCAGCACCTGGAGCAGCTGCGACATGGACGCCAGCAGCGCCGGATCCGAGGTCGCTGCCTGGGCGGTAAAGCGCGTCAGCGCTTCCTGATACAGCAGGTGGATCTGCGCGGCGACGTCAGTCTGTAGGCCGGCTTGGGGGTAGCGTGCGAGCAGTGCGCGCAGGGCGGAGACGGAATGGCGTTGGCGTACTTGCTCGAATGCGATGCGCGGCAGGGCGGCGCGCATCTCGGCCACGTGGAGCTTGCCGTCGGCGATATAGGACAGGTAGGCGCTCTCGGTCTTGAGAGCCATCGCCTGCTTGTACATCGACTGGTCGGCCGCCACTGTGCGCACAGTCCACAGCAGTGGCGTCAGCAGCGCGGTGGCCAGCAGCGTGGCCAGCACGGGCCGGGCCAGCAGGCGCGCCACGAGGGTCGCTTCGTCCGGCTCGGGCGTGGCCGGCAGTTCCCAGTTCTTGCGGCGGATTTCAAAGAAGGGATCGAGGCGCAGCAGCGTGGCCACGTCGTTGCGCTCGAACGCGGTGCGCGATTGTGTCTGCAGGGCGTTGAGTTTCTGGCCGAAGCGCTCGGCCTCCTTCTTGCTGGCCACTTTCCAGACGCGCGTCGCGGCATCGCGGAAGGCGAACGCGAAGCGCGTGTGATTGGCGCCGTTACCCCGCACCTGGGTCACGGTGATCTCACGCACCTGGGTCAGGTCGACCACGGTCAGTGTCTCGGCGCGCGCATCGACCAGGGTGAAGCCGAACAGATACTGGCCAGGCTCGAATCCCAACAGCCGGCGCAGCGCCCAGCGGCGGTACAGCGCCACAGCCAGATACACGATACCGCCGATGAACAGGCCGAACAGGACCATGCGGCCCGGGCCATGCCACAGCCGGTCGTGGCCCGGCTCGCCAAACCTGGCGATCATGCTCAACACCAGCAGCAGGACCAGGGCGGCGATGCCCAGGCCACGCTTGAGCAGGAAGGCGCGCTTGTCGTCCGCCTGGTCCTGCAGGCGGTATGCCGGCTCGTCGATCGCTCGGGCTAACTGGCGTTTGATGCGGTCGGGCAGACGGGCGAAGTCGAAATGGTGGTGCGAGGGCACGGATGGTCCTTTTGTTGACGCCCAGAAGGCATGATTTCAATTATGAAACATGCAATTATGGCATGAAAAACGTCCATACAAGCCCCTTCCTGCGCCCTTACCCCTCTGAACGTGATGCCGACGTTGTATGAGCGAAACAGATGTATTCACCCTCCATGGGTAGGTCATCTGGAGCGAGCGTGGCACGCTCGGCCGGGCCAAGCAGGTCCGCACTGGCATTGACGGCGTCGGCCATGAAACCGTGCTGCGCCAGAAACGCGGGCACGGCGCCGCGTTCCATGCCCGACAGGAAGGGCTCGCCGCGCAGCGCCAGCCAGCCATCGATCAGGCGGCTGCGGCGCCGGAAATTGGGCTTGCCATCGGCCTGGCGCTCCAGCCACGTGAACGCGACGCGGCAGTCGGGCGCCGCCGCCATCTGGCCAAACAGGGTCGCTACGGCGGCAGGCGGCACGTACATCAGCAGGCCCTCGGCCACGAACAGGGTGGGCAGCGCGCCGTCGAACGCATCGCACGTGGCCAGCACCTGCGTCAGCGGGCGCTGGGCCAGGTCGACACCGAGGTAGTGCACGCCGCCCTCACCTGCCGCCGCACGCTTGATGCGCTGGGTGGCCGGATGATCGATCTCGATGCAGCGCAGCGCCGGATCAAGCGCCAGCAGTTCGGCGCACAGCGTGTCGAAACCTGCGCCCAGCACCACGACCTGGCGGCAGCCCTCGGCCAGCGCGCGCCGCGCATGCTGGCGCAGCAGGTTTTTGCGCAGCGCGAAGTGCAGCGAGATGCCGGGCAGCGTCGCCCTTTCCAGCACCCGCGACACGCGCTGAAACCAGGGTTTGGGCAGCACCGCTGCCATGTGCGGATGGGCGGCGCGCAGCAGCAGTGCGCCGCGCCGGATCGCGTCGGCCGGCATCAGCTGCGGTGCGGTGCCGCTGGCGCCGGCCAGTTGCAGCCCGGCTGCGACGATGAGCGCCGTGTTGCTCGGTTTGTTCTCTCTCATGCGGCCAGCTCCGTCTGCGCTGGCTGCGCCAGGTCGCGGTAGTGGCGGTACCAGTTGCTCTGGAACCGCTCCTGCGGATCGAGGCGGCGCTTCCAGTCGAAGAACGCGTCGAAGCGCGGATGGCACAGGCGCACCTGCGCCAGCGTGGCGGCCGTCGAATAGGTCAGGTAGTAGCTGCCGTCGCGCGCGATGGCCAGATCGATCAGGCGGCGAAATGCCTGCATCGTCGCCGCGATACCGTCGGCCGTGTGGCGCGTGTGCAGATTGAAGATGATGCAGGCATAGTCCTGTCCGGCCCAGGGCAGGAAGCTCTCGCCGTCGCGTTCGATCAGGCGGATGGTGCCGTAGATCAGGTCGACGTCGTGGCGGCGGAAGTCGGCCGCGGCGGCGCGCATGAAATCGGCCAGGCGCGCTCGCGGGACATAGATCTCGCCGATCATCTCCGAGCCGCAGTGTCCGAGCATGGCGTCGAGCTCCTTGTGGTAGCCGTCCAGGTAGGTGCTTTGCTGCAGACGGTCGCTCCAGTATACCTGGCCGCTGCTGGCCAGGTAGTGCTGCGCGTAGCAATCGAACGCGCGGCTCTTGTTGGTGTGCGCCAGCGCCAGCAGCGCGCGCCAGTCGTCCTCGGACAGATGCTTGTCGGCCGCGCTCATGGGCGTGGCCTCGTCCACCGCAAGGTAGCAGGAAAACACGCCGCGCTGCAGGAAGTCGCTGCTGGCCGGGTCGATCGCGAACTGGAAGTCGCCGTAGGCATAGCCGGCGGCGATGCGCGCGTCGAAGGCCGGCATGAGGTCGTCGAGGTCGAGCAGGCAGACGTCGCGCCGCATCTTCACGCGCGGGGCCAGGCGCAGGGCGACGCTGACGATCACGCCGAACATCCCGTAGCCGCCGATGGCAAGGCTGAACAGCTGGGCATTGTCGGCGCGCGAACAGCGCATTGTGTCGCCATTGGCGTCGATCAGCGTGAATGCCTCGACGTCGTCGATGAAGGGACGCATGCGCAGACCGCGGCCGTGCACATTGGCCGACAGGCAGCCGCCCAGGCTGAGCGAATCGGCGCCGGTCTGCTTTTGGCGGATGCCCCAGCGCTGGGCGTCGGTGCGCGCTTCCAGATAGTCGATCAGGGCGGGCCACTGGATGCCGGCTTCGACCTCGATCACGCCGCCAACAGGATCAAAGGCCAGCACACGCGCCAGATGACGCATGTCGAGCAGGAGCGCGCCTTCGCCGAACTGCTGGCCGCCCATCGCGTGGCGGCCGCCGCAGATGGCGACCGGCAGGCCCAGTTCACCGGCGGCGCGCACGGCGGCGCTCACCTCGGCCGGGCTGCGCGGGGTAATGATGCGGGCCACGCGGGTGGCATTGAGCGCGGAATGGATGTCGTTGACGAGGGGGAGAATCGGGGTGGCTTGCATGGTTGGCTCCAACGGATGAATGGGGCCATTGTGTGGGAAGAGCGCGTCAAGCGATACTAATGATGCGAAAGTACTGGCAGGTGAGCCAAAACAGGCTGTGCGTCGCTATCGTGCGGCGTTGGCGCAGGTGCCGGACGATGGCCCGGGCCTTTCGCGTGCATCCGGATCGGCAGGCGCGCCATGGGCCCCCGCCTGCGCGAGGGCGACGTATGCGATTGGTCTGGCGCTGCGGCGGTTGCGAATCCGGATTCGCCTGACAGCTCCCGCCTGCGCGAGGGCGGCGAAAAAAAACCGCCAGGGCTTGCGCGCTGGCGGTTTTGACTGGCCGAGGCCGCGATGCTTACTGCGCGGCTGGCGCAGCTTCCGCGCCTTCTGCAGCTTTCATCGACAGCTTGAGGCGGCCGCGGTCGTCGGTCTCGAGAACCTTGACGCGCACTGCCTGGCCTTCTTTCAGGTAGTCGGCAACGGCGTTCACACGCTCATTGGCGATCTGCGAGATGTGCAGCAAGCCATCCTTGCCTGGCATGACCTGAACGATCGCGCCGAAGTCCAGCAGCTTGAGCACCACGCCGTCGTAGGTCTTGCCTACTTCGACCGAGGCGGTCAGTTCTTCGATGCGGCGCTTGGCTTCCTGGCCGGCGGCAGCGTCGACGGAAGCGATGGTGACCACGCCTTCGTCGCTGATGTCGATCTGGGTGCCCGTCTCTTCGGTCAGCGCGCGAATCACGGCGCCGCCCTTGCCGATCACGTCACGGATTTTTTCCGGGTTGATCTTGATGGTGATCAGGCGCGGTGCGAAGTCCGACAGTTCGGTCTTCACGTGCGGCATGGCCTTCTGCATTTCGCCGAGGATGTGGTGGCGTGCTTCCTTGGCTTGTGCCAGTGCCACTTGCATGATCTCTTTGGTGATGCCCATGATCTTGATGTCCATCTGCAGCGCGGTGATGCCGTCAGGCGTACCCGCAACCTTGAAGTCCATGTCGCCGAGGTGATCTTCATCGCCCAGAATGTCGGTCAGGACGGCGAACTTGCCGCCTTCCTTGATCAGGCCCATGGCGATGCCGGCCACGTGCGCTTTCATCGGCACGCCGGCGTCCATCAGTGCCAGGCAGCCGCCGCAGACGGAGGCCATCGACGAGGAACCGTTCGATTCGGTGATTTCCGATACCAGACGCACGGAGTAGCTGAAGTCTTCCGGGTTGGGCAAGGCGGCAACGAGTGCGCGCTTGGCCAGACGGCCGTGACCGATTTCGCGGCGCTTTGGCGTACCGACACGGCCGGTTTCGCCGGTGGCGAACGGAGGCATGTTGTAGTGCATCATGAAGTCGTCGGTGTACTCGCCCATCAGCGCGTCGATCTTCTGGCTGTCGCGCGCGGTGCCGAGGGTGGCCACGACCAGCGCCTGGGTTTCACCACGGGTGAACAGGGCCGAACCGTGGGTACGCGGCAGGATGCTGGTGCGAATCGCGATTGGACGCACGGTGCGGGTGTCGCGGCCGTCGATACGTGGCTCGCCGTCGAGGATCTGCGAACGCACGACTTTGGCTTCGATGTCGAACAGGATGTTGCCCACTTCGGCGGCATCCGGTGCCGAGGCGCCGATCGATGCGGCTTCCTTGGCCAGGTCAGCGTTCACTTCAGCGAACGCGGCCTTGAGCTTGGCGGTACGGGCCTGCTTGTCGCGGGTCTGGTATGCATCGGCGATCTTGGCATCGGCGAAGTGCTTGACGCGGGCGATCAGCGGCTCGTTCTTCGCTGGCGGGGTCCATTCGACTTCCGGCTTGCCGCCGTCGCGCACCAGGTCATGGATGGCGTCGATGACTGCTTTCATCTTGTCGTGGCCAAAGACCACGGCGCCCAGCATGATTTCTTCGGACAGTTGCTTGGCTTCGGATTCGACCATCAGCACGGCCGTTTCGGTACCTGCGACGACAAGGTCCATTTCCGACGTCTTCAGTTCGGTGGTGGTCGGGTTCAGGATGTACTGGCCATTGGCGTAGCCGACGCGCGCAGCGCCGACCGGGCCGTTGAATGGCACGCCCGATACGCACAGGGCGGCGGACGCGCCAATCATGGCGGCGATGTCCGGATCGATCTCAGGATTGACCGACAGAACGTGGATGATGACTTGTACTTCGTTCAGGTAGCCTTCTGGGAACAGCGGGCGGATCGGACGGTCGATCAGGCGGCTGGTCAGGGTTTCCTTCTCGGATGGACGGCCTTCGCGCTTGAAGAAACCGCCCGGGATTTTACCGGCAGCATACGTCTTCTCAACATAGTCTACGGTCAGCGGGAAGAAGTCCTGGCCTGGCTTGGCGTCTTTGCGCGCGACCACGGTTGCCAGAACGACGGTATCTTCAATCGACACCATCACGGCGCCAGATGCCTGGCGGGCGATTTCGCCGGTTTCCAGGGTCACTTGATGCTGGCCGTACTGGAAGGTTTTCGTAACTTTATTAAACATGGGTAATCCCTTTCTATTTGC
>Ga0209023_10002319_pt1 | contig 24061 bp, 23 predicted proteins | sample LakOneMetagenome_FD_187468 | JGI IMG/M metagenome (GOLD analysis project Ga0209023, IMG submission 187468) | Freshwater and sediment microbial communities from Lake Erie, Canada (SPAdes) (version 2) | ecosystem: Environmental > Aquatic > Freshwater > Lentic | place: Lake Erie, Canada... | reverse complement strand
CGACGCTCGTGGTGGTGGAGCATCGCGTGGCCGTCTGGCAGAACGTGGTCGATCGTGTGATCGTGCTCGATCCCGCCGGCGGCGTGCTCGCCGACGGCCCGACGGACACCGTGCTTTCCGACGAGGGCGAGCGGCTGTCCCGGTCCGGCGTTTGGGTGCCGCACGTTGCCCTGCGCGCACCCGTGCGCTCACAACGCGCCCCGACGGCAACGACCGAGCTCCTGCTCCGCGCCGAGGGCCTCGCGGTGGGCCGGGTGCCCTTCGCCCGCCGTGCGGCATCGGTCGTCGCGAGCGACCTCACCCTTGACATCCAGGCCGGCCTGGCCACGGCGATCACCGGACCGAACGGCGCCGGAAAATCAACGCTGGCCCTCACGATCGCCGGCCTGCTGGCGCCCGCCGGCGGCCGGCTGCGCGCGTCGAAGACCTTGGCCGGGGGCCTCGGAGAGGTGCCCTCACGCTGGCGTTCACGGCAGCTGCTCACGCGCATCGGAACCGTGTTCCAGGACCCGGAGCACCAGTTTCTGGCCGCAACGGTCCGGGACGATCTGTTGATCGGCCCGCGTGCCTTGGGACTGAGCGCCGTGCAGCAGCAGGGCAGGGTCGATGAGCTGCTGCAGCGCCTGCGACTGGGCCATCTCGCAGCAGCCAACCCCTTCACCCTGTCCGGAGGGGAAAAACGACGCCTCTCGGTAGCGACGGTGCTGGCATCCCGGCCGCGCGTGCTCGTGCTCGACGAACCGACCTTCGGCCAGGATTCCCGAACCTGGCAGGAGCTCGTGCTCCTGCTGGCGGAACTCCTCGACGAGGGAACAGCCCTGGTGGCCGTCACACACGACGAGCAGTTCGTCGAGGTGCTGGCCGATGCGAATTTTGTTCTGACCCTTCCCTCGACGGACACTCTGGTTGCAGCCGGATGAGCCTGCTCACACCCACGATCCGGCCGAGCGCGGTCGCAAGACTGAACCCGGTGGCAAAACTCGCGGTCGCCCTCGTCGTGAGCTGCGCGCTGCTGTTGTCCATCGATTGGGTCTCCGCCGGAGTGGCTCTTCTGCTGGAAGGCCTGCTGTTGTTCTGGTGCGGCCTGAGCGCGAGGCAATTCTGGCTGCGCACCGCACCGGTATGGATCGCGGCCCCGCTGGCATCCATCACTACCGTGCTGTACGGCCAGGATTCGGGAGCAACCCTGTGGCAGCTCGGATTCATCAGCGTGACGGAGGGATCGGCAGCCCTCGGCCTCGCAATCGGGCTGCGCGTTCTGGCCATCGGCCTGCCGGGTATCGTCTTGCTCGCCACGACGGACCCCACAGATCTCGCCGACGGCCTGGCGCAGGTACTGCGACTGCCCGCCCGTTTCGTGCTCGGCGGCCTCGCGGGTTTGCGGCTGGTGGGGATGTTCATCGAAGACTGGCGTTCCTTGACGCTGGCCAGGCGAGCCCGTGGAGTGGGAGACGGCGGGGGAGTCGCCGGGGCATTTCGGCGCTTCGTCGGGCCGGCATTCTCGCTGCTGGTGATCTCGGTGCGGCGCGGCAGCAAGCTTGCCACGGCCATGGAGGCCCGCGGGTTCGGCTCGGACCAGCCGCGTACCTGGGCGCGGGTGTCGGTCTTCGGCCCGGCCGACGTCGCCCTCGTGGGCCTGGGTGTCCTGATCGCCGGCGTGTCCATCGTAGCGGCGGTCTGCGCGGGAACGTGGAGCTTTGTCCTCGCCTGATGCCCAGGTGGCCGCGCAGGTTCTCCTCGTGCCGGTGCTGGCAGAGCTCCGCTCAGCCCCACCGCTGGCGGTGGTGCTCATCGACGGTCCAAGCGGAGCGGGCAAGAGCACCCTTGCTGACGCGCTCGTGGCCGCCTGGCCGGGGGAAATCACGCCGACACTCGTGCGCTTGGACGACATCTACCCCGGCTGGGTCGGACTGGATGCTGCCAGTGCGCACCTGCGCGAGCACGTGCTGGAACCTCGTCTTCGAGGTGAGAATGCCGCCTGGCAACGCTATGACTGGGAGCGGGGACGCCGTGCGGAATGGACCACGGTCGCCGCCGATCACCCCCTGATCGTGGAGGGGTGCGGAGCACTGGCGGCAGCTCACACGCAACTCAGCGACCTTCGGATCTGGCTGGACGCCGAGGACAACCTCCGCAAGCAGCGGGCGTTGCAGCGCGACGGGGATGTCTTCCGCTCGCACTGGAACCAGTGGCAACGGGACTGGGAGAGATACTGCGCGCGGGAAGACCCGCAACGACAGGCTGTCATCAGGTTGTCGGCCGGCTGACGGACCGCGCGCTAGGTTCGAGAGTCGATCAGGGCTGCGATGACGACGAACGGGTGCAGCAGGCGCCAGCCGGATCCCGGGTCCGGGATGGTCTTGTCCAGTTCCAGCGCCGATGAGGTCTCTCCGGCACTGGTCTGCGTGGCGACGCGGCCGACCACCGAACCAGCGCCGCCGGTGGTCACCGTGTCGACATCGACTGTGGGATCGGTGTGGATGGCTGCCTGCCAGCCGAATTGGGTTTTCGAGACGCCGACGACACCGGAGGCAGAAGCCCCCCAAGCCGTCGTGAATTCCACGTAGGCATCGCCCTGTGTCAGGATCGGGTTCTCTGCGACTCCGGAGCGTGCGCTGTCCATCAGGGCGGTCAGGTCGGCGTCCAGGGTCGTGTAGTCCGGCTCCCCGACGATGGCGCCGGAGAAGACGAAGCTCTTGTCGCCGTCGGCGACCTGGGCGGTGAACAGGAAGCAGACCCCGGCCGCATCGGTATAGGAGCGTGACAGGCCGGTGATCCCGAGTTCGGGCAGATAGGCCGTGGTGTTGTCGACGCCACGACGGCCGGCGAGAGCGGATGCCGGATTCGCCAGCACAGCGGCAATGACCGGATTGGCGGCGGCGATGCCGGCGATGCCGGCCAGATCCGAACCGGTTCCGACGCTGGCCTCGCTCAGGCCGGTCGCATCCACCACCGAGGTATCGGTGAAACCGTTGGCGGACAGCCAGCTGTTGGCCGCCGTGGCATACGCGTCCAGCGAACCGAAGGCCCAGCGCGCGACGGTGTCGGCATGGTTGTTGCTGGAACCGAGCAGCATCGCCTGCAGGAGTTCCTGTTCGCTCCAGACCTCGTCCTGGAACACCGCCACGGTGCGTGAGCCGCGCAAGGAATAGTCGAGGTAGCTCTGGTAATCCTCGCCGGTCAGCGTGACACCCGGCCCGGCCTCTCCGGCACTGAGGGGCTTGGCATCGAGGACGACGAGCGCGGTGATCACCTTGGCGATGGAGGCCAGCGGCAGGGGAGCGGTGGATCCGGCACTGGCGATCGGCTCCGCCGGCGATGCGGGGGCCGCCAAGGCACCGGACGCATCGGTGGGGAGAACCGCGACCGCGCTGGAACCGGCAGCGGGCAATACCGGTGGGCTCACACTGTCGGCAGCCGGAGGGCTGACGATCGTGGCTGTCGCGGTCGGCAAGGGGCCGAGCAGGGTGGCCGGACCGTAGATGCCGACGGTGAGGATGGCCACGGTTCCGAGAGTCACACCGATGAATCTTCCGGGACGAAATCTGCTCATGCGTCAAGGCTAGTGTGCCGCGGTCTAACCCCAGCCGAGCTCGTGAAGCCTGTCGTCATCGATCCCGTAGAAGTGCGCGATCTCGTGCACGAGAGTCACGTGTATCTGGTCGCGCAGCTCCGTGACGTCGTCGCAGATCGCCAGCAGGGGCTCTCGATACACCACGATCCGGTCGGGCATCTCTCCGAAGCCGTATTGGCCGCGCTCGGTGAGGTTCACTCCGTCGTAGAGGCCGAGGATGTCGAGACTGCCGTCTTCCGGCCGATCTTCGACAACGAAAATCACATTGTCCAGGCCGTCGACCATGTCATCCGGCAGAAGGTCGAGCTCATCAACGACGAGACGTTCGAATTCGGACGCGTCAAGCTGCAGCATCCCTGCTGGAGGCGACCGTTCTGGATTCTGCGGGTGAAACATTGGGGTGAGTAACGGGGATTGAACCCGCGACCTCCTGGACCACAACCAGGCGCTCTGCCAACTGAGCTATACCCACCATGCGTCCCTTCTTCTTGCAAAGAAGGGCAACTCATGAATCCTATTACACCTGAGCACCGAAGTTGTGCACGACGTCGTCAGATTGGGTCTTTGCCTCGTCGCTGGACGGCCCGGGGTCAGCCACGAACACGGTTTGACGGTAATACGCGAGCTCTCGAATTGATTCGAGAATATCTGCGAGGGCGCGGTGTCCACCGTCTTTTGCCGGCGCGTTGAAGTAGACACGCGGGTACCAGCGGCGGGCCAGTTCCTTGATCGAGGACACATCCACGTTGCGATAGTGCAGGTGCTTATCAAGGCGCGGCATGTACCGGGTGAGGAAAGCGCGATCTGTTCCAATGGAATTCCCGGCGAGCGGCGCCTTCTGGTCCTCGGGAATGAATTTCAGAATATATTCGATCACCTGGAATTCAGCTTCGGCCGCGCTCACACCATTGGGAATCTCCTCGATCAGGCCGGAGGTGGTGTGCATGTTGCGCACGAAATCGCCCATGTTCTCAAGGGCGGAGGCGTCGGGTTTGATGATGATGTCGAGCCCCGGGTCCAGCACATTGAGGTCGTAGTCAGTGATGACGACGGCTATTTCGACCAATTCGTCTTTGTCCAGGTCGAGACCGGTCATTTCACAGTCGATCCAGACCAGCCGGTCCTTGCTTTTTATCATGTGGCAAGTCTAACCTCGCACCGGAATGCGCCGCCCAGGGCTCCTAAACTGGTCGTGACAGACATCCGGTCGATCACCCCAGGAGGCGCACTCCATGCAGTTCACGTTATTCTCCGCAGCTTTCTGTGAGCCCTGCGCCCAGACGAGGGCCGTGCTCAGCGAAGTCCACCGGCTACTGCCCGGTGCCACCGTCGTGGAACTGGACGTGGCCGCTCACGGGGACGACGCCGAAGCGAGTGGGATTCGCAACACTCCCACGGTGATCCTGACCAACGACGACGGCATCGAAGTCTTCCGGGCGGCCGGCGTGCCCTCGCTCAATCAGGTGCTCGTTGCCGCCACCAGGGCGCTTTGACGCCGTTCGGGGATGCCGTATACCTCAGTCGCGCGAGCCGTGCTGCTCCCGGAGCCGCGGCAAGATCTCCGAACCGTAGAGTTCCAGGAAACGACGCTGGTCGGCTCCCGGTCCGTGGAACACGAGATGGCGGAAGCCGAGGTCGATGTACTCGTTGATGCGCTGTACGTGCTCATCGGGGTCAGTGGACACGATCCAGCGGGCGGCAGCGCGTTCGATCGGCAGCTGATCCGCGAGGCGCTGCATCTCGATCGGGTCTTCCACGCTCATCTTCTCTTCGGGCGTGAGCGCTAAAGGTGCCCAGTACCGGGTGTCCTGCAGGGCGCGCTCACGGTCGTGATCGAAGGAGACCTTCATTTCCATCAGCGTGTCGACGGCGTCCGCCGGTCGCGCACCCTTCTCGATGCCCTCTGCCAGGGCCGGCAGCAGGGTGTCGGTGTAGAGCGTCCTGGCCTTGCCCGAGGTCGTGATGAATCCGGATGCCACCCGGCCGGCCAGCCTCGTTGCGGCCGGGCCCGCGGCGCCGATGTAAATCGGAACCGGAATGTCGGGCTTGTCGTAGATGGTGGCGTTGGTGGTCTGGAAGAACGCGCCGTCGTAGGTGACGCGGTCCTCGGTCCAGAGCGTGTCGATGATTGTGATGGCCTCCTTCAAACGGGCGAAGCGCTCCTTGACTTCCGGCCAGGGGATGCCCAGGGCGACCTCGTTGAGGGCCTCTCCGGTGCCGACACCGAGGATGACCCGGCCCGGGAACATGGAACCGAGTGTGCCGAAGGCCTGCGCGACCACGCCGGGGTGGTAGCGGAACGAGGGGGTCAGCACGGATGTGCCCATGACGATCTTCTCGGTCGACGCTCCCAGCGCACCCATCCATGGGATCGCCGCCGGCGCGTGGCCGCCGTCGTGGTTCCACGGCTGGAAGTGGTCGGAGACGAAGACGGAATCGAAGCCGACCTTCTCGGCGAGGATGGAATACTCCAAGAGCTCGGAGGGTGCGAATTGTTCCGCGGAGGCCTTGTAGCCGAATCGAAGGGGGATGCTCACGTTTTGGTCTCCTGGATTCTTGATGGTGCAGGGTGGGTATCGGGCAGGATTTCGAAGTCATCGGCCGAGAATTCGGCGTTCAGTGCACGGAACTCATGAGCGAAGTCGGGCCAGAGCAGGGAGAGGCGGCCGTTCCTGGGGTCGCGGTACCAACTCTCGCAGCCGCCGGTCATCCACACAGTCGATGCGGCGAGCTCGTCGATCATGCGGGTGTACTTCGCCTCCGCGGCCGCCGAAACGGTAAACACTCTCCCGGACAGATCCGCTCGGTGGCGAAGCGCGCCGAGGACGTAGTCGATCTGGCTTTCGATCATGTAGATCGCCGAGTTGTGCCCGAGGCCGGCATTCGGCCCGTTGATGACGAACATGTTCGGAAAACCGTGCATCACCGTGGACGCATGAGCGGTCATGCCGCCGGCCCAGTGATCGGAGAGCAGCCGTCCGGCTATGCCGCGGATCACTCGGGCATAGGGTTGCTCGGCGGCGTGGAATCCGGTGGCGAGAATGAGGACATCCGCGTGGTGCCGGGCGCCGTTTGCCGTGACCAGCGTGTTGCCCTCGACGGCGGCGAGGGCGGAGGGTTCGAGGACCACATGCTCTTGGTTGAACGTGGGGTAGTAGTCGCTGGAGATGAGCACGCGCTTGCAGCCGATTTCGTAGCCCGGCGTCAGCTGGCTTCGGATGTTCTCGTCGAAGACCTGCGCGGTGAGGTGCCCGAGGGCGCGGCCCCGAGCCGACGCAATGCTGCCCGGGTGTCCCGCTCGTTGCGCGAAGGCCTCCTCGGCCTTCCAGAACAGTTGGGTGCGAAGCCGGGACATCTCCTCGGGGTCGCTGCCGAACAGCTCGTGCTCAGCAGCGGAATAGGCGTGGTCGTCGCGGGGGATGACATAGGGGGCACTGCGCTGAAGCACGACGAGGGCAGCCGCGTCGCGGGCCACCTCCGGCACGATCTGCACCGCGGAGGCGCCCGAACCGACCACGGCCACGGTCCTGCCGCGCAGGTCGACGTCGTGATCCCAGCGGGAGGAATGGAACACCGGCCCGGGGAAGTTTTCAATACCCGGAACCGCGGGTATCCGAGGTTCCGTCAGGCGGCCGCAGGCGAGGATGACAACGCCGGCGGTGTAGTCGCCGCGATTCGTTTTCAGCAGCCAGAGAGACGACTCGTTGTCCCAGGTGATGGCGCGCACGTCGGTGCCGAGCTGGAGGTGAGCTGCGAGGCCCTCCTCCTCGACGCCGGCCACGAGGTACTCACGGATCTCGGCGCCGGGCGAATAGAACGCCGACCAGCTGGGGTGGGGTCGGAACGAATACGAATACAGGTGGGAGGGCACATCGCAGGCGACGCCGGGGTAGGTGTTGTCGCGCCAGGTGCCGCCGGGACTGTCGGCGCGCTCGAAGATCAGGAACGAGTCGTCCGCACGCCGGCGAAGTCTGATCCCCATGCCGAGCCCCGCGAAGCCGGCGCCGACGATCGCCACGTCCACGTGGGTCATGGGCGTCCCTCGGGGATGAATGCGCCGGCGGGGTAGGCGCAGGGACGAGCCAGAAAGGCGCTGATCAGGTTGAGGAGTTCGGCTGGGCGCTCGTGCACGATCGCGTGGCCGCTGTGCACCTCGGCGTACCGGGCATCGGTGAGGGCGCCGAAGAGAAGTTTGCTCTGGATCCTTGTCGCCACCTCGTCGAGGGCGCCGCCCACGACCAGGGTCGGTGCGGTGACCACAGGCGCGAGGTCAGAGACATCAGCAGTCGCACTGAGCCCGATGAGGGCATCGGCGACGCCGTCGATGAGCGGCGCGCGGGCGGAGTCCCAACCGTCGGCGCTGAACAGCGCGGTCATGGCTGCATGCGGCAAAGCCGTCGATCCTTCCGCCCGGAGCGCCCGCCAGACCTCGGCGAGGACGCGCAGCTTGGGGGGCGGAGTCAACCAGCCCGCCACCAGGGTGAGGCTGGCGACGCTGCTCGGGTGCGCGGCCGTGTAGGCGAGGGCGGCGACCGCTCCGAGGGAATAACCGACCACTGCCGGCGGCTCGGCACAGCGCTCCACGACGAAGTGGATCCGTTCCACGAGGTCCCGCAGGGAGCATGAGCCGCCCACGTCATCGAAGGTCACCGTGGTCACGTCGTGCCGGCGTGCCAGCATCGGTGACAGAAAGGAGAAGTCCTCCGCGGGTCTGCCGCTGAGCCCGGGCACGAGCACAACCGGCCGCCGCGTGGCGGGGAGCACCGTTTCAGGATCGGTCACGCGCGCGCGGCCGCTTTGCGCTCGTCAGACGGTTCGCCGTAACCGGTGGTGCGCTGGCGGGTCGGGCGGGACAGGGACCGGGCGATCCGCTGGACATCCTGAATCGTCATCACCCGGCCCAGCTCGGCCCCGGCGGCGGGGGCCACGGCGCCGTCGAACAGCGTTCCACCCAGATCGTCGGACCCGCTCTGCAGCATCACGGCCGCCTGATCGAAACCGATCCGCGTCCACGGAACCTGCAGGTGGTTGATCTGCCCGTGCAGCATCAGACGGGCCACGGCATGCACGGCGCGGTGTTCGTCAGCCTCGGACCGGCCGGCGACCAGGGCGTGGGTCAGGGCCGGCATCGGGACGAACTCGGTGAATCCACCCGTATCGGCTTGGATGCGTGCGAGCTCCCGCAGGTGGGCGACCCGGTCCTCGGCGGACTCCCCGAGCCCGTAGACCATGACTGAGGTTGACCGCAGTCCCACCCCGTGGGCGGCCCGGATGATCGCGGTCCATCGGGGAATAGGCACGTCGCCGGGCGCGATCCGGGAGCGGAAGGACTCGTTCAAGACCTTCACACCGGTTCCGGGGATCGTGTCCACTCCTGCCTCGCGGAGCGCGGTCAGGTAGTCGGCGTCGCTGAGCCGCATCCGGCTGGCTCCGTCGACGATATCCGAGGACCGGAACGCGTGCAGATGGATGTCGGGCTGGGCAGCCTTGATCGCCCGTGCCATGTCGACATAGCTGGTGGCCGGCAGCTCCGGCGCCACCACGCCCTGCACGCACACCTCGGTCGCCCCGGACGACCAGGCGTCGGCCGTTATCCTGCCCAGCAGCGGCAGGGTGAAGCTCGCGTTCGTCGGGGTCGCACCGTCCGGCGCCAATCCGCTCGAGGTCACGTTGCGGTTGACCACGAAGCTCACCGCCTCGCCGACGGTGTATCGGCGGATGTCGTTCGCCAGCGATGCGAGCTGGTCCAAGTCGGCGCCCTCGGCGGTGAGGAGCAAGGCGTACTGCTCGTCGCGCAGTTCAGAGGGGTTGGACTCCGCTTGCCTGATCGCGGAGCGCAGCTCGGAGGTACGCACCATGAAATCACGGGGCTGCCCGTGCGCGCCCGGAGACGGTGACGGGCGCACTGACTCGTCCGCGAGGAAGGTGTCAGGGTCGGTCAACGCGAGAACCCGCGGCAGCAGGTCGGGGTCGATCCAGACGGTGGCGTCGTGGATGTACGGCGCGTGTACGGTGAGGCGCTCCCGAAGTTCGAAGCCGCCCTCACGGGTCATCGCTGCCAGATCGTCCAGCTGTGGCCAGGGCCGCTCCGGGTTCACGTGGTCCGCGGTCAGCGGGCTGACCCCGCCCCAATCGTCGATGCCCGCGCGCAGCAGCATGCCCAACTCGGAGCCGTCGGAGAGGTTCGGCGGAACCTGGATGCGCGCATCCCGGCCCATCACCAGCCGGGCGACGGCGACCGTCGTCACGAACTCGATCGCGTCGAGATCCGGTTCATTCTGCATCGCCGTCGCCGGCTTGGCCCGGAAATTCTGCACGATCGTTTCCTGGATGTGTCCATGGCGATCGTGGGACGCCCGAATGGCGACCAGGGATTCCGCCCGGTTCCGCACGGTCTCACCGATGCCCACCAGGATTCCCGTGGTCAGGGGTACCTTCATTCGGCCGGCGTCCTCGAGCACCTTGAGCCGAACGGCGGGCTCCTTGTCGGGTGACCCGTAGTGCACCTGTCCTTTTTCCGACCAGAGTCGAACCGACGTGGTTTCGAGCATCATGCCCATCGACGGGGCAACGGGCCGCAGCACCGCCATCTCCTCAGCGCTCATCACGCCCGGGTTCATGTGCGGCAGCAGGCCGGTCTCGCGCAGCACGGCAGCGGCCATGGCGTGCACGTAGTCGAGGGTGGTCTCATAGCCGTGCTCGTCGAGCCAGGCCCGGGCATCCGGCCATCGCAATTCGGGGCGGTCTCCCAAGGTGAACAGGGCTTCCTTGCAGCCCATCGCTGCCCCTTGCCGGGCCACGGCGAGAATTTGCTCCTCGGACATGTAGAGAGACTTGCCCTTCGTCGTGAGCTTGCCCGGGGTGTCGACGAAGATGCAGTAATGGCAGCGGTCCCGACACAAATTGGTGATCGGCAGGAACACTTTTTTCGAAAACGTGATCACCCCGCTGCGTCCGGCGGCGGCAAGACCTGCGTCGCGCATCCTGGAGGCAGTCTCGAGCAGACGCTCGCGCTCCTGGCCGGTCGCACCGAGAAGCACTTCGGCTTCGTCCACTGTCAGCGCGAATCCGTTCTCCGCCCGGCTCAGGGTGGAGTCTATGGTCAGTGCAGCTGCGACGGTCATCTTTCCAGCCTACGGCGAGCGCGGTGTGTAGCGGTTCGATCCAGTCCGCCGTGGCGCACCACGGTCTGCAGGGTTGCGTACAGGTCGGGCGCCGCCGTGCACTCCGGTAGAATCGATGTGCAGTACTCGCCCCCGTAGCTCAGTGGATAGAGCAGCGGCCTTCTAATCCGCTTGTCGTTGGTTCGATTCCAACCGGGGGCACCGTGGCGCATTTGCGCCTGTGCGCGGCAGTCGGTTCGTGATCGGCCGAGCTGTGAATCTGAGCCCCGCGGGTGCGGAACGGTGACTCGAACGTTTTCGGCGCGGCCACATGTCGGGGGTCCCCGTCAACGACGGACGATCCCGCTGCTGCGTGACATTAACCCCCAGAAGTAGGAATTGACGGCGCCGGTATTGTCACTTCAAAATTCTTATGCGGTTAATTCCCAGATCAATTGGTTTTTTTGCAATGCATCACGTTTATATAACGTTGATCAGTGTCGGCTATCCAGGTGGCAGGAGCGTTCCCTACAGTTCCGATACCGGTACCACGATGCGCCAGAAACGGCCCGTTGTGCATTCGGCCTTATGAGCCGATTGCCGTCAGTCCGACAGCTCGGATGACTCGGCAACGCAGAAACAAGGGTGGTGCGGTTGGTGTCTCAGATTCCAGAGATCGCTCTCGGCGACGACGAGGTCTTCGAGCCGGTCACTGGCGGAGGAGAAACACCGCAGACGACGTCCGCGAAAAGCAAGACTCCCATCGTCGGCCGCTCCCTGTGGGCGATCTCTTGGCGGCGGCTCCGGCGGGATAAATTGGCGATGGTCGCCGGCGGGGCCGTGATCGTGCTGGTTCTCATTGCCGTCTTCGCGGATCAGCTGACGGCCCTCTACGGTCAGAACTACCTGGACCAACACTCCGTCGGCGCGGACAGCCTCCTCAATTTGGAGACGAATCTGCCCTCGGGCGCCTTCGGTGGGATCAGCACCACCCACTGGCTCGGCGTGACACCGGTCCTGGGCCAGGACATTCTGTCACTGCTCATCTACGGAGCGCGCACCTCACTGATCATCGCCGTTGCCGCCACGGCGTTGTCGCTGCTGCTGGGCGTCTCGCTGGGCTTGGCTGCCGGCTTCTACCGCGGCGGACTCGACACGGTCATTTCACGGTCTATGGACGTGCTCCTGTCCTTCCCGACACTGCTGTTGTCGATTTCCCTGATCACCGTGCTCTCGTTCATCAGCACGTCCCAAGTGTTGCGCTTCGGCCTGATCATCTTCGTGCTCGGGTTCTTCGGCTTTCCCTACATCGGTCGGATCGTGCGCGGTCAGGTGCTCTCGCTTCGCGAAAAGGAGTTCGTCGAATCAGCGCGGAGTCTCGGAGCGTCGAACACCTGGATCATGACCAGGGAAATCATTCCCAATCTGATCGGCCCGATCCTGATTTACACAACGCTCACCATCCCCACTAACATGCTGGGCGAAGCGGGCTTGTCGTTCCTGGGCGTGGGGGTGATCCCACCTACACCGTCGTGGGGTTCCATGCTCTCGGACGCGGGCAACTACTTTCAAGTCGACCCGATGTATCTCCTGCTGTCGGGGATGGCCATCTTCATCTCTGTGCTGGCCTTCAACCTGTTCGGTGACGGTCTGCGCGATGCGCTCGACCCGAAATCGACCCGGTGACTCCGATCTGCCCGACGCCCTCCGAATCGTAAGCGGAGACACAGCCCCCGACGCCCTTGGGCTCGGTTCATCGCACCATCCGATCACATTTACAGCTCGAAGGGACAACGAATTCCCGTGAAAGTAAAAAACAGAGGCATCGCTGCCATCAGTGTGATGGCCGTCGCCGCCCTCATGCTGACCGGATGTACAAGTTCAACTCAAAGCACTGCGGCGACGAAAGTCGAGACCAGCTTCAACGCAGCGGTCGACGGCGTCGTGAACGCCTCGACCGTTCAGGGCGGGACATTGAACCTCTACGCGTCCTCGGACTGCGACTCGTGGGATCCCGGCCGCACCTACTACGGCTGGTGCTGGAACATGCAACGGCTCTTCACCCGCTCTTTGATCGGATACGAGACCGTCAACGGCACGAAGCCGGTGCTGGCACCCGACCTGGCCACGGATATGGGTACGCACAACGCCGATTTCACCCAGTGGACGTACACCCTCAAGAGCGGCCTGAAATGGTCTGACGGCACCGCAATCACGCCGATGGACGTCAAGTACGGCGTGGAGCGGTTGTTCGCAACGGATGTGATCAACGGCGGTCCGGCCTCGTACTTCCTCGGCACGATCATTCATCCGGACAACTACCTCGGCCCGTACCAGAGCGGTGACCTCGACTCGATCACCACCACGGACACGTCCATCACGTTCAATCTGTCCACCGCTTACTCTGACTTCAACTATCTGATGGCGATGGCGGCTTCCAGCCCCGTCCCGAACAAGGTCGAGGGTGGTCCCGGATTCGTCGGTGCCAACTACACCAAGAAGCCGATGTCGTCTGGCCCGTTCGAAATCTCGGAGTACACGCCGAACCAGTCGGTGACCTTCATCCGTAACAAGAACTGGTCCCAGGACACGGATACGATTCGTAAGCCGCTCGCCGACAAGATCGTTCTGACGATCGACTCGGACACGAACGACATCGACAGTAAGCTCAAGGCCGGCACCGCTGACGCGAAGGCCGACAACTCCGTCGGCACGACGCTGCAGTCGCAGATTCTCACCCAGCCCGACCTGAAGAAGAATTCCGACAACCCCACAACGGCGTTCACGCGGTATTTCGCCGTGATGCCTTCGGTCATTCCGAATGAATACTGCCGCCAGGCGATCTTCTACGCCACGAACAAGGCAGCCCTCGTTCAGGCCTACGGCGGGACGACGGCCGGAATTGTCGCCGGATCGATGACCCCGCCGACCATCGCCGGGTACAGCGAAAAAGCGGATATGTATCCGGTCGGCTCCGATTCCCAGGGCGATCTGACCAAGGCAAAGGAAGCGCTCGTCAAGTGCGGAAAGCCTGACGGATTCTCCACGTCGTTCGCGTACTCCACACCGGACGAGCTCGGGCCGAAGGTGTTCGCGGCTCAGCAGAGCGCGCTGGCGCGTGTGGGCATCATGATCACACCGATCACGTCAGCGGCGTCAAGTTACTACAGTTCCTTCATCGGCTCACCCGCCAATATCAAGAATCAGGGCATCGGCATCGCTGTCGCAGCATGGGGCGCCGATTTCCCGACCGGCTACGGCTTCTGGAACTCCATCGCCAACGGCGCGACCATCGTGCCGGCCGGCAACACCGACTATCCGAGCCTGGACGACCCGATGGTCAACAAGATCCTGGATGAAGCTCCGGCGGGCACCTCGAAGGATTCCGATTTCCGGGCCCTGGATGATCAGGTGATGAAGAATGCCGTCTACCTGCCCATCCTGTTCGGCAAGTCGCTGTACTACCGCAGCGCCCGCATGACGAACGTGACGTCGAACAACGCCCTGGCGTTCGGCATCTACGACTTCGTCAACGTCGGAGTCGGCGGCAAGTAGCACTGTCCAACCCTCGCTGGTCGGCCGGAGGCGACTCCGGCCGACCAGCACACCCTTACGGAAAAAGGTCATGGTTCGATTCATCAGCATCCGGACGCTTGGCGCCATTGTGGTCGTGTGGATCGTCAGCGTAGTGACCTTCCTCATCTTCCAACTCGCGCCGACGCTGTCGAACACGTCCCCGGTGTACTACTACATCGGCAAGATCCCGTTCCCGGAGGACTCCGTCCAATTCCAGGCGCTGGTTCACCGCTTCGGCTTCGACTTGCCGCTCTGGGAGCAGTACTGGCATTTCCTGTCCGGGATCCTCTTCGGCCAGACCATCAACGACGGTGTGAGCACTCCGATCGAGTGCCCGGCGCCGTGCTTCGGGTACTCGTTCCGGCAAAACGAGCTGGTCGGCACCATGCTCACTCAGGCAATGCCCGTGAGCCTCAGCATCTGCATCGGCGCGGCCATCCTCTGGTTGGTCGGCGGTGTGTCCGTGGGCACCTTCTCCGCGCTGAAGCCGGGATCGCTCCTCGACCGCGTCGGGATGACGGGGTCCCTCGCCGCGGTATCGCTTCCTATCTTCTTCACCGGGCCGCTGCTTCTGCTGATCTTTGAGTACACCCTGGGTTGGTTGCCTGATGTGTCCTACGCGCCGCTGTCCGAGGACCCCCAGCAGTGGTTGAACAGCATGATCCTGCCCTGGATCTCTCTGGCTTTCCTCTTCGCGGCCCTGTATGCCAGGCTCACCCGGTCGAACATGCTCGAGGTGATGGGCGAGGACTATATTCGGACCGCGCGATCCAAGGGTCTGAGCCGAAGAACTGTTGTCGTTCGGCACGGCCTGCGAGCCGCCCTGACGCCTATCGTCACCATCTTCGGCATCGACTTCGGCACGTTGATCGGATCCACGGTGATCACGGAGACGGTGTTCAACCTGCGCGGAATCGGCTTCCTCTCCATTCAGGCGATCCGACAACAGGACTTGCCGGTGATCCTCGGCGTGACGATCGTGGCCGCCGTCATCCTCGTCATCGCCAATCTCATCGTCGATATCCTCTACGCGGTCATCGACCCACGCGTGACAGCGTAGACACCGAAAGGCACAGCATGACCACGATTCTGCCCATCCCCGTCCCCGGCACCAGCGGTTCCGACCAGCGCCAACCCTTCCTGCGCGTGACGGACCTCCGGGTGCATTTCCCCACCGATGACGGGCTCGTCAAGAGTGTGGACGGTTTGTCCTTCGAACTTGAACGCGGGGAAATCCTCGGAATCGTGGGGGAGTCCGGCTCCGGCAAGTCGGTGACGAGCCAAGCCATCCTCGGCCTGCACAAGGATTCCCGCGCGCTGATCTCGGGTGAGATCTGGCTGGACGGCCAGGAGCTCGTCTCGGCAACGGAGGCGCAGGTTCGCGAGCTTCGGGGCCGGAAGATGGCGATGATCTTCCAGGACCCCTTGTCGGCGATGCATCCCTTCTACACGGTCGGCTCTCAGATCAGCGAAGCGTACCTCGTTCATCACCGGGTGTCGAAGCGTGCCGCGCGGGCTCGCACGATCGAGATGCTGGAGAAAGTCGGCATCCCGAACGCGGCCGCACGCTACGGCGACTACCCGCACCAGTTCTCCGGAGGAATGCGCCAGCGCGCCATGATCGCCATGGCGCTCATCGACGAGCCGGAGCTTCTCATCGCCGACGAGCCGACAACCGCCCTCGATGTGACGGTTCAGGCTCAGATCCTCGAACTCATCAAAGAACTGCACGCAGAAATCAACTCGGCGATCATCCTGATCACCCACGATCTGGGCGTTGTCGCCGAAACGTGCGACAGGGTCCTGGTGATGTACGGCGGGCAGTGCGTGGAAAAGGGCACAGTCGATGACCTGTTCTACCGGCCGGAGATGCCCTACGCCTGGGGTCTGCTGCGGTCGATGCCGCGGATGGACCGGGACAGGCAGACCCGCCTGACGCCGATTCCCGGACAGCCTCCGTCGTTGATCAACGTGCCATCGGGATGCGTTTTCAACTCGCGATGCCCTTTCACGGATCGCGTGCCGGGCGGCCGGTGTGTCACGGAACATCCGAACCTTGTCTCGTCGCCCGACGGGCATGCGGTGCGGTGCCATATGCCGCACGCGGAACGTCAGCAGATTCTGCTCACCGAAATCCAGCCCACGCTTTAACCCGCACCTTCCAGAGAGAATTCAGATGAGCCAGGCACCCAGATCCCCCATCGCGTCAGCGGGCGAGCCGTTGTTGGCGCTGCGCGACATCACCAAGCACTTTCCCGGGGGCGGCAGCGGACTGTTGGGACGTCGTGGCAGCCCGATCAAGGCAGTTGACGGTGTGAGCTTCGAGGTGGCGAAGGGGGAGACGCTGGGCCTCGTCGGTGAGTCCGGATGCGGCAAATCAACCACCGGACGGATAGTAAGTCGGCTGCTTGAACCCACGTCGGGGGAGATCCGCTTCGACGGCCGTGACATCAGCGGACTGAACGCGCAGGAGATGCGTCCTTACCGTCGGGAGATCCAGATGATCTTCCAGGATCCGTTCTCCTCGCTCAACCCGCGGCACACCGTCGGCACGATTGTGGGGGCCCCGTTCAGAATCCAGCGGGCCCGAACCGAGAACGGCGTCAAGGTTGCCGTGCAGGGGATCATGGAGCGCGTCGGGCTGAATCCCGAACATTACAACCGATACCCTCACGAGTTCTCCGGTGGACAGCGCCAACGCATCGGTATCGCCCGGGCGCTGGCGCTCCGGCCGAAGCTGATCGTTTGCGACGAGCCCGTCTCGGCCCTCGATGTCTCCGTGCAGGCGCAGGTGGTGAACCTCCTGGAGGACCTTCAGTCCGAATTCGGCGTTGCGTACGTTTTCATCGCTCACGACCTCTCGGTGGTGCGGCACATCGCCGACCGCGTGGCTGTCATGTACCTGGGCAAGATCATGGAAATCACCGATCGCGACACCCTGTATTCGGAGCCGTTGCACCCGTACACGCACGCGCTCATGTCGGCCGTTCCGATCCCCGATCCGCAGAAGGAGAAACGCCGAGAACGAATCCTGCTCACCGGTGATCTTCCGAATCCAAGCAATCCACCGTCCGGCTGCGTGTTCCACACGCGCTGCCACAAGTATCGAGAGGAGCTCAGCGACGAGCAGCGCCTGCGCTGTCGTGCCGAGATTCCGATGCTCGAGGAGAAAAAGCCGGCACACCAGGCCGCCTGCCACTTCGCCGGTCCGCGGGCCGGCCTCGCTGAGGCGATCAGCACCGTGGCAGCTGGCACACGCGAGTTTTTACTGGGGGGTGCCGATCTTGACAAGGACCTCATTGTGCTTGAGGAAGCCGGGCTTCCACGGGGGATCGAAGCGGGCGAAGTAGGGTGATCCTTCTGTGTTCAAGCCCGCCTGCTGCACGGCAGTAAGCAAGGCCTCGGCGCGTTCCCGGAAGCGGCGCTCGCTCCAGCCCCCGGCAAACTGCTGTACGGCAGCCTGATGGGGCTCGACATGCTTGATCGAAACGGCCGCGTCGCGGGGCATCGGGACGCGTGACACATCAACTCCTTCCGGCAGGACGAAGCTCACGATCTGTGACGTCCCGCCGCTTTCTTCTTGGATGACGGGCGCTGTCATGGAGAACTTCGTCGAAGCTTCATTGTTCCCGGTGATGTAACCGAACAGCGGGCGGAAACCGAGATTGGCGCCGGTGGCGAAGTCGCTGTCAATAGCCACTTGCACCAGGACGTACTCGGGATAGTGGCGGAGCTCGAAGCCAGGGTAGGCGCGAGTAACGGTGAAGGGCTGTTTTTGTGTCATGGGGAGGATTGTAGACCCGAGGGCCGTGACCTCCTGAGAGATGACTGGGCACCGGCTCAGCGACCAGCGCGAGGCCGGCAGGCATTGGTAGATTGAGGCATGCGAGAACTTCAGGCGCGAATCATCGCGGAGCTCCACGTCTCACCCACCGTTGACCCGGCCGTGGAAATTCGACGGCGAGTCACATTCCTCAGGGACTATCTGCGGCATTCCGGTGCCCACGGCCTCGTGCTCGGTATCAGCGGCGGACAGGATTCCTCGCTTGCCGGGCGACTGTGCAGCCTTGCCGTCGCGGAGTTGACAGCAGAAGGCCACGAATCCACGTTCCTGGCAGTGCGCCTGCCGTATGCTGTGCAGCGAGATGAAGAAGACGCCCAGTTGGCTCTTGATTTCATTCAGGCGACGTCCACTGTCGTGTTCAACATCGAACAGGCTGTTGTCGGGTTCGAGGACGAATACGCACGGAGCACGGGCCGCGCATTGTCAGATTTCAATAAGGGGAACGTCAAGGCTCGTTCCCGAATGGTCGCCCAATTCGCGCTGGCCGGAGAAAACGGTCTGCTCGTCGTGGGCACGGACCATGCCGCCGAGGCCGTCACGGGTTTCTTCACCAAATACGGGGACGGTGGTGCAGACGTGCTGCCGCTCTCCGGATTGAGCAAACGCCAGGGCCGCGCGCTCTTGGTCGAGCTTGGCGCTCCCGAGCAGCTCTACCTCAAATTGCCCACCGCTGATCTGCTCGATCACAATCCCGGGCAGACCGATGAAGCCAACCTCGGTCTGAGCTATGAAACCATCGACGACTTCCTGGAGGGAAGAACCGTCGATGCAGACGCGGCCATGGCCATCGAAGCACGATATTTGGGCACGGAACACAAGCGACGCGTGCCGCCGTCTCTGTTCGATGACTGGTGGCGCGAGGTCGCACTCACGCGCTGACCGGCCAACCGGCCGTGATTGTCAACCCGAAATCTGGATGCCTACGCGGTGGGCGCCTGCGTGGGGCGGCTCATCGGGTTGGGGCGCACGGCGAGGGCGTCAACGTCATCGAGCAGGCGTTGGGTTTCGGTTGAAGCGGCAGTGGGCGGTGTGTAGGCCCGGGTTGGCGCTCCGTTAGCCGTGTTGTTCAGCGGCGGCGCGGTGACGCGTTCAAACCGTGCGGGCGTCTGTGCTGACGTCGGGGAACTGAACTGATCGTGGTGCTGCTGAGCAACCCAGGCTTCCTGTTCGGACAGCAGGCTCTTGTCGGAGTGGGAATTCTGCAATATCCAACGGTCGAGGTCGCCTTGGAAGATCTTTCGGGCGCGGGCAGGATGCTTTTGCCAGTCGATCAGACGGTCGCGAAACTCGAGCAACGCAGGCTCCAGCTGGTAACCGAAGGTGGCCGAGGTGCGCTTGAGTTCGGCGAGCTGATGCGCTGACCAATTTGCTGCGACCGCCGAACCTTTGACGGGAAGCAGGCGTACCTGAATGTCGGCCTGTCCGATGGCCCGGTCGCTCATAACCTGTTCCTGAGGAGTCAGTGAATTCCACACGGATGCTTCGGTTGCCGCGTCAACGAGGGTGGCGATGGCCGCCGTGCGAATCTCACGGTCACGCTGATTGATCATGCGCCGCAGTGTCGCCCGGAAGATCAACGCGCTGACCGCACTTGCGACTATGAGTGCCAGCAGGAACAGCACAGCGCTGAAAACAACGGGCTCGGTGCTGACGGCCGTGAGCCAAATGACGAAGTTATTCCAGAAGTCCATGACCGGCACTTTACCTGAGCCGAACGACCATTCTGCGGAAGCTTTCGGCGTGCCCCTGTCCGGGATATGTTCTCGACGGCGAAAAACGCTCAGGAACGAAAGCAGTCCGCGGCGTCATCCATCAGGCAGAACACACCGATCTCCACCATGCGCAGCGCGAATACCAGGCGACGGGCGGCAAAACGGTCACCGTCGTCAGCTGCTATGCGTTGGATGTGACCGAGAACAACACCCGAGCGGCTGGCGACCCGCCACAGGTCTTGCTTGACGGGCACGAGGCTCAGGCCGCGAATGGTCGACGGCGTCGACGGAGCTGGCGCGAATTCAGACATGGGTTCCTCCTGGTCTCAGCCGGCCGCGAGTGGTGTTTCCGACTCTACGAGTGGCCACTGACACGGGAGAAAACCCGCTCAGGAAGACCTGCAGTGCACGGCGTGCGGTTGTCAGCTGCGTCGGAGGTCATGGAGTTACGCTGGTCAGGTGCAAACTTTTGTGATCGCAGGTGGATGTTTCTGGTGTCTCGATGCTGTGTATCGAGTCCTACGTGGAGTGAGCAGTGTGGTGTCGGGTTACACCGGCGGCGACACAGCGAACCCGTCATATGAGGCGGTGTGCACCGGACGAACCGGACATGCCGAAGCCGTGGCCGTCACGTTCGATCCCGAGGTGATCCCGGCGAGCGTGATCCTGGACGTCTTCTTCACCCTGCACGACCCCACTCAGCTGAACCGGCAGGGCAACGACACGGGCACCCAGTATCGTTCGGCCATGTTCTACGCCGATGACGAGCAGCGGGAACTCTTCGAAACGGCGCGCGAGCGCGCCACCGAGTGGTGGGGCAACGACATCGTCACGACGATCGAACCGCTCGGGGTCTACCACGAGGCAGAGGACTATCACCAGGACTTCTTTGCCAAGAACCCCGGCCAGGGCTACTGCATGGCCGTCGCCGTTCCCAAGGTGAACAAGATCCGCAAGTCGTACTCCCAGTACCTCGTCGGCTAGTCCTCACCGTCACCCTCGTGCCCGCGGTTGTCCACTAAAACGGATGACCGCGGGCATTTCGTGTGTGTGCGCCGCATAGTCGATGTGTACGGACCGGGACGACCGGGAACGGCACGAGTCGGTCTCCCGGTCCGTCTGCATCTGTCCGCCCGGCCCGACACTCGAAGAAGGAGCACTCATGTTGGACACCATCACACTGACCGGCATCATCGGAACCGAACCGCGGCATATCGTCACGGCTGCCGGTGTGCCGATCACTTCGTTCCGGTTGGCGTCGTCGCAGAGCCGGTTCGACCGGGATTCGAACCGTTGGGTGGAAACGTCGACAAACTGGTACACCATTTCGACGTACCGCCAGGCTGCACTCAACGCCCATCAGTCTCTGCGCAAGGGGGAGCACGTCGTGCTCTCGGGAAGAATTCGCCTCAGCGACTGGACCAAAGGCGAACGCAGCGGCACGGCCGTTGACGTGGACGCCGAGTCCATCGGCCACGATCTCACCTGGTGCACGTCCAGTTACGTGCGCAGCGCCGCAGTCATGCGCAACGCGTCTCAGCAAACATCCTGGACGCAGGATGAGGGCCTGGAGCAGGAACACCTTGATCAGCCGCCGACCGTTGGGGCCGACGGGTTTCTGCCCCCGGACGAGGCCGAACGTTCTGAGGAGAACGCCGTGGCCGTCCTAGACTCGTAGCACGTCCATGATCGTGGTCGGGGGAAGGCGTTCAGGCGCAGGGCAGCATCCGCTCCGCATTCGCGGCTGTACTCCGCGCTCCCTGTCCTGCTGTGCGGGGTGGCGCTGGTCGGAAGCACGGCCCCGGTAACGCCACCGAACCTGCGGATGGACGAGCGTATGCAGATGCCTTGGCAGCAGGCGGGTTCGACAAATCCGCCATGGAGCTGACTTTCGATCGAACACATGTCGATCTGGAGGCCGATTTCGTTCAGTTTTCGCTTCGGTTCGCAGACGAATGCCTGATCGGACGGTACGGACCGGCATCCGGCGGCTATCAGAGCTCCGTGGCGCCGGTGCTGAGTAGCGGAACGTGTTTGCTGGGTGCCACGCGCCAAATAGACTGGTAAACACTATGGCCGAATTTATCTACTCAATGGTCCGCGCTCGAAAGGCGATCGGAGAGAAGCTCATTCTCGACGACGTCACCATGTCGTTCTTTCCCGGTGCCAAAATCGGCGTCGTGGGTCCCAACGGTGCCGGAAAATCCACAATCCTCAAGATCATGGCGGGCCTCGATACCCCCAGCAACGGAGAAGCCCGGCTCTCTCCTGGATACAGCGTTGGGATCCTCATGCAGGAGCCCCAGCTTGACGAGACCAAGACGGTCCTCGAGAACGTGCAGGAGGGCGTGGGCCCGATCAAGGCCAAGGTCGATCGTTTCAACGAGATCAGTCTCGCCCTCGGTGAGCCCGACGCGGACTTCGACAGTCTTCTCGAAGAAATGGGTCACCTGCAGGAGTCCATCGATGCGGCCGACGCATGGGACCTCGATTCCCAGCTCGAGCAGGCCATGGACGCCCTGCGCACTCCGCCGGGAGAAGCCTCGGTAGCCAACCTCTCCGGAGGTGAGAAGCGCCGAGTGGCACTCTGCAAGCTGCTGCTGCAAAAGCCCGATCTGCTTCTTCTCGATGAGCCCACCAACCACCTCGACGCCGAAAGCGTGCTCTGGCTTGAGCAGCACCTCGCCAAGTACCCCGGCGCCGTGCTCGCCGTCACCCACGACCGGTACTTCCTCGACCACGTTGCCGAGTGGATCGCAGAAATCGACCGTGGTCACCTTTACCCGTATGAGGGAAACTACTCGACCTACCTCGAGAAGAAGCAGGAACGACTCCTGGTGCAGGGTAAGAAGGACGCCAAGCTGTCGCGTCGTCTGGCCGACGAACTCGAGTGGGTGCGCTCCAACGCCAAGGGCCGTCAGGTCAAGTCGAAGGCACGGCTTGCCCGCTACGAAGAAATGGCTGCCGCTGCCGAAAGCACGCGCAAGCTTGACTTCGAGGAAATCCAGATCCCGGTCGGCCCTCGCCTCGGCGCGCAGGTCATCGACGCGAAGAAGCTCAAGAAGGGCTTCGATGGCCGCGTGCTCATCGACAACCTGAGCTTCACCTTGCCCCGGAACGGAATCGTCGGAATCATCGGCCCGAACGGCGTCGGCAAGACCACGCTCTTCAAGAGCATCGTGGGGTTGGAGCCGCTCGACAACGGCGAGCTCAAGATCGGTGAAACGGTCAACATCTCCTATGTCGACCAGGACCGTGGCGGCATCGACCCGAACAAGACTCTGTGGGAGGTTGTCTCCGACGGCCAGGACTACATCCAGGTCGGCAAGACGGAGATCCCGTCCCGGGCGTACGTCTCGACTTTCGGTTTCAAGGGACCTGACCAGCAGAAGAAGGCGGGAGTGCTCTCGGGTGGTGAGCGTAACCGCTTGAATCTGGCCCTCACGCTCAAGCAGGGCGGCAACCTGCTGCTCCTTGACGAGCCCACTAACGACCTGGACGTGGAAACGCTCGGATCGTTGGAGAACGCCTTGCTCGAATTCCCCGGGTGTGCGGTGGTCATCACCCACGACCGGTGGTTCTTGGACCGTGTCGCCACGCACATCCTCTCCTACGAGGGCACGGAGGAGGACCCGTCCAACTGGTACTGGTTTGAGGGGAACTTCGAGTCCTACGAGCAGAACAAGATCGAGCGTCTCGGGGCGGATGCGGCCAAGCCGCATCGTTCCGCGTACCGCAAACTGACCCGCGACTGAGGCAGGGCTCCGGTTGAAGCTGCATGTGCCGATCCGACTGCGCTGGTCGGACCTGGATGCCTACGGGCACGTCAACAACGCCGAGATGCTGCGCCTGCTCGAAGAGGCCCGCATCCTGGCTTTCTGGGTGAACGATGACACCGGTTCTACCGCGGTCGGCGCCAGCACTGCCGTGCTGGACGGCCGTCCCGGGGCGGCCACGCTGACTCTGATCGGGCGCCAGGAGATCGAGTACCTGGCGCCGATCCCGTACTTGCGTGATCCGATCGATGTGCGCCTCTGGATCGGCAAGCTCGGTGGAGCAAGCCTGGACGTCTGCTACGAAGTGTGGAGTCCAGAGGGAATCGGCGAATCCCAGCTGTACGCCCGCGCCAACACGACCATCGTGCTGGTTGACTCGGCGAGCGGCAGGCCGCGACGCATCAACGATGTCGAACGCGCGGCCTGGACGCCGTATCTTGACGTCGGGATCGTTTTCAGCAGGCGGTGACGTTGAG
>Ga0209023_10002318_pt1 | contig 24066 bp, 21 predicted proteins | sample LakOneMetagenome_FD_187468 | JGI IMG/M metagenome (GOLD analysis project Ga0209023, IMG submission 187468) | Freshwater and sediment microbial communities from Lake Erie, Canada (SPAdes) (version 2) | ecosystem: Environmental > Aquatic > Freshwater > Lentic | place: Lake Erie, Canada... | reverse complement strand
CCGAGCAGGACGGCGAGCCCGAGGACAGCGACGAAAGCCCCGAGATGGGCGACGGCGCCAAGCCGGCCCGCCCGGACAGCGGCCCCGCCCAGCCCGGCGAGCCGGCCTACAAGATCTTCACCAACAGCTATGACGAGATCGTCCCTGCCGAGGACCTCTGCGACGCCGAGGAGCTGACCCGCCTGCGGGCCTATCTGGACCAGCAGCTGTCGGCGCTTTCCAGCGTCGTCTCGCGCCTGGCCAACAAGCTGCAGCGCCGACTTCTGGCCCAGCAGAACCGCGCCTGGACCTTCGATCTCGAGGAGGGGATGCTGGACGTCGCCCGCCTGACCCGGGTGATCATCGACCCCACCGCGCCCCTGTCGTTCAAGCAGGAAGAGGACCAGGAGTTCCGCGACACCGTCGTGACCCTGCTGATCGACAATTCCGGCTCGATGCGCGGCCGGCCGATCATGGTGGCCGCCGTCTGCGCCGACATCCTGGCGCGCACGCTGGAACGCTGCGGCGTCAAGACCGAGGTGCTGGGCTTCACCACCCGCGCCTGGAAGGGCGGCACGTCGCGCGACGAGTGGGTCAAGGCCGGCAAGCCGCCGGCTCCGGGCCGCCTGAACGATCTGCGCCACATCATCTACAAGGCCGCCGATTCTCCGTGGCGCCGGGCTCGCAAGAACCTGGGCCTGATGATGCGCGAAGGCCTGCTGAAGGAAAACATCGACGGCGAAGCCCTGATGTGGGCCCACCAGCGCCTGATCGGCCGGCCCGAAGCCCGCCGCATTCTGATGGTGATCTCTGACGGCGCGCCGGTGGATGACAGCACCCTGAGCGTCAATTCGGGTCACTATCTGGAGCGCCATTTGCGCCAGGTCATCGCCGAGATCGAGGGCAAGAGCCCGGTCGAGCTGATCGCCATCGGCATCGGCCACGACGTCACGCGCTATTACCGTCGCGCCGTCACCATCGTCGATGTGGAACAGCTGGGTGGCGTGCTGGTCGAGCAACTGGCCGCGCTGTTCGACGAGGAGCCCCGCGCCATGAAGAAGGCGCGCGGCCTGCTGGCCCCGCTCCAGACCGTCCAACCCTCGGCGCCCAAGGCGGCTCGCAAGGTTCCTGCATGATCGGCCTGCGCATCGGCCTGGTGCTGGCTCTGACCGCCGGCATGTTGAGCCATTGCGGCCGCAAGCCCCCGCCCCCCCTGCCCGTGGCTCCGGTCAAGGCCGGCCCAGAGATCGCGCTGCAGACCACCCCTGTGCCGCTGGATGCATCCAACCCGGCCAGGACCACGGTGGAAGGCTTTGTCTTCGCCGGCGGCATCGCCATCACCAGCAGCGAAACCTCGCGGCTGCACGGTCTGTCGGACCTGGCCATCGCCGCCGATGGCGGCCTGATGGCGGTGACCGATGACGGCGACCTCTTCCAGGCGCGCCTAGTGCTGGACCCGGCCGGCCGCCTGATCGGCCTGAGCGACGGCAAGCTGGAGGGTCTGAAGGGTCCCGACGGCCAGCCCCTGCAGGGCAAGGACAAGGGAGACGCCGAGGGTCTGGCCATCCTGGCCAATGGCGACCGCCTGATCAGCTTCGAGCGCGACCACCGGATCTGGCTCTATCCGGATGCTGGCGGCCCGCCGCGCCCCGCGCCCAAGCCGGCCACCATCTTCCCGTACAACGAGGGCATGGAAGCCCTGGCGGCCTATCCGGCCGCCGGACCCGACGCCTATCTGGTGGGCGGCGAGGAGGGCGAGACCTGGCTGTGCAAGCTGTCGGCCGCCTGCCAGGCGCTGGCCCCGCAGCAAGGCCCGGACTTCACCTGGGGCCTGACGGCCATGACCGCGTTCAACGGCCCCGCCATCGCCACCCTTCACCGGGGCTTCGACCCCATTCGAGGCTGGCGCGGGATCGTGCGGTTCGTGGCCAATCCGATGGCGCCGGCCGCAAAGCAGGCCCAGGTCGCCAGCCTGCACCTGGACGGCGCGATCACGCGCGACAACTACGAGGGTCTGGCCCTGAGCAGCACGCCTTCGGGCGCCACGCGGATCTATCTGATCTCGGACGACGGCGGCCTGCAGGGCCAGCGCACCCTGCTGATGGCGTTCGACTGGACCCCGCCGCCCCCACCGCCGCCCGCTCCGCCCAAGGCCCGGAAGCCGGTCCGCAAGCGGTGATATAGGTACCGGTAACATTTTTTATGCTGCGATGCAGTATCTCACTTGCACTGACAACGTTGTCATGTATTTTGACTGATGACGGTTGAGAGGCGAGACCCAGATACCGTCAGAGGAACGCGTCGGGAGGAGGTTGAACCCAACCCCCTTTCCGGGACTAAAAACATGATCCGTCTTCTCGTTCTGGCCATCTCGGCCCTGATGACCCTCTCCGCCGGCGCCGCCAGCGCCGCCGAACTGACCGTAAAGGTCGCCGGCAAGTCGACCCCGCAAGTCCACGCAGACCTGGTGGACGCCGCCAAAACCGTGTGCCGCGAAGACCTCGGCGATACGCGCTTTGGCCTCGACCTGATGCCCTACTGCGTCCGTCAAGTGACCCGCACCGCCGTCGAAAAGGTGGGGCGTCCCGAGCTGACCGCCTATGACAAGACCTATGGCCGCTCGGCCTATCTGGTGAAGGTCAGCCGCTGATCCCACCGCTTTCAGTCGCGTAACGGACGACCCGCGAAGCCCCCGCTTCGCGGGTCGTTTCATTTTGAGGCAGGTATGAAAAAATTCGGGTGCAGCGCAACATAATCGTTGATAACCCAATTAAGCGCGGCTATGGATTTGATCGACGGCCAAGCAGGCGAGAACCGGACGGCCCGTCAGAGGAACGCGTCGGGAGGAGGTTGAACCCAACCCCCTTTCGTGGACTGAACACAATGATCCGCACCATCGCCCTGGCCGTTTCGGCCATCGCCCTGACCGTCGCCGCTCCCGTTTCGGCCACCGAACTCCGCGTCAAGATCGCCGGCAAGTCCGCCGAGCAGGTCCGCGCCGACATCGTCAAAGCCGCCAGCACCGTCTGCTGGCAGGACGTCCGCGGCGAAGCGCTGTCGGGCTACCTGTACCCCGCCTGCATCCGCGCCTCGGTCAGCGACGCCGTCGCCAAGATCAACAGCCCGGCCCTGAGCGCCTACAACACCGCCAACCCGACCTCGGGCTCGGTGACCTCGCGCTAAGCCAAACCTACCTGTTCAGTAGCGTACCAAACCCGGCGCGGTCCTCCGCGCCGGGTTTTGCTTTGTCCGGGCGCCCGTGGCGAATAAATATACCCGGATAATATTGACTCCAATTATATCCGGGTAGATATGGCACTCCTTTTTGGAGTCGTCCCATGCCCCTGCCCGCCGACAAACGCCCCGCCATCGACCGGGGCCTGCTCGCCGCCTTCGGAAGCACGACCCTGGACGCCGTCACGCCCGTCAGAGGCGGACTGTCGGGCGCCAGTGTTCAGCGCATCGAGATCAGCGGCGGCGTCTATTTGCTGCGTCTGGAAAGCCCCCCGAGGGGCCTGCGCGATCCGACGCGCAGCCATGCCTGTATGCAGATCGCCGCAAAGGCGGGCCTGGCGCCCCGCGTGCTGTACGCCGACGCCGAGACCGGGGTGACGATCACCGACTTCATCGTCGCCCAGTCTCCCGCGGTTTCCAGAGCGGCGCTGATCAAACAGCTGGCGGAGATGGCGCGCGCCCTGCACGATACGCCCGCCTTCCCGCCCTTCGTCGACTATCTGGATGGCCTGGACGACCTGACCGCACGGGCCCTGACATCCGGGCTGCCGACGCCGACCGTGATCGCCAGGGCGCGAGCCGTGCAGGTGGCGCTATCGATCGCCTATCGCCGCCTGGAGCCGCAGCTGGTGTCCAGCCACAATGACCTCAATCCGGGCAACATCGTCCACGACGGCCAAAGGCCTTGGCTGATCGACTGGGACGCGGCCTTTCTGGCCGACCGCTACGTCGATCTGGCCGCGCTCGCCAATGTCTATGCCCGCGAACCAGCCGATGAGGCGATTCTGCTGGAAGCCTATTTCGGCGAGCCGCCAACCGCTGATCGGCGGGCGCGGCTATATCTGGCCCGGCAGATCAGCCACCTGTTCCATGCCATGATCTTCATCAGCATGGCGGCGGATGAGCGGCCAGGCGCGCGCCTCACCGAGCCAGAGGACGGCGGCCGTTCACTGGCCCAGCTCCACGCCGCCCTGGCCGGCGGCGCGCCGCTGCTGGCGACATGGGAAGGTCGTGTGGCCTATGGCCTGGCGCATCTGGCCGAAGCCCTCACCCATGTCGGCCATCCCCGCTTTGCCGAGGCGACCCGACTGGCGCGCTAGAGCATTTTCCAGCGATGCGGATCCGGACTGACGCGGCGAACCGCAGAATGCTCCAGACGCGAAAAGGCCCGCGAGGATCGCTCCTCGCGGGCCTTTCAAGAGTTGATCGCGATCGTCGCTTAGGCGGCGACGGCCACGGCGGCGGCCTTGGCCTTGGCCTTGACCTGCGACTTGATCTTCAGGGCGCGCGGCGACAGCTGCTCGTCCTTGGCGCCCAGCAGGAACACGTCCAGGCCACCCTTGAAGTCCAGGGTGCGCAGGGCGGCGTTGCTGATACGCAGACGGAAGGTCTGGCCCAGCGAATCCGAGGCCAGCGTCGCAGGCGACAGGGCCGGCAGGAAGCGGCGCTTGGTCTTGATGTTCGAGTGGCTCACATTGTGGCCGACCATCGGACCGATACCGGTGAGTTCGCAGCGGCGCGACATGGGACTACCTTGGCTGGGCGAAGCCGGAGCTTCGCAGACATGAATTTCGGGGCGCGGTGGACGAGCCGCCACGCGAGAGCGGGCGATATAGGCGAAGGGCGCCTGCCGAGTCAAGGCGGCAAGCCCGCTTCGCGGCGCGATCCCGGATGAAGATCGCCTCACGACCGCCTTCAAGACAGGTTCATCTCGCTCCTTATATAGAGAGCCCATGAAGGAGCACCCGTCCATGCGTCTGATCGCCCTCGCCCTGACCGCCGCAGGTCTCGCCATGACCGCCGGCCTGAGCCTGGCCGCACAGCCCGCGCCGACCACGATTCTCCCCGGTCACTGGGAGTACAGCTACCGGATCGGCCCCATCCCGGCCGGCGATGAGTCGCGCTGCCTCAAGCAGGCCGATGTCGAGCAGTTCGCCAAGGGCATCTGCACCCGCAAATACACCTGCGACTACACCACCCGGGTGGTGAAGGACGGCAAGATCGCCCTGAAGGGCGCCTGGACCGACAAGAAGGGCCGCGTGGCTCCGGTGACCGCCAAGGGCGACTACACCGCCGAGAGCTTCAAGCTGGATGTGAAGCTGAAGACCATCAACGGGATTCCGCTGGCCGGCGTGATGGACGCACGGCGCGTGGGGCCCAATTGCCCGGTCGACGCAAAATAGCCGCTCGCGGGAAGCCGTTTGTGGTTAATTCAAATTAAGATACAATGGGTTGTGGGGAACAAAGACTGAATCGGCCGACGTCGCTGATTCGGTCCTGATTCGTTTCGCCCCTGTTCGCAAGTTCCGCTCGCGGCGTTAACTTGAGCGTGGGCCCTATCCGCCGCGCGGCGGGGCTACCGAAAATTCCAGGTCGAATAGGGTCGGTACGGGGCTGGTCCGCGCCCGCTCTATGGTCAGCAGCTGGGCCTTGGTGTTCGCGCCGCCCTCGGCGCTGAAGCCGCCCATCCCGCCTGAAGCGGCCAGCACCCGGTGGCAGGGCACGACGATGGGCCAGGGATTCTCGCCCAGGGCCTTGCCCACCGCCCGCGCGGCGCCGGGCTCGCCCATGGCGCGGGCCACCTGGCCATAGGTCGAGGTCTCGCCGGGCGCGATGGCGCGGGCGATCTCATAGACCCGCCAGTTGAAGCCCTGCACGCCGCTCTGGTCGAGAACGATGTCCGTCAGGTCGTCGCGACCGCCGGCCAACAGATCCAGAACCCGCTCGATGATCCGCTCGATCGCGGGGGATGGCGACGTCTCGACCGCTTCGGGGAAACGCTTGCGCAGGCGCGCCCAGGCCGCCCCGGGCGTCGCCTCGGGCAATTGCATGCCGATCAGCCCGCCATCGCCCCAGGCGACGCCACAGCGGCCGATAACGGTGTCGAAAAGCGCGAAAGCGGTCCCCTGCATCCCTCATTTATAGCATCGCGGTTGCGGCTTTCGAGCGGCGCCCTACGATTTCCGTTTCTTGCTGTCTGGAGATCGCCGTGCGCCCCATCGTCCTCGCCGCCCTGCTGGCGTCCGCAACCGTCTCGACAGCCTCGGCCAGCGACCTGCTGATTCACGGCGGGCCGATCCATACCGGCGTCGAGGCCGCGCCGAGCGCGCAGGCCGTGCTGATCCGCGACAGCAGGATCCTGTTCGTCGGCGACCTGGCCGCCGCTCGCGCCAAGGCCGCAAAGGACGTCCGCGACTTCGACCTGAAGGGCGCCGCCGCCTTTCCGGGCTTTGTCGACGCCCACGCCCACCTGACCGGGGTTGGCCTGCGCGAATTGACCCTGAACCTGGACCAGGTCGGCTCGGTCGAGGATCTGGTCAAGGCGGTCAGCGCCTACGCCGCCGCCAATGCGAGCGGCCCGATCTATGGCCGGGGCTGGATCGAGACCCACTGGCCCGAGAAGCGCTTCCCCAACCGTGCGGATCTGGACAGGGCCGCGCCCGGCCGGGTGATCGTGCTGGAACGCTCCGACGGCCACGCCTCGGTCGCCAGCTCCGCCGCCCTGGCCCAGGCCGGCGTTGGCAAGGACACGGCCGCGCCTGCCGGCGGCCAGATCCTCAAGGGCGCGGACGGCCTGCCGACCGGCATGCTGATCGACCACGCCCAGTCGCTGGTCGCCGGGGTCATTCCCCCGCCCTCGGAAGCCCTGAAGCGTCAGGCCCTGGAAAAGGCTGGCGCGCTCTATGCCTCGCGCGGCTGGACGGGTCTTGGAAACATGAGCGTCGAGGCGCCCGACCTGGCCCTGATGACGTCCCTGGCCGCCGAGAAGAAGTTCCATATCCGCGTCGACAACTACATGGACCCCAGCGGCGCCGCCGAGGTGCTGGCCAAGGGCCCGTTCGAGGACGCCACCGGCCTGATCCGCACGCGGGGTATCAAGCTCTATATGGACGGGGCCCTGGGCTCGCGCGGCGCGGCCCTGCTTGAGCCCTACAGCGACGCCGAAGGGACGGGCCTGCAGTTGACCCCGCGCGACAAGGGGCTGGCCCTGATGAAGCAGGCCCAGGCCGTGAAGGCCCAGGTGGCCATGCACGCCATCGGCGACCGCGGCAATCGCATGGTGCTGGACTGGTTCGGCGAAACCCTGGGCAGCGACACCGGGGCCCGCTGGCGGATCGAGCACGCCCAGATCGTCGCCGACCCTGACCTGCCGCGCTTTTCGAAGATGGGCGTCATCGCCTCGATGCAGCCCAGCCACGCCATCGGCGATCTCTATTTCGCCCCCGCGCGCCTGGGCAAGGCCCGCCTGCATGAAGGCTATCGCTGGAACGACATGCTCAAGAGCGGCGCGGTCGTGGCCGCCGGCTCCGACGCCCCGGTCGAGGTCGGCGATCCGCGCATCGAGTTCTACGCCGCCGTCCATCGCCACAGCCTGACCGGCTTCGCCAATGAGGACTGGCATCTTGAGGAGGCCGTCAGCCGAGCTCAGGCGCTGAAGATGCTGACCGGGGCCCCGGCCTATGCCGCGTTCGCCGAAAAGGATCGCGGCACGCTTGAGGCCGGCAAGAAGGCCGATGTGACCGTGTTCTCGAAGGACCTGATGACGGTGGCGCCTGCGGACATCCTCACCGCCGAGACGGTGCTGACGGTCGTGGACGGGGTGGTGGCGTTCGAGCGGAAGTGAGGTCGTTAGAATGACTTCGCATTCTGTTGCGCCTTCGCTGACAAGGCCGGCACCGTTTTCCGGAGAACTTATACTGGAAGAAGGCGACTTCCTCCGGCGCCTGCCGCTACTGCTGAATGCACGACAGCGGATGACCATTGAAGCACTGGTCCACATTGCGGACTGCCTAGCTGCATCCTATCGCGCCATGCATTCCGCAGCATTGTTGGCTGCCCGCGATGAGGACATGCTTCCTATTTTTGCTCGGGCCGACCTTTCTAACGCCGCATGGTCGATTGTTGATGATCTATACGCCGCACAGAATTTGATCCGAATTTTGGGTGAGGAACGCGGGCCGGCTTCGACCCAACTTCTTGAAGCGCTGGAGCCCGCCGCACTTGCGCGCAATGGAATGTCTCATCTCCATGAACGGATAGGACCAAAAGTTCCGGGAGGTCTTCTGACCGCGAAGGGGCTCCGGCGAGCCGTCTTCGGATCCGTGTCGTTCTTCCACATCGATCGCGCCGACGTCGCCGACCACGACATTGAGGTTCGTTGGATTAGCGTCTCGGCTGGCCCTCTGCCCGAAAAGAGCAAATTTCCTTTCGTTTTCCCAGTCGGCGAACCCTTGGCAACGCCCATTGATCGATTCCAGTTGAGCGCCTTCGATCAAGACGTGGACCTGAGCGCCTGCGTGGCTCTCTATCGTGACTGGATCCGAGCATTCAGTGAGGAACTCAGGGAAACTTGCCTTGAACAAATCAAGGCGCAAACAACGGATGAGGCGGAGATCACGAGGGTTATGAGCGCGTGCGGGCCGAATAACGTGATGCACTTCGTGCGCTTTACCTACGCTGGACAAGCAGAGCAGTAGGCCGACGAGCTCTAGCACCTACCTGCTCCGATGCCTTCGCCGACAAGGACTGCGGCACGCTGGAGGCCGGCAAGAAGGCCGATGTGACCGTGTTCTCCAAGGACCTGATAACCGTCGCGCCCGCCGAGATCCTCACCGCCGAGACGGTTCTGACGGTGGTGGACGGGGTGGTGGCGTTCGAGCGGGGCCAGTAAGGCGGCAATTTAGCCTGCCCGGGGGCCGATAAAGCGCTATTCAGTCTGCATGGATCGTCGACGCAGAATCCTGATCGTGGGGGGCGGAACGGCTGGATGGCTCACGGCGGCCTATCTGGCCAAGTCGCTGCGCATCGCCGAACAGAGCCATCTGGACATCACCCTGCTGGAGTCGCCCGAGGTCGGCATCATCGGGGTGGGCGAAGCGACCTTTCCGACCATCCGCGCCACCCTGCAGTTCCTGGGCATCGACGAGGGGCGGTTCATTCGCGAGACCTCGGCCACCTTCAAGCAGGGCATCCGCTTCAACGACTGGGCGTGGACGCCGAAGGATGATGGCCGGCGTCACCAGTACTTCCACCCGTTCGAGGCGCCGTTCTCGACCGACGGGACCAGCCTGGCGCCGTACTGGCTGCTGCAGGACGAGACGACCCGCGCGCCGTTCGCCGAGGCGATGACCATCCAGGCCCGGGTCGCCGAGGCCCAGCGCGCGCCCAAGCGTCCGCACGAGGGCAACTTCTCCGGTCCGCTGAACTACGCCTACCATTTCGACGCCGCCAAGCTGGCCAGTGTGCTGGCCGAGCGCGCCCGCGAGCTGGGCGTGCGCCATCTGCAGGGGCTGCTGACCGGCGTGGCGCTGAACGAGGCCGGCGAGATCGCCTCGGTGACCTGCCAGGCGCACGGAACCCTGGAAGCCGACCTCTATGTCGACTGCACCGGCTTTCACGCCGAGCTGATCGGCCAGGCCCTGAAATCGCCGTTCAAGGACGTGCGCTCGACCCTGTTCGCCGACCGGGCGCTAGCCTGCAAGATTCCCCATGGCGGGCCAGAGGCGCCGATCCAGAGCTTCACGGTCTCCACCGCCCACGCGGCGGGCTGGACGTGGGACATCGGGCTGAATGGCGCGCGCGGCGTAGGCTGCGTCTATTCCAGCGATCACATGAACGACGACCAGGCCGAGGCGATCCTGCGCGGTTATGTCGGGGCCGGCGTCGAGATCGCGCCGCGGTCCCTGTCGTTCGAGGCCGGCTATCGGCAGAAGCAGTGGATCGGCAACTGCGTGGCCGTGGGCCTTTCGGCCGGCTTCCTGGAGCCGCTGGAATCGACCGGCGTGGTGCTGATCGAGGCGGCGGTGGCGATCATCGCCGAGCTGTTCCCGCACAACGGCCCCATCGCCGCGCCGGCCCGGCGCTTCAACGAGCTGATGAGCGCGCGCTACGACAACATCATCACCTTCCTGAAGCTGCACTACTGCCTGAGCCAGCGGACCGAGCCCTTCTGGCGCGACAATGTGGATGGGGCCTCAATCCCGGATCGGCTGGCCGACCTTCTGGAGCAGTGGCGCTACCGGCCGCCGGCGCGCTACGACTTCACGCTGGATCTGGAGACCTTCGCCTTCTTCAACTACCAGTACATTCTGTACGGCATGGGCTTCAAAACCGACCTGTCGCCGGGGCGGGCCGAGTTTCCCGATGTGGCGGGGGCCGAGAAGCTGTTCGCCAAGATCCGCGGTTTTGGCGAGCGCGCCACCCACGACCTGCCCAGCCATCGCGACCTGATCGCGCAGATCAACCAGTTCGGCTTCGACCGCTCTCTACAGCCCGCCTAGGGCAGACCCCTTTCATTGTCATCCCGGCCGGAAGGTCGCGTAGCGGCCTGTAGAGCCGGGACCGATCCGAAGCGCGGCGCTCAGGCGTCGGTCCCGGCTCTGCGCGCTACGCGCTTGTCCGGGATGACAGTTTTCAAAGAAGTCAGGCGGAGGCCTTGGCGGCCGCGCTGTCCAGGCCGTCCAGCTCGCCGGACTCGCGGGCCTTCTTGCCATAGACGGCCTCGAACAGCGGGCTGGCCATGACCGTGGTGACGATGGCCATCAGCACCAGCATCGAGAACAGGGTCGGGCCGATGATGCCCTTCTGCAGGCCGATATTGATGATGATCAGCTCCATCAGACCGCGCGAGTTCATCAGGGCCCCGATGCCCAGGGCGGTGCGGTTGTCTTCCCCGGCCAGACGGGCGGCGGCGTAGCAGGCCACGCCCTTGGCGACGATCGAGGCCAGCAGGATGCCGATGGCGATCAGCAGCAGCTGCGGCGAGTTGACCATGTCCATCCGGGTGTTGAGGCCCGAATAGGTGAAGAACATCGGCAGCAGCAGGACCACCGCCAGCGGCTCGACCTTCTGCTTCAGCTCCTCGACGAACTTGCCGCGCGGCATGACGGCGCCCAGCATGAAGCCGCCGAAGATGGCGTGGATGCCGACCGCGTCCATCAGGAAGGCCGAGAAACAGAACAGCATCAGGGTGATGGCCAGGATGGTCAGGCTCATCTGGCCTTCGCGCTCGACAATGCGGCCCAGCGGGGCCAGCAGGCGCTTGCCGAACAGGCCCAGGAACAGGACGTAGGCCAGGCCGCCGCCGATCGCGAGGACCGCCACGCCGGGACCACCGCCGAAGGTCGCCAGCACCACCGCCAGCACGCACCACGACACCGCATCGTCGAAGGCGCCGGCGGTCAGCGACAGGGTGCCCAGCGAGGTCTTGGCCAGGCCGCGCTCGTTGATGATGCGGGCCAGCATCGGGAAGGCGGTCAGGGCGATGCAGGCGCCCATGAACAGGGTGGCGTTGGCCCGCGAAATGCCCTCGGCGAACAGGCCCGGCACCTTCAGCAGGAACGGCGTGATGGCTACGGCGATCAGGAACGGCGCGATGATGCCCGCCAGCGAGACGCTGGCCGCGCTCTTGGCCTTGGCCTTGAAGTGGTCGGCCTGAAAGCTGGTGCCGACCATGAACATGTAGAGGCCCACGCCCAGCTGGGCGCCGACATACAGAACGTTCTTGGTTTCCTTGGGGAACAGCATGCCCTGGAAGGCCGGGAACAGCAGGCCCAGCAGGGACGGACCCAGCACCACGCCGGCGATCATCTCGCCCACGACCTGGGGCTGGGCCAGCAGCTTCTGGCCCAGCCAACCGACCACACGGCAGGCCAGCAGGATCACCGCCAGCTGAAGGAAGAAGTGCACACTGAAATCGGTCGGCGTGTAGCTGTGGGCCGCCGCCAGGGTGGCGGGACCATTGGGCGCGAGGATCTTCCCCACGGTTTCGACGACGCTGGCAATGATGTCAGACAAGTGTGTTTCCCCCGATCGCGGCTCTTCAGAGCCTGCGTCTTTCGTCAGAGGGGACAGGGTTTCGAAAGACGCGCAAGCCCAGCGCTGTCAATTTTCAACGCCCGGCAGAAGATTGTATTTGCTGGTGAATTTTCTGTTGCCTCACGGCAACAAGGTAGTAACGTACCTACAAGACAGCCTTGTCATTGTAAGGATGTAGGCACGTGAAGGTCATCACCAGTCGGGCATTCAATCAGGATGTCAGCCAGGCCAAGCGGGCCGCGCGAGTCGCGCCGGTGTTCGTCACCGACCGGGGCAAGGCGACCCATGTGCTGATGAGCGTGGAGGCCTATCGCAAGCTGATCGGCCAGACCGAGAGCATCGTCGACCTGCTGGCCCTGCCGGGCCTGGGGCCCGTGGACCTGGAGGCCGCCCGCTCGGCCAATGTCTGGGATGGCCGGAGCGGCGACTGATGTACCTGCTCGACACCGACGTCGTCTTCGAACTGCGCAACGCGAAATCCGGAGGCGCGGGCGCCGGCCTGACCGCCTGGGCGACCGGCGCTCAGCGCACCAGCCTGTTCATCTCGGCGATCACCCTGCTGGAACTGGAAGCCGGCGCCGGCCGGGCCGAGCGCCATGACAAGGCGGCGGGAACCACACTGCGCCACTGGCTGGACGCCCAGGTCGGGCCGGCCTTCGAAGGCCGCATCCTGCCGGTCGATGCGGCGGTCGTGCGCCGACGGGCTCACCTGACCCTGACCGCGACCCGCGACGCCCTGCTGGCCGCCACAGCGCTGGAACACGGCCTGACCCTGGTGACGCGCGACACCGCCGCCTTCAAGGCTGCGCGCGTCAAGCTGCTCAATCCCTGGGACTACGCCCCCGAGGCGCCCGACGACGAGGACTGGGGCCAGGCTGCCAGGTCGGGGTCGCTGTGGCTGCGGAACATCTTCGTGCGGGGCTAGCCGCACGCGTCAACCCGCGGATTCAGGCCGCATCCCGCGTCTGGCCGCGATAGGTGGTCGCCGTCATCGACGCCCGCCGGATAAAGGCGTCGAACCACGCCGCCAACCTGGGCCGTCCGGCACGAAAGTCGGGCAAGCCCCGGAAATCCAGCCAGTCCAGCGCCGTGGCCAGGGCGATCTGTCCAAGGTCGAGCGGAGCGTCCAGCGCCTCGCGCTCGGCAAAGTCATAGCCGGCCAGAAGTTTCTCGGTCTGCCCGTCCGCCATCGGCGACCACCGCGTCTCGACGGGGCGACGTTGCGTCTCCCAGCGCAGGGTGATGCCGGCGTCGCACAGGCCTTGCGCCAACGCCTGCAGCCGCAGCACCCGCCAACGCTCCGGGCCGCTGGCCGGAATCAGGGGCGATCCGTCGTGCAGACCGTCCAGGAATTCGCAGATCACCGACGAGTCAAAGAGGGTTAGCCCCTGCTCAAGGATCAGGGCCGGCACCTTGCCCAGCGGATTGGCCGCAAACACCAGGTCGTTGCGCAGGGTCGGGCTGGTCTCCTGATGGATCACGTGCAGGCGTCCCGCCAGCCCTGTCTCGTGGGCCAGGACCAGCACCTTGCGGGCATAGGGAGAATGGGTCTGGTAGAGCAATTGCATCGGGATACGCGACCTCGCCGGAAGAAGTGGGCGAGCCAGACCCTATTGCCCGGCGCACGAAAGGTGGGCTTAGTTTCGCTCGCTTGAACGCAAGTTTGTTTCGTCCGGACGCTGCCTTGCCCGCTCAAAACCTCGACGCCTTCGATCTGGCGATTCTCGACATGCTTCAGCGCGATAACTCGACGCCGCAGCGGACGATCGGCGCGGCGGTCAATCTGTCGGCGCCAGCGGTGCAGCGCCGCATCAGGAAGCTGGAGGCGGCCGGCGTCATCACGGCCAATGTCGCGGTGATCGATCCCCCCAGCGTCGGCCAGGCTGTCACCCTGCTGGTCGAGGTGCATCTGGAGAACGAGCGCCTGGATCTGCTGGACGCCGCCAAGGCCCGCTTCGCCGGCGAGCCCCAGGTGCAGCAGTGCTACTATGTCACCGGCGACGCTGACTTCATGCTGGTGATCACCGTGCCGACCATGGCCGACTACGAAGCCCTCACGCGGCGACTGTTCTTTGACGGCGGCAATGTGAAGCGCTTCCGGACCCTGGTTGTGATGGACCGGGTGAAGGTGGGGTTGGGCGTCGCGCTCAAGATGTAGCGCGCGGCTGCAGGCCCGCCTCCGGCGCCGAACTCTATGCCGCCCGATCGCCGATCAGGGCGGCGTGCAGATCCGCGATCATGATCGGCTTGGAGACCAGTCCATCCATGCCGACGGCGGTATAGCTCGCGATCTGGTGAGGCATGGCATTGGCCGTCAGCGCCACGATCCGGGTGGGCTTCAAGCCGCGCTCGGCCTCGATGCGCCGGATTTCCCGCGTGGCCTCAACGCCGTTGCGCAGCGGCATCTGGATATCCATCAGGATCAGATCCCAGGACGCCTGACTCCAGGTGTCGACCACGGCCTGACCGTCCGCGACAATGACGGGTTCAATGCCCAGCGCATTGAGCACGGTGCGCACCACAACCTGATTGGCCTCATTGTCCTCGGCGACCAGCACGCGAAGGGCGTCGAGCCGTTCGGCGTCCTGCGCCGCCGACATGGCGACCCTGGCCCGCGCGAGCGGCAGGGCGACCGAAAACACGCTGCCGCGACCGACCGCACTCTCCACATCAATGCGGCCGCCCATCAGGTCTGCCAGACTGCGACAGACGGTGAGCCCCAGACCCGCCCCGCCGAAGGCGCGCGTGAGAGTGTCATCGGCCTGGGTGAAGGGTTCGAACAGACGCGGCAGAATCGCTGCGTCAATGCCGATCCCGGTATCGGTGACCGACAGCAGCAGCTCGTCGCCCCGCGCCGTGGCCTTGACCTCGACCCGCCCCGCCGCCGTGAACTTCAGGCCGTTGGAGATCAGATTGTACAGCAACTGATGGATGCGGCGCGGATCACCCATCCAGGTTCCCGCCGCCTCCGCGGAGATCTCGATCTCCAGCGAAAGTCCCTTGTCCTCGGCCATCAGGGTCGCGGTCTCGCAAGCCCCGGCGATGATCGCGTCCAGTTCAAAGGCCTTGTGCGCGAGCTGAACGTTTCCCTTGTCGAAATCGGCGAGATCGAGAATTTCGTTCAGCAGGGTCAGCAGCGCATGGCCCGATTTCTCGATCAGCTCGACCCGCTCCCGCTGAACAGGGATCATGGGTTCGCGCAGCAGGGCCTGGCTCATCCCCAGCACGCCGTTCAGCGGCGTCCTGAGCTCGTGGCTCATATTGGTCAGGAAGCGCTGCTTGAGACGGTTGGCCCCTTCGGCCGCGTCGCGCGCGGCGGTGACCTCCCGCATGGCGCCTTTCAGATCCAGATCGGAGTTTTCGAGGGTGGCCAGCAGAAGATTGAAGCGCTCGGTGAGCTGCCCGACCTCGTCGGAACGCGCCACCGGCAGGCGCACGCTGAAATCCCGCGAGGTCGTCGCGGCGTCCATCGCATCGGCGAGGTCGCGAAGCGGCTCAAGCGCCCGGCGCGTCAGCCGCCGCGCCATCAGGCCGGCGCCGAAAACGGCCAGGGCCGACAACACCAGAGCGATCAGAATATTGAGAAGCCGGGCGTCCAGGAGCTCTCGCCCCTCGACCACCAGGGCGACCGTCCCCACCTGCCGACCGTCGACACGATAGGGCGCGGTCACCTCGAGATCGAGGCCCCGATATCGCACCTCGGTCCTTGAGACCGGTTGAACCTTCGGAGCGTCCATCGCCGCACCGGCCTGGCCGAAATGCATCTCCTGCCCGCCCACAGGCGCATAGCTCGCGGCGATCTTGAGGTGACTGGCGCCGACCAACTCGCGAACGGTGTCGCCTCCTGACAGCTGCGCTCCGCTGGACTGGGCATGAGCGGCCTTGGCCACGGAACTGGCCAGCACCAATGCTTCATCCGCCAAGGCGTCCCGGTCGGCGTTCCAGTTGCGCCATTGATAGACCGTGAAGGCCGCGAACAGAGCCGCGATCGTGGACAGCAACGCCACGCCGACAATACGCGTCTCAAGGCCGCGATCGCGCCCATGCCGCGCGCCCCGTCCTGATAGTTCCATCACGGTCCTTCGCCCCTTCGCGAATTCAAGCGCCAATTTTTGGGCGTTCGCGGAAAACAAGACGTGAAAACAGCGCCCCTGCGACAACAAGCCGCGCCAGCGGCGAATGCCGGATCGTCCCTGGCTCGGAGGACGCCGTCTTCATGTCTAAAGCCGAGCGGCGCCGCTTGCCTCCCCCCGATTCCCGCCCCACCTTCTGCGGATCATGAGCGACCGATCCGCAGGCCTCGCGCCCTCAAAGCTCACCGCGGTCCTGGGGCCGACCAATACCGGCAAGACCCATCTGGCCGTCGAGCGGATGCTGGGTCACGCGTCGGGCATGATCGGCCTGCCGCTGCGCCTACTGGCGCGCGAGATCTATGATCGGGTCGTCAAGCTGCGCGGCAAGGCCAGCGTCGCCCTGATCACCGGCGAGGAGAAGATCGCCCCGCCGCGCGCCGCCTATTTCGTCTGCACCGTCGAGGCCATGCCGCTGGCCCGCGAGGTCGAATTCCTGGCGATCGACGAGATCCAGCTGTGCGCCGATCCCGAGCGCGGCCATATCTTCACCCACCGCCTGCTGCATGCGCGCGGCAAGTTCGAGACCATGCTGCTGGGGGCCGGGACCATGGCGCCGCTGATCCGCCGGCTGCTGCCTGACGCCGAGATCGTGTCGCGCGAGCGGTTCTCCAACCTGTCCTATGCCGGCTCCAAGAAGCTGACCCGCCTGCCCCGGCGCAGCGCGGTCGTCGCCTTCTCGACCGACGCCGTCTACGGCATCGCCGAACTGATCCGTCGCCAAAGGGGTGGCGCGGCCGTGGTCATGGGAAGCTTGAGCCCCCGCACCCGCAACGCCCAGGTGGCGCTCTACCAGTCGGGCGAAGTCGACTTCCTGGTGGCCACCGACGCCATCGGCATGGGCCTGAACATGGACGTCGACCATGTGGCGTTCGCCGGTCTGCGCAAGTTCGACGGCGTCCGTACCCGCTGGCTGCATGCCCAGGAGGTGGGTCAGATCGCCGGTCGGGCGGGGCGTTACACCCGAGACGGCACGTTCGGCGTCACCGGCGACTGCGAGGAGATGGACGAGGATCTGGTCGAGAGCGTGGTCAACCACCAGTTCGAGCCGATCATCGCCGCGGAATGGCGCAATGCGCGTCTGGATTTCGGCTCGCTGCCGCTGCTGCTGAAGTCGCTGGGTCAGGGACCCGGCCGCGCCGGCCTGACCCTGTCGAACGAGGCGCTGGACGAGCGCACCCTGCGCAAGCTGTCCCAGCAGGACGATGTCATCGCCCGCTGCAAGGCCGACCGCTCGGCCCTGCTGCGCCTGTGGGACGTGTGCCAGACACCGGACTTCCGCAAGACCACCGATGACGATCACCAGCGCATGGTCCGCACCCTGTTCGACGACCTGACCACGGGCAGGAAGCGGCTGCCGGAAGACTGGATCAACGCCCAGTTCAAGGCGCTGGACCGCACCGACGGCGAAATCGACAGCCTGGCCGGTCGCCTGTCGGGGGTGCGCACCCTGTCCTACATCGCCAACCGGCCAGACTGGCTGGCCAATCCCGCCCACTGGCAGGGCATGACCCGGCAGCTCGAAGACCGCATCAGCGACACCCTGCACGAAAAGCTGATGGCCCGGTTCATCGACCGGCGCACCAGCGTGCTGATGCGCCAGCTGGGCGAGCGCGAGGTCATGCTGGCCGGCGTGGGTCAGGATGGGGCCGTCACCGTAGAGGGTCACGTGGTCGGCCATCTGGCCGGCGTCACCTTCACGCCCGAAAAGGGCGCCAGCGCGCTGGAGGAAAAGGCCCTGCGCAACGCCGCCGTCCGGGCGGTGGGCCCCGAGATCGCCCGTCGCCTGGGCGCCCTGTCCGGCGAGCCCGACGACGCCTTCGCGCTCAGTCCCGACAGCGCGATCCTGTGGCGGGGCGAGATCGCCGGGGTGGTGCGCCCCGCCGCGACGTCAGGAGGCGGCGCCCTGCTGTCGCCCCGCGCCAGGCTGCTGGGCGAACTTGGCCCCGCCACTGTGCGCGAGCGGGCAGAGCGGCGGCTGGACGCCTTCCTGGTCGCCGAGGTCGATCGCCACCTGGCCCCGTTGCGCAAACTGGAACGCGCCCTGGCCGGATCCGAGCTGCGGGGCCTGCCGCGCGGCCTGGCCCACCGCCTGCTGGAGGCCTGCGGCGTCCTGGACAAGCGGCCGCTGGATCCCGAGCTGAAGGCCCTGAGCCAGGCCGAGCGCCGCACGCTGAAATCAATGGGCGTCCGCATCGGAGCCTTCAGCCTTTACCTGCCCGCCATGCTGCGCCCCGAAGCCATCGCCTGCGCCCGGGCGCTGAGTCCGGGCGGTTGGCGCGGCGACCTGAACAGGCTGGCCGCCCTGCCCTCGCCAGCCCCCTCGGCGCGGGAGCTGGCCGCCAGCGGGCTGCGCGTGGTGGCGGGCTTCACGGTTCCGGTCGAGGCCCTGGAACGGCTGGACGACCTGCTGCGGGCCGAGCAACGCCCCGGCGGCGTGGTGTTGACCGAGACTGCGCTGGAGACCCTGGGCTGGACCGCCGCCCAGGCCTCGGCCGTGCTGCGGGCCCTGGACTACACCCCGGCCATCCGGCCCAAGGCAGACGCGTCGATCATCTGGAAACGGCGCGGCGCCCAGCGCCTGGATCCCAAGCCTGTCGCGGCCCGCCCCGACTCGCCGTTCGCCGCCCTGGCCAAGCTCACCGAGCCCCCGCCTCGCCGCAAGAAGCCCCGCCGGCGAAAGGCCGCTCCGAAAGCCGCCACCTCGTGAGCGAGGCCGACGATGCCTGCCGCGCCGATGTGTGGCTATGGCGCGCGCGGTTCTTCAAGACGCGGTCGCTGGCCTGCCGCTTTGTCGAGGAAGGCCGCATCCGCCTGACCCGCGGCGGGGTCGAGAGCCGGGTCGACAAGCCGTCGCGAACGCTGAAGCCCGGCGACCTGCTGGTGTTCGGCATCGGCGGGCGGCTGATCGCGGTGCGGGTGCTGGCGTCTGGCGAGCGACGCGGGCCGGCCAGCGAGGCGCGAGCGCTTTACGAGGCGGTGGAGTAGGCGACGCTACTGGCCCCTGCGGATCGCTCCGGCGCCGTGTTCTCCCGAAGGCGCCGAAGGGGCAAGTCGCCCGCCCCTATTGCGAAAACCCTGCCAGGAACCCCGGCACCTCCGCCGCCGGCATCGGCCGGCCGAAGTGATAGCCCTGCACCTGGTCGCAGCCATAGCCGATCAGCTTTTCCAGCTGGGCCTGGTCCTCGACCCCCTCGGCCACGACCTTCATGCCCATCGATGAGCCCAGGGTGATGACCGCCTTCACGATGGCCTCGTCCTCGGTGTTCTGGACGAAGGACTTGTCGATCTTCAGCCGGTCGATCGGGAACTGGCGCAGATTGGCCAGACTGGCGTAGCCGGTGCCGAAATCGTCCAGGGCGATCATCACCCCGGCGTCGTGCAGGCGCTTGACGGTCTCGCTGACCATGTCCGAGCCCCAGCCCATATAGACGTTCTCGGTCACTTCGATGGTCAGCCGGTCGCACGGCACCTTGGCCCGGGCCAGGCGCTCCTGGATTTCCTCGGCCAGACGGCCGCTGCGAAACTGGGCCGCGGAGATGTTGACCGCCACCCGGCCAAAGTCGACACCGGTCTCGATCCAGTCCCGCATCTGGTTCAGCGCCGCGTCGAAGGCCACGTCGCCCAGCTTGAGCGAGAGATCCTGATCCTCGAACGCCACCATGAAGCTGGCCGGCGACAGTATGCCCTGTTCAGGGTGAGCCCAGCGCATCAGCGCCTCGAAACCCGCGACCCCGCCTTCGCGAACATCGACCACCGGCTGGTAGAACAGCACGAACTCGCCCGCCGCGATGCCAGCCCGAACGTCGCGAAGCAGCTCGATCCGCCGCTCCAGTTCCGACCGCATCGACGGCTGGAAGACCACGCTGCGGTTACGACCCGCGTCCTTGGCCCGATAGAGGGCGATGTCGGCGTTCTTGATCATGTGCTCGGGATCGGAGTCGGGATCGCCGTGCAGGGCCGCGCCGATGCTGGCGCTGCAGGTGAAGCTGCGACCGCCGTGCTCGATGGGACGGCGCAGCAGGTCCTGCAGGGTCTGGATCGGCCGCAGCATGTCGGCCTCGCAGTGCAGGCCACGCAGGATCACGGCAAACTCGTCACCGCCCAGGCGCGCCACGGTATCGTGGGCGCGGAAGGCGTGGCGCAGCATGTCGGCCAGCCGCTTGAGCAGGGCGTCGCCCGCGTCGTGGCCCAGGGTGTCGTTGATGTCCTTGAAGTGATCGACGTCGATCATGATCAGGCCGAACATCTCGCCCAGCAGCTCCGAGGCGCTGACCGCCTCCTGGAACCGGTGCTGGAACAGGGCGCGGTTGGGCAGATCCGTCAGGGTGTCCTTGAAGGCCAGCGTCTCGACCGCCTCGGTCTGCCGGCGGCGGTCGGTGATGTCCTTGAACAGGTTGACCAGGCGCTCGGGCCGGCCATTGGAGCCGACCAGCATCTTGCTGGCCGAGCGCACCCAGGTCTCCACGCCATCGTCGCGATTGAGGCGAAACTCGTAGACTCCGGTCTCGCCCGGCTTGCGCGTGGCGACCAAGGCGGCGATCCGGTCGCGGTCGTCCTGATGGATGATCTCGAGCGGATCGGTCTGGAACCGGCACCACTTCTCCAGGTCAGGCGTCGCGCCCGAGAACAGCACTTCGCGGGTATTCAGGTCGTATTCGCGCACCAGCAGGCCATCCAGCTCCAGCGCCATCCGCAGGCGTTGCTGGTCGCGCTCGGCGCGTAGGGTGGCCTCGGCATAGCCGGTGACGTCGCGGGCGGTGACCATCACCGCATAGGGCTCCTCGCCCTCGTCGCGACAGGCGCTGAACTCGGTGCGCCAGATCCGCTGGACGCCATCGGTGTCGAGGTTCGGCAGGTAGCGCGAAAAGGCCTCGCCCTGTTCGGCGCATTTCATCAGCGCCAGCACGTCCTCCGCCGCCACCAGGGCGCGGCGCGCATCGATCCCCAGACGCAGATCGGGCGCCAGGGCATGGGCGGTCCACTCGCGGCTGACGGCGAGCAGACGCAGATCGCGATCCAGCAAGGCCGCCGCGAACGGCAGCTGGAGCACGAATTGCGCGAAGGCCGCGGCGCGTGCGTCGGCCAGGCGCGCCGGCCCGGTCTCGGACTCGGGCGACCGCCTGACCTCCGCAGTCGACTTGATCATTGTGTCGGGTTCTCGACGTTGTTTTCTTTGAGCGTTTCCTCGCTCGAAGACTGGGGTTATTTTGGATAAGAAATCATGAGCGCCTAGATGACCTCTCGTCGCGCCCCCCGGCGACAGCGCCGACGGACGAAAGCGCCGACAGACGTCGCGTTCGGGATCTTTCACGCCCAGTCAGGCGCATCTCTGAGGGCGCGGCGAGAATTCCTGTGGCCCCGCGCGAGCAAGCCGCATTGACAAGCGGCCCCGCGCCTTCGAAAACGCCCGCGCCGAACGCCGTCAGCACCAATCGAGTTCTCGATGACCTACATCGTCACCGACGCCTGCATCAAATGTAAGTACATGGACTGCGTCGAGGTGTGCCCGGTCGACTGCTTCTATGAGGGCGAGAACTTCCTGGTCATCAATCCGGACGAGTGCATTGACTGCGGCGTCTGCGAACCCGAGTGTCCGGTCGACGCCATCAAGCCCGACACCGAGGACGAGCCCGACGGCAAGTGGCTGCGGATCAATTCCGACTACGCCAAGGCCTGGCCGAACATCACGGTAAAGGGCGAGCCGCCCGCCGACCGCGACGACTTCGAGCGCGAGACCGGCAAGTTCGAGAAATACTTCAGCGAAAAGCCCGGCAAGGGCTCCTGATCACCCCTCTTAAGGGTCCACACCCGGCCGCAAGCCTTTCATGAGGCTGAATTTTATGATATTGTCGCAGCCAACGTGACGGTTGCGGCAATTCGCGGCTGTACGTTTTTTGTCGAAGAGCCGTTCAACCGGCGCGCCCGATCGAAGGCGAAGGGTGTCTTAGAGGTTAATTCCAAATCCTGTCCTGGCTTGGCTCCCGCGCCCAGTTCGCGGTCGCCGGGCTGTCTCTAATGGACCGATCTGGAATGGCGGTGTTCCGGGCCCAAGGGCTCGCATTGATGAGGACGAACATGAGCAAGAGCGGTCTGGAATTCTCGGTTGGCGATCACGTCGTCTATCCCGCGCACGGCGTGGGCAGCATCCAGGGCGTCGAGACCCAGGAAGTGGCCGGGATGTCGCTCGAAGTCTACATCATCACCTTCGACCACGAAAAAATGACCCTGCGCGTCCCGACCAAGAAGGCCAAGACCGCCGGTCTGCGCCCGCTGGCCGAAGGCAATGTCGTGTCGCAAGCCCTGACCACCCTGAAGGGTCGCGCCCGCGTCAAGCGCACCATGTGGTCGCGTCGCGCCCAGGAATACGAAGCCAAGATCAATTCGGGCGACCTGATCTCGATCGCCGAGGTCGTCCGCGACCTGCACCGCGCCGATAACCAGCCGGAACAGTCCTATTCGGAGCGTCAGCTCTATGAATCGGCCCTGGACCGCATGGCCCGTGAAGTCGCCGCCATCGAGCGCATCGACCGCGAAGCCGCCATCGGCATCCTGACCAAGTCGCTGGTTAAGGCCACCGCCGCCGCCGCCTGATCGCGGACGCCGCGCCGGAAAATTTCCACGCCCCTCGCCTCGCGGCGGGGGGCGTTTTTATTGGCGTCGACGCCCGCATCAGCGTGGCTTGGCGCCATTGAGACTTCGGCGCGTTGAGGCACGATGCTTATAGACCCCTACATTCTCTTCCTGCTGGGCGTTGGCGTCATCGTGCTTCTGGTGGCCTGGCTGCCTTTGGCCCTGCGCAATCTGCCGCTGTCGCTGGCGATCCTGTGCGTTGGCGCGGGCGTCATCGTGTTCCAGACCGGCGCCCTGTCGTTCCGGCCCGATCCGCTGCGGTTCTCGACGCTCACGGAGAAGCTGACCGAACTGGTCGTCCTGGTCTCGTTGATGGGCGCGGGCCTGAAGATTGACCGGCGCATCGGCTGGAAGGCCTGGAACTCGTCCTGGCGGCTGATCGCCATCACCATGCCGCTGACCATCATCGGCGTAACCCTGATGGGCGTCTACGGCCTGGGTCTGGGCCTGGCCTCGGCCCTGCTGCTGGGCGCGGTGCTGGCGCCCACCGATCCAGTGCTGGCCTCCGATGTCCAGGTGGGGCCCCCGCGGTCGGGAGAAGACGGCGAGGCGCGGTTCGCCCTGACCTCCGAGGCCGGGCTCAATGACGGCTTTGCCTTTCCCTTCGTGCATCTGGCCGTCGCCCTGGCCGCGACCGGCGGGGTGCTCAAGCCCGATCTCGTGGGTCACTGGCTGGCGGTGGATGTTCTGTGGCGGATCACGGCCGGCATCGCCGTGGGCTGGGTGGTCGGGAAGGGGCTGGGCTGGATCACCTTCAAGGCGCCGCGCGCGCGACTGTCAGGCACGGGCGATGGCCTGGTGGCGCTGGGGGCGACCCTGTTTGCCTATGCCGCGTCCGAGGCGGCGCATGGCTATGGCTTCCTGGCGGTGTTCGTCGCCGCCCTCACACTGCGGGCGACCGAGCGCGATCACCAGTTTCACGAGGCGATGCACGATTTCGCCGAGCAGGTGGAGCGTCTGCTGATGATGCTGGTGCTGGTCCTGCTGGGCGGGGCCATGGCCAGCGGGCTGCTGGCGTCGCTGACCTGGAAGGACGCGGCCCTGGGCCTGGCGCTTCTCTTCGTGGTGCGTCCGCTGGCCGGCTGGATCGGCCTGATCGGCGCGCCGCACTCGCGTCGCGAGCGGGCGTTTGTGTCGTTCTTCGGCATTCGCGGGATCGGGTCGTTCTACTATCTGGCCTGGGCGCTCAACCACGGTGAGTTCGAAGGCTGGGCGCGCCTGTGGGCGATCACCGGCTTCATCGTCCTGTGCTCGATCCTCATCCACGGCGTCA
>Ga0209023_10002317_pt1 | contig 24069 bp, 16 predicted proteins | sample LakOneMetagenome_FD_187468 | JGI IMG/M metagenome (GOLD analysis project Ga0209023, IMG submission 187468) | Freshwater and sediment microbial communities from Lake Erie, Canada (SPAdes) (version 2) | ecosystem: Environmental > Aquatic > Freshwater > Lentic | place: Lake Erie, Canada... | reverse complement strand
ACAAGCGCATGTTCGAGCGCTTCTGGAACTACAAGACGCCGCTGCAGCTGCCCAAGTCGGCCGCCTGCGACACGGTCGGCGCCGTGGTGCGCGGGCCGGACGGCCACTTCGCCGTGGCCTGCTCCACCGGCGGCTCGGCGCCCAGCCTGCTGGGTCGCGTCGGCGACAGCCCGATCATCGGCAGCGGCTTCTATTGCGGCTCGCTGGGCGCGATCGCGGCCACCGGCATCGGCGAACACATCGTCCGCCACCTGCTGGCGCGCACCGTCTACGGCTGGCTGGAACACGGCATGACGCTGGAGGAAGCGCTGCGCCGCGGCGTCGAGCTGTTCGACAAGGACGTCGACGTCGGCCTGATCGGCGTGACGAAGACCGAGGCCGGCGCCTACGCCAACAAAGCCATGCCCCATTCAAGGATGACCCAACGATGAGCGACAGCGACAACGAGCACAAATACGGCCACCTCGTGATCATCGGCGGCCATGAAGACCGCAAGCGCGAGATGGAAATCCTGACGCGCTTCGTCGAACTGTCGGGAGGCGCAGACGCCAACATCGTCGTGCTCACCGCAGCCAGCACGATTCCCGACGATATGTGGAGCATCTACGACGAGGCCTTCGGCAATCTCGGCGTGACCCGGCGCAGCCACCTCGAACTGACCAGCCGCCAGGACGCCAACAGCGAAGAATTCGTGCGCCAGATCGATGAAGCGACCGGCATCTTCATGACCGGCGGCGACCAGAAGCGCCTGCTGGCCCTGATCGGCGGCAGCGCGCTGGACGCGGCCATGCACGTGGCGCTGAAACTCCGCGGCGCCACCATCGGCGGCACCAGCGCCGGGGCCTCGGCCATGTCCGGCCACATGCTGGCCCAGGGACGCGCCGAGCCGCTGCCCGAGAAGGGATCGGTGAGCCTGGGCGCGGGCCTGGGCTTCCTGCACCGCGTCGTGATCGACCAGCACTTTTCGGAACGCCAGCGCCTCTCGCGCCTCTTGACCGTGGTCGCGCAGAACCCCTACCTGCAGGGTATCGGCATCGACGAGGACACCGCCCTGGTGGTCGCCCTCGGCCGCGGCATCGAAGTGCTGGGCGCCGGCGCCGTCACCATCGTCGACGGCCGCACCATGATCACCAACGTGGCCGACATCAAGGACCGCGACACCCCCGAGCTGATCGACGTGCGCCTGCACCTGCTGCCGGCCGGCTCAAGCTACCTGCTGCCCTCCGTGGCGCCGGACGGTGGCAAGGGCCTGCCGCCGCAGCTGCTCGATATTCTGGAAAATGTAACGAAACGGAACCCGATCCAATGAAACTCAAGGAAAAACGCCTGCTGCGCGGCCCCAACCTGTATGCCGACAGCCCCTGCCTGATGGCAGTCGTCGAAGATGCCGCCACCAAGTCGCCTGGCTTCGCCGCCCGCCTGTTCGCACTGCTGCCCGGCCTGCCGCCGGACGCCGCCGTGCGCCTGGCCGACGAGGCCCTGCTGGCCGAAGCGCTGGAACCGGTCGTGATGGAGCTGCAGCGCCTGGCCGGGGCGCCCGGCAAAGCCGGCGCCACCCTGTCCGTCCATGGCGCCCCGCGCGTGCGCCGCGTGGTGTGCGGCTATGCGATCGAACAGGTGGCCGAGGAAGCCCTGCGCACCGGACTGGAGCTGGTGCGCGCCGTCGCCGACGACCGGCCCTTCGAGCTGCTTGATGCGGTCGCACGCCTGCATGCGCTGGCCGAACGCCATGCGATCGGCACCAGTACCGGCGCCGTGGTCCAGGCCGCGATCCGCCGCGGCATCCCGGCTCAGCGCCTGACCGAAGACGCGAACCTGTTCCAGCTCGGCTGGGGCAGCCGCCAGAAGCGCCTGCAGGCCACCATCACCGGCGCCACCAATTCGATCGCAGTCGGCATCGCCAGCGACAAGCAGCTGACCAAGACCCTGCTCGAACAGGCCGGCGTGCCGGTCCCGGGCGGCGCCACCGTCGGCGCCGAGTCCGAGGCGCTGCGCGTGGCCAGGCGCCTGCGCGGGCCAGCCTGCATCAAGCCGCTCGACGCCAACCAGGGCAAGGGCGTGACCACCAACTGTGCCACCGAAGAGGAAGTTGCACGCGCCTTTGCCCATGCGAAGAAATACGGCCGCCACGTAATCGTCGAAGAGCACCTGGCCGGCCGCGACTACCGCGTGCTAGTGACGGGCAAGAAGATCGCCGCCGCTTCCTGGCGCCGGCCGCCATGCGTGACCGGCGACGGCCACAAGACCATCCGCGAGCTGGTCGAGATCGAGAACCGCAACCCGGCGCGCGGCGAAGGCCACACCAACATCCTGACCAGGATCCCGATGGATGCGCTGGCCGAGGAAACCCTGGCCAAGCAGGGCTACGGTTTCGACACCGTGCTGGCCCCTGGCGTGAGCGCCGACCTGCGCGGCAATGCGAACCTGTCCACCGGCGGCACCGCCGAAGACGTGACCGACCTGCTGCCGGAAGAGACCCGCGACATCTGCATCCGCGCCGCCCGTACCATCGGCCTGGACATCGCCGGCATCGACATCGTCTGCCAGGACATCTCCCAACCCCTGCGCGAGCAGCACGGCGGCATCATCGAGGTCAATGCGGCGCCGGGCATCCGCATGCACCAGTACCCGAGCCGCGGCACTGCGCGCGACGCCGGCGCCGCCATCGTCGACGCCCTGTTCGGCGACTGCAACGGCCGCATCCCGACGGTGGCCATCACCGGCACCAACGGCAAGACCACGACCTCGCTGCTGATCGCCCACGCGACCCGCAAGGCCGGATTGCGCACCGGCGTGACGACCACCGAAGGCGTCTACGTGGACGGCGCCCTGACCATGAAGGGCGACTGCACCGGCTACCACTCGGCGCGCAGCATCCTGGCCGATCCGGGTGTCGATTTCGCCGTGCTGGAAACGGCGCGCGGCGGCATCCTCAAGCGCGGCCTGGCCTACGACCGGGTCGACGTCTCGGTGGTGCTGAACGTCTCGAGCGACCACCTGGGCCTGGACGGCGTCGAGACCCTCGACGACCTGGCCAGGGTGAAGGCCGTGGTGGCGCAGCGCGCCTCGCGCGCCGTGGTGCTCAATGCCGAGGACGACTATTGCGTGGCGATTGCCGGCGCCCTGCGCGACGGCGTGGAGATCATCTACTTCTCACTCGACGCCGACAACCCGACCCTGCTGCGCCACCTGGAGAACGGCGGCCGCGCGGTCTACCTGCAGGACATGACGCTGGTGCTGGCCAACGGCGCCCGCCACGAAGCCCTGCTCGACGCGCGCCAGATGCCGGCGTCGCTGGGCGGCGCCGCCCGCTACAACATCGCCAATGCCCTGGCGGCGGCGGCCGCGCTGACCGCCCACGGCTTCGGCAATGGCGAGATCGCCGACGGCCTGCGCAGCTTCGTCTCGGACGCCAAGCACAATCCGATGCGTTCGAACGTGTTCGACGTCGACGGCGTGACGGTGATCGTCGACTACGCCCACAACTGCGCCGCCTACGCCGCGCTGGCCGAGAGCGCGCGCGCCATGAGCGGCGGCCGCCTGGTGGGCGTGGTGGCCGCGCCGGGCGACCGTCGCGACGCCGACCTGATCGACATCGGCCGTACCTGCGCCGCCGGCTTCGACGACCTGGTGGTGTTCGAGACAGAGAACCGCGGGCGCCCGGAAGGCGAGACCGCCTCGCTGCTGGTGCGCGGCGCGCAACTGGGCAAGATCGCCCAGGACGCGCTCAGCGTGGTACCGGAATCGCACCGGGCGATCCAGCACGGACTGTCGTTGTGCCAACCCGGAGACGTGCTGGTCTTCGGCTGCGGCACCGCGATCTCGGAATTGACCGATGCGCTGCGTCCGACGCGTCCTGAACTGGCAAGGAAGATCGAAGCCGAAGCCGTCTGAGCCGGTACCGCGCTGTCCTCCGAACGCCCCGCTTGCCGGGGCGTTTTTACCTAGGCTGTGTTCGCGCAAATGATGCTTTCGCAGCTGCCGGCGCCGCAGACAAACAGGCGAACAATTCGTCAAAGCGCAAGCCTTGCATCGCTACTCCTGACGAGTTAACTCGACGATACGTACGACTTCGCCAACGCGATTTGGTTCACCCAACAAGCGCGAACACAGCCTTTACTTAAGCCCGTCTTAAAAACCGGGATACATATGTGTCAATAAGGTCAACTTCTTGCATTTCGTTACAAATTGATATTTCCTTCCTCCTGCTCAGCTGTTACCTTGCCGATTCGAAATTCGGTTCTTTGAAGGATTGGAAGGAAGACGCATGCGCAAATTGTTGGCTGTCCTGTTGTCGGGCTATGTACTCGCTGGCGTCGCGTATGCGGCAGGCCCCGAGGCCGAGAGCCGTCCCGGCGCACCGCAAGCGTACGCGGGCCTGGGCCTCGGCCTGGTCGACTACAGCGGCGGCAGCAGCAAGGCCAGCCCGAAACTCTTCGGCGGCTACGAATTCACCAACAAGCTGGCCGTCGAGGCCGGCGGGGTGGATTTCAGGAAGGGCTACGGACTGTATATCGCGGTCAAGCCGACCATTCCCCTGACCGAGAAGCTGTCGGCCTACGGCAAGCTGGGCGTGGCCAGGAGCCGCCGCGAGATCGTACTGCCGACCGCGCCGGCCATCAGGAAGTCGGACACCGGCGCCTACGGCGCCTTCGGCCTGCAGTATTCGGTCACGCCGAACACCGCCGTCACGGCGGAATACGAGCGTTTCGGCAAGAAGAAGGACACGGGCGCCAAGGAAGACGTGTGGACCCTGGCCCTGAAATTCTTCTTCTGATTTCCGAGTCCACACCAAAAGAAAAGCGGCCCGCGGGCCGCTTCGTCGTTCCTACTGGGCTGGGTCAAACCTGCCCCGCCACCAGGTCCGCGCTCTCGGGATCGTTCACGCGCAGCGCATCGATGAATACCTGCAGCGAGGAGCCGCAGGCGAACACCAGCACGTCGCCTGGACGGCACAGCGAGAGTCCGTGGCGGATCGCGTCGCCGACCTCGATCACGCGGTGCAGCGTGTCGCTGATGCCCGCCGCCTCTTCCGCGCCCGCCAGGATCAGGTCGACGGCCTCGCCGACTTCGCGGCCGCGGCTCTGCGACTCGTACACCACCAGCTCGTCGAAGCGCTCGCCGCAGACGCGGCCGACTTCCAGCAGGTCTTCGTCGCGGCGGTCGCCCGGCGCGGTGACGATGCCCACCAGCTGGCCCGGCAGCAGCGCACGCGCCATCTCGGCCATCGCCCTGTAGGCGGCCGGGTTGTGCGCGTAGTCGACGATCACGGTGACGCCGCGGATGTCGAACATATTCGTGCGCAGCGGATTGGTGCGGCCATTGGACACGAAGGTCGACAGGCCGGTCGCGATCTGCAGGTTGGTGAAGCCCGACGCCATCAACGCGGCCGCGGCGGCCAGGCTGTTGGCGATATTGAAGCGTGCGCGTCCGCCGAAGGCGACCGGCATGCTCTCCACCCGCAGCAGTTCCTGGTGCAGGTTGCCGTCCGCGACCACGACCGCATTGTCCTGCAGGTAGACGCCGCGCCCGCCGTCTTCCAGGTGCTGCAGGAAGACGGGATTCTCCGGATCCATCGAGAAGTACACGACCTCGGTCTCCGGCTTCACGCGGCGCGACATCGCCACGCACAGCGGGTCTTCGGCATTGAGCACCGCCACCCTGGAGGCGGACTGCGCGATCACGGCCTTCACCTGGGCCAGGTCTTCCACGGTGTCGACACCGTCCAGGCCCAGGTGGTCGGCCGCGATGTTGAGCACCACGCCGACGTCGCAGCGGTCGAAGGCCAGGCCGCGCTTGAGGATGCCGCCGCGCGCCGTCTCCAGCACCGCGAACTCCACATCGGGCGAGCCGAGCACGGTGCGCGCCGACCAGTAGCCGGTGCAGTCGCCCTTCGCGACCTGCTTGCCGTCGATGAAGACGCCTTCGGTGGTGGTCACGCCGGTCACCTTGCCGGCCATGCGCACGGTGTGGGCGATGAGCAGGGTCGTGGTGGTCTTGCCGTTGGTGCCGGTGACGGCGACGGTCGGGATGCGCCCATCCGAGTCGCCCATCAGGCCCTGCACGATGGCCTCGCCCGCGTCGCGCGATTCGCCGCTGCTCGGATACTGGTGCATGCGGATGCCCGGCGCCGCGTTGACCTCGATGACGGCGCCGCGCTGGGCGTCGAGCGGCAGCGCGATGTCGCGGCAGACGATGTCGATGCCGGCCACGTCCAGGCCGATCTTGGCGGCGGCCCGCACGCACGTCAGGCGCGTCGATTCCGGCAGCAGCTCGGTCACGTCCTCGGCGGTGCCGCCGGTGGACAGGTTGGCATTGCCGCGCAGCTCGGCCGCGACCCCGACCGGCAGCACGCTGTCGAAGTCGAAGCCCTGCTTGCGCAGCATGTCCGCCGCATGGTCGTCGAGGGCGATCCGGGTGAGGATGTTGGTGTGGCCCGCGCCGCGCGCCGGGTTCTGGTTCTCGCGCTCGACCAGCACGCGCACGGTCGACACGCCGTCGCCCACCACGTGGGCCGGGCGGCGGCAGGAGGCGGCCGCCACCTGGCCGTTGGCCACCAGTACGCGGTAGTCGCGCCCTTCCACGTGGCGCTCGACGATGATCTTGCGGCCATATTCGCGGGCAAAGGCGAAGGCGCGCGCCACGTCCTCCGGCGTGCGGCAGTCGACCGTCACGCCCTTGCCCTGGTTGCCGTCCAGGGGCTTGAGCGTCGCCGGCGCCTTCAGGCGCGCGGCGGCGCGCTGGGCTTCCTCGACCGTGGTGACGACCACGCCTTCCGGCACAGGCACGCCGGCTTCCTTCAGCAGGGCCTTGGTGAGCTGCTTGTCGCTGGCGATCTTCACCGAGATGAAGCTGGTGTCGCCGGTGGTGGTCGCCTGCAGGCGCTTCTGCTTCGCGCCCCATCCCAGCAGGAACAGGTTGGCGTCCTCGGTAATGCGCTGGGTCGGGATGCCCCGCTCATGGGCGGCGGCCAGCACCGCCGCGGTGCTGGTGCCGATGGCGTAGCGGGCGGCGATCGAACGCAGCTCGTCCAGGCGCGGCGCCAGTGCGAACGCTTCGCCACGCGCGAGCGCGCCGACCAGCTCGACCGCCAGCTCGAAGGCCGGCTGCACCAGCTTCTCCATCTGGTAGGCGACCACGATGCGGAACTCGCCGGGATGGCCCATCACGGGGCGGGTGCGGCCGTAGCTGGCGGGGCTGCCCGCCTGGGTCTGCAGGTCGAGCGTGACCTGCTCGATCACGCGGCCCAGGTAGGTGCCCTCGCGCAGGCGCTGGGCGAAGCCGCCGCGCTGGCCGCTGGGCAGCAGCTGGCCATGCAGCGACGGCAGCGCGTCCAGCAGGGCTTCATTGAAGCCGGGGAGGTCTTTCGAAGAGCGTCCGTACAGGTCTTGCAGGTCGATCACACTGAGCAGGCAGGGCGAGTCGGCGTGGACGTTCGGTCCGCGCAAAAAGCGTTGTTCCAGGATTTGCACGAATAGATCCTTGTCGTCGTTGTGGACGTATCCCGGCATGGCGCCGGAACACGGGAAATGCGTGTGCGCCGAGGCCGTGTCAGGCGTCGAACAGGCGCGTGTACATGCGGGTGGCCATCAGCCCCACCGCCGTATGGTGGATCTCGGGCGCCATCAAGCCGCCCAGCAGCTCCATCGCCTCCTGCTTGCTGCCGGCGGCCGCCACCTGCTCTTCCAGCAGGCGCAGCTCGTTGTCCTGCGACTCGATGCGCGGATGGCGGCGGATCAGGCCGCGCTCCGGGAAGTCGGCGCTGCGATCGGCGTGCTGGCCCAGGTTGTCGAGGGTGCGCTGGCGCGCGCGCCAGGTCATGGTGCGGGCGCTGTCGCGGCGCGCGCCGTCCGGCGTCGAGGCGATCCAGTCGCGCAGCACCTGCTGCTCGTAGGCGCTGAAGACCCCGAACATCTCGGCCTTCTCGCCGTGCACGAGGCGCCAGAAGCGGCTGTGTTCGACGTCTTCGCCGCGCTTGATCCAGCCGGCCTGTTCCAGGGCCGCCAGGAAGTCCGGGATGCGCGCCGGCTCCGTCAGCCAGTCGTTGACCGAGCGGCCCGCGACGCGGCAGTAATCCGAGTGCATGTTCTTGCCGACGCTGCTCTTGGCGGCGAGGATGTTCACCAGTTCCGCCTGCAAGTCGAACTCGGCGATCACCGAGGTGGTGCTGGCCCCAAGGTCGTTGAGGCGGTAGCCGTCCAGCACGCGCCGGTAGAAGGCCTCGCGGTCCCCCACGCGCGGCATCAGGCCGGCGAGCGCCTGCACCGCCTTCTGGGCGTGGCCGCTGGCGGCATTGTCCACCGTGACGTGCAGGGTGAAGTAATACGGGTCGATGCCGAACTCGTTGAGCTCGTAGGACGTGATCAAGAGGTGCAGCGGCAGCTGCTCGTAGCCGAGGTTGTAGCCGATGACCTCCGGCAGGAAACGGTCGGTGTTGTGGCCAAGGGCGAGCTGGATGGCGCCCTGCACGAAATGGTTCTCGCCCAGGCTTTCCCAGCCGTCGCAGCCGTGGGTCGCCAGCAGCTTGCGGTAGATGGTGACGTGGTTCTTGCTCGGTGCGCCCTCGCCCAGCTCCTCGAGATAGGTCTTGATCAGCTCGTGGTAGGCCGGGTTGTCCCAGTGCTCGAGCAGGCCATAGAGCCAGGCGCCGTCCACCAGCTTGGTGGGCGCCACCGCCTTGATGAAATTGAGCGCATGGGCGCGGCAGGAAAAATAGCGGCGCGGCGCACCATTCTTGCGCGCGGCCAGGTAGTCGCGGTATTGCTGCCCGACGGCGTCGGTGCGTTGCTGGACCCAGACCGGCAGTTCGGAAAGTTGCGGCGGCAGGTCGGCAGGCATGGCCTGCACGGCCGCTACCTGGTCGGCGATATAGGCGCGCGCCTCGTCGAGGTGGGCTTGGGGTGCATCGTACAGCGAAAAATACAGTCGCTTGGCGCGCTCGCGGGTGGCGGCAGCGCCTGCGGTGACGTCGCTGACGGCGGTGGCCGCGCTTGCGTCGGCTAACAGCATCGAATTCATGTGTCTCGGCTTGTGTTGTTGGTGTCGTGGGACGATAAGCAACATTATCCGGACTGGGCCATTGCCCGAGAATCGGCTCGCGCGCTGAGAGGATGTAAGAAAGGGATTACAAAGTTACAAAAGCTGGACAGCGCCTTGCTTGCTTCCCTTTCAAGACGGCGACTGCGTGCCGACGCCGCGGCGCACGTCCTGCGCCTCGAGATCGCCTTTCCCGATCGCCTCTTCCACCTTTGGCTTCTGCTTTTCCACCGTCTGCGGCGGCAGCGGCGGAATGTTCGGGTCGACCATCACTTCGAGCACGAAGGGCCCGCCGGCGCCGAGCGCCCGCTCCCATGCCGCGCCGAGCTGCTCGGGCCTGTCGACCCGCATGCCTTCCAGTCCCAGCAAACGGGCGTACTCGGCATAGGAAAAATCGGGGAGCTGCTGGGAAGGCTCGTACTTCGGCTCGCCTTCGTTGCCGCGCTGTTCCCAGGTCACGAAATTGAGGTCGCGGTTGTTCAGCACCAGCACCACCAGGGTGGGATTGGTCCAGCGCCCCCGGTGCCAGGCGATCGAGATCAGGCCGTTGATGCCGTTCATCTGCATGGCGCCGTCACCGGCCAGGGCGATCACGGGACGCCCGGGATGCGCCAGCTTGGCCGCCAGCGCATACGGCACTGCGCAGCCCATGGTCGCCAGGCCACCCGAGAGCGAGGCGAGCATGCCGCGCCCGATGCGCAGGTCGAGCGCGTACCAGGCCGCCACCGAACCAGAGTCGGCAGTCAGGATGGCCTCGTCGGGCAGGCGCGCCGACAGTTCGGTGAACACGCGCTGGGGATTGACCGGCCTGGCGGGCGCCATCGCTTTTTCCTGCAGCTCGCGCCAGCTCGCGTCGGCCTTGCGCTCGATCGTCTCGCGCCAGCTGCGCTCGCCCTTGCGCTCCAGGTAGGGAATCAGGGCGCGCAAGCTGGCCCTGGCGTCGCCTACGAGATTGGCTTCCATCGGGTAGCGCAGGCTCAGCATGCGCCCGTCGATGTCGATCTGCACGCCGCGCGCCTGCCCTTCCGGCGGCAGGAATTCGGCATACGGGAAGCTGGAGCCGACCATGAGCAGGGTATCGCACTCCTCCATCATCTCCTTGCTGGCCCGGGTGCCGATGATGCCGATCGCGCCGGTGACGAAAGGCAGCGCGTCCGGCAGCACGGCCTTGCCGAGCAGTGCCTTCGCCACGCCGGCGCCGAGCAGCTCGGCGACCTCGACCAGTTCGTCCCCGGCGCCGTGGGCGCCGGCGCCGGCCAGGATCGCCACCCTGCTGCCCGCGTTCAGGATGGCGGCGGCCTCGCGCAAGGCATCTTCCGGCGGAACCTGGGCGCTTCTTGCCTTGCCGACGCCGGAAAAGGTCATGCCGTGCTCGCGCGGCGGCGACGGCACTGCATCTTCTTCCTGCAGATCGTTCGGGACGATGATGCAGGTGACGCAGCGCTCGCTTTGCGCGATGCGCAGCGCGCGGTCGACCAGGTGGCGCAGCTGCTCGCTTGACGCCGCCATTTGCACGTACTCGCCGGCCACGTCCTTGAACAGCGCCATCAGGTCGATCTCCTGCTGGTAGCTGGCGCCGAGTGCGCTGCGCTTTTGCTGGCCGACGATGGCGACCACCGGCTGGTGGTCCAGCTTCGCATCGTAGAGGCCGTTCAGCAGGTGCACAGCGCCCGGCCCCGAGGTCGCCAGGCAGACGCCGACCTCGCCCGTGAACTTGGCGTGCGCACAGGCCATGAAGGCCGCCATTTCCTCGTGCCGGGTCTGGATGAATTCGAGGGGAGCGTCGCCGCCCTCGCGCCGCTCGAGGGCGGCCATGATGCCGTTGATGCCGTCACCGGGATAGCCGAATATGCGCCGCACGCCCCACTGGTGCAGCCGTTCAAGCAGAAAGTCGCCGACCGTCGCCATTGCCATCCCTCCTGTACGCCGTGTATGCCGAGGGCACAGCCTAAGCGAAGAGGGACGATGGGGACCGTGCGTTGCCGCGCATAGCGCGCAGCAAGGGGCTCAGGGCAGTGCGCCCAGCGACAGGTCGCCCACCAGGCCGCCACCGGACAGGCGCACCGGCACCGCGCCGCGCGAGAGCATGCGCGCGATGGCGCGGTCGCCGTCGCCCTGCGCGACCTCGACCGCGCGCGTGCCCTCGAGGGCGAGCAGGATTTCGAAGCCCGCGTCGATGCCGTCGAGGACGGTATTGAGCACGCAGTAGTCGGTGGCCAGGCCGCAGACGGTCACACGCGTGATGCCGTCGGCCAGCATGCTGCGCGCCAGGCCGGTGCCGTTGAAGGCCGAATAGGCGTCTTCCTGCGCGGTCGCAGCCTTCGAGACGACGATGGCGTCCGGCGGCAGCATCAGGGCCTGCGAAAACGCAGCGCCCGGCGTATCTGCCACGCAGTGCGGCGGCCAGGGTCCGCCCTGGGCCGAGAAGGAACAGTGGTCACCCGGGTGCCAGTCGCGCGAGGCGTAGACCGGCAGGCCGCGGCTGGCGTACAGCGTAATGAGGGTGTTGATCGGGCCGATCACGCGGTCGCCCTGGGGCACGCCCAGGCTGCCGCCCGGCAGGAAGTCGTTCTGAAGGTCGACGACCAGGAGGGCGTCGCCCTTGCCGAGCACGATGGCGCTCATGGAAAACTCTCCGTATCCGATGGAAGCCCAAGCTTACCATGGCAGCCACCAAACGACAGCGCCCGCCCCCTTTGCAGGAGGGCGGGCGCGGGGCCGGGCTGCCGCCTCAGGCGGCGAGCGGACGGATCAAGCCTGGGGCGTGTTCAGCAGCGAACGCTGGCGGGCGTACATGAAGTACACCACCAGGCCGATCGCCAGCCAGATGACGAAGGCCACCCAGGTGTGCCAGCTCAGGAAGGACATCAGGGCCAGGCAGAAGATCACGGCCAGGGCCGGGATCACCGGCACGCCCGGGCAGCGGAAGGCGCGGTGCAGGTCCGGACGCTTCTTGCGCAGGATGATCACGGCCACCGAGACCAGCGAGAAGGCGGCCAGGGTGCCGATGTTGACCAGTTCGGCCAGCACGTCGAGCGGGACCACGGCGGCGATCAGGCCGAACACGATGCCGACCATCCAGGTGGCGAAATACGGGGTGCCGTATTTCGGGTGCACTTCCGACAACTTGCTTGGCAGCAGGCCGTCGCGCGACATGGCGAACAGGATACGGGTCTGGCCATAGGCCATCACCAGCATCACGGTGCTCATGCCCAGGATGGCGGCCAGGTCGACGAAGCCGGCAACCCAGTCCTGGCCGGCGTACTGCAGGGCCAGCGAGACCGGGTGGTCGACGCCCTTGAAGTTCGGGAAGGGCACGATGCCGGTCATGATGGCGGCCACGATCACGTAGAGCACGGTGCAGACGGCCAGCGAGCCGATGATGCCGATCGGGAGGTCCTTGGCCGGGTTCTTGACTTCCTCGGCGGCCGAGGTCACGGCGTCGAAGCCGATGAAGGCGAAGAACACCAGCGCGGCGGCGCTCATCACGCTGCCGAAGCCGAAGGGCATGAAGGGGGTCCAGTTGTCAGGCTTCACATAGTTGACGCCGACCACGATGAACAGGATCACGACGCCGGTCTTGATGATCACCATGATGTTGTTCAGGCGGGCCGATTCGCGCACGCCCATCGACAGGATCCAGGTCAGGAAGATCATGATCAGGAAAGCCGGCAGGTTGAACATCGTGGCCACGCCCGGCTGGGCGCCCGGGGCCGCGCGCAGCGCTTCCGGCAGCACGATGCCGATGCCCTTGAGCAGGGACTGGAAATAGCCGGACCAGCCCACGGCGACCGTCGAGGTGGCCAGGCCGTATTCGAGCAGCAGGTCCCAGCCGATCATCCAGGCAACCAGCTCGCCCAGGGTGAAATAGCTGTAGGTATAGATCGAGCCGGCGACCGGCACGCTCGAGGCGAATTCGGCGTAGCACAGCGCAGCGAAGCCGCAAGCCAGGGCGGCGATGACGAAGGAGAGGGTCAGGGCCGGGCCGGCAGTGACGGCGCCGGTGCCGGTGAGCACGAAGATCCCGGTGCCGATGATGGCGCCGATGCCCATCAGGACGAGGTCGAACGGGCCCAGTACTTTCTTGAGGCCGCCCGGCTTCTGGGCCGCCGCTACCATCGTGTCGAGGTTTTTGGTTCTAAAAAGACTCACTGCTGGTTCTCCAATCAAAAATAGTATGGCTCCGCGTCTCGTGGGCGCTGTTGTTTGCCGCCGCCCCTTCCGGCTTGCCGGATCGGGTCGGCGCCTGGCGGAAGTGGGCCTGTGGGCCGCCTGCCTGCCTGGAACCGGGTGGCCGCGCCTGCCGGCCTGCTGTGCGGGTGTAACATTATCACCAGAAAGTTGTTTGGAATCAAAGTAAAGTGATGAAAGTCGAATAATTCCTTTGTTTTCAGCAAAAAACCACGCCGTTGCGCCGTGGTGACGTCGAGACCGGCTGCCTTCCGCGCGCGCTTGATTTCCGTAAATCAACAGAACATAATCGTTCCGGTGGCAGCATTCCGCTGCAACGTCCTGCGGCGCTCCTGCCGTCGAAGCCCTTCCGCCAGCCCACACCATGCGCCCTTTACTGACCTCGTCCCCGGGCTCCAGGCCCCTGCGCGGCGCGGCACGGCCGGCGCTGGCGCTCGCCCTGGGGCTGGCGCTCGGCCACGCGGGCGTGCTGGCGGCCCCGGCCGGAATCGAGGCCAGGGAAGCCCGCGCCGTGGCGGACGGCGCCGTGTCGGCCAAGCTGCGCCTGCGCGAGCTCGAGCGGCTTGCCGAACGCAATACTCCCGAGGCGCGCAAGCTGCTGCTGCAGGAAGCCTTCCTGTTCGAGCGCGGCGCGCCCTACCCGGTCCTGTTCGACTACCTGCGCCTGCTGCGCCGCACCCACGCCGACGCCGGCCAGATGCGCGACGCCTACGTGGTGGACGAACGCCTGATCGTGCTCGCCACCGCCCAGCACGACACCGCCGGCGTGGCGCTGGCGAGCCTGGGCCGGGTGGTCAAGCGGCTGTACGACAACGATCCGGCCGCCGCCATGGCCCTGCTCGAAACCCTGGTAAACCAGAACCGCCACCTCGGCAATGCGGAATTCGAGGCGAACGCCGAAATCGCCTACGGGGCAATCTACAACATCACCGGACAGCACGACCTGGCGCTGCGCCATTATTTGCGCGGCCTCGACCTGGTGCAGCGCAATCCCTCGCTGTGGAGTCCGCGCGAATCGGATGTGCGCCTGGCCCTGGCGCGCTTGTACGTAAACGGCGGCAATGCCGCCAAAGCCCTGGAAACCACAGCCGCCTACCGCGCAGCGCGCGCCGACCGGCAAGGCGCGGCCGCCATGCCCCAGCGGGTCGAGGCGGCCATGCATTTCATGGACGGCCGCGCCTACGTGGCCTTGAAGCAGCTGCGGCAAGCCCACGCCGCATTCGACCACGCCCTGCTGCTGGCGCGCCGCAACGATCTGCGCTGGCTCCAGGCCAATATCCTCGGCAATATTGCCGACGCCTGGCTGAAGGAACACCGCTACCTCGAGGCCGAACGCGCCGCGCGCGCCTCGATTCCGCTGGCCGAGGAAGTGCAGGAACAGGGCATCATCCAGATGGCCCGGGCCAACCTCGGCTTCGCCCTGTTCGGCCAGGGCAAGATGGCGGAAGGCTCGGCCTACATCGACCGCACCGCCGAAGACATGCGCAAGGCCGGCACCATGGTGGCGGTCTCCGACCTGCTCGACGAGAAGGCGGCCGCGCTGGAGAAGGCCGGCCTCTACCGCCAGGCCCTGCAGGCGGTGCGCGAGCGCGAGAAGATCCAGGAGACGCTCGCGACCGAGCGCCGCGACAAGGCCTTCGCCGCCCTGCAGGAACAGTTCAACGCCAAGCAGCGCGCGGCCCAGATCGAGCGCCTGCGCCACGAGAACGCGGCCAAGGACGCCGAGATCAGCAACCGCAAGCTGCGCTCCTGGCTGGCGACGGCCGGCGCGCTGCTCGCCTTCGCGCTGGCCGCGGTGGTGTTCGTGCTGTACCGGAAATCGCAGGCGACCAGCCGCCGCCTGGCGGAACTGAACGCCGAACTGGCCCACCATTCGGCCCACGATCCACTCACCGGCCTGTACAACCGCCGTTCCTTCGTGGACCGCATGCGCGAGCCCAGGGCGCCAATGGGCGACTGCTTCACCCTGCTCGACATCGACCACTTCAAGCGCATCAACGACCAGTACGGCCATGCCGCGGGCGACGCGGTGCTGGTCGAGGTCGGCCGCCGCCTGAACGAGGCGGTGCGCGAATCGGACATGGTGCTGCGCTGGGGCGGCGAGGAATTCCTGGTCTACTCGCAGGGCGTGACCCTGGCCCAGCGCCCGCTGCTGGTCCAGCGCATCCTCAACGCGATCGCGGCCTCCCCGGTGGTGCTGGAGGACGGCACCACGCTGCAGGTCAGCGCAACGGCGGGCGCCGTCTCGCTGCCCCTGAAGTCGAACGTGGCGCTCGGCTGGGAACAGGCGATCGCGCTGGCCGACCGCGCCCTCTACAAGGGCAAGGAAGCGGGCCGCAACCGCGGCTTCATCGTCGAGGACCTGGCGCCGGCGGCGCCGGGTGGCGGCAGCGCCGAACCCGGACTGCGGCTGCAGATGGTGCTGCCGGACGTGTACTGGCAGCCGGCGCAGTAATATCGCATGCGTGTCATAGGGTGGGTGCGGTCGTGAACCACGGAGCGGGTCGGGATACGTGATTTGACCGCGTGGGCGGGGGACCCGCCCACCCTACGAACGTCGCCCTCCGGCATCGCGGGGACGTATCAGGAATCGAGCGGCGCGCGGCGCGCCGCGATCGCCACCACCACCTGCAGCAATGCGGCCGGGCGCAGCGGCTTGGCCATGAATTCGTCGAAGCCTGCCTCCAGCGCGCGCTGCTGGTCTTCGCGCCGCGAGAAGGCGGTCAGGGCGATCGCCGGCACCCCGGCCGCCTGGCTGTCGCGCAGGCCGCGCACGCGGCGGATCAATTCGAAGCCGTCCATCGTGGGCATGCCGATATCGCTGATCAGGATGTCGGGCGGGTCCTGCGCGATGCTGCGCAGCGCCTCCTGGCCGCTGGTCGCCGAGACGATGCGCGCGCCGGTCTCCGACAGCACCTGCTGCACCAGTTCCAGCGAATCGCGCTCGTCTTCCACCACCAGCACCGTCACGCCGGCCAGCTCGCCGCTGCGCGCCGCGCTAGTAGGCAGCGCTGCCACGACCGATGCCGGCGCGTCGGCGCTGCCCGGGGCATCCGCTTCCTTCCCTGCATGGATCGGCAGGTGCAGGGTGAAGGTCGCGCCGCGTCCCACGCCCGGGCTGGCCACGGTGACCGTGCCGCCCTGCAGCTCGACCAGCTGGCGCGCGATCGCCAGCCCCAGCCCGAGGCCGCCGTGGCGGCGCGAGGACGAGGAATCGGCCTGGCGGAAGCGGTCGAAGACGAAAGGCAGGAAGTCGGCGCCGATGCCGGCGCCGGAGTCGGCGACGTCGATCGCCACCTCGTCGCCTTCGCGCCGCACGCTCACCAGCACCCTGCCGCCGGCGTCGGTGAACTTGATCGCGTTCGACACCAGGTTGGTCATGACCTGCTGCATGCGGGCCGGGTCGCCCAGCACGGGACCGGCGTCGTAGTCGACCTCGGCTGACAGGTGGATCCCCTTGCCCAGGGCCGCCGGGCGCGCCGTCTCGAGCGCCGCGTTGACGAATTCGGCCGGCGTGACGGTGCGCGCATCGAGCCGCACCTTGCCGGCCATCAGCCGACTCATGTCGAGCATGTCCTCGATCAGCTGCGACTGCGCGCGCGCATTGCGCTCGATGGTCTCCAGTCCGCGGCGCAGCATGGCCTCGTCGCGCGCGCCCTGCAGCAGGAGCTGGGACCAGCCCAGCATCGCATTGAGCGGCGTGCGCAGCTCGTGCGAGAGCGTGGCCAGGAATTCGTCCTTCAGCTGGCTGATGTTCTCGGCTTCCACGCGCGCCTTCTGCTCGCGCAGGTAGAGGGCCTGGCGTTCGGCGGCGGTTTCCAGCGAGGCGGCCAGGGTGCGGTTGCGCATCTCGAGCCGGGTGTCGAAGATCGCGGCCAGCAGCGCGATCGAAAGCACCGCGCAGGTGGCCACCGCGACCAGGATCGCCAGGTGGTCCTGGTCGACGCCGCCAACCGCGGCGCGGCACACGCTGCCCGGATCGAAGTGGGCGGCGGCCATGCCGGTGTAGTGCATGCCGACGATGGCGCCGCCCATGACCACTGCCGCGCCCAACTGCAGCAGGCGCGGGTGCACCAGGTTTTCATGGAGGCGGAAGGCGATCCACAGTGCGCCGGCCGAAGCGCCGATCGCGATCGCCACCGAGGCCAGGAACAGCCAGGGGTCGTAGGTGATGGCCGGCTCCATGCGCATGCCGGCCATGCCGGTGTAGTGCATGGCGTTGATGCCCAGCCCCATCAGCAGCGCGCCCCAGGCCAGGTGGCGCCCGCCGATCTCGCGGTGCCGCACCTGCCACAGGGCCAGGCCGGAGACCACGACGGGCAGCAGCCAGGACACGAAGGTGATCGCGGGGTCGTAGCCGAGCGGCATGGGCAGGCGGAAGGCCAGCATGCCGATGAAGTGCATGGCCCAGATGCCGCTGCCCATGGCAAAGGCGCCGCCGGCCATCCAGGCGTGCGGCGCCAGGCCGTGGGTCGCCTTGACGCGCATGGCCAGGCTCAGCGTCGTATACGAAGCGAACATCGCGACCAGGATCGAGAGGAGTACCAGCGTGGGTTCGTAGCGGCCGATCAGCATAGCAGGGGGAATCGCGTTTCCATTCTTGTCCGCACCAGCGCACTGGCAACCTGGCTCGCCGAGTGTACACGAGGCGGACGGCGGCTGGCGCTATCGACTCTGCCGGGTGTCCCGCGACAGCCTGGCCGGCGCCGCAGGCGCGACGGTGCGTAGTGACTTTCTTCCCGGCAATTCTACACCAGCCCGCCCCCCCTGCATGGCGGGTGCGGCGCCCGCGCCACAGTGCGCGGGTTAGGCGGAATCGCCGTGCGCCACGACCCGGTCGCGGCCGCCGCGCTTGGCCGCATACAGGGCCTTGTCGGCGGCCTCGATCAGCGCGGCCGGATCGGCCGCCGCGTCCTGCCCGCAGGCGGCCACGCCGACGCTCAGGGTGACGTGGGGATGCACGGCGCCGGGCGCGTGCGGCAGGTGCAGGGACGCGACGTGGGCGCGGATCGCCTCCGCATGGACGCGCGCCTGTTCGAGCGTGGTATCGGGCAGGATCGCCGCGAATTCCTCGCCGCCGTAGCGCGCCGCGACGTCCGCCGGGCGCTTGAGCATGGCCGCCAGGGCCTGGGCGACCGTGGTCAAGCAGGCATCGCCCTCCTGGTGGCCGAAGTGGTCGTTGTAGGCCTTGAACGAATCGATGTCCATCAACAGCAGCGAGAGCGCGCCGCCGTTGCGCTGGGCGCGCCGCAGCTCGCGCTCCAGGGCCACGTCGAAATGGCGGCGGTTGGCGATGCCGGTCAGGCCGTCCACGTAGGAGCGCGCGCGCAGCGATTCGGCATGGTCGAGCAGGCGCCGTTCGCGGTCCACGGCATTGCTGACGTCACGGATCTCGACCAGGCAGTAGCGCTCCCCGCCTTCGCTGAAGGGCGTCACCGAGACCGCCTGGTCGATGCGGGCGCCGTCGAAGCTGCCCGCCTCGCGCAGCGGAAAGGGCGAGCGGCCCTGGGACGCCGGGACGCTGGCCGGGATGTTCTCGAGCAGGGCTGCCAGCACCGCGGTTTCCACGCGCGAGCCGCGCAGTTCCGGGAACACCTCGCCCAGCGCCCGTCCCTGCACCCGCGCCGCCGAATAGCCCGAGCGCGGCACCATCCAGCCGTTCCACAGCACGATCTCCTGGGCGGCGTCGAGCACCACCATGCCGCAGTTGACGAGGTTGAGGGCGCGCGCCAGCACGGCGCCGCCCGCTTCGGGCTTGGTATTCATCCGGATGAAATAGTGTCAGAAAGAAACGGATGGATCATACCCGAGATTGCCGGCGCCGGGTCCGCCGCCGGCGCCGGGCGTCCGGCCAAAAGAAGTATTGTCGAAAAGGGGGCAACTGTGATTTTTCGTGAGCCTTGGGCCCTACCTTTCCGATTACGATCAAGGCCTTGGTGCGGCAATTGAACAAATTGCCGGCCACAAGCGAGTAACGAAACGTCTGAACGAAGGGAAGTACGACATGGCGGGCAAGATGATGGATGGAGAACTGGGCATGGAACTGTCGCACGAAGCGACCGCACAGCACGCCGGCTGGCCGGCCGCGCCGCACGAGCTGCGCCGCCTGCGCATCCGCAAGCGCGAGAGCCAGGAAAAGTTCTGGAGCCGCTTCGGCGTCACCCAGTCCAGCGGCAGCCGCTTCGAGACCGGCGTGATGATTCCGCCGCCGGTCGCCATCCTGCTGCGCCTGTACGTCAGCGGCGCCCTGAAGGACGACGACCTGCACGGTTGACGTCAGCCGAACGCCCCGCCGCCGCGCGGGGCGGACGGCGCCGCGGCAGCTTCCATTTTTCGGAAGAAAACTTTCGGGAATCTACGCTTTTCCCGAATGGCTCAGATGCTTTATTCTTTCCCATCGTAAAATACGGCAATGCTGCCGTCGCTTGCGATCATCGAATAAGGTACCTGGAACCATGAAGCGCCCCCGCCATCTCCTTGCGACCAGCGTCGCCCTCGCTCCCAGCCATTTCCTTGCCGCCTTCGTGCGCGGCTGAACCAGGACCGGTCCCGGATGCGCGCGTCTTCTTATGTCTTGCCGGTGGCCTTTGCCATCGCCCTCGGGCTGCTGCTGCAGCATTTCCTCGGTTCCCTCGCCTGGGCCGGCCTGCTGGCCGTGATCACCTGGCCGCTGCACGAGCGCCTGCAGGCGCGCGGCCTGCCGCGCCTGGCCAGCGCCAGCGTGATGCTGGCGTTGCTGGTGGTCGGCTTCTTCGGTCCCTCGCTGCTGCTGGTCAAGGCCCTCGGCAACGAGCTGGTGAGCCTGCAGCAGCTGCTCGCGCGGCTCAATGAAGTCGGGATCGCGCCGCCCGGCTGGCTGTCCGCGCTGCCGGTGGTCGCGGAGCGCGTCGTCGCCTGGTGGGAAGAGCACCTCGCCGTCCCCGGCGGCCTGAACGCGCTGATCCAGACCACGCTGGGCGACGTCATGCCCCAACTCACCGGGGCCGCGCGCCTGTGGGGCTCGGCCATCCTGGCCAACGCGCTCTACCTCTTCCTCACCCTGCTGACCCTGTTCATCCTCTACCTGCACGGCCCCACCGTGGTGCGCTACGTGGACGGCGCCGGCGCGCGCCTGCTGCCGGCCCACTACGGCAGGCTGCGCGCCATCCTGCCGCTGTCGGTGCGCGGCACCGCGCTCGGCCTGTGCTCGATCGCCGTGCTCGAGGGGATCGTGCTGGGCGTGGCCTACGCCATCGCGGGCGCGCCCGCGCCGGCCCTGCTGGGCGTGCTCACCGGCTACCTGGCCCTGATCCCGGGCGGCGCGCCGCTGTCCTTCACCATGGTCTCGCTGCTGCTGCTCGGCCAGGGCAACGCCGGCGCGGCGCTCGGCCTGTTCACCTGGGGCGCGGTGGAGCTCTTCATGGTCGACAAGTTCATCCGCCCGAAGCTGATCGGCCACCGGGTCAACCTGCCCTTCCTCGCGGTGCTGTTCGGACTGCTGGGCGGCGTGTCGACCATGGGCGTGATCGGCCTGTTCGTGGGACCGTTCATGATGGCGGTGCTGTTCGGCTGGCTGCGCGAATGGCAGGCGGCAAGCTAGGCGGCCAGGCTGGCGCCTGCGCCGCCTGGATCTTTCGAGAAAAAGCCTGTATTTGAAGCGGCTATGCCAGCTGTTGACGTTCAGGATGTGGATGGCGCCGCGTGCGCGCCGGCCCGCGCGGACACTGACGGGTTCCTGCGTGATCCCGGCGTCGGCCGCAAACCCGGCATGGGCCGCAGCGGCGTCGCTGAAGAGCAGCCCGTCGCCGGGCGCCAACCGCTGCAGGCAGCCCAGATGCGTTAACTCGACGATGCATCAGACGTCGACAACGCGATCCGCTTCACCCAACAAGCGCGAACACAGCGAAGAAAAAAGCCCGCAAACATCACTGTTTGCGGGCTTTCGTATTCTGGTGGGAAGTGCAAGTTTCGAACTTGCGACCCCTGCAGTGTGAATGCAGTGCTCTACCCCTGAGCTAACCTCCCGGGTGCGTGTATTATGCACTAACCGTTGAGATATATCAATATCACCCGGCGCATATATCCCGCACCGGCTAACCGTCGTTCTCCGCCTTCGGCGCCTGCGCCAGCACCCACATGAAGTACAGCGCCTTGGCCGCCCTGGCGCGCGTGACCGGCAGCTTCGGTTCCAGGCGATTCCCGTTGATCATCCTGCCGCGCGCGATGCCGGAGTCCGAACGGATCAGGCCGAGCTCGTAGGCCTCCTTCAGTTTCGCGGCAAGGGGCGCCGAGATGTCGGCGGTGTCGGCGAGCCTGGCCCATGCGACCAGCGGATAGTACGTCGCTCCCTGCGCGCCGGTGTCCAGGTTCGGATCGTAGCCCGGCGTGCCCGGCACCACGGTCTTGCCGTTGTAGTCAGTCATGAACTTCGGCTTCTCGCTGAAGCGGGCGCGGTAGGCGTCGAGCAGGATCGCGCCCATGGCTTCGCGCGACAGCGGGCCGTGCGCGTACTGCCCCAGGGAGCCCGCCGGCAGGCCCATCGCGCGCGCCAGGGCGGCCGCGAACTCGCCGGTCTGCATCGTGCGCTGCGGATGGAAGTTGCCTTGTCCGTCCTTGCGCAGCACGCCCAGTTGCAGCAGCTTCTCGATCTGGTCCCGGTAATAGGCGCCTTCGCCCCCTTCGACGTCGCGCGCGATCTCCGGATGGATGGCCGTCCAGTCGCCGCGCGCGATCGGCTCCTGCACGTCAAGCCGCAACTGGGCGGCGATGCGCGCCGCGAGAGCGTCCCCCTGCCCGCCCAGGCGCGCGATCTCGCCGGCGACGAGGCGCGCATACTGTTTCGACAGCGATTCGCGGAAGTGGGTGCCGTCGATCTTGTTGGCAGGGTGGCCGTTCGCATAGCTGCCGTCGTTGGTCTTGCGGGGCGTCTCGCCCGCCTCGATCGCCATCACCATCGCGCCGATCGCTTCCACGCCCGTCTTGTTGTAGTAGTCGATGCTGAGGGCGTTCAGGTCGATCACCGTGACGCCGTGCGCCGCGCCGAGCTTCTTCATCAGGTCGGGGAAGCGGCGCTTGCTGAAGGAATTCACATAGGTCTCGCCCGGCCTGGCGTCTCCCTTCACCCGCGACATGGGGGTGACGAACACCGGCAGCATGCCGCGTGCGCGGATCGCCGGCAGGTAGAATTCCAGGATGAGACTCTCATACATCGCCTCGGTCGCGCCACGGCCGAAGCGGCGCATCTCGTCGAGGCTTTCGTCGTTGTGGCCGAACTGGATCATGACGACGTCGCCCACGCGCCCGGCAAGCAGCAGGTCGTTCAGGCGGCCTTCGGCATAGGCATTGCGGAAGGACCTGCCGCCCATCGAATAGTTCAGCACGCGCACCTTGCGCGGATCGAACAGCTTGTCGAAGACCTGGCCCCAGCCGCTCATCGGCGCTTCGTCGAAGGTATAGGATTTGACGGTCGAATCGCCCAGCGTGAAGATGGTCGGCAGTTCTCCCGCCGCGCGCGCCTGCGGGGCGATCGGCGCGAGACTGATTTCTTCGATGCCGACCTGCGTGCCTGTCCGCTTCGGTTCGATCTCGATGTCGATGAAGCCGCGGCCGTTGACGTAGCGGTAGCGCTATTCCCGGCCCTCGGCCGACACCGTCGTCCGGTTCGGCAGCAGGCCTGCGGCGTCCCAGAACACGCCCGGCGACAGGCGGCTCGTCTGCATGCCGGTGACCGATACGATGGTGTCGTCGGGCGCCGACGTGGTCTTGACGCGGATCGCGTACGCGCCCGGTTCGGCCTTGACGCGAAACGCCATGCCGAAATTGTTGTAGTGGTCTTTCTCGAAGCCTTTTTCTTGCTCGAAGGCCTGCTCGCTGATCACGAAGCCGTGGGCCTCGCTGCGGATGTCCCTGACGTGTACGGGACGCGCGGGCAAGGCGCCGGTGCGCTCGACGAAGCCGTAGCCTGTCGCCGCATCGTACAGGGGCGCGCCGCTGCGCTCGCTCCATTTGACCTGGGTCGCGCCCGGCATGGGCTGCTGCGTGAAATTGAAGCGCAACGTGCCGGCAAGCGCCGGCGCGGACAGGCAGATGGAGGCGGCAAGCAATGCCGCGCGCAGCGCGAGGCTGGAGTCGATTCGCAGGTTCATGGGTTCAGAGTCCGTCTTCGACAAGGGCGCCTGGAGCGGGCGTCCCGGGACCGGCCGCCACGGCGCCGACCCGCTGGATACGCAAGGCCATGTAGGGCTTGCCGCGTAATGCGGTCGCACGCCGGCCCCTGTCGGCGACGCGGTAGCGCGCCAGCGGGACGATCTCTTCGGGTGTGTGGCGCTCGGCGCCGTGCGGGAAGGCGGCGCCCGGTTCGAGGTCGAAGGGATTGCCGGCGCCGTTCAGGACGACCTCGTGGACGCCGTCTCTCTCGACCCGGTCCTGGGCGAACGCGCTCACGGCACACTAGAACAACACGAGGAAGGCAAACAAGCGCTTCATATCGGTCCTGTCGAGGAAGAAAGGCTGGCGGGCCAACGAGAACAGGACCGCTCGCCTTGCCAATGCTACGATGAAGATCGGCAAAACATAGCAGAGCCGCTTCCGAAACACAAGTGGCTGGACCAATTTATCGTGTCGGACCAACCAGGGGACTCGCTTGCACGACCTGTCCGCATCGTGCGCGTGCGCGACAAGACGGTCTACTGGACCATCACGCCCGGGCTGAAGGAAGCGCCGACCGGCCCGCCGTAGGCCGGAAGTGACGGACGATCGGCATAGGGAGCGGCCCTTAGGGCCGCTCCCCTGCCACACCACCCGGCATGCGGGTCCGCACCGGGCGGTTCGAGTAGTTGAGGTCAAGACAGGCGGGGGACGCCC
>Ga0209023_10002316_pt1 | contig 24073 bp, 24 predicted proteins | sample LakOneMetagenome_FD_187468 | JGI IMG/M metagenome (GOLD analysis project Ga0209023, IMG submission 187468) | Freshwater and sediment microbial communities from Lake Erie, Canada (SPAdes) (version 2) | ecosystem: Environmental > Aquatic > Freshwater > Lentic | place: Lake Erie, Canada... | reverse complement strand
GTTTGCGGCAGCTTACAACACGAGATCTCGTTTCCGATGAAAGCACCGTCCAGAACATTTGGTGCAGGCCTGAGGCCTGCCCGCCGGAGGCCCTTGAAAACCCCCTACCGCGTCGCGCTATCATAAAACCGCAGCAGATCGTCGCGAAACGCCGCCAGCGCCTCGGGCTTGATGTAGAACATATGCCCTGCTGGATAGTAAGTGAAACTGACATTAGATCGCAGCCCGGGACCAAGCTGCATATGCCCAATATCATATTCGGCGCCCGAAAACGGCGTCGCCATGTCGTAATAGCCGTTCGCTGACAGCAATTTGAGTTTCGGGTTTTCGCGCATCGCCGCCGCGAGGTCGAGCGCGGTATTGGCGACCGGCGAGGCACGATTGTCGCCTGCGGCCTTGTGTTTCCAGTCCCAGCTCGGGTTGATCTTGCTGTAATAATTGGGTCGGTATTGCAGCTTGGTCTTATAGCCCAGATCTTCGGCGAGATAGGTATTGAGCGCCCCGACATAGGCGCCGCTCAACTGCGCGTCGGCGGCATCATAATCAGGATTGTCGCTCCCCGCATCGACATCGCTGCCGGTAAAGCGCGAATCGAGCCGGCCGACGCTCAGCCGCTGGTCACGTAACAATTCCTTGCGGAAGCGCCCGAGATCGACGCGCAGATCGTTTTCGAGCAGGAACTGCGGCGATAGCCCGGTGAATTTGCTCAATTCAGCCGCGACGGTCTGTGCTTCGGCGGCGGTCAGCGTATCGCCCTTTTGCAGCGCCAGCAGATATGGCCCGCGCGCATAGGCTTGCGCAGCCGCTACAAAGCTCGGCAAGTCGCTGCCCTGCCCGGCGCGCTTGTGATACCAGGCCGTCGCCGCATAGCTCGGCAGATACATCACATCCTGCTGATCGAACCCCGGATTGCGGATGCCGTAGTTGAGGATCGACGACACCAGCATGACGCCGTTCATCGGCATCCCGCGCTGCTGCAGCGCATAGACCAGCCCCCCCGCGCGCAACGTCCCATAGGATTCGCCCATGATGAACTTCGGCGAATCCCAGCGGTTATACTTCGTCACCCAGCGCTGGATCGCCTTGGCAAATGCGTCGATATCGCCGTCCACGCCCCAGAACTCCGGCCCCTTCATATCGCCCAATGGCCGCGAATATCCGGTACCGACGGCGTCGATAAACACCAGATCGCTGCGGTCGATCAGGCTGTGCGGGTTGGCGACAATTCGGTACGGCGCCGTCGCACTCGGCCCGACATTGGGCGTATCGACGCGCACCGGCCCGATCGATCCCATGTGCAGCCACATCGTTGATGATCCCGGCCCGCCGTTGAACAGGAAAGTTACTGGCCGGTTCTTCGCGCCGTCAACGGTGTACGCGGTGTAGAACACGCTCGCCGTCGGCTTGCCGTCATCGTCGCGGATAACAAGCGTCCCCGGCGTCGCGGTGTAACTGATCGTGCGCCCGTCGATCTGCACGCTGTGCCGGCTCGGTTGCGCGTCTTCGGTTGCCGACGCTGCCGCAACATCGGGATCGGGCTTGTCGCCGGTCCTTTCGCTGCTTGTGGTGATTTCGGTCTTGGTCTTGCTGTCAGCGCCAAGCGCCGGCGCAACGATCAGACTGGTGGCGAGCAACAACGGCAGCAGGTGCATGGCGAACCTTTTCAAATCGGGAAGCTTCGATGTCAAAGCACGCGCGCGACGGTGGCACAACCGCATTTTGTCTGGCAGAGTTGCGCCGCACCGCAGACGCGCGGCGCTCCGGAGACCGGCTGATGATCACGCTCTACACCTCGGCAACGCCCAATGGTTACAAAGTCTCGGTACTGCTCGAAGAACTTGGCGAGCCGTATGATGTCCAACGCGTCGAGTTGATGAAGGGCCAGCAAAAGGCCGATTGGTTCCTCGAAATCTCGCCGAACGGCCGTATTCCGGCACTTGTTGACGATGGCTTCGCGCTGTTCGAATCGGGGGCGATCATGATCTATCTCGCCGAAAAATTCGGCCGCTTCCTGCCCGCCGATGTCCAGGGGCGCAGCCGCGTCATCCAGTGGCTGATGTTCCAGATGGGCGGCATCGGCCCGATGATGGGACAGGCCAATGTGTTCTTCCGCTATTTTCCAGAAAAGATCCCCGCCGCCATCGCGCGCTACCAAAGCGAGGGCCGCCGGTTGTTCACCGTGCTCGATACCCAGCTTGCCAAAGGCGAATTCCTCGCCGGCGACTATAGCATCGCCGATATCGCCAATTGGTGTTGGGTGCGCACGCATGGCTGGTCGGGCATCGAAACCACCGGGCTGCCGCACCTCGAACGCTGGATCGCCACCATCGCCGCGCGCCCTGCAGCACAGCGCGGTATCCTCATCCCCGAATCACTCACCGACCGCACCGATTCCGACCCCAAGACCTTTGCTGAAAACGCCCGGAAAATCGTCGATATCGGCAAGCGCTAAATCCCGCGAAAATGCGCCCACTCCTCGAACGGCGCGCGCACCGTCTCAAGGCTGTTGACCGCCGCATCGGGGTCGCGCGTGCCAATCGCCATCCCGCAAAACAGCATCCGCTCGGGCGGCGTCCCCAAAAAGCCGCGGATCGTTTCGGGATAGATCGCCCAGCATTCCTGCGCGCAGCTATCGAGCCCCTCCTCGCGCAGCAACAGCATCACCGATTGCAGGAACATCCCCAAATCGCTCCATTGCGGCGGCCCCATCGTGCGCGCCACCGTGGTGAACAGCGCCACCGGCGCATCGAAAAACTGGAAATTGCGCATGAACCATTTCATCCGCCCCGCCTTGTCTTCACGCGGCACGCCGATCGCCGCATACATCGCCTCGCCCACCGCAAAGCGCCGCGCCTTGTACAGATCGGGCAGCACTTCGGGATAAATCGCATATTCGGGCGTTTCGGGACCCTTGGCCAACCGCTCGCGCATCACCGCCTTGAGCGCATCAAGCTCGCCGCCGCCGACGACATCGACATGCCACGGCTGCAGATTCCCGCCCGATGCCGCACGCGACGCTGTCGCCAGCACGCGCCGGATCACCGCCGGATCGACCGCCGCATCGGTAAATGCCCGCACCGATTTGCGACTATCAAGCGCCTCGCTAACTTTCATTCTGCATCCACTTTCATTGGCCATGCTGGTTGAGCGTTGCCGTTCAATAGCCTAACAACGGTGCATGTTGTCCAGCCTGCCCAACATTCTGACGCTCAGCCGCATCCTCGCGGTGCCGTTTCTGGTGCTGCTGCTGTGGAATCCCGGCTGGGTCGGCCATCTCGCGGCATTCATCCTGTTCTGCGTAGCGGCCGCCACCGATTATCTCGATGGCTATCTCGCACGCAGCCAGGGCACCGTCTCGAAGCTTGGAGTTTTCCTCGACCCGATCGCCGACAAGATCATGGTCGCCGCAACGATCGTCATGCTCGTCCACACCGGCACGATCCATGACTGGGCAATCATCCCCGCACTGATCATCCTGCTGCGCGAAATCACCGTTTCGGGGCTGCGCGAATTTCTCGCCGGGCTGCAGGTTTCGGTCCCCGTCAGTGCGCTGGCCAAATGGAAAACCGCGATCCAGATGATGGCGCTCGCGGCGCTGATTCTCGCGGGCGCCACTCCCAAATTCGCGCCCTGGCTCCCAGCGCTCGAAATCGGCCTGATCGGGCTATGGATCGCCGCCGCGCTCACCGCAATCACCGGCTATGACTATCTGCGCGTCGGCCTGAAACATATGTCATGACGCAGTTGCTCTATTTCGCCTGGGTTCGCGAACGCATCGGCCGCGACGGCGAGGTGATTGCGCTGCCGCCATCGGTCGCCACCGTCAGCGAACTGCTCGATTGGCTCTCGACCCGATCACCCGCACACGCCACCGCGCTCGCCGACCGCAGCCGCTTGCGCATCGCGGTCAATCAGGATTTCGCCGACGACTATACGCCTGTCGGCGCGCACGACGAGGTGGCGATTTTCCCGCCGGTAACGGGCGGCTGATGCTGCGCGTTCGCGTCCAGTCCGAGCCCTTCGACATCGGCGTCGAGACCGCCGCGCTCGCTGCTGGCCGCAGCGATATCGGCGCCATCGTCACCTTCACCGGGCTTGTGCGCGACCATGCTTTGCACCTCGAACACTATCCGGCGATGACGCTCGCGCAGTTGCACAAAATCGCCGCCACCGCCGAAGCCCGCTGGCCGCTCCTTGGTGTTACCATCATCCACCGGCACGGCGATCTCGCCCCTGCCGACCCGATCGTCCTCGTTGCGGTGGCCGCCGCGCACCGCGCACCCGCGTTCGAAGCCGCCGCCTTTTTGATGGACTGGCTCAAAACGCAGGCGCCGTTCTGGAAACGCGACGCGCACGGCTGGGTCGAAGCGCGCGCCGCGGACAATACCGCCGCTGCGCGCTGGGACTAGCCGCGCTCAAGCGACGTCGATCACCACCTTGCCCGTCGCCTTGCGATCCATCAGAAAGCGGATCGCCTCGGCACCCTTGGCGAGTGGATAATGCTTGCTGATGTGCGGCTTGATCTTGCCTTCCGAATACCAGCGCAGCAATTCGCGCATATTTTCCTGGTGCAGCTTGGGCTCGGCGGCGGTGAAGGCGCCCCAGAACACCCCGACAATCGACGCGCCCTTGATCAGCGGCAGGTTGAGCGGCAGCGACGGGATTTGCCCGCCGGCAAAGCCGATCACCAGGTAGCGCCCGTTCCAGCCGATCGAGCGGAATGCCGGCTCGGCATATTTGTCACCGACGGGGTCATATACCACATCGACACCCTTGCCGCCGGTGATGCGCTTGATCTCGTCGCGCCAGCCTTCCTTGGTGTAGTTGACGATCTCGTCGGCGCCATATTGCTTGCACAGAGCCAGCTTCTCGTCGGTCGAGGCGGCGGCAATGACCTTGGCGCCCATGGCCTTTGCCAATTCGACCGCGGTCAGCCCGACGCCGCCTGAAGCCCCGAGCACGAGCACCGTTTCGCCCGGCTGCAGATTGGCGCGCTGCTTCAACGCATGGTGCGACGTGCCATAGGTCATGGTGAAGCCGCTCGCGACATCGAACGGCATGTCATCCGCCATCGGAATCACCTGCGGGCGGTTGGCGATCAGATATTCGGCCATCGCGCCGTTGCCGATCATCGTGATGACGCGGTCGCCAACCTTGAGGTCGGTGATGCCCTCCCCCACCGCATCGATGACACCCGCCGCCTCGCCACCCGGCGAGAACGGCAGCGCCGGTTTGAACTGATACAGGTTCTGGATGATCAGCACGTCGGGGAAATTGACCCCGGCGGCATGCACCTTGACCCGCACCTGGTTCTTCCCCGGCTCGGGAACCGGAATTTCGTTGATCACCAGCGCTTCGGGCAACCCGTGTTGCACACATTGCAAAGCCTTCACGTCATTCTCCCGTTGGAATTATGGATTGTGCGCGCACCATAAGCCGCGCACCGCGCCAGTCGAGCCTTGAATTGCGCCGCGCGGCTATTTTGCTGCAGCGGCAGCAATCAGCGCATCGCCCAGCATCTCGAATTCGGCGGCACGCGGCGAACTGGCGCGCCACACCAGCGCAATCGTCCGGCTTGCCTGCATCCCCGCGAGCCGCCGCGCGATCACCGGCGTCCCGTCCAAAATCCCCGCATCAATCGCCATCTGTGGCAGCAACGTCTGTCCCAAGCGGTTGGCCACCATCTGCACAAGCGTGTGCAACGACGTCCCCAAATGCCCCGCCTCGGCCCGCAATTCGGGCCGCCCGCACGCCGTCAGCCCCTGATCCTTGAGGCAATGCCCGTCCTCCAACAACAGCAAATTGCCTGCATCGATCCGCTCCGGCGCAATCACCGGCGGTGGATCGGGCAAGTCATCGGGATGAAACGCCAGGCTGAAATCATCGTCAAACAACGTCTTCGCCACAACGTCGCCGCACGCATAGGGCAGCGCCAGCAACACACAATCGAGCTGCCCGCGCGACAGTGCCTCGCACGCCGCAGCACTCATCTCCTCACGCAAATACAGCTTCAAATCGGGAAACGCCGCGCGCAACTGCGGCAGCAGTCGCGGCAGTAAAAACGGCGCGATCGTCGGGATCACCCCCAACCGCAATTCGCCCCCCAACGGCTTCGCCGCCGCATACGCCAGACTCGTCAGTTCGTCCGCCTCGCGCAGCACCACAAACGCCTTCGCGACAATCCGCTCGCCCAGCGGGGTAAACCGCACCACCCGCCGTGTCCGCTCGACGAGCACGACCCCCAGCAAGGTCTCCAACTCGCGCAACCCCGCCGACAGCGTCGATTGCGTCACAAAACAGGCATCCGCCGCACGTCCGAAATGCCCATGCGCATGTAACGCCGTCAGATATTGCAATTGCTTCAGCGTCGGCAAATAATTCATCGCATGCGTCCATCGCCTCGGTTGGGAAGCTCAATCTAGCCGGGCCATCAAAATTGACCGATTAATCGCTTCCGTCAATCACATAGCTGCAAAAACTCAATTGGTAATGTTGCAGTGCACAACCTATCTCAAATCGCGTTCGCAACGCATTCAACCGGTCACAGGAGCTTTCATGTCGCTTATCAACACTACCGTAAAACCGTTCAACGCCATGGCATTTCAAAATGGCAAGTTCCTCGCTGTTAGCGATGCCGATCTCAAGGGCAAATGGTCGGTCGTATTTTTCTACCCCGCCGACTTCACCTTCGTCTGCCCGACCGAACTCGAAGATCTCGCCGACAATTACGCCGCATTCAAGGCGCTCGGTGTTGAAATCTATAGTGTTTCGACCGACACGCATTTCGCGCACAAGGCGTGGAGCGACACATCGCCGGCGATCAGCGCGATCAAATACGTCATGGTCGGTGATCCGACGGGCACAATCACGCGCAACTTCGATGTGATGATCGAAGACGCCGGACTCGCCGATCGCGGGACGTTTGTCATCGATCCCGAAGGCAAGATCCAGATCGTCGAAATCAACGCCGGTGGTATCGGCCGCGATGCCAGCGAATTGCTGCGCAAGGTCAAGGCCGCGCAATATGTTGCAGCGCACCCCGGCGAAGTCTGCCCGGCGAAGTGGCAGGAAGGCGAAAAGACGCTCGCGCCGTCGCTCGACCTCGTCGGCAAGATCTGAGGCACATCGATTGAAATGCGGGCGGGTCGCGTCAATGCGACCCGCCCAACCTCTGCCGTCACCACTCCCCTATTTTTGCCCGTCCCAGGGAACCCGTCATGCTCGATGCCTCGCTCACGCAACAGCTCAAAGCCTATCTCGTCAACATCACCATGCCGATCGAGCTGGTGACGTCGCTCGACGACGGCGCCAAATCGCGCGAGCTTGCCGAGCTGATTGGCGAAATCGCCGCCCTGTCGGACAAAATCGCGGTGATCGCGGGCAGCACCACCGCGCGCGTGCCAAGCTTCATGATCCGCCGCGCGGGTACCGATATCGGCGTGACCTTCGCCGGGCTGCCGATGGGGCATGAATTCACTTCGCTGGTGCTGGCGCTGCTGCAAGTCGGCGGGCATCCGTCCAAGGCCGCACCAGCGTTGCTCGATGCAGTGCGCAACCTCGACGGCGATTTCGCGTTCGAAACCTATTTCTCGCTATCGTGCCAGAATTGCCCTGATGTCGTGCAGGCGCTCAATTTGATGGCGGTGCTTAACCCGCGTATCCATCACACCGCGATCGACGGCGCGCTATTCCCCGCCGAAGTCGAAGCACGCAAGGTCATGGCGGTGCCGATGGTGTTCCTCAACGGCGAAGCCTTTGGTTCGGGCCGCATGGAACTCGAAGCCATTGTCGCCAGGCTCGATACCGGCGCGGTACGGCGTGCCGCAACCGAAATGGCGGCCAGGGCGCCCTATGATGTTCTCGTTGTCGGCGGCGGCCCTGCGGGCGCTGCGGCGGCAATCTATGCGGCGCGCAAGGGTATTCGCACCGGCATTGCCGCCGAACGCTTCGGTGGCCAGGTTCTCGATACGATGGGGATCGAAAATTTCATCTCGGTGCCGCACACCGAAGGTCCCAAACTCGCCGCCGAACTCGAACGCCATGTCCGCGACTATGATGTCGATATCATGAACCTCCAGCGCGCGACAAAGCTGATCCCCGCCGCCAGCGCCAATGGCCTGCACGAACTGGTGTTTGACAATGGTGCCGTGCTCAAGGCCAAGACGCTGGTACTCGCCACCGGCGCGCGCTGGCGGCAGATGAACGTGCCGGGCGAGGACGCCTATCGCAACAAGGGCGTCGCCTATTGCCCGCACTGCGACGGGCCGCTGTACAAAGGCAAGCGCACCGCCGTCATCGGTGGCGGCAACAGCGGTGTCGAAGCCGCGATCGACCTTGCCGGCATCGTCGCGCACGTCACGCTGATCGAATTTGACCGCCAGTTGCGCGCCGATGAAGTGTTGCAGCGCAAGCTGCGCAGCCTGCCCAATGTCACCGTCATCGTTTCGGCGCTGTCCACCGAAGTCATTGGCGACGGCGAGAAGGTCACCGCGCTGGCCTATACCGACCGCGTCAGCGGCGATGCCCATCGCATCGACCTCGACGGCATCTTCGTCCAGATCGGGCTGGTGCCGAATACCGAATGGCTCGAAGGCGTGATCGCGCTCAGTCCGCGCGGAGAAATCGAGATCGACGCGCGTTGCGCAACCTCGATTCCTGGCATTTTTGCCGCCGGCGACGTCACCACCGTACCGTACAAGCAGATCGTAATTTCGATGGGCGAAGGCTCAAAGGCGGCACTGTCGGCGTTCGACTATATGATCCGCCTCGCGCCCGCCGATGCATCGACCAATGCCCCAGTCGATACCCCCGTCCATGCAGGCGCCATTGCGGCCTGAAACCGGGCTGGCAAATGGGCGGTCACTGACGTATGGTGGCCGGAATTAAGTGGGACTCATGTCCCGGGGAGGCCGTATGTTCGCTCGCTTCGGCAAATATCTTGATTCGATCAAGGCACGCGATCCGGCGCCGCGGTCGCGTTGGGAAATTCTCATCTACCCCGGTGTCTGGGCGCTGGGATTGCACCGCGTTGCGCATCGCCTGTTCAATCTGCGGCTGTTCCTGCTGGCGCGCATCGTCAACCATTTCAGCCGTTTCCTGACCGCCATCGACATCCACCCCGGCGCGCGGATCGGCGCCAATTTCTTCATCGATCACGGCTTTGTCGTCATCGGTGAAACCGCGCAGATCGGGGACAATGTCACTATCTACCAATGCGTCACGCTCGGCGGTACCGATCCCGCCAACGGCATCGCCGGCAAGCGTCACCCGACTTTGCAGGATGACGTCATCGTCGGTTCGGGCGCGCAGATCCTTGGCCCTATCACGGTCGGCACACGCGCGCGCATCGGCGCCAATGCGGTGGTGACGCGCGACGTACCCGAAGGCGCGACGATGGTCGGCATTCCGGCGAAATCGACGCTCGTCGATGCCGAGGACTATGCCAAGGACTTCATGCCCTATGGCACTCCGTGCAGCCAGATGTTCGACCCCGAAACACAGAAATTTGAAATCCTGCGCTGCGAAATGGAAGTCCTGCGCGCGCAGGTCGCGGCGTTGTCAGGCGCAGCGCCCAAATCGAAACAGGGCTGACGTCGCGGCCATGGGCAGGCATTGATTATTTTCCGGTGAGCATTGCCACATGAACGACTTGTCGAATGTCACCGCCCTGCCCCACAGCCGCGCGCAGCCGCAAACCGTTTTCGACCGCGCTGAACTCAATGCCATCCTCAACATCTATGGCCGGATGGTCGCCGCCGGCCATTGGCGCGATTATGCGCTCGATTTGGGACGCGAAGCGGCGACCTTCTCGGCATTTCGCCGCGCCAGCGAACGCCCCGAAATCCAGATCATCAAACGCCCAGACCTGCGGCTGCGCCAAGGCATGTACGCGCTGATCGGCGAAGCCGGCGCCGTCCTCAAACGCGGCACCGAACTCGCCTCGGTCCTCGCCCCGCTCGAACGCAAACTCCTGAAACTCGTCGATCAGGGCTAAGCCGTCACGCTGCCGCTGGCAGTCGCGCTGTCAGCGACCGCGGCAACCACCCCAGAATCGCCCCGCGGATCGGCCGCCACGCCGCCGACAGCAAAACGAGGAACAGCCCGAGGACCAAGGCAGTCAAACCGACACCCTCGCCCTGCGTGCCGCCATGGCCGACCAAAGCCTGGATGGCGTAAATGACATAAGCCAGCGCCGAAACCAGCAGCGCACGCCGGTCAATCGCCACCGCCAGCACCGTCACCACAAGATAGACGAGAATGACCGTCATCGCCGCGCCCGCTGCCGGCACGCCCTCGCCCGTCAGACCCGTCAATTTGAACACCGGATGCACAATCAGCGGCGCCGCGAGCATATGCAGCCAGAACGCCACATCGGTGCGCCGCGTCACACGCTGGCGGTCGCGCGTATCGAACCACATCGCCAGCGCAAACACCGCAACCCCGCACAGCCCCGTCGTCAGCAACACCGGCCCCGCTGCGCCCGCCGTCAGCGTCGCGGTTCCCGCGACCGCCAGGATGCTCAAGGCGCCCGCACCCGCCGCCACGGTAATCGGCACATGGAAACGCTGCCAATGCAGCCACGCCGCGCCCGCTGCCGCCAGCGCTCCGATGATGAGGCCCGGTGGCAGTGCGCCCGCTCCCATCACCGGCATCGGCCCACCACCTCCGGCAAACGCCACGCAGGTCGCGAATACCCCGCCGACAAACGACAACAGCAGCACGATGCTCGGCAGCGCAGTGCGCTTGATCCGCGTGAAATATTCGGCAAGCAACCACGACACGCCGGCAACGCCCGCCGCCCCGGCCACTGGCGACACCGCGCCCAGCAACATCGCCACTGCCGTCAGCAACAGTCCGACGGCGATCGTCACAAAAATGTCGTTGAATCCGGTCAGCAGCCGGAACTGCTCCTCGTCGGGGCCGACTTCGCCACGACGATGGTCGCGCGCAAATTTGACCAGTGCCGCGCGCGTCGCCGCATCAAGCACGCCGGCCGTCACCGCCGCATCAAGATCGCGTTCCTCAAGCATCTTCGCCTCCAACTGTAATGCCAATGCAATACAGTTGGATCAACCATGGGTCAAGCCAAGGTGCTTACGGCCGGGGTCGCGGGACTTGCCACGGAATTCCGCGATTTTTTGACCCATGGCCCATGGGGCGCTAAAGCGCGCCCAACGCCATCCCGCCCTGCGCGTTGCCGCTATCGGGCACGATTTCGCCCGTCCGATCGCTGATTTCCGCAAACCGCGCCGCCACCGTTTCAGGCGTCATATCCTCCGGCGCCACATGAATCCCGCGCGTCAAGGTCACATAGGCCCGCTCGAAACCACCCCCGCCGGCGTTCATCACAACGTTTGTGGGTGCATCGTCGCTGACGAGGTAAAGTGCTGCAGGCGCTACAGTTTCAGGGCCCATTTTCTCGAGCATCGCCGGCGGCATCAGGTCCTCGGTCATCCGCGTCGCTGCCAATGGCGCGATCGTATTGGTCTTCACATTATACTTCGCGCCTTCGATGCTCAGCGTCTTCATAAAGCCAACCAACGCCAGCTTCGCCGCGCCATAATTCGCCTGCCCAAAGTTACCGTAAAGTCCTGTCGAGCTCGTCGTCATCAAAATACGCCCATAGGCTTGCTCGCGCATGACTTCCCAAACTGCCTTGGTGCATGTCACAGAACCCATCAAATGCACGTCAACGACTTGACGAAAATCATCCAGCGACATCTTGGCAAAAGTCTTGTCGCGCAAGATTCCGGCGTTGTTGATCAAAATATCAATTCGACCCCAGCGCTCCTTGACGACTGCGACCATCTTTTCAACGGCTGCCGCGTCCGAAACATTGGCGCCATTCGCCATCGCCTCGCCGCCCGCGGCGGTAATTTCGTCCACGACCAACTGCGCCGCCGACAGCGAACTACCCGAACCATCACGCGCCCCACCAAGGTCATTAACCACAACCTTCGCCCCACGCGCCGCGAGCGCCAGTGCGTAACAACGCCCGAGACCACCACCGGCACCGGTTACAATCGCAACGCGATTATCAAAACGAATTGTCATAGAAATCTGGCCCTATCTAGCTTGCCAAGCGCGGCATAAAGCACAGCGAGGCGCGTGAAAAGGCCTCGACTCGCGCAATTCGCGCGCTAATACGCCTCGCGGTCGAGCGCGTAGCCCGCCGAGCGTACGGTGCGTATGACATCGGGTAGCGCCGGCCTGCTGCTTCCGCCCTCAGTTTCGCCGTTGATCGCCTTGCGCAGCCGGCGGATATGAACGTCAACCGTCCGCTGTTCAACATAGACATCGCGCCCCCAAACCGCATCAAGCAACTGCTCACGCGAGAAGACGCGGCCAGGATGTTCAAGGAAATGTCGCAACAAGCGGAACTCGGTCGGCCCTAGCGGCACCGATACGCCGTCGCGCGTCACCCGATGCGCCGAGGTATCCATGCTAATCCCGGCATAATCGAGTGCACCGCCTGCCAGCGCCGGGCGCAACCGCCGCAACACCGCATGGATGCGTGCGATGAGTTCGCGCGGGGAAAACGGCTTGGTCAGATAGTCATCGGCACCCGTCTCCAAACCACGAATGCGGTCAGCTTCGTCGGCGCGCGCGGTCAACATGACAATCGGCAGGTTCGCCGTTTCTGGCGCACGACGCAACCGCCTGCACACTTCGATTCCCGAAAGATTGGCGATCATCCAGTCGAGGATGACAAGGTCGGGCTTTTCCTCATCGACAAGGATCAACGCTTCCTCGCCGTCGCCCGTCTGGACAACTTCGAACCCGGCTGAATCTAGATTGTAACGCAACAATTCAACGAGATTGGCGTCATCTTCGATAAGCAGAATCTTGGGTTTCATGTAAAATTCCTGATCGATCCCTAACCTAGCTTGGCCGGTCGCTTAACGCCGCGAGGGCTGTGTCATCACCCTTTGGGCGGTGCAGAATCTGGTCCCCGGTTGCAGCGAAAAACACCATTTCCGCAATGCTGGTTGCCTTGTCGCCAATCCGTTCTAGGTTCTTGGCAACGAACAGCAAGTGCATCGACGGTGTAATATGTGCTGGATCTTCCATCATAAAGGTCAGAAGCGAGCGAAACAGCGCCGCGTAATAGTCATCGACAACTTCGTCACGCGTTACAACATTTTTAGCTAATTCGACATCGCGTGCAACAAACGCGTCAAGTGCATCACCGAGCATCCGCGCCACAAGTGTGCCCATTTCGGGAATGATGACCACTGGCTGTGCATGCGGACTCTGCGACAGCACCGTCGCGCGTTTGGCAATGTTTTTAGCGTAATCGCCAACCCGTTCGAGCACCGAGCTGATCTTGAGCACGGCGATGATCTCGCGCAGATCGCCGGCCATCGGTGCGCGCAGTGCAATCGTCTGGATTGCGAGCCTTTCGCACTCGATTTCAAGTGCATCGATGCGTTCGTCGATGGCGATGACTTCCATCGCGGCCACTGCATCGCGTCGCGTCAGCACCTCGATCGAAGCCTTGATCTGGCTCTCGCACAACCCACCCATCTGGCTGACAAGCGAGCGCATGGTGTTGATATCGGCGTCGAATGCCTTGACAGTATGTCCACTTGCTTCAGCCATGCTCATTCTCCACAAATCGGCTGCCTCAGCCGTAACGGCCAGTAATATAATCGCGTGTCCGCGTCTCGACCGGATTGGTAAATATATCCGATGTATTGCCATATTCGACCATTGAGCCGAGATGGAAAAACGCAGTACGCTGGCTGACACGTGCCGCCTGTTGCATGTTATGCGTCACGATAACGATGGCATATCTGCCACGCAATTCATCAATCAGTTCCTCGATACGCGCCGTAGCGATCGGGTCAAGCGCCGAACAGGGCTCGTCCATCAGAATGACTTCGGGATCTACGGCAATTGCGCGTGCGATACAAAGCCGTTGCTGTTGCCCACCCGAAAGCGCCGTGCCACTTTCCTGAAGCCGGTCTTTGACTTCTTCCCACAGTCCAGCGCGACGGAGCGAGCCCTCGACAATCGCGTCCATTTCGGACTTGCGGGTCGCCAGTCCGTGAATCGCCGGACCGTAGGCAACATTGTCATAGATCGACTTGGGAAAAGGGTTAGGCTTTTGGAACACCATGCCAACGCGCGCGCGCAGCTGCACCACATCCATGCCACCAGCGTAAATGTCGGTCTCGTCGAGCTTGATCTCGCCTTCGACACGTGCACTATCGATGGTGTCGTTCATCCGATTCAGGCAGCGCAGAAACGTTGATTTTCCGCAACCCGACGGCCCGATGAATGCCGTAACGTTTTCACGTGTGATGTCGATCGACACGTCCTGGATCGCCTGCTTGGCACCGTAGAACACATTGACGTTGCGTGCCGTCATCTTGGTCGTGACATTGGTCTCGGCAAGGCCAGATGCGATCGGAACATTTCGTGTGGACAGGTCCATTACAGTCACCAACGCCTCTCGTATTTGTTGCGAAGATAGATAGCCAAGCTGTTCATCATCAGCAGGAAGACCAGCAGCACCATGATCGCAGCTGAGGTTTTTTCGACAAAGCCACGCGCAACATCGTCCGACCATAGAAAGACCTGTACCGGCAGCGCGGTCGCAGGCGCCAAAAGCCCTGTCGGGGTGTCGCTGACAAAGGCGCGCATGCCGATCATGAGCAAAGGAGCGGTTTCACCAAGCGCCCGCGCCATACCAATGATGGTGCCCGTCAAAATGCCGGGCAATGCGAGCGGCAATACGTGTTGGAACACCACCTGAATCTTTGAAGCTCCAATGCCTAACGCGGCATCGCGGATCGATGGCGGCACGGATTTGATAGCGACGCGGCCGGAGATGACGATAACGGGAAAGGTCATCAGCGCCAGCGTCAGCCCGCCGACGATCGGCGCCGAGCGTGGCATATTGAAGAAATTGAGAAACACCGCCAGCCCAAGCAGACCGTAGATGATCGATGGCACCGCAGCGAGATTATTGATGCTGACTTCGATAAAATCGGTCCAGCGGTTACGCTTGGCAAATTCCTCAAGGTAGATTGCCGACAGCACACCAATGGGAAACGCCAGGCCAAGCGTCACGGCGAGCGTCAGCAAGGAACCTACAGTGGCACCCCATACCCCCGCAAGCTCCGGGCTCGTCGAATCGGCCGAGGTAAGAAAAGTGCGATTGAAGCCGGTGCGCACGAGACCGGCGCGTTTCAGAGCATTGAAATGTGCGACTTCAATATCGCTGACACCGCGTTCGAGCGCCGGCTTCGACAAATCGAATTTTCCCTTGGCAAGCAGATCGATGCTGCTCTTGGCGGGAACCCAAACAGTGACAGTCTGGCCAAGCAAGCTCGGATCGGCCATCAACTGGCGTCGCAATACCAGCCATGCACCCTCGCTAACGGTATCGGCATCTTCGCCGAGTTTAGTGACGGACGTCGCCATTATCGCCTGGAAGTCACCGCCTTGAAGCGCATTTTTTGCGTCCGCTCCATTGATTGCAGCCGGATCGATGCCGAGCGTCGCGGCGTCATAAGTCACGCTAATCTTCACTTCGGTGGCGAGGAATCCCTGCCAGCCGTCGCGCACGACGGTAACCAACAGGAACGCCAGAAACGATGCAGCCAATACGAGTGCGAACAACCCGAGATTGCGGAAGTAAGCCTCCGACCGATAACGGCGCGCCGTACGCGCCCGCATTTTTGGTGACGCCCACTCGGTGGGCGCGCGCTCGACATTCGGAGCGGCAGACATGGCGCTACTCATAAGCCTCCCGATAGCGCTTCACTACAGCGAGCGCATAAATATTGAGGAGTAGTGTGATGACGAACAGCACCAGTCCGAGCGCGAACGCTGACAAGGTTTTCGCTGAATCGAACTCCTGGTCACCGGTAAGCAACTGGACGATCTGAGCCGTGACGGTGGTAACGGACTGGAACGGATTGAGCGTCAGGTTCGCAGCGAGTCCGGCGGCCATTACGACAATCATCGTCTCGCCTATGGCGCGGCTGACCGCGAGCAACACGCCGCCGACGATACCGGGCAACGCGGCCGGCACCAGCACGCGGCGGATGGTCTCGGATGTCGTCGCTCCCATCGCCAAGCTGCCGTCGCGCATCGCTTGCGGCACCGCGGCAATCGCGTCATCGGCCATGGATGACACGAAGGGAATGATCATGACGCCCATCACAACGCCTGCGGCGAGAGCGCTTTCCGAACTGGCGTTGGTCATGCCCAGCGAAACCGCAAAATCGCGCACCGCAGGGGCAACGACGAGCGCGGCGAAAAAGCCATAGACCACGGTCGGCACACCAGCCAGAATTTCGAGCAATGGCTTGAGAATGCTGCGCGCCCGCGCATGGGCATATTGGGTCAGATAGATTGCCGACATCAACCCCAGCGGGATCGCAACAACCATTGCAATGATGGCGCCGATGAAAATCGTACCCCAGAACAATGGAATCGCGCCGAAAGCACCGGAAGAACCCACCTGATCGGCGCGGATGGCTGTCTGCGGCGACCAGACGGTTCCGGTAAGAAATTCGACAATCGAGACTTTCTGGAAAAAGCGTATCGTTTCGAAGAGCAGCGACAACACGATACCAAATGTTGTCAGGATGGCCACCAGCGAGGCGACTATCAACGTCCACATCACGACCTGCTCGACCGCTGTCCGCGCACGAAAGTCTGGACGCAACCGCGAATAACCCCAAAGCCCACCCAGTCCGGCGAGTGCTGCGGCGGCGGCCCCGACAAGCAAATTATAGTTGGACTTGGTCGCGACATAGACTTTGGCAGCCGGGTTGGCATCGGGATTGAATGCCTCCTCGAGTTCGCCACTGGCCAGGCCACGCACTTCGGACATGAAAGCGTCTCGGTCGAGTGCAGTAGCCGGTCGCGACGACGCGGGAATCGAGTTGATGACGCGGTCAGCGACGAAGCTTTCGCTGACGACTGCCCAGCCGATAAGCAAGGCCACTGCCGGCAGCGCCACCCATAGTGCCACGAACGCCCCATGATAGGCCGGGCGCGAGTGGACGGCGGCGGCACCCGTACGCGCCGTGCCGCCTGGAAGCGCTGCCAAGGCAGCACCTTTCGCGCGTGCCATCAGATAGGCCATAAGCACGAGCCCGGTGAGCAGAAAGCTGATGACTGTCAGCGACATGCAGCATTTCCCTTGAGCAAAAGCTGTGGCGATGGTGAGCCACGGCAGCGCGCGACACGCGCTGCCGTGGATCGGCTTACTTGAGTGCCGAAATGCTCAGCGGCGTCAGCGCAGCGACAGCGGCAGCGTTCTTTGCACGCACGTCGGTTGGTTCGGCGACCAGTCCCCGCTTCGATAGCAAGCCGCCGGGCCCCCAAGTGCTTTCCTTGGTATATTCAGCGAGGAACTCCTTCATGCCTTTGACGGCACGCACATGCTGAATTTTCCCGTAGATGAAGAGCGGGCGAGAGGCCGGATATTTGAACGACGAGATGCTCTCATAGGTCGCGGTCACACCGTTGATCGGCACATCCTTGATCTTGTCACCATTCTCTTCGAGGAACGAGAAGCCGAAGACGCCCAATGTATTCGGACTAGCGGCGATTTTTTGGACAATCAGATTGTCGTTTTCGCCACCTTCGATGAACGCCCCGTCTTCGCGGATCTTCTTGCAGACGGCATCATATTTGGCTTCGTCGGACTTCTTCAAAGCAAGCATCGAAGCGTTCGATTCGCAGCCCTTGACCATATAGAGGTCGATCAGCGAGTCACGCGTTCCTGAAGTCGGCGGCGGCCCGATTACCGAAATCTTGATTGCCGGCAGCTTGGGATTGACGTCCTTCCAGGTCTGGTACTTGTTCGGCTTGCCAAACGGTGTCGCGGCAAGCGCTTTGTAAATATCGCTCTCGCTAAGGCCTGCAAACTGGCCACTGCGCGATTGCGCAAAAACCAGGCCGTCGAGACCGATCTGGACTTCAAGAATGCCCTTAACGCCATTGTCGCCGCAGGTCTTGAACTCGCTCGCCTTCATGCGACGTGACGCGTTGGTGAAATCGGGATGTTGCTGTCCGACGCCAGCACAGAACAATTTGAATCCTGCACCGCTACCGGTCGACTCAACGATCGGCGCCTGAAACTGCGGGTAAGCGCGCTTGAACGCTTCGGCGACGGCGGTAGTGAACGGATAGACCGTCGATGAACCGACGATACGAATCTGCGTGCGCGCTTCGGCGACACCAGCGCTGCCAAGCGCAACGGCCGCAATGCCGATTGTCGTTAGTGCTGACTTCAACACAATATTTCTCCCTTGCCGAACCGGCACGCCCTATCGCGTCCTGGCCGTTGTCCTATCCTTCGGGGGCACGAACTGCCCCTTTCGACATTTGGTGGGTTAGCAACAGCCAATGTGGTTTATATTACATTTTGATGTCAGTTATATGACAGGGCTTTCCGCAGTCGATTCAATTGGCCACCGGCAAGGTAAACGAGACGCGGGTGCCTTCTCCGAAATCGCTGGCGATCTCGAGTGTTCCGCGATGACGTTCGACAATGTGCTTGGCAATCGAGAGGCCGAGTCCCGTGCCACCGAGTGACCGCGAACGGCTGGAATCGATCCGATAAAACCGCTCGGTCAATCGCGGCAAATGTTCGGGCGCAATGCCATCGCCGCGATCGCTGACGGTTATGCGTACGCACGACGGCTCGCCAGCTATTGGGCGCACGGTGACGCTGATAGGGGTGCCACTGCGCCCGTATTTAAGCGCGTTCGAGATCAGGATGTGGAGCACCTGCAAGACCTGGTCGCGGTCGGCGATGACAAGCGGCAGATCGGCTGGCAGGTCAATCTTCAACTTGCGCTCGTCCGACTCGAGCCGCAGCGCCAGTGTCCGCGCAACATCAGCAATGAGGGGTGCCAGCGCGGTCGCGGTCTGCGGCCGCACATATTTGTCGAGCTCGATACGGCTGAGCGAAAGTAGATCGTCGATCAGGCGCGCCATCCGGGCCGCCTCGCTCGCCATGATATCGAGGAACTTCCGTCGCGCCGCCGCGTCATCGGCTGCAGGACCCTGCAGCGTCTCGATAAAGCCGATCAAAGTCGCCAACGGCGTGCGCAGTTCGTGGCTGGCGTTAGCGACAAAATCGACCCGCATCCGTTCTGTCAACCGCGCTTGCGTGATATCGACAAAGCTGAGCAGGACACGGGCCCGCCCGACTTGCACGGCGCGGACGCTGTAAGCGCCCTCACCGCTGCCGATCGGACTGACGTCTGCTTTGACCGCGTCGGTCATAGTTGCCGCCTCGGCAACCAGATCCAGTATCGCTGGATGGCGCAGCGTGAGGCGCAGATCGGCACCGGGCGGCAAATCGCCGAACAGCGACCGTGCGGCGGCGTTGGCGGCTATAATGCGCAGCGACGTATCGACGAGCAACGTCGGATTTCCTAGGGCATCGATACCAACACTTGATACCGGCGCCTCGTGCTGCGGCGGAGCAGCCAGCGGCGGTGCGACTGTTGTCGGCACCGATCGCTGCCGGCCAGCGTAGTAGCTGACCATCGCGATGGCAGCAACGCCGAACCCCAATGTGGCAATCTCAACCGGTGTCACCATGTGCGCTGCTTTAACAGCGGAACAAGCGCGTCATAGTGGTTGATGACAGCATCAGCCCCCAGTTCCTCGGCAGCACGATCGGCAAAGCCGAAGCTGACAACAATAACCGGCACCGATGCCGCGCGCGCCGCTGCGACATCAACCGCCGAATCGCCGACGAACACCGAAGTTGCAACAGACCCGCCTGCGGCACGGATCGTTTCGAGCACATGCGCCGCGGCAGGCTTTCGCACCGCCAGGCTGTCACCACCCAGAACCGCGACGAAGCGCTGTCGCCAGCTGAGCGCGCCAAGCAGTTGGTTCGCCAGCGCTGTGGGTTTGTTCGTGCACACCGCATGCGTCACGCCCGCCAAAGACAGCGCGTCGAGCGCCGCTTCGACGCCGGGATAGGGTCGTGAAGCGTCTGCAATATGGTCGGCATAATAACGTAGAAACAGCGGTACGGCGCCGTCAACGCGTTCTGGATCAGCATTTCCGGTTAGCGCAAGTCCGCGTTCAATCAACGCGCGCGCACCATGTCCGACCAAATGGCGCACGGTTTCATGATCGACTTCCGGACGTCGAAGTTCACGAAGTACATGGTTAAGTGCAGCGCAAAGGTCGGCGCTGGTATCGACCAACGTTCCGTCAAGATCGAAGATTAGAGTTTCTGGAAGCGGGGTCGAAATTTGCATGGCTCCTGCTCGTTCGGCGCGCTGGAAAAGGCAAGCGGCTTGTGGCACAGGCTTGCAAGATGTCCAACCAGCCTGTCGCCGCCATCATCCTTGCCGCCGGTCGCGGCACGCGCATGAAATCCGACCTTCACAAGGTATTGCACCCGCTGGCCGGGCAACCGATGCTGCTGCACCTGCTTGCCAGCGTCGATGCGCTCAAGCCTGTGGCCAAGGTCGTCGTCGTCGGTGCGCAGCGCGAGCAGGTCGAAGCTGCTGTTGCTGGCACCGGCACCGCGATTGCCGTGCAGGACCCCCAGCACGGCACCGCGCACGCCGTGCAACAGGCGCAGAGCGCGCTGGCGGCGTTCGATGGTGATGTGCTTATCCTTTACGGCGACGTGCCGTTGGTTTCGACAACGACGATGTCGGCGATGCTTGACCGGCTTGACGACAATGCTGCCGTCGTCGTGCTCGGCTTCCGTCCCGTTGACGCTGCGGCCTATGGGCGGATCGATTCCGATGCTGACGGCCGCATTCTCAAAATGGTCGAATTCAAGGACGCTTCGCCCGCCGAGCGTGCACTTGGCTTGTGCAATTCAGGGCTCATGGCGGTGCGGGCGCGCGACCTTTGGCCGCTGTTGGCGCGCGTCGGCAACGACAATGCGGCGCAGGAGTATTATCTGCCCGATATTGTTGCGTTGTCGACAAAAGACGGTCGCCACTCGGTCGTTATCGAAACAACGCCAGAAGAAGTTGCAGGCATCAATTCACGCGCCGAACTCGCGGCCGTAGAAGCCGCGTGGCAGGCGGTGCGGCGACGCCAGATGATGGATGCCGGCGTGTCGCTGATGGCGCCCGACACGGTCTGGTTCGCATATGACACTGAAATTGGTCGCGATGTCACGATCGAACCCAATGTCGTTTTCGGGCGCGGTGTCAGCATCGCAGCGGGTGCGACGGTGCATGCATTTAGCCATATCGAAGGTGCAAAAATCGGTGCCGGTGCGCATGTCGGACCGTTTGCACGGCTGCGGCCAGGCACCGTTCTCGGCGCGAATACCAAAGTCGGCAATTTCGTCGAAATCAAGCAAGCGCGGCTGGGTGACGGTGCCAAAGCCAGCCATCTGAGTTATCTTGGCGATGCTGAAATCGGTATTGACGCCAACATCGGGGCAGGCACAATCACTTGTAATTATGATGGTTTTTTCAAATACAAGACCATTATTGGTGCCGGCGCGTTCATCGGTTCGAACAGCGCGCTTGTCGCACCCGTGACCATTGGCGCCGGCGCTATTGTCGGTGCTGGCAGCGTCATCACACGCGAAATCGAAGCCGATGCACTGGCGACGGCGCGCGGCACGCAAGTCGCCAAAGCTGGCTGGGCGGCGCGCTTTCGAACGGCGCAAACTTCCAGAAAATTACTTGATAAATCAAAGGCTTGAACCATGTGCGGGATTATCGGCATTCTAGGTTCGAGCGATGTCAGCGACCGGCTGATCGATGGTTTGCGCCGGCTCGAATATCGCGGCTATGATTCAGCGGGTATTGCGACCATCCATGACGGCATCCTCGATCGTCGTCGTGCTGAGGGCAAACTCAATAATCTCGTAGCAAAACTCGCGGTCAACCCGCTGCCCGGGCATATCGGGATCGCGCATACGCGTTGGGCGACGCATGGCGCGCCGACCGAGGACAATGCACATCCGCATTCGGCGGGCGATGTGACGATTGTCCACAACGGCATTATCGAGAATTTCAAACCCTTACGCGACGAACTGATTGCCGATGGGCGGAAGTTCCTGAGCCAGACCGATACCGAGGTTGTGGCGCATTTATTGGCGCGGGAGATCGAACGTGGCCAGGCTCCGCGGGCGGCGGTGGCGGCGGTGTTGCCGCGGCTACATGGCGCGTTTGCGCTGGCGATCATGTTCCGCAGCGAGCCCGACTTGCTGATTGGGGCACGGCTGGGGGCGCCACTAACGGTTGGTTACGGCGACGGTGAAAATTATCTAGGGTCGGACGCGCTGGCGCTAGCGTCGTTGACGCAGCGCATTGCTTATCTGGAGGAAGGCGATTGGGCGGCGGTAAGCCGTGAGAAAGTCGAGATTTTTGACCGTGATAACAACGCGGTAGAGCGTCCCGTGACAATATCCGGCGTGTCAGGAGCGATGATCGACAAGGGTAATTATCGGCATTTCATGCTCAAAGAGATCCATGAGCAGCCAGTGGTGGTGGCGCAGACATTGCAATCATACTTACGCCCTGTTGAAGAGCGTGTTGCGTTGCCGCAAATGGATTTCGATCTATCCACAGTTGACCGTGTCGTTATTGTAGCTTGTGGTACGGCGTCCTATGTCGGTATGGTTGGTAAATACTGGATTGAATCTTTGGCCAGATTGCCAGTAGAGGTCGATTTTGCCTCTGAGTTCCGTTACCGAGAACCAGTTCTTGATGGCCGCATTTTGGGCATTGTCATTTCGCAGTCCGGTGAGACTGCGGATACTTTGGCGGCACTGCGGCATATGAAGGCAAATGGCGTCACGACGGCGGGGATTATCAACGTGCCGACGAGTTCGATGGCGCGCGAGGATGATCTGTTGCTGCCAACGCATGCCGGGCCGGAAATTGGCGTTGCTTCGACCAAGGCCTTTACCTGCCAATTGTCCGTGATGGCGGCGCTGGCGGCGAATCTGGCACGCGCGAAGGGCCGCCTGACCCCCGAAGCCGAGCGCGATATTGTCCATCAATTGACCGAAGCGCCGGCCGCAATGAATGCTGCACTGGCGTGTGACGAGGCGATTGCGGCGGTGGCGAAGACGATTTCAACGGCGCGCGATGTGCTTTATCTGGGGCGTGGGCCGGAGTATCCGATGGCGCTCGAAGGTGCACTGAAACTTAAAGAAATCAGCTACATACACGCCGAAGGTTATGCATCGGGTGAAATGAAGCACGGGCCGATTGCGCTGATCGACGAGTCGGTGCCATTGATTGTTTTGGCGCCCGCCGGACCGCTGTTCGACAAAACCGTGTCGAATATGCAGGAAGCCCAGGCGCGCGGGGCGCAAGTGGTGCTGATTTCGGATGCCGACGGTATCGCGTTGGCGGGTGAAAATTGCATCGCAACGATCGAGATGCCGAAGGTGGCGCCGCTGATTGCGCCTTTGGTGTATGCGGTTCCGGTGCAGTTGCTGGCGTACCACGTGGCGGTGGCCAAAGGGACGGACGTCGATCAGCCACGCAATTTGGCCAAGAGTGTGACGGTCGAATAGGCGTAATTTACGGCACGGCCATTTCGGTGAGCCATGCCAAGTTTCGCGCTGGGCCACGGCACAGTTTCTGAACAAAAACCGTGGCAAGACCCGCGCTCGGGACAGCCAGGTCGGAATCCTGGCCCATGGTTTTGGCAAGCAGGCTTGGGGTGGGGAGATACCCGCCCCCGGCCCCTCCCATTCAGGGAGGGGAGTGGTTTCCGGGTTAGCGGCGGCTGCCGGGGATCAGCGTAACCGGGTGTTCGGCCTTGTTCCAATAGGTATCGCGGATCAGCCGCTTGTAGAGTTTTCCCGTCGCGTGGCGCGGCAGTTCGGCCATGAAGTCGATCTGGCGCGGGGTTTTGACATGGCTCAGGCGTTCGCGCAGCCAGGTCGAGATTTCGGCAGCGAATTCGGGGGTGGCGTCGGCCAAATCCATCGGCTGGATGATCGCGACGACCTGCTCGCCCATTTCTTCATGCGGCGCGCCGACGACCGCGGCATCGGCGATCCTGGGGTGCTCGACGAGCAAATTCTCGATCTCCTGCGGGTAGATGTTGACGCCGCCCGAAATGATCATGAAGCTCTTCC
>Ga0209023_10002314_pt1 | contig 24079 bp, 20 predicted proteins | sample LakOneMetagenome_FD_187468 | JGI IMG/M metagenome (GOLD analysis project Ga0209023, IMG submission 187468) | Freshwater and sediment microbial communities from Lake Erie, Canada (SPAdes) (version 2) | ecosystem: Environmental > Aquatic > Freshwater > Lentic | place: Lake Erie, Canada... | reverse complement strand
GGCGGGACCCTGTACTACCTCACCAAGCGTTCTGCGGAGCATCTTGACTCGCAGCGCATGTATATCGGGCGCGATCTGGCGAACATGGGACGCATCGCGTACCGCTCGCTGGTGCAGTTCCCGGTGACCGAGGACGAGAGCAAGTCGCTCATCCCCGTTCCCGACCTGGCGACCGACACCGGTACGTCCACCGAGGGCGGCAAGGTCTGGAGCTTCACGTTGAAGGACGGCGTGAAGTGGCAGGACGGCAAGCCGGTCACGTGTGCAGACCTGAAGTACGGTCTGTCGCGCAGCTTCGCCACCGATGTGATCACCGGTGGTCCGAACTACATTCTCGGCTACCTTGACGTCCCGCAGAAGGATGGCGCAGCCATCTACAACGGCCCGTACAAGAAGGTCGGTCAGGCCGACTTCGACAAGGCCGTGACGTGTGATGGCAACACCATCACCTACCACTTCAACAAGCCGTGGGCGGACTTCCCGCTGGCGGTCGCTTCGCTTCGCTCCTTTGATCCGTACCGTCAGGACCAGGACAAGGGTGACGCCTCGAACTTCTCCGTCTTCTCGAACGGCCCGTACATGCTCGACGGCGTGTGGAAGTCGGGCTCGGGTGGCACCTACGTGCGCAACCCGCAGTACGATCCCAAGACGGATGGTCAGCGCAAGGCGCTGCCGGACAAGATCGTCTTCCAGGAGGGACTCACGGAAGAGATCATCTACCAGCGTCTGATCGCCGACAACGGCAACGACAAGTTCATGGTCACCGACCGGAACATTCCGCCGTCCATGTACGGTCAGATCACAGGCTCGGTGGCCGATCGGTCCGCCAACCCGGTGTCGCCGTTCGTCGATTACCTCCTTCCGAACTTCGTGTCTCCGCGCATGAAGGATCCGAAGGTCCGTCAGGCACTGATGATGGGTACCGACCGCGCGGCGTACGTGGCGGCAAACGGTGGCGAGAAGTCGGCCATCGTGGCTCAATCGCTGATCCACCCGTCCACGGTCGGATACGTCGCCAACCCGACGTTCGCGGCGATCCCGGATGCCGGCGATCCCGAAGGAGCCAAGAAGCTCCTCCAGGAGGCCGGAGTCAAGATCCCGTACCCGATCACCTACACCTACAGTGGTGGCACGCCGAAGGCTGACAACACCGCTGCAGCACTCAAGGCTGGATGGGACAAGGCCGGCTTCAGCGTCACGCTGGACAGCCTCCCGGACACCTACTACGACGTCGTCAACAAGCCCAACAACACCAAGTCCGATGTGATGTGGGGTGGTTGGGGTGCTGACTGGCCGGGCGTTTCGACCGTGCTGCCCCCGCTGTTCGACTCGCGTCTCAACCTGAGCAGCGCGTCGGTCGGCCAGGACTACGGCTCGTTCCAGTCCGACGCTGTCAACAAGATGTTCGATGCTGCGGCGCTGAAGCCGACGGCCCAGGACGTGACCACGGAACTCGTGGCGGCGGATGCTGAGCTTGCGAAGCTTCAGGCCTACATGCCGCTCGTCGTGGAGAAGTTCTACTACCTCCATGGTGGCTCGGTGACCGGCTTCTTGGTCGGTCCGGCAACGAACGCGTATGTCGACCTCGGAAACGTGGGCGTCAACTAGGCACGTTGCGGTTCGTGGTGGGAGTCGGCTCGTCCGGCTCCCCCCACGGTTGTACTCCGGGCTCACCGTCCGGGCTGTCTTTGTCCATTCCAATCGGGGGATCACGGCCGTCGCGGCAGTAACCACATGAGTGCATACGTCATTCGCCGCCTGATCGCAGGCGTGGCCATGCTCATCGTGATGAGCGTCCTCACATTCCTCATGTTCCTGTCCGGTCCGGTCGATCCGGCCCGCCAGAGCTGCGGGAAGAACTGTCCCCCTGCCCAGATTGAGCAGACCCGGAAAGCACTCGGCTACGACAAGCCGGCGCTCGTCCAATGGGGCATGTTCATGAAGGGCATCGTCGCCGGTCGGCTCTATCCGCAAGACGAGGAGCTTCGGAAACTTCATCCCGAGCAGATCGTGACGTGTTCGGCTCCGTGCCTGGGCTACTCGCAGAAGAACCTGGCGACCGTCAACTCCGAACTTGGCAGCAGAATCCCGGTCTCGGCGTCACTGGCACTTGTCGCGTTCGTCATCTGGATCTCATTCGGCCTGGGGCTCGGGATGATCTCCGCGGTCACGAAAGGGACGTTCGTCGATCGCGGGATCGTCGGCTCGGCATTGTTTTTCTATGCGTTCCCAACCTTCTTTGTCGGCCTCTTCCTGTACACGTACTTCGCGATCAAGTGGCAACTCGTGCCGATCCCGACCTACGTGCCGCTCAGCGAGGGCGGTCCGATCGAGTGGCTGAAGGGCCTGATTCTTCCGGCCGTCACCCTCGCACTGTTCTATCTGGCCGGATATGTCCGGATGACCCGTGCCTTCGTGTTGGAGGCGATGGGCGAGGACTACCTGCGTACCGCAAAGGCCAAGGGTCTCGCACGGCGCCCCATCTTGTTCAAACACACGATGCGCTCGGCGTTGACCCCGATTCTCACGATCGCGGGTATCGACCTGGCCAGCCTGCTCGGCGGCGCCATCATCACCGAGAAAGTGTTCAACTTCGACGGCCTCGGCAAGCTTGCCGTCGACTCGGTGGTGAACCAGGATCTGCCGACCACCGTCGGCATCGTCCTTGTGCTTGCGAGTTTCGTGATCCTCGCGAACATCCTCGTCGACGTCCTGTACGCAGTCATCGACCCGCGCGTGAAACTGAGTTGAGGTCGCGATCATGAGCACCACGAACAGCGCCGGGCCGTTGAATCTCGATCGAGAGCACCAGAGTGGCGTGATGCTTTCGGTCCGCGACCTGCACGTGCACTTTCCCACTCCGGACGGTCTGGTCAAAGCGGTCGACGGTCTGTCGTACGATCTGGAACACGGCAAGACCTTGGGGATCGTGGGTGAGTCCGGCTCCGGAAAGTCCGTGTCCACGTACGCGATCATGGGTCTTCACCGGGACACGCGCGCCCATGTGAGCGGCGAGATCATCTTTGACGGCGACGACCTGCTCACGCTCCCGAGCGACGATCTCCGCGAGATGCGGGGTCGTGACATCGCGATGGTCTTTCAGGATCCGTTGTCGGCGCTGCATCCTTACTACACGGTGGGCAACCAGATCGTCGAGGCGTACCGTGTGCACAACGACGTCACCAAGACCGTTGCCCGCAACCATGTGATCGACATGCTCGGCCGCGTAGGGATTCCCAATCCCGCACGCCGAATCGACCAGTATCCGCACGAGTTCTCCGGCGGTATGCGCCAGCGCGCGATGATCGCGATGGCGCTGATCAACGATCCGCGTCTGATCATCGCCGACGAGCCGACGACCGCGCTCGACGTGACCGTCCAGGCGCAGATCCTCAGTCTGCTCACCGATCTTCAACGGGAGTTTGGATCCTCGATCATCATCATCACCCACGATCTCGGTGTCGTCGCCGAGATGGCGGACGACATCCTGGTGATGTACGCGGGCCGGGCCGTGGAGGTCGGCGACGCCGAGTCGATCTTCTACACGCCGGAGCATCCGTACGCGTGGGGGTTGATCTCGTCGATGCCGCGCATCGACAAGGCGCGCTTCGATCGGTTGAAGCCGATCCGCGGCAACCCGCCGTCGTTGATCCGCCCACCGGCCGGCTGTCCGTTTCATCCCCGCTGTGACTGGGCGAGTGAGGAACTCGGCTGCATGAGCATGCGCCCCGAGCTGTTGGGGTCGGGTGGCCATACCGTGCGCTGTCACATCCCGCATCACGAACGCATCGCCATCTTCGACGAGAAGGTCAAACCGCTCCTATGACCATCGACACGCAGGCGGACGACATCTTCTTCGCGGTGGAGAACCTGAAGAAGCATTTTCCGCTCAAGACCCCTGGATTGATCCGCCGTCCTGCGCCGCCGGTTCGAGCGGTGGACGGTATCTCGTTTGCGCTCCGGCGCGGCGAGACCCTCGGGATCGTGGGGGAGTCGGGCTGCGGCAAGTCGACCGCCGGGCGTACCGCACTGCAACTCATGCCACCCACGGACGGCAAGATCCTCTTCAAGGGCGAGGACATCACCGGCGTCAAAGGCGAGGCGTGGCGCAAGCTTCGCACCGAGATGCAAATGGTGTTCCAGGATCCGTACGGATCGCTGAATCCCCGCCAGACGGTCGGCACCATCATCGGCGCACCGTTTGCGGTGCAACACATCACGCCCGAGGGCGGGGTGAAGGCCGAGGTGCAGCGGTTGATGGAGCGGGTTGGATTGAACCCCGAGCATTACAACCGCTATCCGCACGAGTTCTCCGGCGGTCAGCGCCAGCGCATCGGCATTGCGCGGTCCGTCGCGCTTCGCCCGGCACTGATCGTGTGTGACGAGCCCGTCTCGGCCCTTGACGTGTCCATTCAGGCGCAGGTGGTGAACCTGCTCGAGGACCTGCAGGATGAGTTCCAGCTGACGTACATCTTCGTCGCACACGATCTGTCGGTTGTCCGTCACACGTCCGATCGCGTCGCGGTCATGTATCTCGGCAAGTTCATGGAGCTGGCCGACCGTGACGAGATCTACGCGAACCCGCTTCACCCGTACACGCAGGCGTTGATTGCCGCCATTCCGGTTCCGGATCCGCGCCGATTGAACAAGCGTGATCGCATTCTTTTGAAGGGTGATCTGCCTTCACCGATCGATCCGCCGTCAGGGTGCGTGTTCCATACGCGGTGTCCGAAGTTCCGTGAGGTGCTGGGGGAAGAGGACAAAGCGCGCTGTACCGGCGAGGTGCCGCTGCCACGCGATGTCACCCCGGGTCATCAGGTGGCCTGCCACTTTCCGGGACCGTCTGAAGTCGCAGCCTGACCCGTAGCGGGTGCCGCTCGTCGGCCGCTCGCCGCGGACGGTTCGTCCAAAACGACGTCGAAGTTCGCGTTCCGGCGCTCGGCGTCGAATGACGTGATGGTGATCGTGACGGCGGAGTGCGATCCTTGGACGTCGACGTGCAGCGCATCGAGTGACCCACGGCGGCGGGCATGTCCCCGGGGCACGTGACGGCGTCCGGTGCTTGTCCGATCAGGTGCCCGACCGCGCGTTTGGCCTGCGACTCGACGTCGGTCTGGCGCAGTTTGATGGCGCCACCGCACCCTGCGCCGATCGCGCCGACCACGACGACAAGTGCTGCGGTGCAACGCCGGTGACGTGCTCCCATGGTCATGGGAGGGGAGTTTGACGGTCGGGGAGCCGTCTCTGCTTGCTATGCGAGCAGTGCGTCCAGCTTTCCGGCGCGTTCGAGCGCCGAGAGGTTGTCCCATCCACCGATCGGATTGCCGTCGATAATGATCTGCGGAACGGTCATCTGCCCGGTGATCTCATGGATGCGCTTGCGCGCCTCCATGTCGCTCAATCCGATGTGGATCTGCTCGTAGTCCACGCCCTTGCTGTCGAGGAGGGCTTTGGCGCGCGTGCAGAAGGGGCACTGATCGCTTGTGTACATGGTGACTTCGGCCATACCCGTAAGGGTATCAAAGGTGAAGCGAATCGTGGCGAGTGCGAGTGGTCCCGGGCACACGATTCCCGTTCGCGGGTGCGCGCAGGAATTGCCCACTTGGCGAATTGTTGCGGCGAGCATACCGGTCGATTGCCGGCGGCCACCCCTCGAAGAGTCGGAGCCTCGGGCGCGATCGCGTCTGATTGGGCGACGTTCAATTTCGTCAAGTGGCCAATTCGGGCGAGCCGCCATGGGCGACATTGGGAGCCTGAGCGGCCCGAGGGTTCGGGGTCAAAAAGTGCCAATTGGCCAATTGGCACATCTCACCACAGGCGAAAACGTCCTGCAAAGTGGACAGTTCAACGGGAGTGGGATCGACGCCTAATTCGTCAAGTGGCCAATTTCGGCACGACGTGGGCCCCGCTGCCGGGTGCGTGGGCATGCCGAATGCAAACGTGCCAAGTGGCCAATTGACGTTCGGCGCGGCGGCTTTTGGGCGTCGCCACGGCACAACGACGATTCGGTGACGTGCGCCCGTCATCGCTGCCACACTGCTGACGTGTACGAGACCGAGGCGATCGTCCTTCGAAGCATCCGCTACGGCGAAGCCGACAGCGTCCTGACGCTCTACACCCAGGCGCGCGGACGGGTGTCGGCGATCGCGAAGGGCACGCGAAAGTCGACGTCCCGGATTGGCGGGCGCCTCCAGCCCGCAGTGCGTGTGCACTTGGGGCTGCACGAAGGACGTGGCGACATGCAGACCGTTCGTCAGGCGCAAATCGTCGAGGGACACGCGGGACTGTGGATGGAGGGGTATCGCCTTCGGGCATCTGGTTCGATCCTCGAAGCGGCGATGCGCATACTGATCGAGGAGGAGCCGAACGAGGGCGCCTACAACCTGCTCTGCCGAGGCCTGGGGCTGCTCGCCAAGGCGGCACCCACCGATCTTCCACCGCGCCACGATTCGATCGTGCTCGGCGTGCACGCGAAGCTGCTTGTCGTCGCAGGGCTCCTGCCACGGCTTGCCAGTTGTTGCGCATGTGACTCGCCCGGACCGCTCGTCGCATTCTCGGCCCGCCTGGGGGGTGCGCTCTGTAGCGAGCATATGGCCCACGGAGAGCCGGTCGACGCTGCGGTCTTCGCGGCGCTTGCCCGGTTGCTTGGTTCGTCACTTGCCGATTTACGTGAGCCATTTTCACGCGGTGTCGCCGACGGGGTCGAGCGGCTGATCGGGCTTGTGCTTCGCGAGCACCTTGGCGTGGTACTGCGCTCAAACGCTCCGCTCTGATCTGCTCCCGCGCCACGATGCACACGGATACCATTCCTCGCAATGCGATTCGTGGCTCCGATGACGATGGCGTACGCATACGTCGCCCTGACCGGGTTGTGTGCGATCAGTCTGGCACTGGCGCATAGCCGTGCGTCAATCGTGGGCCAGGTGATTGCCGTTGCGGCAACGATCGGATATCTGTGGTTCCAGTCCGCGCCGATTGCTCCCGGCACCATTCCCCGTGCGTGGAGGGTCGCAGTCGGCGGCTGTGGCGTGCTCCTCGTCTCAATATGCATCTTGGCTGTTCGGCGCCGCCTTGGCGATCACGAGTATGTGGATTGGATCTGGCCCGCGTTCTGGGGGATCGGGTTCGCCGTCACCGCACTTGAGCTCTCGACTGGCAAGCGCTTCACCGGCGACGAACAGCCCGTCGCGTTGCCAAAGGACGGCACGCCAAAGGACGACTCGCCGCGGTAGGCACGCAACGGTGCGCTCCCCGTGAACACGTGCAACGGCCATGCGCACTCGGTTCAATCCGCCCCGTAGGTGTGGACGTTCCGGCCATTGGTGCTGGGTAGACTTAGATGTCTTGACCCACAACACGCGGAGGCTGCGTGGCGGGACCGAGTTTCCAGGATGTCATCACCAACCTGAACGCCTACTGGGCGTCGCGCGGGTGCGTGCTGATGACGCCGTACCACACCGAGGTGGGCGCCGGAACGTTCAACCCGGCGACCCTGCTTCGAAGCCTCGGCCCCGATTCGTGGCGCACCGCATACGTGGAGCCCTCGATTCGCCCGACCGACGGGCGCTACGGTGAGAACCCCTTTCGCCTGCAGCACTACTTCCAGTACCAGGTGCTCCTGAAGCCGTCACCCGACGATGTGCAGGACCTGTACCTGGGATCGCTGACGGCGCTTGGCATCAACCCGGCTGAGCACGACATCCGCTTCGTCGAGGACGACTGGGAAGGACCGACGCTCGGCGCCTGGGGCCTCGGCTGGGAGGTCTGGATGGACGGGATGGAGATCACCCAGTTCACCTATTTCCAGCAGGCCGGCGGCATCGACCTGACCCCGATCAGCGCCGAGCTGACGTACGGACTCGAGCGCATCGCCATGTACCTGCAGGGCGTCGGATCGGTCTACGACCTGGAATGGGCGCACGGAGTGAGCTACGGCGACGTGTACCACGAAAACGAGCGCCAGTGGTCCAAGTACAACTTCGAGGTGGCGGGCACCGAGGCGCTCTTCGGCCGCTTCACCGAATACGAGGCAGAGTGCCAACGCTGCCTGGATGCCGGGCTCGTGTTGCCTGCCTACGACCAGGTGCTGAAGTGCAGCCACACGTTCAACCTGCTCGACGCGCGCGGCGTGATCAGCCCCACCGAGCGTGGCGCCTTCATCTGGCGAGTACGCGCCCTGGCGGCGAAGGTCGCCGCCGCCTACCTGGCCGCGAAGGAAGCGGAGGCCACCGATGCCTGAGCTTCTGATCGAAGTCGGGTGCGAGGAACTCCCGTCGAGCGCGTGCCGAGAGATCGTGCAGCAGGCTCCGGGACTCGTGTCCGCTGCGCTTGCGGCGCACGGACTGGCCGGCGAACCGGTGGTGTGGGTGGCGCCGCGCCGTTTCGCGGTGAGCGTGACGGGCCTGCCTGAGCGCCAAAGCGGTGAAGCCAAATCCATCGCGGGACCGCCGGCGCAGGCCGCATTCGACGCCGACGGCAAGCCCACAAAAGTGGCTGAGGGCTTCGCACGCAAGCAGGGTGTCGACGTGTCGGCGCTCGTGGTGCGCGAGGGAACGGGCGGACGACAGGTGGTGTTCGCGGACGTTCCCGGCGAGTCGAAGACGGTCGCCGAGCTGGTGCCGGACATCGCAAAGCGTCTGATCGAGGGCATCCGCTTCGGCAAGACCATGCGTTGGGGCGCGGGCACCGGACTGCGGTTTTCGCGTCCGGTCCGATGGATCGTCGCCAAGCTGGATGACCGGACGATCGCGTTCGATCTGCACGGACTGACCGCGGGCGACGTGAGTCGCGGCCACCGCTTCATCGGCGGCCCGGTCACGATCACACACGCGGCGAAGTATCGCGACGAGGTTCGCAGCGTCGGTGTGGTCGCCGATCACGTGGAGCGTCGGGCCACCATCACCACCGCGCTTGATGCGAAGGCGACGGAGCTCGGAACGCAGTGGAAAGACCCGCTCGGCAAGATCGAGGAGGTGCTCTTTCTCGTCGAGTGGCCCAACCTGATCACCGGCGCGATCCGCGACGATCACATGAAGCTGCCGCCCAAGGTCCTGGTGACGGCGATGCAAAGTCATCAGCGGTACTTCCCGCTGGAGCGCCCCGACGGATCGCTCTACCCGGCCTTCCTTGCCATCTCCAACGGCGACCCGGCGCACGCCGACATCATCACCCGCGGCAACGAGGGTGTGCTTTCGGCTCGCCTTCAGGACGCGACGTTCAGCTTCGAGAAGGATCTCCACGCGGGTCTTGACGAGCTCGATCGCAAGCTCGACACCATCGTGTTCCACCAGGCGCTCGGCACGCTCGCCGACAAGCGCGATCGTCTTGCGCTCGGTGTGGAGGCGGTCGGTGCAGCGGTGGGCGAGGATGCGACCGCCGCCATTCGCGCAGCCCAACTCGCGAAAGCGGACCTTGGCGCCGTACTCGTGGCCGAGTTCTCGGAGCTGCAGGGCTACGCCGGCGCGCACTATGCCCGTCTTTCCGGTGAGCGCGACGAGGTCGCCCAAGCAATCGAGGAGCACTACCTCCCGGAGGGGCCGAACACCCCGACGCCGAGCACCGCACCAGGTGCGTTGCTTGCCGCAGCGGAGAAGGTGGACGCACTCGTCGGCGCGTTCGCGATCGATGAGCGGCCCACGAGTTCCAAGGACCCGTACGGACTTCGTCGCGCTGCCGCGGGCCTCGTCCGGATCGCGCTTGAGCGCGGGTGGGATGTGGATCCTCGCACGCTGTTTGCCGCCTCCTATCAAGCGTTCGCCGGGCAGGGCGCAAAGCTTGTGAACGACGAGTCGACCACCCTGGACCACCTCGACGCGTTCGTCGCCGATCGCCTTGCGTTCCATTTGGACAGCGAGGGCGTCGGTGCCGAAGCGGCGACCGCCGCGACGAACGCCCACGTTGGCGGACTTGGCGCGACAGCCGCATGGGCACGATCCATCCAGAGCACCCGCGATTCGGATGCCTTCAAGGCGGCATGGGAGGCATGCAACCGATGCGTGCGCATCGCGGCGAAGGGGCCGGATGCCCCGGCGCCGTACGCACCGGCAGGCGATGTCGACGAGCAGGCATTTGCCGATGCCATCGCCGGCGCCACGTCGGGAATTGAGGCGGCCCGCGCCTCAGGAAACTTTGAAGCAGCACTGGCTGCGGCGGCGCCGATCGCGCCGGCCGTCGCCACCTTCTTCGATGCCGTCCTCGTCAACGCAGAGGACACGGAAGTTCGCGAGCGCCGATATGCGCTCGTTCGTGACGCCGCCGCGACGCTGTCGCGCGTTGCCGATTTCACCGCCATCACCCAGGGGGGGACACGATGAGCCAGACCAAGAGGGTCTACGACTTCGCAGAGGGCACGCGCGACATGCGCGACCTGCTCGGAGGCAAGGGCGCCAATCTCGCCGAGATGACCAAGCTCGGCCTGCCGGTCCCGCAGGGGTTCACCATCACCACCGAGACGTGTCTCGACTATCTCAAGGGCGGACATTCCTTCCCCGACGGGCTGCGCGACGAAGTGACGGAGCATCTTGCACGCCTCGAGGCGTTCGCACAAAAGACGCTCGGTGATTCCGACAACCCCTTGCTCGTATCCGTACGAAGCGGCGCCAAGTTCTCGATGCCGGGAATGATGGACACGGTCCTCAACCTCGGGCTCAACGACGTCAGCGTGGAGGGACTTGCGGCCCGTACCGGCAACCCGCGCTTCGCCTATGACTCCTACCGCCGCTTCATCCAGATGTACGGCGACGTTGTGAGCGAAGTCGAGAAGCAGCACTTCGAGCGGGCGCTCTCGGAACTGAAGAAAATCCGCGGTGTCGAGAACGACGTTGATCTGACGGCCGAAGACCTTAAGGGTCTGGTCGACACCTACAAGGGGATCTACCAGAAACACAAGGGAACGCCGTTCCCGCAGGATCCGCGTGAGCAGCTTGACGGCGCCATCCAGGCAGTCTTCGAGTCGTGGGACAACAAGCGCGCACAGGACTACCGCCGCCTGAACAACATTCCGTGGGAGCTCGGCACGGCGGTCAACGTGCAGCAGATGGTGTTCGGCAACTCGGGTGAGCGTTCGGGCACCGGTGTGGCGTTCAGCCGCAACAACGTGACCGGCGAGCACGACGAGCCGTTCGGCGACTTTCTGATCAACGCCCAGGGCGAGGACGTGGTGGCTGGTATCCGCACCCCGCGCCCGTTGGCGGAGCTCAAGGGCGAGCTTCCCGAAGCGTTCACGCAGCTCGTCGACACGATGGACCTGCTGGAGAAGACCTACCACAACATGCAGGACGTGGAGTTCACCATCGAGGATGGTCGCCTCTACATGCTGCAGACGCGCAACGGCAAGCGCAGCGCACAGGCCATGGCGCGCGTGGCCGTCGACATGGTCGACGAGGGGCTTGTCACCTCCGACGAGGCCCTGCGCGAGCTTGTCGATCCCGGGCAGATTCGTCAGCTGCTTCTTCCGCAGCTCGACGTGGCCGGCGCCGGCACGCCGATCGCAACAGGCGTGAATGCCAGCCCCGGGGCGGCAGTCGGCGCCATCGTGTTCCAGGCGGACGAGGCCGAGGAGCGTGGCAAGACCGGCGAGCGCGTCGTGCTCGTCCGTGACGAGACGACGCCGGACGACCTGCACGGCATGATCGAGGCCCAGGGAATCCTGACCGCCCGTGGCGGCAAGACCTCCCACGCGGCCATCGTCGCCGTGGGCATGGGCAAACCCGCCGTCTGTGGTGTCAGCGACATCGAGATCGACGAGGTTGCGGGAACGATGACCGTCGGCGGTCACACGTTCAATGAGGGTGACATGATCACGATCGACGGCACCGGTGGTGGCGTGTTCGTGGGCGAGGCCCCGCTCATCCCGCCGCAAGCCGACAATCCGTACCTCATGAAGATCCTCACCTGGGCCGACGCGAAGCGCACCCTGAAGGTGCGCACCAATGCGGACACCCCAGAGGATGCCGAGAAGGCCCGCGAGTTCGGCGCGGAAGGCATCGGCCTGTGCCGCACCGAGCACATGTTCTTCGGTGAGGGGCGCATTCCGATCGTCCAGGAGATGATCCTCGCGACCACCGACGAGGCACGAGCAGCGGCCCTCGCGAAGCTCCGTCCGTTCCAGGAAGAGGACTTCGTGGGCATCTTCCGTGCGATGCACGGCCTGCCGGTCACGATCCGTCTGTTGGACCCGCCGCTGCACGAGTTCCTGCCGAGCCTGCTTGAGCTGTCGATCGAAGTGGAACACCAGAAGTCCACGGGCCAGATCGACCCGGACCTCCTGCGTCGACTTGGTCGAGTTCAGGAGCTGCATGAGCAGAATCCGATGCTCGGCATGCGCGGGTGCCGTCTTGGCATCGAGTGGCCCGAGATCTACCGCATGCAGGTGCAGGCGATCATCGCAGCGGCCATCCGCGTCAAGCGTGAGCTCGGCGATCCGCCGCTCGTGGAGATCATGATCCCGCTCATCGGGTTCGAGTCCGAGCTGCGCACCCTGCGAGAAGAGACGATCCACGCCGCCGACGAACTGCTTGCGGCCGAAGGCGAGAGCATCGAGTACATGGTCGGAACGATGATCGAGGTGCCACGCGCCGCGCTCACCGCAGACGAGATCGCCCGCCAAGCGGACTTCTTCTCGTTCGGTACCAACGACCTGACGCAAACGACGCTGGCATTCAGCCGTGACGACGCAGAAGGCAAGTTCCTGACGCGCTACCTGGCGCGCAACATCCTGTCGAGCAACCCGTTCGAGACCCTGGATCAGGGCGGTGTCGGCAAGCTCATCGAGATGGCTGCGACGCTTTCGCGCGGCGTCAAGCCCACGATCAAGCTCGGCATCTGCGGCGAGCACGGCGGCGATCCGGAGTCGGTCAAGTTCTGCCATCGCGCGGGACTGGACTATGTCTCGTGTTCGCCGTACCGTGTGCAGGTCGCGCGCATCGCCGCCGGCCAGGCCGCCGTGGAGGCCGCCGGGGCGCGTCGCGACGTGTAGCAACGATTCGGAATACGAGCGTCGACATCGGAGGACCACATGGGCGACTTTGCAGCTGACCTTGCCGCCGGATACCAATTCGACGGGCCGGCGGTACACCTGGGTCGCCCATTCGTGGACCCCACCGCCCCCGTGGACGATGTCGACGTTCGGATTCCGCTCAATCTGATCAACCGGCACGGGTTGATCGCCGGTGCGACCGGAACGGGCAAGACCAAGACGCTGCAGCTGATCGCCGAACAGATCTGCGCGGCGGGAAGTCCCGTGTTTGCCGCCGACATGAAGGGCGACCTGGCCGGTATCGCGGAGCCCGGCGTGTCGAACGACAAGATCGCGGAGCGCGTCACCGCCCTGAAGTGCAAGTGGGAGCCGTCGGCGGTGCCGGTGGAGATCGTGTCGCTCACGGGCGACGACGGGGTGCCCTTGCGCGCGTCGGTCACGCAGTTCGGCCCCACGCTCCTCAGCAAGGTCATGTCGCTGAACGAGACGCAGGAATCGAGCCTCAGCCTCGTATTTCGGTACTGCGAGGACAAGGACCTCGCGCTGATCGAGCTGGAGGACCTGCGGGCCGCACTCGCATGGCTCACCGGCCCGGGCAAGGCGGACCTGAAGGAACTCGGCGGGCTCTCAAGCGCCACCGTGGGCGTGCTGCAGCGCAAGGTCTCGGAGCTTGAGGCCGACGGGGGCGACATCTTCTTCGGTGAACCCGGCCTCGACGTCAAGGACCTGCTGCGTGTCGCCCCGGACGGACGCGGCATCGCGACCGTGATGTCCCTGCCGAACGTCGCGTCAAAGCCCGCGCTGTTTTCCACGTTCCTGATGTGGGTGCTGTCGGAGCTCTACGAAGAGCTGCCCGAGGTGGGCGACCCCGACAAGCCGACGCTTGCATTCTTCTTCGACGAGGCCCACCTGCTGTTTGCCGATGCCAGCAAGTCGTTCCTGGAGGCGGTCACGCAAACCGTGCGACTGATCCGATCCAAGGGCGTCGGCGTGTTCTTCATCACCCAGCTTCCGACCGATATTCCGGATCAGGTGTTGAGCCAGCTCGGACACCGGGTGCAGCACGCGGTGCGCGCCTTCACTCCCAAGGATGCGAAGGCGCTCAAGCAAGCGGTGGAGACATTCCCGACGACCGAGCACTACCCGGATCTGGCCGAGACGCTGCAGTCGATCGGTGTCGGCGAGGCTGTCGTGACCGTACTCGATCCACGCGGCGTGCCTACACCGGTCAGCAGCGTCCGCCTGTACCCGCCGACCTCGCGGATGGGACCGCTCACCGACGATGAGCGTCGTGCGATCATCGCCGCATCGGCGATCGGGCCGAAGTACACCCAGCGCGTGGACCGTGAGAGCGCGGAGGAGATCCTCGCGGCACGTCTTGCGGGTGACGCCGCCCAGGTGGATGCCGCCGTGGAGCGCGCGAAGCCGGCTCCCGCAAAGCGCGCGCCGGCCGCCGACGACACCCTGGTGGAGAAGGTGGGCGACGTGCTGAACTCAACCACTGCACGGCAAATCGGTCGGGAGCTCGTGCGCGGGATCTTCGGGATGCTGCGCAAGCGCCGCTGAGACCCGTATCGTTCGCGCATGGAGCAGGCCAACTATCGTCTGAGCAGTCTCGGTGATCTGCTCGAAGCCATGATCGACGGGTGGGAGATCGTCCACCTGCACTACTCGGATGTCTGCGGGATCGCCGACGGCCCGGACGATCGCTCGGCAGCGTTCGTCGAGCTGCGTCGTCCCGATGCCGGCATTCAGGGGCTCTTCATTCCCGATGACGAGCGCGCGTTTTCCCACCGGGCGTTCCTGCACCTGGTGCGTGAGTCGCCCCACATCTGGAAGCACCGGACGGCAGATGTGATCCGGGCGCGACTCGTGCAACTGGAGGCCGAAGCCGCCACACGTCCGGAGCCGGCGTCGTGGGGTGAGGTGCCCGATCCTGCAGACCTGCCACTCGACGTGTCCCCGGCGACCCTGCGCGGCGTCGTGGCGCTCGGACACGTGGAATCCATCGACCAGATCACCGTGGCGCTGCTGTCGCTCGAGCGGTACCGCGACTTCTCCCGCATCCGGTATTTGGCACACACGGCCGACTCCGCCCAACGTGGCTCGCTCACCGCGCTCGACGTCCTGGCGGTCGACGACCGTGGGCGGCGGTACCGATCCGCGTCCGTCGGCGTGGCGCGCTCCGGCAACACGCTGGAGGGCGTCATCGTGTTGGCGCCGGTGATCCCCCGGGACGCAACCGCACTCACGATCACCATCGGGACGATCGGCGCAAATGGGCCGGATGGCGCCGTCGGCCCGTGGGTGTTCCCGGTGGCGCTTCCGACGCCCCCGATCGGATGATCACACCCACATCGCCGTTTGCCGCCGGGGTCGAGGCGGCGCGACGCGAACGCGCGGAGATCGACCATCCGTTGCGAAACGCGTACCAACGTGACCGCGATCGCATCATCCACAGCAAGGCGTTTCGCCGGCTGATGCACAAGACGCAGGTATTCATCTCGCCCGAGGGCGACCACTACCGAACGCGCTTGACCCACACGCTGGAAGTCTCCGCGATCTCGCGGACCGTGGCGCGGTCGCTCGGATTGGACGAGGACCTGGTCGAGGCCATCGCCATGGGGCACGACCTCGGACATGCGCCATTTGGCCATGCCGGCGAAGCGGCGCTCGACGCGGTGCTCACCGAGCGCTTCTCGCGCCGATTTCTCCACAACGAACAGAGCCTGCGGATCGTGGAGCGCGTGGAGCGCGACGGGCACGGCTTGAACCTGACCGCCGGCGTACGCGATGGGATCCTCCACCACACCGGCGGAGATCTGCCGATGACGCTTGAGGCACAGATCGTGCGGTTGGTGGACCGGGTCGCATACGTCAACCACGACATTGAGGATGCGATCAGCGCCGGCATGCTCGATGCCGACGAGTTGCCCCGCGATGAGACCGCGGTTCTCGGCGCGACGACGACCGCGCGGATCACCTGTTTGGCCGGTGACATCGTCCGGATGAGCACGGGCCGCGACGAAATCCGCCAGAGCGATGAGATCGGTGACGCGTTTCGTCGCCTGCGCGCATTCATGTTCGAACGGGTGTATCTGGCTCCGCCGAACAGCGACGAGGCTGCGCGTGCCAGCGGGGTGGTTCGTGCCCTGTTCGAGCACTTCATGGCCCATCCTGAGAGCCTGCCGCCGTCGTCGGAGCCGGATGTCGTCGCCAGGGTGACCGATCATGTGTCGGGCATGACCGATCGGTATGCGCTGCGGATCTACCGTGAGATGTTTCTGCCGCATGAGACCCCGCTCGGCCGATGATCAACGAGATCATCACGGCCTTCATCACGATGGTGGTGTTGATGGACCCGCTGGGCAACATCCCGGCGTTCCTCGGCCTTGCATCGGGATACGACGACCGTCACCGCAAACGCGCCGCGCTGCATGCGGTCCTCGTGGCATTCGTGTTGATCTTCGGCTTTGCGCTCGGTGGTCGCGCGATCTTGGACTACCTGAACGTGTCCCTGCAGGCCTTGACCGTTGCAGGCGGCCTGTTGCTTGCGTTGATTTCGTTGGAGATGCTTCGCGGGCACTTCGACGATCCGGATGTGAGTGAGCGGGGCAACATCGCGCTGGTTCCGCTTGGGACGCCGCTGATCGCCGGACCGGGGGCCATCGTCGCGACGATGGTGCTGCTCGACAGCGTCTCGGACATTCCCGAACGTGTGGGCGTTGCGATCGGCATCGCACTTGCATTGATCGCGGTCTGGGTTGCGCTTCGTCTGTCGGTGCCGATCGCCCGCCGCTTGCCGGAGAGCATCATCCACCTGCTGTCGCGGATCATGGGGCTGCTGCTCGCCGGCATCGCCGTCCAGATGGTTTTCAACGGAACCAGGGACTGGATTCAGCTGTTCGGCTGAACCTCCCGCCACCGTTGGGGCGAGTGTCCCGGTGTTGTTTTTGGGGCTCAGAACGCCGGAAATGTCGGAGTACTGTGGGCCAATGCGAACCACCGAGCATGTTGAACTGGCCGACGACGAACGGGCGATGTACACGAGCTTGCCGGTTTCGGACCGCACGTCACGTGTGCTCACCTGGGCGCTTGGTCTGACATTCGGCGGCATCGTCGTCTTCATGGTGCTTGCCGCGACGCTGTTCAAGGGTGACGATCCGCCGGGCGTGTCGTACCGGGAGATCGAGGGGCAACCGATCTACATCCATCAGCCGCCGCAATCCGAAGACGTCAGAATCGACCGTGGAAGTGCGGCCGCGACGTCGAAGGATTCGGCTCGTCGCTACATTGTCCGCCGCTACATCACCCGCGTGAGTCCGCAACAGGCCCGCGACTTCTATGTGCGTCAGTTCGGTGTGATGTACAGCATCGGCGACGTGTCGACGTGGGACACGGAGAAGGATTACGTGTTGCGTGGCACGGTCGCGCTGTCGGAACAGACGACGGCAGATCCTCCGAACCTCGCGGTTCGGATCGCAATCGGCAAGGAGATGTTCGAAGAGCGTACGCAGGTGACGCTCTCGATCGAATCGGACTTCTAGGGGTTCGTGCCGATCGTGGCGGCCGGCTCGGTGTGAACCACGACGTCCACCAGATCGTCGAGCTGCTCACGCAGTCGGCGGCGCACGACGCCACTCAGCACATGCGCGTCGGCGAGGGAGATCGATCCATCGACGGCCACGGCGAGAAAGACGACGAGGCCGTCGGGCGTCGCATTGACCCGCAGGGTGTTCGGCGGATGTCCGGTGACGTCCCGAACGATGCGGGTGATGCGTTTTGCCAGCCGCTCGTCAACCGCCACCTGGCTCGCCTCCGAGACCGGGTCGTCGAGGGGCTCCAGATGCGTCGTCACGTGGCCGATCATCGGACACGCCGACAGAATCGACCGCTCAACGGCGGTCGCCACGTCGTGGGCTGTCGCAACGTCATGTGAGGACGGCAGTTTCAGGTGGAGGGCGACGTCGGCATGCGTGCCATGCTGGAACACCCGGACATTGTGAATCTCACGGGTGCCGGGAACGGTGAGTGCCGCGGCAAGTACGCGCTCACGGACATCGGCTTCGTCCAAGGAGCCCGGCTCGACGTGGACGACGACGTCGGCATTCGGCAACTCCCGCTGGATCGCATCCTCGACGGCGTCCGCGGCCAGGTGCCCCTCCGCAAGCGCGGCGGCCGGCGGGATGGCGATCACCACATCCGCAAAGTGTCGACCGCCGGCCTCGCGCATGCGAAGGCGCTGCAGGGAGATGTCCGGGCCGAGGGACTCGATTGCGCGGGTGGCGGTCGCGGTGGCCTCCAGCGGCGTGTGGTCCATCAACACGTCGATATTGACGCGGGCCATGCGGATCGCCGCGACAAGCACAAGCCCGGCAACGAACAGGGCGGCGGCCGCGTCGGCCGCCGGCAACCCGGCTCGTGTGAGCGCCAGACCGACGAGCACGGCGAGCGTGCCTGCGAGATCACCGGCAAAGTGCAGCGCGTTCGCCGCCAGGGCGGCGCTGCCGTATTCCTGGGCGGCACGACGAGAGATGATGAGCCGCGTCAGGTCGATCGCCATTACGACGCCGATGACCGCAAATGCCCACCACGTCGTTTCGACGTGCGCCGGGGTGTCGGCGGCCAATCGTCGGATTGCGACCACGGCGAGCACGATGCTGACCGTCCCGAGGACGACGCATTCGGCGAGCGCCGACAAGTGTTCGGCCTTGCCATGGCCAAAGTCATGGGTGCTGTCGGCGGGGCGACTGGCCACACCGATCGCGAAAAAGGTCAAGAGCGCGGCAGCAAGATCGGTTCCCGAATGGGCGGCCTCGGCCAGAAATCCCAGGCTGTTCGTGGCAAGCCCGACCGCCAGCTTGATCGCGATGAGGACCGCAGCGGCGATGACAGAGGTGCGTGCGGTGCGACGGGCCGGCGACATCCGCACAATCTTGGCAGACCGGCCGCAACACCGGGCGCCGCCCCTGATGTCATGCGTACGGGCCGACGGGGGAAGTTTGATGGGAGGATCGTCATCGGCCGGGGGTATCCGCGACAATCACGGGTGGTGATGCGGGATAAGGTACGTGCGTGACTTCGACCAGACATGAGCGTTCACTGCGATGAACTCTTCGGCAGGAATCGAACTGCGAGGCTCCGCGGAACTCTCCGGGGCCGCAGCGACGATTCTTGCAGCGCCGGATTTCGAGTCGACAGTCCTGGCGGCGCTCGAATGTGCCCGTGACCTGACCGGAGCCCGGTACGGCGCCTGCGGTGTGGTTGATCCCGCGACTGGTGGCTTCGATCGCTACATCACGGTCGGGCTCGACGACACCATCGTCCGAGCGATCGGTGAGGCGCCGAAAGGGCACGGCGTTCTGGGCCTCGTCCTTCGCAGGACGGAGCCGCTCGCGCTCACCGATATTCGCACGCACCCGGAGTCGTACGGGTTCCCGGTGAACCATCCGGTGATGACCTCATTCGTGGGCGTCGGCTTGTGGGTCGGAGGCGTCGTGTGGGGGTCGTTCTGCGTGACCGACAAGGAGGATGGGCGCGACTTCACCGATGCCGACAAGGTCATCTTCGGGGAAGTGGCTCGGATGACGGCGCAGACCGCGCACCTTCACCTGCGCACGCAGCGGGCCGAGGCGCGCACGGCCGATCTGGCGCGCGACCGTGATGCGTACATCGCGAGCAACGATCTTTCGCGCAGTCTCGCCGGTCAGCCCGACCTTGACCACATGATGGAGTTGATCGTGAAGCGCGGTCGGGCACTCACGGGTGCGCGCAGCGCCGTGCTCGCACTGTCGGGTGTGGACGGGCAGGTGGTGGAGGCCGTCGCGGGAATGATCGATCGCTCCCTGCTCGGGTCGACGTTGCCGTTGACGGCGGCGGAGCGCGAGGTTCTGCGCACGAGTGGCTCGGCCATCGCCGAGCGGACCGGTCGGTTCGCCGCGGTCGCCCAATATCTGAATGGCTCGACAGCGATGATCGTGCCGCTCGTCTTGCGAACCAACCTGGTGGGCGTGCTGCTCTGCGTGGACCGCGCCGACCTCGGATCGGGCTTTTCCGCCCATGACCTGGCCATTGCCGAGGCGTTCGGCACAAGTGCAGCTGTGGCGATCGCCACGGCACGTTCGGCACAAGAGCAGGCGCTGCAGCGTGCAATCGCCGCGAGTGAGCGCGAACGGGCGCACTGGGCACGTGAGCTGCATGACGAGACCCTGCAGGAGCTCGCGGCGATCAAGTTGCTCCTCGGCATGGCCCAACGAGCGGCATCGGAGGACACGCGAACCGAGCTTCTGGCGCAGGCGACGGAACAGATCGATACGGCCGCGGTGGATCTGCGGCGTCTCGTCGCCGAGCTTCGCCCCGCGGCGCTCGACGCGTACGGCCTCGCTGCCGCCATCAGGGGGCTTGTGAGCCGAGTCGGGGCAATGGGGGATCAGACGATCACGTTTCACTGTTCACTGGTCGGCGGCGGCGAGGTTGAGGGGCTTCGTCTCGACCCGCAGGTGGAGGGCGTCGTCTACCGCGTCGTCCAGGAGGCGCTGAACAATGTGGCCCGCCACTCCGGTGCCCGCCACGCACGCGTGGAATGCGTCGTCGGTGACGGCACCCTGCGGGCAACCGTGGTCGACGACGGTGTGGGATTTGACCCGGGTGCGCAGGACGGGGGCTTTGGTCTGATCGGCATGCGAGAGCGTGCCGACCTGATCGGTGGAGATCTGCGTGTGGAGTCTCGACCAAATGCTGGTACGACGGTCACTTTGATCGCACACATCGACAGTGAGGTGGGGCATGTTTGAGTCGAACGGCGAACGTGGTCGCGAGACCCCCATTCGGGTGGTCGTCGTCGACGATCACGCAATCCTGCGCAGTGGTGTCGTTCGGCTGTTGGCCGATGCCGGGTCGATCGACGTGGTCGGTGAGGCGGAGGGCGTGGAGAACGCGTTGGGTGAGATTGAGCGCGGCGAGCCGGATGTCGTGCTGCTCGACTTGGACATGCCGGGAGTCGGCGGAATCGACGGCTGTCGGGAGATCCTGCAGCGGTGGCCGGAGATGGGCATCGTGATCCTCTCCATGCATGACGATCCGATCATGGCGCGGCGGGCATTTTCCGCCGGTGCCCGTGGCTACGTGGTGAAGACCGCAGCGGACGCCGAGCTCATTTCGGCGATCGGCGCCGTGGCCGATGGCGGGCGATTCGTCAACGCGACCATGGGTGCGCTCCTTGCGGCCGGCTCGGGCGAGTCGCGCATCGATGTGCTGACCGACCGGGAGGTTGACGTCTTGCGCCTGCTGGCGCTGGGGCATACCAATCAGGAGATCGCCGCAGAGTTGTTCCTGAGTGCGCGGACGGTCGAAAGTCACCGTGCGCACATCATGCGAAAGCTCGGCGTGTCAACACGGGCGGAACTTGTCCGCGTGGCGCTCGAAAACCGATTGCTCAACACCGCGATGGCACCGAAGGGCCGTTGACGGTGGCGGGGCGCCGGTCTCAGCCGGCGTCGGTGCCCTCGTTGTCGGCGCGGTCTCGAAGGAAACGTTCGAATTCCGCCGCGATCATGTCGCCGGAAGGAACGTCGAGGTCCTGATCGGACTCTGAGTCGAATGTGCGCTCAAGTTCGGCGAGCATGCCGGACGCTTGCGGACTGTTTCGGACCGCCTCGTCGATCTCAACCTCGAATGCCGCGACGGCCGTTTGCAGATCGCTGGTATCGACGGTGCGACCGGTGACCGTGGTGAGCGCCTGCAAGAGCGCCAGCGTTGCGTTGGGCGCCGGGGCCGAGCCGATGTAGTGCGGGACCGCAGCCCACAGCGACGCGGCGTTCAGTCCGCGCTCGGCGGCGTAGGCGTGAAGCATTGCGATGATTCCGGTGGGTCCCTCATAGTCGGGGCGCCGTCCGGAGAGCTGTTCGGTCATGCGTTCGGGCACGGACATGTGGGTGAGTCGAACGGGCCGGGTGTGGGGCACATCGGCGATCAACGCACCAAGCGTGACCACGTCACGCACGCCGAGATCGACGGCGATGTCGAGCGCGGCGCGACACAGGGTCGGCCAGCGCAAAGACGGTTCGCTGCCCGCGAGAATGACGATGCTTCGACCCTCGGCGGGTGTCGCGTATGCCAGCTCGATGCTTGGCAGCGTGATTGGTCCGTCGACAACGCCCCCCGTCACACTGATGCGGGGCCGATGGCTTTGGAAGTCGAAAAAGCCTTCCGGGTCGACCGATGCGAAGCGTTTTGCATCGAATGCCGACGCCAGGTACGACGTCGCGAAGGACGCGGCGTCGCCCGCGTCGTTCCATCCCTTGAACGAGGCGATCAGTACCGGTTCGCGCAGGCCTGTGGGGCGCGCTTCCCATCGAAAGACATCCACGCCGGCCACGGTAACACCCTTTGCGGCGAATTGTCGCTAGTTGGTGTGGTTGCGCGCGTCCCGGTAGGTGCGTGCTTCCTCGACCAGCGCGGTGAACAGGGCGAGGTCGTCGCCCTCTTCGGGGTGCCATTGCACGCCGAGGGCGAACTGCTTGCTCGGGTCTTCGAGCGCTTCGATGGTGCCGTCATCGGCCCATGCGACGGGAACGAGCCCACTGCCCACGCGATCGGTGGCTTGATGGTGGTGGGACTTCACCGGGGCCAGTCGACCCAGGATTTCCTCCAGCCGACTGCCCGGGGCGATGCCGACCGGGTGATCGGTGAAGACCCCGACGACCTCGCGGTGGCGCTCACCGGATGCGGTGTCGGGAAGGTGCTGGATGAGGCTGCCGCCGCGGGCGACATTCATGACCTGAATGCCGCGGCAGATGCCAAGCAAAGGGAGATTCCTGGCGAGCGCGCCTTCCACGAGTGCCAGTTCGGCGCTGTCGCGCTCCCGCTGAGCGCGTTCGGTTGCGGGGTGGCGCTCCTCGCCGTAGTGCGTGGGTTCGATGTCGGCGCCCCCAGCGAGGCACAGCCCGTCGACGCCGTCCAGGATGCGGTCGATGCCGTGCATGGCGGGTGGGATGAGAACGCAACGTCCGCCGGCCCGATGAATCGCGTCGACGTAGACCCAGCCGACGACGGCGGCCTTGCCTTCCCAGACGGCCCATCGCGCATTCTCGGCGTACGAGGTGAGTCCGATCAGGGGGGCGTCGTCTGTCACTCAGCCATTCTGCCAATTGCCGAGATGGATCGGAACGATCCGGGCCGGCCGCGAGCCAGGACGAAAATTGGCCACTTGGCCAATTTCGACGGAGGCGACGCTGGACGTAGTTCGTGTTTTGCAGGGAGAAATCGCACTTGGCGTATCGACGAAGATCGTCAAGTGGCCAATTTCGCCGCCCACGGGAGCCCCTTTCGGCACAGCATTCGACGCCATGAACCGACAGTCAGGCGGCGCGCCGCGTGTCGGGGACGTCGAGCGACATCGGAGTCGGCGAGCGCTGGAAACTGGCCGTGCCCGGAGGGCAGGGCACCCGACGGCGCGTCTCTTGCTACCCTGTCGTGGCCTTGGGGGATTAGCTCAGCTGGGAGAGCGCCTGCTTTGCAAGCAGGAGGTCGTCGGTTCGATCCCGTCATCCTCCACTCAATGTCCGCATCACCCGACCTGCCGACGCTGTCCGGCGCCATTGCCGAGGCGGCTCGGGTCGTCATCCTCACCCGGTCCGGGTGTTGTCTTTGCGATGAGGCGATCGCCATCGCCGAAGGCGTCTGTGCCGACCTCGCCGTGAGTCTGCACCTGCAGGATGTGGACGAGGACCCGACCCTTCGGGCCGACTGGAACGATCACGTTCCCGTGACGTTCGTCGACGGCAAACGCCACGCCATCTGGGCGCTCGATCCCCAAATCCTTCGCGCGGCACTCGGATCGACGCGCGGCTGACGTCGGATCAGGCCGCCCGCGCCTGCGCCAGGCGAGCAGTCCGCTCCAGCCATCCCGGTGAGCCCAGACGCTCCGCCCAATCACCGAACGCGGCTCGTGGCCCGGTCCACCGCCACTCCGACGGCGCGCCGACCTCCGGGCCGTCGGTCACCAACGTGGCAAGGCGCTTGAACAGCAGCGCGTCCTCACGGCGATCGGCAAGTGTCTGGGCGAGCTTCGCGGCACCCCGAAGTCCCGGCACATCCCAGACT
>Ga0209023_10002313_pt1 | contig 24085 bp, 21 predicted proteins | sample LakOneMetagenome_FD_187468 | JGI IMG/M metagenome (GOLD analysis project Ga0209023, IMG submission 187468) | Freshwater and sediment microbial communities from Lake Erie, Canada (SPAdes) (version 2) | ecosystem: Environmental > Aquatic > Freshwater > Lentic | place: Lake Erie, Canada... | reverse complement strand
GTCCTTGTCGAGAATGCGATAGTCGCGCTGCATCCGCGCCAGCCGCTGCATGGCCGCCTCGGGCTCGATCTCGGGCAGGCGGACCTCCACATTCTCGGTCGTGTAGATCGACCAGCGGCGCTTCGAGACCAGCGCGCCCGCCTTGATGCGCGGCGTCAGTTCGCCCGCCGCCTCGATGATCTTGCGATATTGGTCGAGCCGTTCGTTGGCGGCGTCGCCGACAATCAGCGGCAGGCTGGCGTAGCGCTCGTCATGCATGGCGTCGATCGGCACGCCGTCGGCCGATACGATCGAGATTTTCCCGTCCTTCTGCCACAGCGCATACGGCTGGCGCTCGACCACGGTGATGGCGAGCCGGCTCGGATAGAGCTTGCGCACTTCCGCGTCGCGGATCATCGGCACGGAGCGCAGGCGCATCCGCATCCCCTCGGCGTCGAGGTAAGGCAGCGAATTGCGCGCCTTCACGCCGGCATAGGCGAGGATCTCTTTTTCCTTGAGCTCGCTGATCCCCGAAATCGTGACCGTATCGACGCCCATGCCGATGGCGCGGGCGAGCAGATCGCCCGGCGTGCCGGCCGTCTGGATGAAATTCTCGTAGGCGCCGCCGCGCACGGCGGAATAGGCGAAGGCGCCGCCCAGGAAGCCGAAGACCAGCGCGCCGGTCGCCAGCGGATGGACGGCGGCGGCCAGCAGGCGGGTGAGAATTGACCGGCGGGGATTGCGAAGGCGGGGCGAGGGACGAGAGGCAGCGGAAGCGAATTGCGGACGCGCAAACGCGAATGCGAACGGAGAGCCAAGCTGCTCCGTCAGCGATCGCAGGACGCGTCTTCCACCATCCATCTTACAAGCTCACCGAACGACAGGCCCGCATGGGCCGCCAACTCAGGCACAAGAGACGTTTCCGTCATGCCCGGCTGTGTGTTGACCTCCAGCACGGCGAGCTCGCCCGTACCTCCGGGGCGATCGTCGTACCTGAAGTCCGTCCGGCTCACGCCGCGACAGCCGAGCGCTCTGTGCGCCACCACTGCCAACTGTTGAATCCTTTGGTAAATATTTTCTTTAATTTGTGCCGGCAGGACGTGAATAGACCCGCCTTTTTCGTACTTTGCGTCATATCCGTAGAACGCTTCGGAAACGGGTTTGATCTCCGTGACCCCCAGCGCCCGGTCGCCCATGACTGCGCAAGTGAGCTCCCGGCCGTCGATGAATGTTTCCGCCAGCATCATTTCGCCATAGGTCCAGTCGGGCGAAACCAGCTCCTGCGGCGGGTGCGAGCGCCCCTCCTTGATGATGAAGACGCCGAAGGACGACCCCTCCGCCACGGGCTTCAGCACATAGGGCGCGGGCAGCACATGGGCCTTGGCCGCCTCGAACCGGCTGACCACCTTGCCGGCCGGCACGGGCACGCCGGCGGCTGCCAGGATCGTCTTGGCGAGGTCCTTCTGCATGGCCAGCGCCGAGGAGAGGACGCCCGAATGGGTATAGGGGATGCGCAGCACCTCCAGCACGCCCTGGATCGTGCCGTCCTCGCCGCCCGGCCCGTGCAGGGCGTTGAAGGCGACGTCCGGCTTCAGGGCCGAGAGCTGCGCGGCTATGTCGCGGCCGACATCAACCTTGGTGACCCGGTAGCCGACGCTTTCCAGCGCCTTGGCGCAGGCCTCGCCCGAGCGCAGCGACACCGGCCGCTCCGACGCCCACCCGCCCATCAGCACCGCGACGTGTTTGGTCATTGATTCGATTCCCTAAATTCCCGAATCCTCATCCTGAGGAGCGCTCCGCAGGAGCGCGTCTCGAAGGATGGCCGCATCTCCCATCCTTCGAGACGCCTGCTGCGCAGGCTCCTCAGGATGAGGCTGCTACTACCGGGCGCCGACTCGCGCCCACACCTCGATATCCCCCACCTGCGCCTTCTTCGCAAAACCGTCCAGCAGGCCGGAGAACTCGGTCTTCTTCAGCGCCCATTCGCGCAATTGCGGCGTCTCGATCAGGATGACGTCGGGCTGGCCCTGGGCGATATCCTCGCCGACCTCGCGCCGCTCATCCGCCGCATATTCCAGCAGGCGCGTCCGCGTTTCGTCGTCGACTTTCTTCGTGCCGAGAATCTGGCGCACGCAATTGTCGACCCACAGCGCATTGCGGCGCATGACCCAGGCGCCGCCGAGCCGCCGCGTCAGCGGATGGCCGACATCGAGCTGATGCGCCAGCGCCGCTATGCGCGGGCGCGCGGGCGCGTTGGCCTGCACCGCCACCGTCAGCCCCGGATATTCCTCCGAGCCCGGCAGGTTGAGCTGCGCGGCGCAAAGGAACGGCGCGATGATCAGCGCCGGCAGAACCGCGATACGCGCAAAGCGCGCGGCCTCCTCGCCCGCTGAACGCCAGCGCCCGAGCGCCAGCGCGACGAGCGCGAGAATGCCGAGCGCTTCGCCCGGATAGGCATGGTTGAACCAGTTCTTGGCCTGGATGACGTAGGTGGCAAAGAACGCGGCAGAACCGACGGCGAGCAGCGCCGCCCGCGGCTCGAAGCCGATGAAGCGCATGCCGATGGCGACGCCGACCAGCAGGATCGCCGAAAAAACGAACGGCGGCGAGGCCATGACGTCCAGCAGCCCGTAGCGCGCGGGCGCATAGACCTCCATCGCCACCGTCGCGACGCTCCAGACATAGTCGGGATAACGCAGCCACACGACGAGGCCGTAGCCGACGGCGACCGCAGCGGCGGCGAAATTCTCGACGGCGAACATCGGCGCGATCGAGCGGCGGCGCACCATGGCGAACAGCACGACGGCGCCGAGCGGCAGCGCGAAATAGGGTTTGAAGCAGAGCGTGATCCCGCCGCAGAGGCCGGCGAGGATCTGCAGCCAGATATAGCCCGCGCCGCGCTCGCGCGCCACGCGCTCGGCCGCGATCGCCTCCACTGCGTCGAGCGCTCGCGTAGCTTTCGCGCCATAGGCCTTGAGCGCGGAGCGATCGAGGGCCGCGCCGCCCTGCTCCGCCCGCGCCAGCATCGCGGCGGCGAACGGCAGGAAGGCGATCAATGCGAAATGCTCGCGCTCGGCAAGGGCGAAGCCGACCGCAAACAGCAGGATCCACAAAGCCGCATTGCGCGCGACGCCGCTTTCCTCGCGCGCGATCAATCCGGCGCGCGAGAGAAGCGCGCCCGACAATTCCAGCGCGAGAAACGCGAACAGGAATGTTTCGACGACCGTCCAGAATTCCGCCGAAATCCCGGTGGCGCGCGCCAGCAGAACGGCAGGCATGTAAACGAAAAAGCCCGCCGGCGGATTGGGATCGGAAATCTCGACATAGGCCTTCGCGCCATTGGCGACGCGTTCGGCGAACAGGATGAACCAGCTGTCGTCGCCGTTGAGATGGCCTGCCGCCTGCTGCGCAATGGCGAGCGCGACGATCAGGGCGGACAGCGCCCAGGAATTGAGAAAGGCAGGAATGCCGGACCCCGAGCCTTCAGGCTCGCCTTTCGTGCGATGGCCGGCGGCCGCCGGCGAGCCTGAAGGCTCGCGATCCATCAGGCCGACACACCCACGCGCTTGATTTCCCATTCGAGCTCGACGCCGCTCGTCTCGCGCACGCGCCGCCGCACTTCATCGCCGAGCGTTTCGATATCGGCCGCCGTCGCATGCCCAAGATTGATCAGGAAATTGCAGTGCATCTCGCTGACCTGCGCGCCGCCGACGATCAGCCCGCGGCAGCCGGCCTTGTCGACCTCCTGCCACGCCTTGCCGCCGGGCGGATTCTTGAAGGTCGAGCCGCCGGTCTTCTCGCGGATAGGTTGCGCCTTTTCGCGCGCCTCGGTGATGCGATCCATTTCGGCCTGGATGTCGGCCTTGTCGCCCGCCCTGCCCTGCAACACGGCCTGCGTGAAGATCACGTCGCGCGGCGCGGTTGAATGGCGGTAGGAAAAACCCATTCCGGCGTTGGTAATCTCGATGAACTCGCCTGACCGTTCGACGCCGCGCGAAGAAATGAGAACATCCTTGGTCTCGCCGCCATGCGCGCCCGCATTCATGCGCAGCGCGCCGCCGATGGCGCCGGGAATGCCGGAGAGAAATTCCAGGCCAGCGACGCCGAGTTCCGCCGCGCGCTTCGCGACGAAGCGGTCAGGCGCCGCAGCGCCGACACGCAAGCGATGGCCGTCTTTCACCACGATATCGGCAAACGCCTTGCCGCCGAGGCGGATGACCACGCCCGGCACGCCGCCGTCGCGCACGATGAGATTGGAGCCGAGGCCAACGACCAGCACCGGCGTCTCGGGCGCGAGCCGCGAGAGAAAGTACGAGAGGTCTTCTTCATCGGCCGGCTGAAACAGGACCTGCGCCGGCCCGCCGACGCGGAACCAGGTGAAGGGCGCAAGCTGCTCGTTGGCGGACAGGCGCCCGCGCAGATCAGGCGCGGCGGCACGCAGCGCGGGGGTGATGTCGGGAAACACGCGGCCTATCCCGCCAGTTGCGCCGGCAGCGCGTACGCCCATTGCGTGATGTTGCCGGCGCCGAGGAACACGACATAGTCGCCCGGCCGCGCGATCTCCTTGATCATCGCGGGCAGCGCTTCCGGATTCGGTAGCGCCAGCGCCTGGCGATGGCCGTGCGCGACAATGGCCGCGACCAGACCGTTCTTGTCGATGCCTTCAATCGGCTGCTCGCCGGCTGCATAGACATCGGCGACGATCACGGTATCGGCGTCGTTCAGGCAGGTCGCGAACTGGTCGAACAGGCTCTGCAGGCGCGTGTAGCGATGCGGCTGCACGATGGCGATCACCTGGCCCTTCGTTGACGCTCGAGCTGCGCGAAGAACGGCGGCGATCTCGACGGGATGGTGGCCGTAGTCGTCGAAGATCGACACGCCGTTCCATTCGCCGGTCTTGGTGAAGCGCCGCTTCACGCCGCCGAAATTCGCCAGCGCCTTGCGCACCTGATCGGGCGTGAGGCCGAGCTCCATCGCAACCGCAATCGCCGCGGTCGCATTCAGCGCATTGTGATGGCCGGGCATCGGCATCACGAGATTTTCGAGATAGGTGGCGCCGCCCGTCTTGCGGTCGCGCAGCAGCACGTTGAACCGCGAGACGCCGCCAGTGAGATCGACGTCCATCAGCCGCACGTCGGACTGCGGGTTCTCGCCATAGGTGATGACCCGCCGGTCCTCGATCTTGCCAACGAGCTCCTGCACCGACGCGTGATCGAGGCACATGACCGCGAAGCCGTAGAACGGAAGGTTCTCGATGAACTGGCGGAACGCTTCCTTGATCGCGTCGAACGTCTTGAAATGATCGAGATGTTCGGGATCGATATTGGTGACGATGGCGACATCGGCCGGCAGTTTCAGGAACGTGCCGTCGCTCTCGTCGGCCTCCACCACCATCCAGTCGCCGGCGCCGAGACGCGCATTCGTGCCGTAGGCGTTGATAATGCCGCCGTTGATAACGGTGGGATCGAGCCCGCCGGCGTCGAGCAGCGTCGCAACGATCGACGTCGTCGTCGTCTTGCCATGCGTGCCGGCAATCGCCACGCATTGGCGCAGGCGCATCAGCTCGGCGAGCATTTCCGCGCGCCGCACCACCGGCAGGCGCAATTCGCGCGCCGCAGCCAGTTCCGGATTGTCGCGCTTGATCGCGGTCGAGACCACCACCACCGCAGCCTCGCCGAGATTGCTCGCGGAATGGCCGACGAACACTTTCGCGCCCTTGTCGGCAAGGCGCTTGACGTTGGCGTTCTCGGAGGCGTCCGAGCCCTGCACCTTGTAGCCGAGATTGATCAGCACTTCGGCGATGCCGGACATGCCGATGCCGCCGATACCGACGAAATGAATGGGGCCGAGGTCGCGCGGCAGTTTCATGAGATCAACCTTTGGATCGAACGAGGCCGACCACGATGTCGGCAAGACGCTCGGCGGCGTCGAGAATGCCCGCGCTCTTGGCGGCTTCCGCCCTTTTCGTCAACCCCGCGGGGTCGGCGAGCGCGGAACGCAGCAATTGCGTGAGCTTTTCGACCGTAAAGACCACTTGGTCGATCACGTCGACCGCGCCGGTGCGCGCGAGTTCGGCGGCATTGGCCGCCTGGTCGGCGTCGAGCGCGAAGGGAAACGGCACGAGAATGGCGGGGCGCCCGATGCCGGCCGCTTCCGCAACCGTCGAGGCGCCCGAACGCGCGATCAGCAGATGCGCGGCGGCGATGCGGGCCGGCAGATCCTTGAAGAATGGTTCGACTTCGGCGCCAAAACCGATCCGGCTGTAGATGGCCATCACGCGCTCGCGATCCTCGCCGCGCGCCTGCTGCACCAGTTTTATGCGCGCACGCTCGTCCGGCGCCAGCGCTTCGATGGCCGCAGGCACGATATCGGAAAACACCTTCGCGCCCTGCGAGCCGCCGGTCACCAGCAGGTTGAGGGCACCGTTCTCGAACGCCGGATACGGCAGTTTCGCAGCTTCCAGAACCGCAGGCCGCAACGGATTGCCGGTCACCGTGCATTTCGCCAGGATCGCGCTGTCGGCGCGTGTCAGCGGAAAACCCGTCGCGATCTTCTGCACCCGGCCCGCGAGAAACTTGTTCGCCCGGCCCATCACCGCATTCTGTTCGTGCAGCACGGCCGGAATTTTAAGAAGACTCGCGGCCACCATCGGCGGCACCGTCGGATAGCCGCCAAAGCCGACGACAACGGCAGGCTTCAGCCGCCGCAGCAGCGGAAGGCAGGAGACGACGCCACGCCCGAGCGTGGCGATCGCCTTGGCCTTGGACGCCGCGCCGCCGCCGGTCGGCGTTGCAGCGGGTATCGCGTAGGTGTCGCGGGCCGGAAAAGCCTGCCCGTATTTTTCCGCACGCGTATCGGTCGCGAGATCGACGACATAGCCACGCGCAATCAAGGCATGCGCCAGCGCTTCTGCGGGAAAGAGATGGCCGCCTGTCCCGCCGGCGGCCACCAGGATCGTTTCGCCGCTCATCCGCGTTGCGTCGAGGGGTCGAGGGTCGCGTCCATCAGCACTTCGGTGCGCGGCCGCTTTCGCGTGACGGCGATGAGGAAGCCCATGCCGAGCGCGAGCGAGATCAGCGACGAGCCGCCGTAGCTGACGAAGGGCAGCGTCATGCCCTTGGCGGGCATGAGGTGGAGATTGACCGCCAGATTGATGCAGCTCTGGATGCCGAACAGCATGGTGAGGCCAGCCGCCGCAAAACGGCAGAACGGGTCCTCGTTCTTCGCCGCATCCGTCAGCCCGCGCACGACGATGAAGGCGAACAGCGTGACCAGCAGGATGCACACGATCACGCCGAATTCCTCGCCCGTGACGGCGAAGATGAAGTCGGTATGGCTGTCAGGCAGGATGCGCTTGAGGTTGCCCTCGCCCGGACCCTTGCCGAGCCATCCACCGGCGATGAAGCTGTCGCGGGCGGTGTCGACCTGGAACGTGTCGGTCACGCCGCCCGCCGACTGCGGCTCCAGAAATTTCAGGATGCGTGCGCGCACGTGCGGCACGAATTTGTAGGCCGCCACGACGGACAGCGCGCCGGCGCCGCCGATGCCAGCGACCCAGAACCAGTGCAACCCCGCCATGAAGAACAGCGCGCCCCACACTAGCGAGATCAGCATGGTCTGGCCGAAGTCCGGCTGCATGATCAGCGGCACGACGGTGGCGGGCAGGATGAGGATGGCGAGAACATTGGCTGGCACATCGCGGCGCCGCGCGCCTTCCGAAAAGGCCCAGCCCGCGAGCACGGCGAAGGCGGGCTTCACAAACTCTGACGGTTGCACGCCAAAAACCCAGCGGCGCGCGCCCTTCACTTCGGCGCCGAAGATCAATGCCGCGAACACGAGCGCCATCGAGCCGATGAACAGCACGAGCGCGGCGCGCCGCACCTGGCGCGGCGACAGGAAGGAGGCGCCGATCATCACCGCCACCGCCGGCACGAGATACATGGCCTGGTGATTGACGAAATAGAATGTCGGCAGATGCAGGCGCTCTGCCACAGGTGGCGAACCTGCCATGCCGAACACGAGACCGCAGACCATCAGCAGCGCGAGCGCGCCGAGCAGCCATCTGTCGATGGTCCACAGCCAGTCAGAGAGAGGAGAACGATCGGCCCGCGATATCATGACGCGCCCCCAGCCTTGATGATGTCCGCGACAACGCTGCGAAAGGCGTCGCCGCGTTTCTCGAAATTCGGAAATTGGTCGTAGGACGCGCAGGCCGGCGATAGCAGCACGACCGGTTCCGGCGCTTGGGATTGCACGGCGTCGCGCGCCGCAGCGCGGGTGGCGACATCGAGCGTGCCGCATTTTTCGTAAGGCAAGGCGCCATCCAGCGTCCGCACGAAATCTTCCGTAGCCGCGCCGATCAGATAGGCCTTGGCGACCCGCGAAAACAGCGGCCGCAGCGGCTCGATGCCGCCTTCCTTCGATTTGCCGCCGATGATCCAGAACATGTCATTGAACGACAGCAGCGCTTTCTCCGCCGCGTCGGCGTTGGTCGCCTTTGAATCGTTGACGAAGAGAACGCGGCCGAGCTTGCCCAGATTTTCCATGCGATGCGCGAGGCCGGGGAAACTGCGCAGCCCGCGCGCGACCTGGTCTTCATCGAGCCCGCAATGCCAGCAGGCGGCGGCCGCGAAAATCGCGTTCTGCGCATTATGCGCGCCGCGAAGGGTCGCAATGCCGGCGAGATCGCCGAGCATTTCAGCTTCCTCGACAGGCTGATCAGCCCCCCTGGCGAGGAGCTTGGAGCCATCGATGAAATAGCCCCAGTTCAACTGCCGCCGCACCGACACCGGAAAGACGCCGCTGCCGTCGTCAACCGTTTCGCGCGCGCGCAGACGCGCGCCGATCGCATTGCAGAAATCGTCGTCGACGCTGACCAGCGCGATTTCCGACGCCGCCACGAGTCTTTCCTTGATCGCAGCGTAATTCTCCATCGTGCCGTGACGGTCGATGTGATCGGGCGTGAGATTGAGGAGCATGCCGATCGACGGATCGAGCGAGGGCGTCAGGTCGATCTGGAACGTCGAGAGTTCGATGACGTAGACGCGATCATCGGACAGCGGCGCAAGCGACAGGATCGGCGTGCCGATATTGCCGCCCATTTGCGTGTCCCGGCCAGCTTCGCGCAGGATATGCGCCGTCAGCGCCGTCGTGGTGGACTTGCCGTTGGTGCCGGTGATCGCGACGAACATCGTTCGCGGCGCAACCTTCCGGCGCTCCCGGCAGAAAATCTCGACATCGCCGATGATCTCGACACCCGCCGCCTGCGCCTTTTTCACGGTCCAGTGCGGCTCAGGATGCGTCAGCGGCACGCCGGGCGAAAGAATGAAGGAGGAAAACTGCGACCAGTCCGCGCTCGCAAGATCGACCGGCGCAAAGCCGTCGGCCGAAGCCTTTTCTCGCGCGGAGAGATTGTCGTCCCACACAGCCACATCGGCGCCGCCAGCCTTCAACGCGCGCGCAGTCGCCAGCCCCGAACCGCCGAGACCGAACAGCGCGACGCGTTGGCCGGCGAAGGTGGTGGCTGCGATCATTCAGCGCACCTTCAGCGTGGACAGGCCGACCAGCGCCAGCACGAAGGCGATGATCCAGAAGCGCACGACGATCTGCGATTCCGACCAGCCGAGCTGCTCGAAATGGTGATGGATCGGCGCCATGCGAAACACGCGCTTGCCGGTCAGCTTGAAGGACGTGACCTGCACGATGACCGACAGCGTCTCCACGACGAACAGCCCGCCCACGATCATCAGCACGATCTCGTGCTTGACCGCGACCGCGATCGTGCCGATGAGGCCGCCCAAAGCCAGCGAGCCCGTATCGCCCATGAATATCTGCGCCGGCGGCGCATTGAACCAGAGGAAGCCGAGCCCCGCGCCTATCAGCCCCGCGCAGATGACGGTGAGTTCGCCGGCGCCCGGCACGAAATTGATGCCGAGATAATTCGAGAAGATGGCGTTGCCGGCGAGATAGGCGATCAGGGCGAAGGCGCCGGCCGCAATCATCGAGGGCACAATGGCGAGGCCATCGAGGCCGTCGGTCATGTTGACCGAATTGCCGGCCGCCACGATCACGAACGGGCCGAGCAACAGAAAGGCCCAGCCGAGATTGAAGGCAAAACCCTTGCCGAAGGGAATGGCGAGCATGGTCGTGTTCGCCGCGCCGACGCGCATCATGGCGATACACGCGATGAGCGCGATCAGCGCCTCGAAAGTGAGGCGCATGCGGCCCGAAAAGCCCTTGTGCGACTGGCGCGTGACTTTCAGATAATCATCGTAGAAGCCGATGAGGCCGAAGCCCGTCATCACCAGCAGCACGATCCAGACGTAAGGGTTCTTGAGGTTCGCCCATAGGAGCGTGGCGACGATGAGCCCGGACAGGATCATCAGCCCGCCCATGGTCGGCGTGCCCTTCTTGGTCAGCAGGTGCGAAGCCGGGCCGTCCTCGCGGATCGGCTGGCCCTTGCCCTGCTTGATGCGCAACGCCGCGATGATCGCGGGCCCGAAGAAGAAGACGAAGAACAAGGCCGTCGCCGCCGCGCCGCCGGCGCGGAAGGTGATGTACTTGAACAGGTTCAGCGGACCGAAAATGTGATTGAAGTCCGCAAGCCAGGTGAGCATTGCATTATCCTCAGACGGGCGCGGTGCCGGGCGCGGCGAATGTCTTTCGCATCGCCGCGACCAGCGGTCCCATGCGGCTCCCGTTGGAGCCCTTGATCATGACGACGTCGCCGGCGCGCAAGGCGTCCAGCACGATGGGTTCGAGCGCGGCTGCATTGGCCGCATGAGCGCCGCGCCTCTCACCCGGAATAGCCTCCGAAAGCGCGCGCATCAACGGGCCGGCGGTGAAGACGAGATCGACCTGATTTCGTTCGATATCTTCGGCGATGGCCGCATGCAGCGCCCGCCCCTCGGGGCCAAGCTCCAGCATGTCGCCCAGCACGGCGATTCGCCGCTTGCCCTCCGCTGCGCCCAGAAGGTCGAGCGCCGCGCGCATCGAGGCGGGATTGGCGTTGTAGCTCTCGTCGATGATGGTGAAGGCGCCGTCTTTCGCCTGCAATGTCTCGCGCTGACCACGGCCGGCCGGCGGCGCGAAATCGGCAAGCGCGGCTGCGGCCTTGGAGAGATCGAGCCCCGCCGCACGCGCCGCCAGCAGCACGGCCAGCGAATTCATCGCAATGTGCTTGCCCGGCGCGCCGATGACATAGACGAGCTCTTGGCCCAGAACGCGCGCCTTCACGCGCGTTGTCTCGCCATCGATGACGCATTCGGAAAGAACAGCGTCGGCCTCGGCGTTCTCGCCAAACGTGAGCACGAACCGCACGCCGGCCTCGTTGGCGGCGGCGCGCAACCGCTCGAACTGCGCATCGTCGCGGTTGAGCACGGCGACGCCGCCGCGCTGGAGGCCCGAGAAAATCTCGGCCTTGGCGTCGGCGATCGCCTCTACCGAGGCGAAATGTTCGAGATGGACTGCTGCGATACGCGTGATGATGACAACATGCGGGCGCACCATGCCGACCAGCGGCGTGATCTCGCCGGCATGATTCATGCCGATCTCGAACACGCCGTAGCGCGCGCTTTCCGGCATGCGCGCCAGCGTCAGGGGCACGCCCCAGTGATTGTTGTACGAGGCGGCCGACGCATGCGTCTCGCCCGCGCTGGAGAGAACGACGCGCAGCAATTCCTTGGTCGTTGTCTTGCCGACCGAGCCCGTCACGGCGACGATCCGCGCGTTCGAACGCGCGCGCGACGCGCGGCCGAGACTTTCGAGCGCAGCGAGCGTGTCCTTGACGACATAGAGCGGGCCGGCGCCGGCCAGCCCGTCGGCATGCGCCTCGTCGATCAGCGCCGCCGCCGCGCCAGATTCGAAAGCCTTGCGCACATGATCGTGGCCGTCGGAATTGTCGCCCTTCAGCGCGACGAACAGATCGCCTTCGACAATCGTGCGCGTATCGATCGAGACGCCGGTCACGTCGCGCGCCGGCAGGGCGCCGCTCACCCGCGCACCCAAGGGCGCAACGAGTCCAAGCGGGGTCCAGAGGGCGTCGGCGTCAATCATGCATCACCTTCGAGCGCCGCGCGCACGGCGTCGTGATCGGAAAAAGGGATCGTCTTGGAGCCGATGATCTGGCCGGTTTCATGGCCCTTGCCGGCGACGAGGAGAACATCGCCAGAGGCGAGCAGTCCAACGCCCGCCGCAATCGCCGCCGCGCGGTCGCCGATCTCGCGCACATCAGCGCCTGCATGGGCCTTCGCGCCTTCCAGTATGGCTGCGCGGATCGAAGCCGGCTCCTCGCTGCGTGGATTGTCGTCGGTCACGATGGTGATGTCGGCAAGCCGCGCGGAAATCTCGCCCATGATCTCGCGCTTGCCACGATCGCGGTCGCCGCCGCAGCCGAACACGACGATCATCTTGCCGCGCGCGAAGGGGCGCAGCGCTGATATCGCCGTCTCCAACGCGCCGGGCTTATGGGCATAATCGACAAAGGCCGCGCCGCCATTCTTCTCGCCGATGCGCTCGATGCGGCCGGGCGCGCCGACGAGTTTTTCAAGCGCGGAAAAGACATCGCGGGGCGTCTCGCCGGTTGCAATCGCGAGACCTGCGGCCACCAGCGCGTTGGAGGTCTGGAACTCGCCGGCAAGCGGCAACAGCACATGCGAAACCTTACCGTCGCATTCCAGCGTCAGCCGCGTCGCAAAGCCATCCGGCGCGCGCTCGACCAGCCGGATCGCGTGACCTTTGCGGCCCACAGTGCGCACATCGAGGCCACGCGCTTCGCAGGCGACGATGACTTTGGGCGCGACATCGGTGTCGGCGTCGATCACGGCCGGCTGGCCCGGCTGCAGCAGGCTGTCGAACAGGCGCAGCTTGGCGGCGAGATAATCGTCGAGCGTGGCGTGATAATCGAGATGGTCGCGCGAGAGATTGGTGAAGGCTCCAGCCGACAGGCGCACGCCGTCGAGCCGTCGTTGATCGAGACCGTGCGAGGAGGCTTCCATCGCCAGATGCGTCACGCCGTCGGCGCTGAGCTTCGCAAGTGTTTCGTGCAGCGTGATCGAATCCGGCGTCGTTAGCGAGCCATAGACATCGCCCGAGGGCGCGACGATGCCGATCGTGCCCATCGACGCCGCCTGGCGTCCGCAATAGAGCCAGATCTGGCGCAGGAAGGCCGCGATCGAGGTCTTGCCGCTCGTGCCGGTAATAGCGGCGATTGTCTGCGGCTGTACGGGAAAGAAGCGCGCCGCCGCGCGCGACAGCGCAATGCGCACGTCTGGAACGACAATGACGGGCTTCGCCAGCGGCTTTGCCGGCGCACGCGCGGCGACGATCGCGACGGCGCCATTCGCAATCGCCTGCGGCGCAAAATCGAGACCGTCGGCCTGCGTGCCCGGCACCGCGAAGAATAGTCCGTTGGCGCGCGCCTTCCGGCTGTCGGCGGCAAGGCCGTCGATCTGCAGCGCCGCATGCGGCGTGTCGGCGGCTTCGGCGATGAGGGCGTCAAGCCGCATCAATGATTGTCCGCCGTCTTCTGCGCCGGCTGGTTCGCCTTGCTGTAGCCCATCCGCGCGAGCAGCGGGAACGGCAGTTCGGGCGCCTTGAAGCGCGGCTCGAGTCCCAGGATCGGCCCCGCGCGCTCGATGATGCGGCCGGTGATGACGCCAGAATTATAAGCCGCCGTCGCATATCCATGCGTCTCGGGCGCGGCCTGCGGCTCGTCCATCACCGTCGCAAAGAGATAGCGCGGCTTGTCGGCCGGCGCGAGCGCCATGAAGGTGGTGAACAGCTTGGTCTTGGAATAGCGGCCGTTGACGACCTTTTCCGCCGTACCCGTCTTGCCGCCGACGTAGTAGCCGGCGATGTCGACCTTGCGCGCGCTGCCGACTTCGGCATTGAGGCGCAGCACATAGCGCAATGCTTCGCTGGTTTCGGGCCGCACCACATGTGGCGCGCCGCGTTTGGCGTCTTCCTCGCTGCGCTTGATGAAGGTCGGCTTGATCAGATAGCCGCCGTTCGTCAGAGCGCCGACCGCCATCATCGCCTGCAGCGGCGCAACGGCGAGACCGTGGCCAAAGGCAATGGTCATCGTGTTCAGGTCGCCCCAGTTTTTCGGCACGATCGGCTCGGCAGATTCGGGCAGTTCCGTGCGCATGCGGTCGAGCTGGCCCATCTTGCGCAGGAAGTTCTTGTGGCCTTCCACGCCCACCATCAGCGCCATGCGCGCCGTCCCGATGTTGGAGGAATAGGTGAAGACTTCCGGCACGCTCAGCGCGCGGTTCTTGGCGTGGTAGTCGTGGATCTTGAAGCGCCCGTAGCGCAGCGCATTGCGCGCGTCGATCTGCGAGTTGAGATTGACCTTGCTCGAATCGAGCGCCATCGCCACGGTCAGCGCCTTGAAGGTCGAGCCCATTTCGAACACGCCGACATTCATGCGGTTGATGTGGTCGGGTTTCAGCGCATCCGCTGGATTGTTGGGATCGTAGTCGGGCAGCGATGCCATCGCGACCACTTCGCCCGTATTCACGTCCAGGATCGCCGCAGCCGCAGCTTTCGCGCGAAAATGCTCCATGCCCTTGGCGAGTTCGTCGCGCAGCGCGAATGTCGCCTTGGCGTCGAGCGACAGGCTGATCGGCTTCAGGTTTTCCGCGGAGAGATCGAAGCCCGCGCCGTGCAGATCGGCGAGCCCCTGCCCGTCGATATATTTTTCCATGCCGGCAATGCCCTGATTGTCGACATTGGTGAAGCCGAGAACATGCGCCGCCACGGGGCCGTTGGGATAGACGCGCTTGTTTTCGGGCCAGAAGCCGACGCCCGGCAGACCGAGGCGATAGACCTCCTGCTGCTGCTTCGGGCTCACTTCGCGCTTCACCCACACGAAGCCCTTGCGCGAACCCAATTTCTCGCGCAGGTCGCGCGCATCGACGTCGGGCAGCACGGCGGTCAGAAGCTCGGTCGCCTCGTCCTTGTCGATGATGCGGCGCGGTTCGGCGAAGATCGACATCACGCGCACGTCGGTCGCCAGAACTTCGCCGTTGCGGTCGAGCAAATCCGGCCGCGCGGCGGCGGAAGCAGCCGCCGCGGCGGCGCGCATGCTCTGCGGATTGGGCTTGAAGCCGAGCCAGATCAGCTTGCCGGCGATCACGCAGTAGACGAGCCCAAAGCAGACCGCCACGAGCCGGATGCGGCGGTCGCTCTTCTCGAGCTTGGTCGACAGCAGGCCCTTCGCCCAGACGCGCAGGCGCTCGCCGCGCGTCGGTTCGATAGCGCGTGGCGCAGGTGTGGAATCGAAGGCGTCGATTGCGGTCTCGGCGCCGGTCGGCTCTTGCGGAGGCATGGTCTGCGGCTCGTTCATGTCAGCGCTTCCTCGCAGCCGGCGTGGAGGTCGGCGTTGCAGGCGCCGGCGGGCGCGTCGCGCTCGGCGTGTTGGTCGGCTCGGCCAGGCCCAGCGCTTCCAGCTTCTTGCCGATCTCGTCGCCGCGCACGGCGCGGTCGGGCAATTGCGCGAAAGTCACCATCTGCGTCGGCCGGGTCATTTCGAGATCGGTCAGATATTTGTCGGCGAGCGGCGCGATCCGGTCGGGCCGCGTCAGATGCGCCCATTCGGCGCGCTGCATGTTCAGCCCGTCGCGCTCCTGCTGGATCTGGCGCGTGAGTTTCGCGATCTGATCCGAGCGGTAGATCGTCTGGTACTTGATCGAATAGGCGTAGACCGCCGAGCCAACGAGCGCAGCCGCTGCAACAATGTTGAGAAAGCGGATCATCTGCGCCTCCCCCCTTTGACGGGCTTCTTTTCGGGCAGGGCGGCGAGCGCGGCCAGTCGCGCATCGAGCCCGAGCGGCGCCGCATTGGTGCGCAGCGCGACGCGGAGTTTCGCGGAACGCGCGCGCGGATTGACGGCCGTTTCCGCAGACGAAGGCGCAACCGCCTGACGGGTCTGCAGCGTGAAGGTGGAGGGCGGCGGGATCGGTTCGCCCGGCAGCAGGCGCGAACGCGCTTCGCCGCGCCCGGAGCGTTGCGCGAAAAACTGCTTCACGATGCGATCTTCCAGCGAATGAAAGGTGACGACGGCGAGCGCGCCGCCTTCGGCCAATATCTCTTCGGCGCCGGCCAGCGCCCGCACGAGTTCGCCGAGCTCGTCGTTCACCGCGATCCGCAGCGCCTGGAACGTGCGCGTGGCAGGATGAATCTCGTTCGGCTTGCCGGGTATTGCGCGCTGCACGATGTCGGCCAGCGCCGATGTCGTGGTGATCGGCCCGGCCTCGCGCGCCTGCACGATGAAGCGCGCGATGCGGCGCGAGGCGTGGTCCTCGCCGAATTTGTAGATGATGTCGGCGAGCTGGCCTTCGTCTTCCTCGTTGACGATGTCTGCGGCGCTGCGGCCCGCGCTCTCCATGCGCATGTCCAGCGGCCCGTCGAAGCGGAACGAAAAGCCGCGCGCGGCCTGGTCGAACTGCATGGAGGACACGCCGATATCGAGCGCGACGCCGTCGACCTTGCCAACGCCCAGCGCGCGCAATTCCTGCGCGAGATCGCCGAAGCGCGCCTGCACGAGCGTGAGGCGACCGCCGGACGCGGCCACCAGTTCCGCGCCGTTGGAGATGGCGGAAGGATCGCGATCGAAGGCGATCACGCGGGCCCCCGGCGTAGCCAGGATCGCGCGCGAATAACCGCCGGCGCCGAATGTGCCGTCGACATAGAGCCCGCCGTCGCGTGGGCGAAGACCTTCGAGAACGTCCTGGAGAAGCACGGGAATGTGAGGGGCTGGTCCGCCTGCGGGGAGCGTCTCAGCATCCCCGCTGCCCATCATCATTCCCGTGCTCCAGGCCCGGGCGGCGTGTGGCCCGCCGCCCCTCTGGCTCCGGTCAGTTTCCGTAAGTCGCGCGCCCGGTTTCTGGCCTCTTCCTGCTGCGCGCGAAAACGTTCCGGCTCCCAGATCTGAAACTTGTGCCCCATGCCGACGAAGCTGACTTCCCCGGATATGAAGGCCTGCGCCTTGCACTGATCGCTCAACTGCACGCGGCCTTCCGGATCCACCTTGAGACGCTCGCTCATGCCCATCAGGGCCCGAGAGAGGATGTCCCGCTCCTCCGTGTAGGGAGGATAGGTCGCCAGCATGGCGTCCAGCTCCGCCATCAGCGCCTTCCCGCCGCAATCGACGGCCGGCGCATCCAGCGAGGGATGGACGAACAGTCCCTCGAACTCGTCCTTCGCCAGCACCGCCCGGAAGGGCGCCGGAACCGAAACGCGACCCTTCGCGTCGATCCTGCTGGTGAAATGGCCGAGAAAGAGTTCCCGCTCCGACACGCTTACGCTCACCCGCACCATTCGAGGTCGAGAAGTCGCGCGTCAGCCGCTCGCCATCCGCCGTGTGGCGGTTGGGATCGGAACTCTCCTGCGCTGAACTCGACGGGATGATTTGGGATAGCATGGGATGGTATGGGCGTCAACGAGAATGTGAGTCGAAACGGGATTTCGGCTCATGCCGCTCCATTAGGCTTCGTTAGTGTTAAGAGTTCGTTGACTCATGGAGCCCGCACGGCAGTTTTGCGGGATTTTCCGCGGCGTCGGCGGCAGCGGCGGCCGGTGTGCGCAATGGCGCAGCCGGGGCTGCGGGATTGGGCCATAGGATTTATATCTTACGAAGGCGGGGCGCTGCACACGAAATGAACAAGACTATTTTCCTGATCGCTCTTTTGGGCGGCCTCGCCCTGCAAACCCCGGCGCTAGCGCAAAAACCGGAGGCCCAACCGACCATCGACGGAATCGCGCGCTCCGCGAGCCTGATGGCGACGATCGGCGAGGCCTGTCCGCTGTTGATGGACGTCAACAAGGCGCTGGCCGAGCGCTACGCCCAGGCTTTCGTGGCCTCGGGCGAGCAGGCCGCCGGCAAGGCCGCCTTCGCGCGCAAACTCGCCGCCGAAAAGGCGCGCCGGGCGGCGGAAGTGAAGGCGAAGACACCGGAAAGCTGGTGCCTCGACCAGCGCGCCCGCCTCGAGCAAATGGGCGGCGGCGATCTCTTCAGGAAGTAGCGGCGCGGCAGACGCGCGGCCAAGGGGTAAAACGCCAGTCGGCCTGTAAGCCGGGTTCTGTAAGGCTGCCCGCGCAAGCACGGGCAACGCGATGGCCATTCCTCTGGGACGGCCGTTGCCGACCGCCTCTAGCAACCAACCCGGGCGACGGCCCGGAGACGGGCTGTGCCTGCGCGAGCGCAGACCCTGTCGCCCCTATTCGGTCTTGCTCCCGGCGGGGCTTGCCGTGCCGCTGACGTTGCCGCCCGCGCGGTGCGCTCTTACCGCACCCTTTCACCCTTACCCGCGCCCGAAGGCGTGGGCGGTTTGCTTTCTGTGGCGCTTTCCCTGGGGTCGCCCCCGCCGGACGTTATCCGGCGCCGTATCTCCGTGGAGCCCGGACTTTCCTCTGCCTTGCGGCAGCGGCCATCCGGCCGACTGGCGCTGTGGGGATAGGCGCATGGCGCCCAAGATGCAAGCGCGGCAGGCTCGCCTTGCGGCAAATGCGGTGGCGCCGACGCGCGCTTCATGTGACCATGCGCGCATGCGGCGGCGTCTGCGAAACGCCCCGCGAGCAAAACGGGAGGACAAATGTTCAGTCACGTCATGGTCGGCTCGAACGACATAGAACGGTCGAAGAAATTCTACGACGCGCTCTTCGCCGCGATTGGCGGCAAGCCGGCAATCACCGACCCCAAGGGACGCCTCATCTACATGCACAATGGCGGCGTGTTTCTGGTGACCAAGCCGATCAACGGCGAGCCCGCCCATCATGCCAACGGCGGCACGATCGGCTTTGCGGTCAACAACACCGAGGAAGCGCATGCCTGGCACGACGCGGGCGTGGCCAATGGCGGAACCGCGATCGAGGATCCGCCGGGCGTGCGTGGCGAGGCGCCGCGCCAGCTCTATCTCGCCTATCTGCGCGACCCCGACGGCAACAAGATCTGCGCCATGAAGCGCATGTAAAGCAGCGCATGTGATCTAGAACTGTCATCCCGGACGCGCGCAAAGCGCGCGATCCGGGACCCAGCCAGCAGAAAAAAGAATCGAAATGCCGCAGCGCACGCGGCGGGAGGACATCGCATGGCGCTCGATCCCGCATTGCGCGAAAAAATAGTCGCTTCGGTCGAGGCGGGCTTTGCCGAACAGATCGCCTTCACGCAGGAACTCGTGCGCTTCCGCTCCATTCGCGGTCAGGAAACGCCCTGCCAGGACTTCGTGTTCCGCGCGCTGCGAACGCGCGGCTACAAGATGGATCGCTTTTCGATGGACCCCGCGGCCATTGCGGCGCATCCCGGCGGTTCGCCCTGGTCGGACCAGCACTCCGAAGCCCCCATCGTCGTCGCCACCCATCATCCGCGTGAGGAGACCGGCCGCTCGCTGATCCTGCAGGCCCATGTCGATGTCGTGCCGACCGGCCCGGCGGACATGTGGAGCCGCGACCCATTCGATCCCGCCATCGAGGGCGACTGGCTTTACGGCCGCGGCGGCGCCGACATGAAGGCCGGCCATGCCGCAAACATCTTCTGCCTCGACGCCCTCCGTCGGATCGGGCTTCAGCCCGCCGCCACCGTCTATGTTCAATCGGTGGTAGAAGAAGAATCGACCGGCAACGGCGCGCTGATGACACATCTGCGCGGCTATCGCGCCGACGCCGCGCTCATTCCCGAGCCGGAAGAAGAAATGCTCGTGCGCGCCAATCTCGGCGTGCTCTGGTTCCAGATCGAAGTGCGCGGCGTGCCCGTGCATGTGCGCGAGATGGGCGCAGGCGCCAACGCCATCGACGCCGCCTATCGCATCGTCGGCGAATTGCGCGCGCTGGAAGAGGAATGGAACGCGGACAAGAAGGGCCGCACGCATTTCGAGAACGAAGACCATCCGATCAATCTCAACATCGGCAAGATCGAGGGCGGCGACTGGGCGTCCTCCGTCCCGTGCTGGTGCCGCGTCGATTGCCGCATCGGCATCTATCCCGGCGTGAACGCGGGCGAGGCCGCAAAGGCGATCACCGATCGCATCAATGCCTTCGCGCGCCGCGATCGCTTTCTCGGCAACAATCCGCCGAAAGTGACCTTCAACGGCTTTCATGCCGAGGGCTATGTGCAGGAGCCCGGCTCCGAGGCCGAAGCGATCCTGGGCAGTGCGCACGAAGCTGCGACTGGAAACGCGCTGAAAAGCTTCATGACCGCCGGCTATCTGGATGCGCGCGTCTACGCGCTCTACGACAAGATCCCGACGCTCTGCTACGGCCCGAAATCGGAAAATATCCACGGTTGCGACGAACGCGTCAGCCTCGCATCACTCAAGCGCATCACCGGCGCCATGGCGCTGTTCGTCGCCGAATGGTGCGGCGTGGAATCAATCGCCCATCCCTAAAACGGCAAACGGCGGAGCTTTACGCCCCGCCGCCGGTTGCCTCGATATTCCAAGAACGTTTGACGTCCTCAGTTGCTGGCCATGATGGCCCGCGCCTTTGAGCAGTAAGCTCGGTTTGCGGCGTTCATGTGATGGGCGTAGTGGCCGGACTGATAACGCATGACAGTCGCGCATACATCGCCGCCCGACATGCGATAGGCCTGCGCGAGATAGCGCATGCCGTAGGTCACGTTGGTTTCAGCATGATAGAGAGCGGAAGCGGAGCCGCCGAAGCCGACGCCGCGCGCAGTCGCGGGCTTGATCTGCATGAGGCCGAGCGCGCCGCCGTTCGACACGCGCGGGTTGTACCGGCTCTCGATCCGCACCACCGCGTCCGCCAGCTTGAACGGAACGCCATTGGCGGCCGCATGCCGGGCGATAATTTCGCGCACCGAGCCCCGCGCGCCGCCGTCATAACCCAGAGCTGCGCCACGCTTCACATGGCCTGCCGCCTCGGCCTTGGCCGGAACCGCGGGCGCTGCAGCCGGCGAAGGCGCGGGCGTCGCGGCGAGATCGCGCGACTGCATTCCCTGGTTCAGAAACCAGAAACGGCCTTCTGTATCGTCGGCGCGCGCGCCAGCAATCGTGGAGGCGGTGAGCGCAATGGCCAATATCGTTGGGACGAATTTTTTCATTCGATGAATTTTCCTGTCGAAATTCATGGGGGACGGCGAGCTTATCCAGGCAAAATGTGACCAGAATTTGCTCATATATTGCATCGCAACATCTTCAATATGAGCCAGATCGATTATAAGAAATGCAGACGCGAATATTATATAGCCAAGTTTAAATCCGTTAACCTTCGATTCATCTATGCGGCAAGGATGTGGCCCGGCATCCCGCGCTTGCCCCTGCCCCGCGCGCCGCCCCTATAATGCGCCATGGATTCGTTTCCACCCGACAGCCCGCTTGCAGCCTTCGTGCAGGCCTCGCCCAATCACGGCGACCGCAAGGGCCGCGCGCCCGATTGCATCGTGCTGCACTACACGGGCATGCCGACCGCCGACGGCGCGCTGGCGCAGCTCTGCAATCCCAAGGCGGAAGTGTCCTCGCATTATTTCGTGTTCGAGGACGGCCAGATCGCGCAACTCGTGCCGGAAGCCCGCCGCGCCTGGCACGCGGGCCGATCGTCCTGGTTCGGCGAGACAGACATGAATTCCGCCTCCATCGGCATCGAGATCGTCAATCCCGGCCATGACGGCGGCCTGCCGCCCTTTCCGGATGCACAGATCGAAGCCGTGACCGCGCTCTGCCGCGACATTGCCGCGCGCCATGCGATCGCGCCCGCCCGCATCCTCGCCCATTCCGACATCGCGCCCGGCCGCAAGGTCGATCCCGGCGAACGCTTTCCGTGGGCGCGGCTGGCCGCCGCAGGCGTCGGCATCTGGCGCGAACCTGCGCCGGATAGCGACGGCCTGATCCTGGCATTCGGCGCGACCGGCGCGCCTGTATCGGCGCTGCAGCGCGATCTCGCGGCGCTGGGATACGGGATCGATGAAACCGGCATCTACGACGCGCGCACCAGGACAGTGGTGGAGGCCTTCCAGCGCCGCTGGCGCCCGCAGCGCATCGACGGCGTGGCGGATGCCGGCCTACGCGCGACGATTGCGGCGGCAGTGGTGGTCAGCTGACGCTCAATCCGCTACACCTATCCTCATGCTGAGGAGCGCGGCGCAGCCGCGCGTCTCGAAGCATGGCGACGCCCGCATTCCCGCGACGCCCCTACCCCGTCGGCTGCAAAGCCACCTTCAGCCCCGCCTGCGCGCAGGAATTGGCGACATCTTCCACCGTCGCGCGCTGCACGTCGCGCTTCCAGCGCAGATCGTCGAACGGCGTACCGCGATGCAGCGTTTGCCTGTTGTCCCAGATGACGAGATCGTTCACGCGCCAGCGGTGCGTGTAGACGAACTGCCGCTGCGTGGCGTGCGCCATCAATTCCTCGATCAGCGCCACGCCCTGCGCATCGTCCATGCCGATGATGCGACCGGCGTGCGAGGCGAGATAGAGGCACTTGCGCCCGGTCTGCGGGATCGTGCGCACCAGCACCTGCGGCACGGGCGGCATGGCCGCGCGCTCCTCCGCGCTGAAATTGGTGAAACCCAGCTTCGCGCGCGAGGTAAAGATCGAATGCTCGCACACGAGGTTGTCGATCTTCTGCTTCGTCGCCGCCGGCAGCGCATCGTAGGCCGCGCGCATGTCGGTGAATTCGGTATGGCCCCCCACAGGCGGAATCGAACGCGCGTACAGCAGCGAGGCATAGGCCGGCGTGTGCTTGAACGTCGAATCCGAATGCCACAGCCGGTTGCCGAGCTGGAACATCCGCTGGCGCGAGTTCTCGCCCCACACCTTGTTGTCGGGCGTGAGGTTGGAGACGTCGGCGATCTCGGGCACAACGCGCAGCTTCGTGTCCTTGCGGTGCGTCGCGATCGAGGTTTCCAGCGGCCCGAAATGCCGCGCGAAATCGAGATGCTGTCCGGTCGACAGCTCCTGCCCCGGAAACACCAGCACCGCATAACGATCGAAGGCCGCGCGGATCGCGGCGACATCCTCTGTTGATAGTGGCTGCGACAGATCGACGTCGCCGACCTCCGCGGCAAAATTCTCCGTGACCGGCCAGAATTGCGCGCCCATGGCGTCCTCCACGTCTCGGCGCTTGTCCGGGCTGACGCCGGCGCGCCTTTGGGGCCAGCATGACTCATGGGTACGCCCCGTCAATGGCCGGGACGCGCAGCCCTGCCCCGCGCTTGCCATCGGGCCGGCTTTGACTTCACATTGCGCCGCACCACTGGAGCGGCCCCATGAAACGATCCGTCGTCGTCACCGGCGCCTCGACCGGCATCGGCTATGCCATCACGCAATTGCTGGCGCGCGAGGGCTTCCACGTTTTCGCCGGCGTACGCCGCATGGCCGACGCCGAGCGGCTCGCAGAGGAGATCGGCGACGAGGTGACGCCGCTCCTGTTCGACGTCACTGACGCGGAAGGCCTCGCTGGCGCGGCGAAGGACGTCGCCGCCCGCCTCGGCGACACGACGCTCGCCGGCCTCGTCAACAATGCCGGCGTCGCGGTCGCAGGCCCGCTGCTGCATCTGCCGATCGCGGATCTGCGCCGCCAGTTCGAGATCAACGTCACCGCGCAGGTCGCCGTCATCCAAGCCTTCGCGCCCTTGTTGGGCGCGGACCGCGCGCGAAAAGGGGAGCCCGGCCGCATCGTCAACATGTCCTCCGTCGCCGGCCGCATCGCCATGCCCTTCACCGGCGCCTATGCGGCGTCGAAACATGCGCTGGAGGCGCTAACGGATTCGCTACGGCGCGAGCTTCTGCTCTATGGCATCGACGTCATCGCGATCGAACCCGGCCCGATCGCCACGCCAATCTGGGACAAGGCCGAGAGCCAAGATTACGCCGCCTTCTTCAAGACCGACTACAAGGAAGCCGTCACACGCCTGCGCGCCTTCATGCTGAAGCGCGGTCGCGAGGGCTTACCCGCAGAACGCGTTGCAGCCTCTGTGCTGCGCGCGCTGGTCGCGCCGAAACCGCCGACGCGCATCACGCTGCTGCAGGGCAAGTTCATGAACTGGACGCTGCCGCGCATCCTTCCGGACCGCGTGCTGGACCGGATGGTGGGGAAGAGGCTGGGGTTGATCAAGGACTAGCTCCCTCTCCCCGCGTGCGGGGAGAGGGTCGGG
>Ga0209023_10002312_pt1 | contig 24087 bp, 16 predicted proteins | sample LakOneMetagenome_FD_187468 | JGI IMG/M metagenome (GOLD analysis project Ga0209023, IMG submission 187468) | Freshwater and sediment microbial communities from Lake Erie, Canada (SPAdes) (version 2) | ecosystem: Environmental > Aquatic > Freshwater > Lentic | place: Lake Erie, Canada... | reverse complement strand
CTCGGCGACCGTTACACCCAACGCCTTGACGAGTCGGAGGCCGCCTTCGAGACGGACAACCTTCTTTCTGAAGAAGAACGCTTGCGGGCTGCACTGGTGGCTGCTGCCCGACGTGAACAGGCGCTGCACTTGCAGCATTATCGCGAACGCATTGTATCGGGCCGGATTGTTCGTAATCTGGTGGCCCATGCGTATCACCTGGAAGATGGTGCCAGATCCGAAGGCCAAAGCGGATTTGAGCGGGCAGCACAGCGCGAATTGGCGTTTCCGCCCCTGTTCCGCCTCGCCGTGGAAGTCCATCGACGGACCGGTTGGCAGGGCTGGCTGGCGAGCAGTCTGGCGGACCGGCTCGAGGCCTTGCTGGTCGGACGGGCAACGATGCATGGGCTGTTCGGTTTTGCCAAGGACCGTATCCCGGAAATGCTGGGGCAGCGAGCGGCTGATGCACTGATCGCCGTGCTCCAGCAACGATTGCTCGGTATTGAAGACGCGATTGCCGCGTTGCGACTCCAATACGGCGATTTCGTTGAGAAAATGCAGATTTGCTACCTGGAGCGTGCGGCATTGCGCATCGAGCATGCCGAGTATTTGCGCTTGTTCAATGAAGCCGTGGTCAGCCGGGAGGTCTTGCGGGAGTTGCTGCGAGATCTTGGGGGACGTTGGCGCGGCGCCAATCGGCGTCCGTCGCTAGACCTCAGGCTGAGTCCTCAAGCCATGCTGGTCAGGGTACCGCTCTTTCAAACGCTGGCGCCTACGGTGCTGGCGTCGATTGCCGCGACCCTGAAGCCCCGTTTTGTCTTGCCCGGCGAAAGGATCATCAGCAAAGGGGAGCGGGGACAGGAAATGTTCTTCATTGCATCCGGTGCGCTTGAGGTGGCGCTCCCGGGACAGACCCAACGACTGGGCTCCGGCGATTTCTTCGGTGAGTTGGCATTGCTTACACAGGTCCCCCGAACGGCCGATGTCACCGCGATGGGCTTTTGCGAACTGCTGGTGATGACGGGCAGTGCCTTTGCCCAGCTGCTTGCTCAGGACCGGAATCTAGAAGCGCACGTTGCCCAACTGGCAAAGATACGACTGGCGCGGGGTTGATGGCTAGCGCATCAAGTGGCATTGAGTCTGGCTGCCCCGCTGTTGTGGAAACTATCGGGAAGAGGCTGCCTGCCGGCAGACCTCTCCTGAATCGCATTACACCGCCAGCGCTTCCCGTACACCGTCTTGTGGCATGGTTTCCCCCCGCCCGCGCATGATGAACTCGCCGCGTTCCATCAGCAGATACTGGTCGGCCAGCGATTCGGCGAAATCGTAGTACTGCTCGACGAGCAGGATGGCCATTTCGCCGGTTTCGGCCAGCATGCGGATAGCGCGTTCGATGTCCTTGATGATTGAGGGCTGAATGCCTTCGGTGGGTTCGTCGAGGATGAGCAGCTTCGGGCCCATGGCCAGGGCGCGGCCGATGGCGAGTTGCTGTTGCTGGCCGCCGGAGAGGTCGCCGCCCCGACGATGCATCATCTGCTTGAGCACCGGAAACATGTCGAAGATGCGTTGCGGAATCGGCGTGCTGCCCGGCTTGGTGGCGAGGCCCATCAGCAGGTTTTCCTCGACGGTCAGGCGCGGGAAGATCTCGCGACCTTGCGGCACGAAACCGATGCCGGCCTTGACGCGTTCGTGCGGAGGCAGGTGGGTGATGTCCTTGCCATCGAAGGTGATCGAGCCGGATTTGGTCTTGACCAGCCCCATCAGCGACTTGAGCAGCGTGGTCTTGCCGACGCCGTTGCGGCCGAGCAGGGTGGTGACTTCGCCGGTTTTGACCTCGAAGCTGAGGCCGCGGAGGATGTGGCTGCCACCGTAGGCCTGGTTGAGGGTATCGACTTTCAACATGATGTTTTGTCCTGTTCGGGTTGGCTGAGCGCATTGCTACGGTCAACCGGAAAAATTGCCCAAAAATGAAATCCGTTTTATGGCCGACTCAGCGGCCGAGATAAACCTCGATGACGCGCTGGTCGTTCTGCACCGTGGCGAGATCACCCTCGGCCAGCACAGACCCTTCATGCAACACCGTCACCAGCCCGCCGAGTTTTTCGACGAAGGCCATGTCGTGTTCGACGACGACCAGTGAATGCTTGCCGGCCAGCGAGACAAACAACTCCGCCGTGCGCATCGTTTCGTCGTCGGTCATGCCGGCGACTGGTTCATCCAATAACAGAAGCTTCGGTTCCTGCATGAGCAGCATGCCGATTTCCAGCCACTGTTTCTGGCCGTGCGAGAGCAACCCGGCCTGCCGATCAGCTTCCTTGTCGAGACGGATCATGCGCAAGGTTTCCGCAATGCGATCCCGCTCGTCGCCAGCCAGCCAGGCCATCAGGCTTTTCCAGACGCGCTTGTCGGTCTTCATCGCTAGTTCGAGGTTTTCGAAGACGGTATGCTGCTCGAAGATGGTCGGCTTCTGGAACTTGCGGCCGATGCCGATGTGGGCGATTTCGGGTTCGGTCAGGCGGGTCAGGTCGATGGTCTGGCCGAAATAGGCCTTGCCGGAATCCGGGCGCGTCTTGCCGGTGATGACGTCCATCATGGTCGTCTTGCCGGCACCGTTCGGGCCAATGATGCAGCGCAGTTCGCCGGCGTTGATTTCAAGGTTCAGATTGTTCAGCGCCTTGAAGCCGTCGAAGCTGACGGTGATGTCTTCGAGGTAGAGGGCGACGCCGTGCGAGAGGTCGAGTTCGCCGGTGACGAAGTGGCCCATCTGGTCGTTGCCGTCGCTGCCTTCCGGACGTTCGTCTTCAATCAAGTCGATCGTGTTCATGCCTCGGCTCCTTTCCGGCTTGCACGTTGTTCCATCAGTTTCTTCCACAGGCCGACCAGGCCTTGCGGCAGCATCAGCGTGACGACGATGAAGAGCAGACCGAGGAAGAACAGCCAGTATTCGGGGAAGCTGACGGTGAACCAGCTCTTGGCCAGATTGACCACGAAGGCGCCGATGATCGGGCCAATCAGCGTGCCGCGCCCGCCGACGGCCACCCAGATGGCGATTTCGATGGAGTTGCCGGGGCTCATTTCGGATGGGTTGATGATGCCGACCTGCGGCACGTACAGCGCGCCGGCAATGCCGCAGAGCACGGCCGAGATGACCCAGATAGTCAGCTTGTACCAGAGCGGGTTGTAGCCGATGAACATGACGCGGTTTTCGGCGTCGCGGATGGCGGTCAGCACGCGGCCGAACTTCGATTTGACCAGCCAGGCTGCAAAGATGATGGTCAATGCCAGCGCAATCGCGGTCAGGCCGAACAGCACCAGCCGGGTGCTGTCCGAGGTGACGTCGTAGCCCAGCACGCGCTTGAAATCGGTGAAGCCGTTGTTGCCGCCGAAGCCGGTTTCGTTGCGGAAGAAGAGCAGCATGGCGGCGTAAGTCAGCGCCTGGGTGATGATCGAGAAATAGACGCCCTTGATCCGCGAGCGGAAGGCGAAGTAGCCGAAGACGAAGGCGACCAGCGCGGGCACCGCCATGACCAGGAAGGCGGCCCAGCCGAAATGATCGCTGCCGACCCAGAACCAGGGGAGTTCCTTCCAGTCGAGGAAGACCATGAAGTCGGGCAGGTCGGCGCCGTAGCTGCCATCGCGGCCGATCTCGCGCATCAGGTACATGCCGAAGGCGTAGCCGCCAAGGGCGAAGAACAGGCCGTGGCCGAGCGACAGGATGCCGCCGTAGCCCCAGATCAGGTCCATCGCCACGGCGACCAGCGCGTAGCACATGATCTTGCCAATCAGCGTGATGGCGTAGGTCGACACGTGCAGGGCGCTGCTTTCGGGAAAGTTAAGGTGAAGCACCGGAACAACGACCAAGGCGAGGGCAAGGAAAATGCCCAGCGCCAGCCAGCTTTTCTTGTCCAGCGAGGACAAAATTCGAAGGGTAAGAGGTTTGCGCATGTCGGTTCAGCCTTACTCGACGAAACGGCCCTTGAGAGCAAAGATGCCCTGCGGACGTTTCTGGATGAAGATGATGATGCAGACGAGGATGCTGATCTTGGCGATGACCGCCCCGGCCCAGCCTTCGAGGAGCTTGCTGAAGATGCCCAGGCCGAGCGCCGCCCAGACCGCGCCGGCGAGTTGCCCGACGCCGCCGACGACGACGACCATGAAGGAATCGACAATGTAGCCTTGGCCCATGTCCGGGCCGACGTTGGAAATCTGCGATAAAGCGACGCCGCCCAGCCCGGCGATGCCGGCGCCCAAGGCAAAAGCCATGGTGTCGATGCGCGAGGTCGGTACGCCAACGCAGCCGGCCATCGGGCGGTTCTGCGTCACGGCGCGGACAAACATGCCGAGGCGCGTCTTGTTCATCAGGACCCAGACCAGGAAGAGTACAGCCATGGCAAAGCCGACGATGATGATGCGGTTCCACGGCAGCATCAGATTGGGCATGATCTCGATGCCGCCGGACATCCAGCTCGGGTTCGAGACTTCGACGTTCTGCGCGCCGAACAGCACGCGCGCCGACTGGATCAGCACCAGCGAAATGCCCCAGGTGGCGAGCAGGGTTTCCAGCGTGCGGCCGTACAGCCAGCGGATGACGGTACGTTCCATGATGACGCCGACCAGTGCTGCGGCAAAGAAGGCGACCGGAATGGCGGCTGGCAGATACCAGTCGATGGCGTTGGGGAAGTAGGCGCGGAACAGCGTCTGCATGCCGTAGGTGGCGTAGGCGCCGACCATCAGCAGCTCGCCGTGCGCCATGTTGATGATGCCCATCACGCCGTAGGTGATGGCCAGCCCCAGCGCACCGAGCAGGAGGATGCTGCCGAGCGACAGGCCGGAGAAGGCGCGGCCGACGTTTTCGGCAATGGCCAGGCGGCTGTCGATCGCCTTCACGGCGGCAATGGCTTCGTAGCGCACCTTGTCGTCCGATTCCTTGGCTTTGTCAGTGAGGGGCAGCAACACGCTCTTGATGGTTGGTGACGAGGTTTCGGCCAGGGCCTTGACGGCCGCCAGTCGTGCAGCAGGGTCGGCGTTGCCCAGGTTGGCCTGGGCGTAGGCGAGGGTCAGGAGTGACTTGATTTCGCCGTCGGTTTCCTTGTCCAGCGCCTGCTTGAGCAACGGTGCCATGCTGGGGCTGACCTTGCTTTGCAATTCCCCGGCCGAGGCCAGTCGCACCTCGCGGTCGGCATCGAACAATTTGAGGGCAGCGAGGGCACTGGACAGTTCGCCGCGAATGCGGTTGTTGACCGTGATGCTTTCGGGATTGGCCGGCATCTTGATCGCGTCGCCGGTGGCGGCGTCGAATGCCTTGTCATCGGCGATGATCACCACCTTGTCGCCGGCCAGATACAGGCTGTCTTCCGACATGGCGGTCAGGACGCGCACGGCGTCCGGGTCCGCGTTCTGGGTGATCTGCTGGATGGCAGTGACCTTGTCGCTGGAGTCTTCGGCCGCCAGCATGCGCACCCGTCCCGGGTCGAGCGCCGCCTGCGCCGTCAGGCTGCCGAGGCAGAGTAATAAAGCAATCAACGTTTTTTTCATGAAGGTTCCGTCCGCAATTGGTGCAGTGCAGCGACAGGTTACGGGGCGGACCGTCGATCAGGAATACGATGAATTGCGTAGGGGTGAAATGGACTTTGCCGGGATGCCTGGCCTGCACGCATCGCCCTGGCCGGGTTCCCACGGTCAACCGGAAAATCGGGCTGAATTCGACAGGGTTGTGGGCGCCTGAGAAGCTTGCGACGAGGGATTTCGTCAATTCTGTGGCGGTGGCTACCTGGGTACTATTGAATCTGCGAGTGACCGCAAGGGGGACGTCTGACTCAAGTCGGGCCCTGCGTGGCCCGTGCCATGGCGCGCGACGTGTTCGGCGTCGTCGTATGCAAAAAAGGGTCAGCTTGCGCTGACCCTTTTCAAGGGAGCTGAATGACGTCGGCCGCGATAGCCGAAAAACTGCCCTTACTTTGCAGCCGGTGCGGCAACCGGTTCAGCCGGCGTGCTTGCGGGCTTCTTGGCCTGGTGAGCCTTGGCTTTCGCGTGTTTTGCCACTGGCTTGCCCGCGCTCGCCTTGGTGGTGGCAGGCTTGGCTGCCTCGACCTTGGCCGGCTCGGCTGCCTTCGGGGCGTCGACCGCTTTCTCGGCAGCGGCCGGCGCTGTTGCCACCTTGGCCACTGGCGCAGCTTGATGGCTGGCCGGCGCAACCGTGCCTTCGGCGAAAGCAGCCGTTGCGAAGCCGGCGGCGACAGTCAGAGCGATGACGATTTTGGATACTTGCATGTTGATTCTCCTGAATGAGTAGAGGGTCTGTTTGGTATTCGGTGCTGACCGATCTTTGCAGCGCCTTGTAGCGAATAACGCAGGGGCTGACGCCGCAGATGTCATGAGAAACGTAATGCTGTGTACCGGGACGTGACGAAGGTGTTTCAAATCATCTGCGGCCCGTGGTCCGCCGGGGCTAAAAACGCAAGCCCAGTGCAAGGCGCGTCTGATCGTCGTTGCTGAAATTTACCTTGCGGTCAACCGCCAGTCGGATGAAGACGGCCTTGTGATCGTAGGTCAGCGCCACAGCCTGACCAGAAACGACGCTATCGTCGGGGGTAGCTCGTCCGCGCTTGCTTGACAGGTCGACTGTCCAGCGTTCGCCGCTGCCCGGTGTCAGGCGCCAGACCAGATGCGTGACTGTCTGGCCGGTATGCAGGCGGTCATCGATGACGGAAAACACGGAAAGGTCGGATTGGGGCAGCAGGCGCGTGCCAAGACCGACGACGATGGAATCGTTGGGGTCGAAATTGAGGTTGTAATAATCCTTCATGTTGGTCCGCCCAAAACCGAGCAGACCATAGACCGAATCACCGATCCGGAGATTGATCGAGCCACCGGCAAAGCCGTGCGATGCCAGTTGCAGCGAGGGAACGACTTGTACCAGCGAATATTGGGCGGTGTATTCGTAACCGGTTCGCGTTTGCTCGAATTCGTCACCGCGCCGGTAGTAGCCCAGCCACATCGCATGCGGGCCGTTATTGGCACGCAGGTTGAGGTCGGTAGCCGCCGTTTCATGGGTCGTGCTGTAGTAACTGGGCGTCAGCTTGAAGGCCCAGCCATCACCGGATGCGGCTTCGGCGGCGCCCGGCGGGGAGCTGTCGGCCATGGCGCCACCGCATATCGTCAGCAGCGCCGGCAGCAGGCATTTGCCCAGTGTCCGTGTGAACAACAAGAAGTCTCTCCTTTTTACTGCTGAACGGCTGACTACTGCGGCGGGTCACGTGTTTGGTAGATCAGCGCGTTACCAAAAGAAAACCCCATCGGCTTGGCCGATGGGGAAAAGCCCTTTGGAGGAGGGTATCAATGAAGCAACCGACAAATTTTATGCCCCCAAGCTGTCACTATCCTGACGGCATGCCGGCCCGTGGTCAGGCCCCGCCTGTGCGCCGATACTGGTTAGCGCATGCCAGGAGGGGGCGCCAGACGGGAAAAGGCCCGATTTCCGCGGTCAACCGGAAAATCGGGCCAAATTCGAAAGCGTATTGGAGGGATCAGTAGGTCTTGTAGGGCAGGAACTTGCCGCTCATGACGATCCTGACACGATCACCTTTGGGGTCCGGTTCGCGGGTCAGATCCATGTTGAAGTCGATGGCACTCATGATGCCGTCGCCGAACTCTTCGTGGATCAGGGACTTGAAGGTGGTGCCGTAGACGTTGATCAGTTCGTAGAACCGGTAGATCAACGGATCGGTCGGTACGGCGGTGGGCAGTGAACCCTTGTAGGGCACGACCTGAAGCTGGGTGATGGCTTCTTCCGGCAGGTCGAGGGCTGCGCCGACGGCCTTGGCCTGGGTTTCGGTCAGCGTCATCTGGCCGAGCAGGGCGGCTGTGCTCCATTCCTTGCTGTGGCCGACAAGCTCGGCCAGCTTGGCCCAGGTCAGTTTTTTCTTCACTTTCTGGGTCACGATCAGGTCGGTGACTTCTTCGCGGTTCATAGTGCTTTCCTCATCAAAATATGGAAAAACGGAGGCCTTGGCCCCCGTTTGCTGGCGACTGAGAGGGCCGGCGGATTACTTCATCTCCGGCTCGTCCTTCTTCTTGTCGTTGCCGGTGATGTAGGGGCTCCACGGCTGGGCCTTGATCGGGCCGGGCGTCTTCCAGACGACATTGAACTGGCCATCGGCCTTGATTTCGCCGATGAACACCGGCTTGTGCAGGTGGTGGTTCTTTTCGTCCATCTTGATCACGAAGCCATCCGGTGCCTTGAAGGTCTGACCGGCCATGGCGGCGATCACCTTGTCGGTATCGGTCGACTTGGCCTTCTCGACGGCCTGCGCCCACATGTGGATACCGACGTAGGTGGCTTCCATCGGGTCGTTGGTGACGACTGTCTTGGCATTCGGCAGCTTGTTCTTGACCGCCCAGTCCTTGTACATCTTGATGAACTTGGCGTTCTCCGGGTTCTTCAGCGACTCGAAGTAGTTCCAGGCTGCCAGGTGGCCAAGCAGCGGCTTGGTGTCGACACCACGCAACTCTTCTTCGCCGACCGAGAAGGCAACGACCGGGACGTCGGTGGCCTTCAGGCCGGCATTGCCGAGTTCCTTGTAGAACGGCACGTTGGAGTCGCCATTGATGGTGGACACCACGGCGGTCTTCTTGCCTTCGGAGGCGAACTTCTTGATCTTGGCGATGATGGTCTGGTAATCGCTATGACCGAATGGGGTGTACTCTTCCATGATGTCGGCTTCGGCAACACCCTTGGACTTCAGGAAGGCGCGCAGGATCTTGTTGGTGGTGCGCGGATAGACGTAGTCGGTGCCGAGCAGCACGAAGCGCTTGGCTTCGCCGCCGTCCTTGGACATCAGGTATTCGACGGCCGGAATGGCTTGCTGGTTGGGGGCGGCACCGGTGTAGAACACGTTCTTCTCGAGTTCTTCACCTTCGTACTGCACCGGGTAGAAGAGCAGGCCATTCAATTCCTTGTAAACCGGCAGCACGGACTTGCGGGAAACCGATGTCCAGCAACCGAAGGTCACGGCAACCTTGTCCTTGGTCAGCAGCTGGCGGGCCTTTTCGGCGAACAGCGGCCAGTTGGACGCCGGATCGACGACGACCGGCTCGAGCTTCTTGCCCATCACGCCGCCGGCCTTGTTGATTTCGTCGATGGTCATCAGCACGGTTTCCTTGAGCGCCGTCTCGGAAATGGCCATGGTGCCGGACAGGGAGTGCAGGACGCCGACCTTGATGGTGTCGGCGGCATGGACGGCCATGCCGAAGGAAGACAGTGCAGCGGCCAGGACAGTGGCCTTGATGAAGTGACGACGATTGCTCATGGAAGCTCCTCGGACGTTGAGTGATCTGTTAAAACTGCGTTGTTGCAGTGCAATGCCAGATTACGACCGGGGATGTTCAGGAGAAATACGTTAGATTGCGTAGGGATATGCGTACTTGCAGGTCGTCGGCGCACACGACAATACGGACCAGCCCTGCGGGAGCGCGATTGCCACGGTCAACGGCAAAAAAGGCGGATATTTGAAAATGGGCGAGCCCGCTGAGCGTAGAAATTCCGGTCAAGCATCATGGCTCGGGTTGATCGGCAGCCAGATTCGGAAAGTGGTGCCTTGCCCTGGCGTACTGGTGAGATCGAAGCGCCCGCCGTGTTTTTTGACAATGATGTCGTATGAAATTGACAGACCCAGACCAGTCCCCTGGCCCACCGGCTTGGTGGTATAGAACGGCTCGAAGACCCGGCTACGGACTTCCGGTGGCATCCCCCGGCCGGTGTCAGCGATCTCGAACCAGACATGTCCGTTTTCTGAACCCGAGCGCACGGTAATGCGTCCATGCTGGTCGATCGCCTGCGCGGCGTTGACCAGAAGATTCATGAACACCTGGTTGATCTGTGCCGGCACGCACTGCACCTCCGGAATATCGCCCAGTTCGCGGACCACGTCGGCCTTGTACTTGAGCTCGTTCCACACGACATTCAAGGTGCTTTCCAGCGCTGCGTTGAGGTTGGCAAGCTGCGTTTCAGCCTGATCAACCCGTGAGAAATCTTTCAGATCATGGACGATCTTGGTGACACGACCGAGGCCTTCCTGCGATTCGGCAAGGAGGGAAGGCAGGTCTTCGCGCAGAAACTCAAGATCGGCCGCCTTTCTGGCCTGTTCCAGCTGGCTGCGGTCGCCGCCAGCGTCCACCGCTTCATAGGCATTCAGCAGCGTCATCAACCGACCGACGTAGGTCTTCAGCGTGCCGAGATTTGAATTGACGAAGCCGACGGGATTGTTGATTTCATGCGCGACGCCTGCCGCCAGCTGGCCGATGGCGGCCATCTTTTCGGATTGCAATAGCTGTTGCTGGGCTTCCTCGATCTTGGACAGCAATTGTTCGAGTTCCCTGCGGTCGCTTTCCAGATTGGCATTGGCCTCGGCCAGCTGGGAGGTACGTTTGCTGACCAGTTGTTCGAGCTGGTTCTGGTTCTGAAGCAATTGCTCTTCGGCGAGATGACGATCGGTCACATCCTGCACCGTTTCTATGGCACCGATCAGCTGCCCGTCGTCATCGTGCAGGGGTGCTGCGGTAAATAGCAGCCAGCGTCCCTGGCCAACGTGCGGGAAGAAAGCTTCCCCCTCGAATGCGCCTTCGATAATTTTCGATCTGCGGTACAAGTGACCGTAATAACGTTCAAATTCTGCCTCGGTGCAGCCGTCGACTAGCAGGTCGGCCATCAACGGCCTGGCTTCCGGGTAAAACGCCTGCCAATGCTTGTTGGTGCCCACCATATCCTGAGCACTGTGGCCGCTGATCAGGGCACAGGCCCGGTTCCAGTGCGTGATGTGGTGCCGGGCGTTGATCACCAGAGTCGGTACTGGGTCGCCTTCGATGATCTGGGCGAGCAGCTTTTCCATATTGCGCCGGGTCGCTTCAGAACGCCGGTGTTCCGATTCGAGCAGTTTCTTTTGTGTGACTTCCACCTGTTCCATGGCTTCACGCAGGCGTCCCTGCTCGACCATGAGTTGCACGTTGGTTTTTGACAGCGCCATGGTGCGTGCTTCAACCTGTGCTTCCAGGCCGCTGTTCAGCTTTTCCAACGCCTCGTTGCGGGCGGCGATCAGGCGAAACAGGGCATTCATTGCGTCGAGCAGGCTGGCCGTGCCCGGGTCGAGTACCCGCTGACGTTCTTCCTCGTAGGCTTGGGTAGCGGGCATGCCCGTGCGAATTTTGCGAATCTGCCGGGCCATCGATTGATCAATACCCAGGATGTGATGTGCCAGCCAGCTGCTGAGGAAACGCAGCAGATATTCAATATCCGCCTGACTTGCCGGAAATTCGCGCATTTTACCCACCTGCCGGGCAAAATCCTGATGAACATTGACATGCACCTGCACAAAATGCGGGTCGCAGCCACTTTCAATCATCAATTCTTCTTCGTGGGCAAAGTGATTGACGGCATAGTCGACCAGCTGTGCCAATACCCGCTCGATTTCCTTGCCCTCCTGCGCCAGATTCTGATGTTCAATGATCCAGTTGATGATGCGAACGAGTTCCCGATGTTCGTTATCCACCACGGTTTCGCCGGTGACATAGCTTTCATTCCAGACAAAGGCATCCATCGCGTCAGTCCTCTCCCGCACGTGGTCCGAGCACGCGCATGATTTCTTCAAGGGTTGTTGAACCGTCCTGAACGTGTTCGGCCGCGTGCTTGGCCATGCTGCGCAGCCCTTTTTCACGAACTGCCCGGCGGATTTCCAGCATGGTGGCGCCGCTACCGATGCGGTCGCGCAAATCGTCGTCGAACGACAGTACCTCATACATGGCGAGACGGCCTTTGTAGCCGGTATTGTGGCAACTGGGGCATCCCTTGCCGCGGAAAGCTTCGCCGATCCCGCTGAAGGTGCTGCCGAGGCGGGAGACCAGGTCTGCCGATGGTGTTGCTGGCGCCCGGCAAAGCGGACAGATCCGGCGTATCAGTCGTTGCGCGATAATGCCCTCCAGGGCAGTCGCCACGACGTAGGGCTTGAGGCCAAGATCGAACAGGCGGGCGATGGTGGCAATGGCCGAATTGGTGTGCAGCGTCGAGTACACCAGATGCCCGGTCAGCGCTGCGTGAAAGGCCACCTCGGCTGTCTCGAAATCACGAATCTCGCCGAGCAGAATGACGTCCGGATCCTGTCGGAGCAGGGCACGCAGAACGGTCGGAAAAGTCAGCCCGATTTTCTCCCGGACCAGCACCTGGCCAGCCATGTCGAGGTAGTACTCGACCGGGTCTTCGATCGTGACGTAATTCTTGTCCGGCGTTGCATCGTGCTGGAGCAGCGAATAAAGCGTGGTCGTCTTGCCGCTGCCGGTGGGGCCGGTCGCCAGGATGATGCCTTGCGGCTTGGCCACCATGTCGGTGACCTGCGGCAGATCGACCGGCGAAAAGCCGAGACGATCCAGTGTGTGAACGGCCGAATTGCGATCGAGAATCCGCATCACGATCTTTTCGCCATTGATGGTCGGCAGCGTTGAAATTCGCAGGTCGACCATGCGCAACGGTGTCTTGACGGTGATTCGCCCATCCTGCGGACGCCGACGCTCCGAGATGTCGAGTTCCGACATGATTTTCAATCGGGACACCAGCGACTGATGCATCTGATGCGGAATGTGGATCTTGTCCAGCAGCACGCCATCGATGCGGTAGCGGACGATGACGTTTTTCGTCCTCGGCTGGATATGAATGTCCGAGGCACCCAGTCTGATGGCTTCCAGGATGATCGCATTGGCCATGCGAATGGCCGGCGGCGCTTCGGTTTCGCGCAGCAGGTCCTCCAGCGACGCAGAATCGTCTTCCTCGATGACGATCTCGATCCCTTCGTAGGGATCGGCACCACCGACCAGCGTTTCCAGTTCCTTGAAATCCAGCGTGTTATCGCTGCCGTAGAGCTCGTCGACTTTCTTGCGGATGGCATCGATGTTGGCGCTGACAATCTTGAGGTCCAGGCCGGCGGTAAAGCGAATCTCGTCGATCAAACCTTCATCCAGCGGATCGGCCATGGCCAGCATCAGGCGCTTGCCCTCCAGTTTGAGTGGCACAACCAGCTGGCGCATGCAGAAACTGTGCGGAATCAGCTCGGCCATGACCGGGTCGATACGGAATTCGGGAAGCTGGATTTCCTCGATCAACATGTCCGTCTTGAGCAAGGCCCGAATGGCTCGTTCGGCCACCCAGTCTTTTTCCAGCAACAGGCTGATCAACGGCTCCTTGCGTCGCTCCTGCAGCATGGAGAGTTCCTGCAGCTGAGGTGCCGACAGCAGGTTTTTCTTGTGCAGCATGATGCCCAGTCGGCTTCTATTCGTAACCGCCAGCCGGCTAAGGGCCGAAATTTCACGGGTCTTTTTCTCGTTCTCGGTACGCAGGGCGCGGTTACGCGCAATCAGGTCAAACTGTTCCAGCGCCAGTGCGACAGTGACGCGCAAATCGTCGTCGTTCCACGGTTTCAGGATGAACTTGTACACCGCACCATCGTTTATGGCACCCATGACCGCATCGGTATTGGCCTGGCCGGTCAGCATGATGCGAATTGTTTCCGGCCAGCGCGCCTTCACTTCGCGCAGAAACTGAGCCCCGTTCATGCCGGGCATCATGAAGTCGCTGATGACCAGTTGAAAATCACCTTCGGCAAGGCGCTGCAGGGCTTCATCCCCGCTGGCTGCTGTCACAACCTCGTAGTTTTCCTGACGAAACACCCGGGCGAGCGCCTTGACGATGCCAATTTCGTCGTCGACCAGCAACAGCCGGTATTTCGGTGGCGTCAGATGGCTGGCCGGGGCCTGCGGCGTGCTGGTCTTGCCGGTGAATAACGATGAATAGTCGGTCATGTCGTGGTCGGGAAGAATAGATGAATGGCAGTGCCGCGACCGGCTTCACTGTCGAGTTCCATGTGGCCACTGTGGGCCACGACGATATTGCGCGCAGTCGACAGGCCCAGCCCCGCGCCGTCGCCCACGGGACGCGTGGTGAAGAAGGGCTCGAAGGCGCGCGCACGCTGTTCGGGGCTCATACCGACGCCGGTGTCGGCAATCTGTACATCAATACCGTGATCGGCCCGATGGCTGCTGATCCGGACTTCACCCGGCCGTCCGCTGTCCTGGACAGCTTGTATCGCATTGCGTATCAGGTTGTAGAACAACTGGTTCAGGTGACCGGGCAGGCAGACAAAGCTATCCAGATCACCGAGATCAAGTTTCAGGGTGACAGCGGGCGGGAGCTGGCGCTCGACCATGCTGATGGCGTGTTTGAGCGAGTCGTTGAGATTGGCAAACTCCTCCGTCGCGCGATCCACGTTCGAAAAGCTCTTCAGGTCGCTGACGATGCGGGCAATCCGGTCGATACCGACCGCGCTGTCACCCAGTAGGTCAAGGCTGTCCTCCAGCACAAAATCGAGGTCCAGCTCTCGCCACGCCACGTCAACATCAGCGAAACGCGACCTGAGTTTGGCGAACTTCTGGAGATAGGCGCTGAAGGTCGACAGATTGCTGCGAACGAAACCCAGCGGGTTGTTGATTTCATGTGCCATGCCGGCGGCCAGTTGGCCGATCGCTGCCAGCTTTTCGGCGGCGTACAGCATTTGCTGCCGTTCTTCGAGCTGGGCTACCTGCGACTTGACCCGTGTTTCCAGTTCGCCGGCGAGCGTCTTGTAGCGTGCTTCCGAGTCGAGCAGGCGGGCGTGTTCGCGTTTGAGCGACTCGAAATCCTCGGCCACTGCTTCAAGATGCAAGGTCGACGCCATCTTGAAGCGAAGCTGGGCGCGCAACAGGATGACCAACTGGCTGGCGGCACCTTGCAGCGCCGCCGGGGTTGACGATGCGCTGGTAATGTAGCCCAGGGGTTCCAGCTCAAGAACCAGCGGTTCTCGTCGGGTCGCATTGCCGGGAATGCCCCATAGCGCCTTGCCATCGGGGCCGAGAATTGCCGCATCCCCGCCCAGTTGGCTGGTAAGGGCGGAACCGATCTGGGCAAGCATGGCGCCATCGAGCAGTTCGTCGAGCGACCATTCGCGATCGAACGAAAAATCGCTCATGGTCGTCCCAATGCGCCGGCGACGAAGCCATCCTCGTCCAGCGCATGCCGCGTGGAGAGTTCCAGTGCTTCAGTTTGGCGGCGATAGACGCTGCGCAGCAGGGTTTCGAACGTGGCAGCAACCCCTTGCCCGGTCAAGGCAACCGAAAATATCAGTGGCCAGGGCGCAGCGGACCAGCGTTCACGAATTTCCGACTCTGGGACTGCGCCCGGCAGGTCGCACTTGTTGAACTGAACGACCAGCGGGAGATGTTGGAAATCGAGTCCGACCCGCCCGCAGTTTTCGGTCAGGCTCTGGAAGGATTCGGCGTTGTTGGTTTCCTGGGTGCGCTCGGCATCGGCGACAAATACCACGCCGTCGGCTCTCGAAAGCACGGCCTTGCGGGTGCCATCATGGGCGATCTGGCCGGGGACAGTAAACAGCCGGAACTTGATCAGTAATCCGGATGGAGCGCGAAAGCCGAGGGGCAGCAGATCGAAGAACAGGGTTCGATCATCCTTCGTCTCCATGGTCATGATTTCGCCCTTGAGTTCCGGGGCGAGCAGGTCGTGAAGACGCAGCAGATTGGTCGTCTTGCCACTCTGCGCCGGCCCGTAATAGACCAGCTTGAAGGTCAGGTTGTTGTCCTCTCGCTCAGCCATGCCGGCCTTAATCCTTGGCCTGGAATTCGGGGTCCAGGATGACCGATCCGTCCGGCCCCCAATTGACCGTGGTGATCCCCGGTTCAATCGATTCGAGCCGTTCAGCCTCGATGGATTCGGGGGTGGTGTCGCCCATTTCCAGGCGAACCAGGTTGGCGAGCTGGCGATTTTCGATGAGCAGTTCGCGGTGGGCCAAGGCCTGGCCGATCGCTGACATCAACTCATAGTCATTCCATGGTTTGCCGATGAAGCGGTCGATCCCGACTTCATTGACGGCCCGAACCAGCGCGTTCAGATCGGCATAGCCGGAGAGAATCAGGCGCGCGGCATCCGGCTGCAGGGCCTTGGCGGCCTTGAGAAATTCGATGCCGTCCATGACCGGCATCCGGTAGTCGCTGATGAACAGGTCATAGCTGTCCCGACGGGCTGCATCCAGTGCGGCTTGCGGCGAATTGAAGGCGTGCACTTCCAGTGGGAAGGTCTTGTTCCCGCAAATGCATGGGGCAAGGCGCAGCACACGCTGCAGGGCTTTGAGGATGGCTTCCTCATCATCGACGATCATGACGCGGCTCATTTTTCCTCCTGGCGAATATAGAGCGTCAGGCTCTGCTGTTCGACCTGCTCCAGCCGGATCAGCTGGGCGATGATGTCGGCGGTCAGGGGGCTGCTTCGGGATAGCAGCAGGTAACCGTCGCGATGCATCAGATCCCGGCTCAATACCATTCCCGGCTTGAGATGCATGGTGCGCAGGGGCTGTTCGACCGGCACGCTCTTCTGGGTTTCGGAAATCAGCCTGGAAATGGCGTCGACCGCAGCAGGGTCGTAGCGTTTGCCACGGTTGTCGTTCAGATAGGCCAGGGCTTCATCCGGGTGAAGCGGACGCTGGACCAGTGTGCCGATTTGCAGGGCGTCGTAGTCATTGGCGACTGCGAGGATGCGCGCGCCCTGCGGAATGCTGATGCCGGCAAGGTGATCGGGGTAGCCGTTGCCATCGAAACACTCGTGATGGTGGCGCACCAGAATGGCGGCTTCGCGGAATCGCGCAATGCCCATCAGGATATTCTGCCCGATCTGCGGATGTTTCATGACTTGCGCCCGTTGCTCGGGACGCAGGGTATTGAAGGGTTTGGTCAGCAATTCATCAGGCAGGCCAAGCTTGCCGATGTCGTGCAGCAGGCCGGCCAACATGATGTTTTGTGTTTCGCCATCGCTCAGGCCAAGGCGTTGGGCCATCGCTCTCGCCATTTCTGCGACCCGCCGTCCATGCCCGGCGAGCTGATTGCCGCCAGGTCCATTACGCAATTCAACCAGACCGGCAAAGACCTGGACCGTGGCTACGAAGGATTTTTTCAGCTCGCCATGGGTCTGCTCGACACGGGACAGCGCCTGCTGCAATTCGGCCGTTCGCTCGGCAACTTTTTGCTCCAGCCCGGCGTTCAGTGCTTTGAGTTCTTCATTCTGGGCTTGGGTGAGCGCGGTCAGACGACGATTTTCCGACTCCAGACGCTGCCGGTCCAGCGCGTCGCGGACAGTATTGACAATCTCCTGGTCATCCCAGGGTTTGGCGATATAACGGTAAATTTCACCTTCATTGATGGCGGCGACCGTCGACGTGACATCCGCATAGCCGGTCAGCAGGATGCGCATGGTCGATGGCCAGCGCTGGCAGACCTGCTTGAGAAAGGCGGCACCGTCCATTTCAGGCATGCGCATGTCGGAAATGATCAGGTCGATGGGTTCCTGTTCGAGCTGGGCGAGGCCTGCTGCGCCGCTCTCGGCGACGAGAATGCGATAGCCATGCGGCCGGAAAAGGCGGCGGAGGGCAGAAAGAATGCCCGGCTCGTCATCGACGAAGAGCAGGGTGGCGGGTTCGGGCGTTTCGCTCATTGCGAAGTCTCCGGGGAAATGGTGGCCGATGCTGTGGCCATGGGCTGAATGGGGATGATGACGCGAAAGGTGGTACCGATGCCGGGCTGGCTGCTGACATCGATGCGCCCGTGGTGGGTATTGACGATGCCATAGGCGAGTGACAGGCCCAGCCCGGTGCCTTTGCCAACCGGTTTGGTGGTGAAGAAAGGCTCGAAAATACGGGTCAGATGTTCGGGTGCTATGCCTTTGCCAGTATCTGAAATCTCGATGGCGATTTCTTCATTGCCAAGTCGGACGGTACGGATGGTGATGATGCCTTTCGTTTCGATGGCATGACCGGCGTTGACCAGAAGATTCATGAACACTTGGTTGAGCTGGGAAATCAGGCAATAGACCTTGGGAATGTCCCCATACTCCTTGACCACCTGGCACTTGTATTTCAATTCGTTCCAGACAATGTTCAGGGTGGAATCAAGGCCCTGATGCAGATCCGCCCAGTCCCATTGTTGTCCGCTGACATGCGAGAAATTCTTGAGATCCTGAACGATCTTGCGCACCCGCGATAGTCCATCCCTGGATTCGCTCAGCAACTGCCCGATGTCCTGACGAATGTACGCAAAGTCACGTGTTTCCTTGAGTCGGGCTATTCGCGCCTGGTGAATCGCTGGTGCTTCCGTAGAGGCCTGCGCATCATCATAGGCGTCAACGATTTCCATCAGGTCCCGTACATACGCGTCAAGCGTGCCGAGGTTTGAATGAACAAAACCGATAGGGTTGTTCAGTTCATGGGCAATACCGGCCGCCAGTTGGCCAATTGATGCCATTTTTTCTGCTTGCAGCAATTGATTGTGGGCTTCTTCCAGCCGCTTGTTCAATTGCCGCTGGGCGGTCAGTGTCTCGGTAAGTTCCAGTGCACTTTGGCGGCGCTCCGTAATATCGGTGAGAATCCCGTCATAGAATTCGACCTCACCCTGTTCATTGCGCACGACGTTGGTTCGATCCGTCACCCAGATGACCTGATGGTCGGCAGTGAGCAGGCGATATTCCTGAACGTAGTCGCGACGCCCTTCGGCAGTATGGCGCACGACTTCGTCGACGATGCGCGCACGGTCGTCAGGATGGATCATGTCGGCAAAGGGCGGCTTGCCATCCATCAGCGCTTCGACGGTATAGCCCCAGGTAGCCACATTGTCGGACACAAAGACGACCGGCCATCCTTCGGCAGCGCGCCAGCGGAAGCAAATGACCGGACTGGCATTGACCACCTGCATCGCGATCATCAATGCCTTCTCCGCCCGACGCTGACAAACGAGGCGCCAGGTTGCCGATGCGAGAAGCAGGACCGTTTCGACATCGGTCTCGGTGTAGGGGGTGTCTTTATTGCCGACGCCAGCCATCATGCGTACCCGATCATCGTCAATCACCGGCGCGCTGATCAGACGGATCAGCGTTGAGTGCCCCTCGGGCAAGCCGCGTTTGTGTTCGGCATTCGCATAGTCGTTGATGACGACCGGGGCTTTTTGACGTGCAGCCTCGGCCCATAACCCGGCCTGGGTGATCGCGTAATGCCGGTCAAAGGCTGCATGACAATAGTGCGCCAGCGTGTTTGGCGACCAGGTGACCAGTTCGATGCTTTCACCGTCGTCATTGACGAAATGAATGAAGCCGATTTTGCTGTCGGTGAGTTCTTCGATACGAGTGATGGCATATTGCATGAAGCCTGCTTCATCCAGCGCCGCACATTTCTCGGGGAATTCGAGCAGTATTTCGGAACGCCGGGTCTGCAGGTCGAGCATGGCGATGGCTTCTCGCCGGCTCGTAATGTCGATGGCAACCCCATCCCAGGTCACACCGCCATCGGCGCTTCGTCTTGGTCTGGAGCGTAGCTGCAGCCAGTGATATTGACTGTCCGACGCGGTGATGCGCAGATCGATGGAAAATTCACCCAGCGTGCGTTCGCTTTCGGCGATGGCAGCTTGCAAACCGGGTAGTTGGGACGGATCAACCTGACGGAACAGGATGCCCGGATCGCGAATTATTTCTTCCGGTTCATAACTGTGGATCCGGGTAACACCTGAACTGATGTAGTCGAAGTGCAATGCCTTGTCCCCACGCCGGCTGCATTGGTAGATATAGGTGCCGGGCAAATTGTCACCGAGCGAACGAAGGCGCTCTTCGCTGGTAAGCAAGGCTTGCCGAATGTGAATTTCCTTGTCGGTTTCGGCCTGGATGCGTCGGGCAAGGCTGCTGGCCAACCACACACTGAGTAGCACAAGGCTGGTGGCACATGCCAGGCGCCATCCCCAGAAGATGTCGGGGAAATGAACGGTACTGAATGTGGTGCCCAGTCCTATGGTGACGGCCAGAGGGGCAAAAAATTGCAGGAAAGCGCGGTTGAACGGCGTCATGAAGCCTTGCCCATATCCTGTTCATGCTTCGCCATTCGAAAGGCTTCCCGTATCTGGTCGCGCAACTGATCATCGTCCCACGGCTTGGTCAGGAACTTGTAAACCGCACCACGGTTGATGGCCCCGGTGACCGATTCCAGATCCGTGTAGCCGGTCAGCACCAGTCGGACCGTATGTGGGTAGAGTTGACGGACACGCGACAGGAATTCAGCGCCCGACATGTCGGGCATGCGCTGGTCTGAAATGACGACCTGAACGTGGTGCTTGGCCAGCAGTTCGAAACCCGTCGCTGGCGACGTTGCAGTCAGAATCGTGTAGCCCTCGCGGCGTAGCAGGCGGGAAAGCGATTTGAGGATGTTGGGCTCGTCGTCTACGAGCAGTATCGTGTTCAGATTGTCGACCTTGGTTTCAGGCAGCGGCAACTGCTTGTCGCCGAGCAGCAGGGGGGCAAAACTTTCTGCAGGTAGCGGGCGGCTGAACAGATAGCCCTGCATTGCATCGCATCGGCGGCTCCGCAGGAAGCTTGCCTGTGCCTCGGTTTCCACGCCCTCGGCAAGCACGGACAGGTTGAGGCTGCGCGCCATCACAATGGCTGCTGTGGCAATGGCGGCATTGACCGGATTTTCAATGATGTCCCGCACGAAGCTCTGGTCGATCTTGAGCTTGTCGAAGGGGAAGCGCGAGATGTAGGCGAGCGACGAATAGCCGGTCCCGAAATCATCCAGCGAGAGCTTGACGCCGAGGTTCTTCAGTTTGCGACACAAGAGCACGGCGCCGTCGATGTCGTCAATAAATGCACTTTCGGTGATTTCCAGTTCCAGGGCGCTGGCCGGCAGGCCCGTGTTGCTCAGGGTGTCGGCGATGATGTCGAGCAGGTTGGCCTGGCGAAACTGGCGGGTGGACAGGTTGACGGCGACCCGTAACGGGATAAGGCCGAGGTCGAGCCAGCGGCGCGTTTGCTCACAAGCGGTCCGCAGGACCCATTCGCCTATCTCGATGATGAGTCCGGTTTCTTCGGCAATCGGAATGAATTCGACGGGTGACACCTGTCCGAATAATGGATTGTTCCAGCGCAACAAGGCTTCCATGCCAATCATCTTGCCGCTGTCCAGACTGATCTGCGGCTGGTAATGGACCGCCAGCTCCTGGTTTTTAAGCGCGTCCCGCAGCGCTGTTTCGAGACCCAGGCGACGGGCGGCATCGGCATCCATTTCCGGTGAATAGAAACGGAAAGTATTGCGTCCGGCCTGTTTGGCTCGATGCAGGGCTGTGTCGGCGCATTTCAGCATGGCGTCAGCGGTTTCGCCATTTTTGGGAGAGACGCTGATGCCGATGCTGGCAGTGACCACCACTGTCTGACCTGCAACATTGAAGGGAACGGAAATGGCATCGAGCATGCGCTGGGCGAGGGCCAGCGCGTCGTGTTCATGACCGAGGTTGGCCATCACGAAACCGAATTCATTGCCAGCGCGTCGTCCGACCGTATCGCCTTCGCGTACCTGCAGCCTCAGGCGGCGGGCAACTTCGACCAGTAGTTCGTCGCCAGCCGGTGGGCCCAGGGTTTCATTGACGAAACTGAAGCGATCGAGGTCGAGCAGGATCAGCGCCGTGCCACGGTCGAAACGACGGGCAGTCAACAGGGCTTGTTCCAGGCGATCGGTCAGGAGATTGCGATTGGGTAGTTCGGTCAGCGTGTCATAGCTCGACAGATACTGAATGCGTTCGGCGGCTGCTTTTCGTTCCGACAGGTCGCTGAATACGCCAACGTAATGGGTTACTGCACCATTACCGTTGCGAATGCTGGAGATGGAGAGCCATTCGCTGGTCAGCGAACCATCCTTGCGACGGTTGGTGATTTCACCTTGCCAGTTGTCATGGCGATCCACCTTCTCCCACAGATCATTGAAGAATGCGGCACTGTGCACGCCGGAATTTAGCAGGCGCGGGTTTTGCCCCAGCACATCGGCTTCGGTATAGCCCGTGATGAGCGTAAAGGCGGTATTGATACGCAGGATGCAGCGCTTGGCATCGGTAATGCAGATGCCGTCGGTGATTCCGGTAAAAACGGTGTTGACCAGCTGGCGTTCGGCTTCGGCCTCTTTGCGCGATGTGATATCGAGCAGGGTGCCGATAATCAGGCGGGGGCTGCCCTGTTCGTCGAATTCCACGGTCCGGCTGCGCGACTCCACCCATGTCCAGTGGCCATTACCATGGCGAATGCGAAATTCATTGACGCGCACCGTGTCGGACTCGCCTTCCGGCCGCTTGAGCCGGTATTCCAGAATGCTTCTGTCTTCGGGGTGAACCAGGTTCAGGCAGTCGGAGATGAGCGGCGGTTCTTCGGTGTAGCCGAGCACCTGAAGCATCCCGTCGTTCCAGCGATTGCGGCCGTTGGCGTAGTCATGTTCCCAAATGCCGAAACCCGTGTTTTCCAGCATCAGCTTCAGCCGACTTTCCAGCAGCGTGTTTTCGGACATCCGCCGGGTGAGCTCTTGCTCTAGCCAGTGCTTCTGGTTGGCGATGAGCATTCTGGCGCGTCGCAGCTCGAGTTGGACCCGCATTCTGGCGAACAAGACCTGGAAATTGATGGGCTTGGTGATGTAGTCGGCAGCGCCTTCTTCGAGCCCGCGACCTTCGTCGGCACCGTCGCTGAGCGAGGTTACGAAAATTACCGGAATATCGCGGGTTGCGGCATTGGCCCGCAGTCTGGCCAGCACGGTATGCCCATCCATCTCCGGCATCATGATGTCCAGAAGGATCAGATCGGGTTGTGGCTTGAGCTGCGCATATTCAAGCGCGGTAACCCCGCTGCTGGCTGTCCGCACACGGGCGCCTGCATCGGTAATCATCTCCGACAGAATCGATAGATTGATCGGCGTGTCGTCGACGATCAGTATCAGCGATGGATCATCCTCCGCGCTGGATACGCGAAGATCCATTCCGGCCTGACAGACATTATCGTTATCTTTGGTCACGTACCCCCCCGCCGTTAGTGTCGCTCTGCGATGGCAGGCTGTCCAGCGATGTTCTCTGTTTGGGGGGATATCAAGGGCCGACGGATATTATTCAGCCAGTTTCCACGGAGCGATGATTGTCCGGTGCTTCGACTGCGCGATTCTGCTTAAACGGCCGTGAGCCCGTTTCATTTAGCTGGCCGGGCATCCTGCATTTTTCGGAATTGGCCGTTTTTTCCAGTTGACCGTGGGAAGCCGGAAAAGCGTGATCAGGTCGTCCCCGTCCCGGCAAAGGCTTGCGCAAGGCGGCGGTTGGCCCGGCGTTTCGAGGCCGCATCATTCAGGACGGTGTGCCGTCCTGAATGACCGGCGTGCGTATCAGCCAGGAAGCAATGGTGGCAGGGTGGGCGCGCAGCCGTTATCGACATAACACGTCACCCGTTCGATGTACTCATGGGTGCTCTTTGGCATCGGGGTGCGGGCGCGGGCAATATGAAAGACGAGGTTGCGGCCGCGACGCAGCAATTCGACGCCGTCGGGAAGGACATGGTGCGTGGCCGGCTGCGGGCTGCTGATTTCGTTAAGGCGGGTTGCCGGCGTGAAATCGGCCAGGCGTTCACCCGCAGTCACAAACCGTGTCCATACGTTAAAGATATCGGCATCGGTCCGCAGTGTTTCGGTCTTGACGCGTGCTGCCGTGGCGAATTCAAGCACCGCTTTCTCAACGCCGGCAAAGGCTGGAATACGGGAAAAGTTTTTGCTCAGGCAGTCAGCAATTCGGTCGATATCACGCATGCACTGGCTGATCTTGATGTAGCGGTTCTCGTAGAAATCTTCCAGCGGGATCGAAAAGGCACGAAACGGCTCTCCCCAGAGTTCGTCCAGCCCTTCTTCGCCGCTGCGATGCAGGACAGTCCGGCCGAGCTCCATCGCTTCCAGCAGGCAGCGACCACATTCCTGGACCAGCGGGAAATCTTCGAGGACTTCGATCCCTTCGGCCTGGAGTTCGACCAGACGACGAAAAATGTCCGCTGCCCGGTTGAACAGGGCGCCGGCCAGCATGCCCCCTTTGACGCGCCGACGGGCGGGGTCGGTTTCGGCGTCATAGGCTGCCCGTGCTTCGTTCAGGCGGGCGCCGGGGATGTTCAGTCCGTGTTCGGTATGGTTGAAGAGGCGCCGGGTCAGCGCCTCGATC
>Ga0209023_10002311_pt1 | contig 24093 bp, 17 predicted proteins | sample LakOneMetagenome_FD_187468 | JGI IMG/M metagenome (GOLD analysis project Ga0209023, IMG submission 187468) | Freshwater and sediment microbial communities from Lake Erie, Canada (SPAdes) (version 2) | ecosystem: Environmental > Aquatic > Freshwater > Lentic | place: Lake Erie, Canada... | reverse complement strand
GTTGCCGTCCTTGTCAGCCTTGATTCGGTCCATCGTCACGATGGTACCGACCTCTACCTTCTCCTGCCGCCCTCCGGCGCGCACAACTGCGTAAACCACTTTACGTACCAATCTCTGGGGAGCCCGTGAGGCTCCGATTCCTAATTACTGGAAAAAATGAATTTGCTGGGTGAATAAACCGGACTGGCTCATCGACATCAGAAAACCTTGGTGATCGCATACGAACACGTAATGCACACCAAGGGATGACTTTACCTGATCAGCTCCCCGCGGTCAAACTGCATCCGCGGCGAGTCGCGTCCGATTCGACTCGTAAACTTTGACCATGGCCGTACTCATTGACCAGCCTAGCTGGCCCGCGCACGGAACGCTCTGGTCGCATCTCGTGAGCGACACATCGCTCGACGAATTGCACACGTTCGCGCAGTCGCAGAACATCCCTCCCCGCAGTTTCGACCTCGACCATTACGACGTGCCCGAGGCCAGCTACAGCGCACTGGTCGAGGCCGGAGCGATCCCGGTGACATACCGCCAGTTGGTGACCAGGTTGCGTTCCAGCGGCCTGCGGGTGACGAAACGCCAGCGGCGCGGGCTTTGACCGGTGCCGGAGCTACCAGAGGGCGTCGAAACCGACCACGCTCCGCCGGATCTGCCCGGTTTCCACGTTCACGAACAGCGTCGTCGTCTCCCGTGCTTGACCGTTCTCTGAGTATCCGTCGGGAGTCTGCTCATCTCGATTCGGCACGATCCGCACGGCAAGGTACTGGTTGTTCGGAGAGACGCTGAATCCGACGATGTCTTCCGTTTGAGAGGCGGGTTCGTAAACGATGCGACTGGCTCCGCCCTCAACGAGTGATATCCGTTGCTTAATCCCGACCGTGTCCGGGTCCATTTCTGTAGTCAGCCGCACGAATCCCTTAGCACCGGCGAGGAAACGCAGCTCATCCGCGCCCACGGCGGTTCCAGCCACCGTGCCGGAGATCGATTGCTGCGATCCCGTCGAGAGGTCAAGCAGAAACTGCCCGTCCGGTCCCGACACCGCGATGCGTGATCCGTCCGCTGCCAGCGCGGTCAGCCGAGAAAACGCGCCGAGGCGAACCGGCGCCGCTTCGCCGGTTACATTGGTGCGGGCATCCAGCACCATCACAGTGGCGTCGGAAAGCTCTGCCACCACATCAGTGCCTCCGCCGACGAAGCCCCACTGGGTGATGTGCAGGGGCTCACCCGATAGACCGACCACCGGGTAGGCGACACCGGTGCTGAGATCGAGAATGAACAGGCTGTCCTGATGGGGCCGACCGGGAACATCAGCTGCACTGTCGAACCGAAAGCCCACCAGATTCTCCGTCGTGAGGGCCTCAAGGTCCGTGATGGTTCCTCGGCCAGGCACGGTCAGCGGCACGGCCTGCCCGTTCGCATCCACGCGACTGAGCACGCTGTTGCCGTCCGCGTCCGGCGTGACGACGATCAGATTGTCCTGCAGGGTGACGAACTCCGAAATGCGGGAAGCAGAGAAGACCGCCGCCGTTTCCGGGGAGCCGATCCTCGTGCGCAGGATCCGATCCGGTGTCTCGCTATCGCGATTGAGGTAATACAGCGGTGGTTCCCCAGTGCGGAAATCCACGTCGAATTGGGACGCCCTGTCATTCGACGTGCCGGTTATCCCGCGCACGCTCACGCTGTAATCCGTGTTGTAGTTGAGCGGATTGTCGAAGGACACAATGATGGCGACCCCGGTCGTCTGCACCGATACCGGACTCTCCGGCAGAACGGTGATTTGTTCCACCGACACGTCGCCGAGCTGCTGGTTCGAGGAGAGCACGAGGCGACTGTTTGAATCGGCCACCACCGCCGCCTCATCCACCGAGAAGGCCGTCAACCGCGGACCGTTCAGGAGGTTCACCGCCAGCAACACGCCGCCGAACACGATCACTCCCCCGATGATCACCCAGAGCGAGCGGCGGAAGGCTCTGCCGGTGGGAAGCCGCCGAACACGACCGGTTGCCACCGGACTAGCGCGGTTATTCACAGGACTGCTAACACGGGGGTAATGGCTCCCTGATTGTCTCTGGCAACCTGTGCGGTGCGCCTAGGTGAAGGCGCTCCGCACACGTGTCGCCGGCGGTGCTGGCGTTTCTGCAGCACTGACGTTTCTGCGGCACTGACGTTTTCGCAGCACTGACGTTTTCGCAGCACTGACGTTCTTGCAGCACCGTCGCTTCGAGGTTGGGCTAGTGCTGGTTGTCTCCGACCGGAAAGACGATCGGTTGCACGGTTGACGGTGTCGTCGAGCCTCCGGCTGTTGTCACCCGTCGGCTGCGCGAGCGCCCCTGGCCGGGCTGCTTGGGCTCCGGGAGGGATTCCAGCACCGAGTCCAGCAGTTGGTCGGTGACCTGCTTACTGGCCCGTCGGTTGTTGCGGGAGGACTTCTTGATCGGAATGTCCAAAATGGCCACGGAGTCGAACTCGTCGTCAGCATCGGTGACCGCATCGGGCGTGTTCACGTCTTGGCTGACCTCGGCGACCGAGGGCACCTCTGTACTGGCCACAGCCACGGGCTCGGCAGCCGCATCTGCGGTGGCAGCCTCCGTGATGATCGGTATGGAACCGGTGCGGGTGATCGTTCGGGCGGCGATCAAGGCCAGGGCATTCTTGGCGTCCTCGGTGATTCCGTGAGTGCCGACACTGGGCTTGGTGCCTTCCATCACCGGCACCAGGTCGCGGGTGGAATTGCCGCCGTTGCCGTGGGCGTTGTTCCCGTTGCTGCCGTTGCCGGACTTGGTACGCGGCCGACGTTCCTGCGGCGGCTGGGCGGTTTGACGGTGTTTGGTGACCGGGTCGTGGTGAACGATGATTCCCCGACCGGCGCACGCCTCGCAGTTCTCGCTGAAGGACTCCAGCAAGCCCAGTCCGAGCTTCTTACGTGTCATTTGCACGAGGCCGAGCGAGGTGACCTCGGCGACCTGATGCTTCGTGCGGTCCCGGCTCAGACATTCGATGAGCCGGCGAGACACCAGGTCGCGGTTGGACTCCAGCACCATATCGATGAAGTCCACCACGATGATTCCGCCGATATCACGTAGACGAAGCTGGCGAACGATTTCCTCGGCAGCCTCAAGATTGTTCTTGGTGACGGTCTCTTCAAGGTTTCCACCCGAACCCACGAACTTGCCCGTGTTCACGTCCACCACGGTCATGGCTTCGGTGCGGTCGATCACAAGGGATCCGCCCGACGGCAGCCACACCTTGCGGTCCAGTGCCTTTTCAATCTGCTCCGAGATGCGGAACTCATCGAAGGCATCCGTCTCGCCGACGTGCGTCTCAACCCGCTCCACGAGGTCGGGCGCGACCTGACCCAGATAGGTCTCGATGGTGCGCCGGGACTCGTCTCCGGAGACAACCATGCGAGCGAAGTCCTCATTGAAGACATCGCGAACGATCTTGATCAGGAGGTCGGGTTCACTGTGCAACTCAGCGGGAGCACTGGCCGTCTCCACCAGTGCGGAAATCGCAGCCCACTGCGCGGTCAAGCGATTGACATCGATCGTGAGTTGTTCGTCGGTCGCCCCTTCAGCCGCTGTCCGCACGATGACGCCCACGTTCTCCGGCAGAACCTCTTTGAGGATCTTCTTCAAACGTGCACGCTCGGTATCGGGCAGCTTGCGGCTGATTCCGTTCATTGAACCGTTCGGAACGTACACGAGGTAGCGTCCGGGCAGCGAGACCTGGCTGGTGAGCCGGGCTCCCTTGTGGCCGATCGGGTCCTTCGTGACCTGCACGAGCACCTTGTCGCCGGGCTTGAGCGCCAGTTCGATGCGGCGCGGCTGGTTGCTCGTGCCCGAGTTCTCGGCTGCAGCGTCCCAGTCCACTTCGCCGGAGTACAAAACGGCGTTACGGCCACGCCCGATGTCGACGAAGGCTGCTTCCATGCTGGGCAGAACGTTCTGCACGCGGCCCAGGTACACATTGCCGATCAGCGACGCGTCCTGGTTCTTGGCAACGTAGTGCTCGACGAGCACACCGTCTTCTAGAACACCGATCTGGATCTTGTTGTGCTTGGAACGGACCACCATGAGCCGGTCCACGGACTCGCGCCGGGCGAGGAACTCGGCCTCGGTGATGACCGGCCGACGCCGGCCGGCGTCGCGACCATCACGACGGCGCTGCTTCTTGGCTTCGAGACGGGTCGATCCCTTGATGCGCTGGGGCTCGGTGATGAGTTCGGGCTCGCGCGGGGCGCGGACCTTGACCACTGTGTTGGCCGGGTCATCCGAGCCGGACCGGTTTTCGTCCCCGGTACGACGTCGGGCACGCCGACGAACGGTGGTGGTCTCTTCGTAGTCGTCGTCGTCGTGCTGGTTACCGTTGGTCCGATCCGCGTCCTGGCGAGAGATCGAACGCGCCGGGAGCGGCTGGATGTCTGGGGCCTGGAACAGCAGGGACGTCGACGGACGACGCACGACCGCGACCGCCGCGGCGACCTCCGGTGCAGCATCCGCTGCCGTCGACTCGTCGTGGGCCGGCTCACCGGGTGATGTGGTCGTCGTGGTCACGTTCGTGTCCTGATTCTGCACCGAAACAACAGGCGGCACCGTCGCCGGTGACTGTTCAGTGGCTAGGTCGGAGGCCGGCTCACGCGCGGCCCCGTTCTGAAGTGTGGGGGCAGGCGCCAATGCGCCGTTGCCGCTTTCCGCTCTGGTTGCAACCTCGGGCTCACCGGCGATCGCCGGGGGTTCCGTTGAAACCCTGCGTATGGTCGGCGATTTTCGAGACGCGCGACGAGAGCCGAACAGTCCCCGGCGTTTTTTGTTTTCGTTGTCTTCCACCATTACTGGTGTGCTCCTTGACCGGTGTAGGCGACCGCGCCACCCACCCGGTTACTCTCTCGTGCGAGATCATCACCGTGGCGAATCTCCCGCGAATTTTTTCCCGCATATTCAAGTCCGTGCGCAACCGGCTCATGGCTCTGGTTGCTAATACCTTTGGTCGTGCGACCAATGAATCTGGGCGATTTCTACCCACTAAGCCTAATCTGGCGTCTGATTGAGCGCGGCTCAACGACTAAGTCCGATTATCGCATGTATTCCTCCGGGAAGGGTGCCGACCCCGTGACATAATCCGAGTGTGTCACTGACAGAGCGTTATCAGCGCCCCACGGGCCTTGCCATCTTTCTCATCATCGCCGGCGCCATCGGCTTTGCTGCCGCCTTTGCGCTGACTCTGGACAAAGTTCACATGCTGGAAAACCCCGACGCTCAGCTTTCGTGTAATTTCAGCGTGCTGATCGGTTGCAGCACGAATCTGGCATCGTGGCAGGGAGCGCTGTTCGGCTTTCCGAATCCGCTGATCGGCCTGGCGGCCTGGAGCGTGGTGATCACGATCGCCATGGCGATCCTGGCCGGAGCGCGATTCGCACGCTGGTTCTGGATCGGCCTGAATGTCGGCGTCACCGCCGCCATGGTCTTCGTGATCTGGTTGATCACCCAGAGCATATTCGTGCTCGACGTGTTGTGCCCGTGGTGCATGGTGACCTGGGCGGTGACCATCCCCACCTTCCTGGCGGTCACACTGTTCAACCTGAAAACCGGCACCATTCCGGTCCCGGAATCCGTTCGCCGTTTCGCGACGGGTGCATATTCCTGGTTGTTCGTCATCACGATCGGTTGCTACATCGTGTTCGCCATCGTGGCCCAGATCAACATGAACGTGCTGGGCCGCCTCTAGGCCCGCACGCCCATGATGCCGGGCTCATCCGATGATTGTGCACGTCGGTGATCACCGGATGGGGAGTGCCTCTAGTCGAACCAGAGCGCCAGCTCGCGGGCTGCAGACTCGGCAGAATCGGACCCGTGTACCAGATTCTGCTGCACCTTGACGCCCCAGTCGCGCCCGAGGTCGCCACGAATCGTGCCCGGAGCAGCAACGGTTGGATCGGTCGCCCCGGCGAGGGAGCGGAACCCCTCGATGGACCGGTTACCGGCAATCCGGAAGGCCACAATGGGGCCGCTCTCCATGAATTCCACGAGAGGCTCGTAGAAGGGCTTGCCTTCGTGTTCGGCGTAGTGCTCGGCGAGCAGAGTACGTTCAGCCTGCACGATCTTCACATCGACGAGCGAGTACCCCTTGGCTTCGATGCGGCGCAGTATTTCACCGGTGAGGTTGCGGGCAACGCCGTCGGGCTTGACGAGGACGAGGGTTTCTTCGATTGCGGTGTTCATTTGAACTCCTTCTGGTTATCGATCCGGGAACCGTTGATCATGCAGTACGTCCACATGGCGGCAAAAAGTACGCCAACAAAAAACATTGCCGGGGTGATAAACCCGGTCGCGATAACGATCGCCTGAAGCACCCACCCCGCGGGATAGGCCCAGGAGTACCGCAGCAGCGGAATCAACGCCGCCATGACGAGGCACAGCAGCGCCCCGCCGATCAGGACCGCGATCGGATTGAGCGGTCCCGGTTCGACCTGCACCGACACCAAGCCGAACGTGACCAGCGCACCGAGGAAGACCACGATGGTCTCAAATCCCAGCACGATGGATGCCAGGGAGCGTTTGACCGAGCGCTGGCCGCCCCGTCGAGGTTGGGGCGTGTCGTCGACCGCGCCCACGGCATCCGTCACGTGGTCATCCACTCACCTGCGGCGGCCAGAGTGATGGCCTCGCCGACGAGTGTGATCGAGCCGGTGACGATGACCGCTCGTTTGGGACCGGCGGCGGCCCATTCCCGCGCCGCGTCGACCGCCTGCGCCGGATCGTCGAATCGAATGGTGCTGTCTTCGCTCGTGCGCTGTGCGACCATGTCGGCCAGAGTATCAACCGAAACGGAACGTTCGGAGTGCGACTGGGTCACGTGGAAGCGGACAACCCGCGGCGCCAAGGCGTCGATGATGCCGGCGGCGTCCTTGTCACCGAGGATTCCCACCACGGCGACAATTTCATCGAAGTCGAAGTACTCGTCGAGCGCGGCGGAAAGCGCAGCCGCTCCATGCGGATTATGGGCGGCATCAACGAACACCGTGGGTTCTGTTCCCACCAGCTGCAGGCGCCCTGGCGAGGTGGCGGTTCCCAGTCCCTCGGCCAGCAGATCCCCGACCAGGGCCTGGGTGCCGCCGCCGAGGAAGGACTCCACCGCGGCAATGGCGACGGCGGCATTCTGCGCCTGATGCGTTCCGTACAGCGGCAGGAAAAGCTCGGAATAGGTTCCCGCGATTCCGCGCACCGAGATGAGCTGGCCACCCACGGCGACCTTGCTCTCCAGCAGCTCGAACGCTTCACCTTGGATGGCGAGGGTTGACTCCGACAATCCCACGGCACGTTCGATCTCTGCGCGGGCCGCATCGGTCTGGGCTGCGGACACAACCGCGGCAGCCGGTTTGATGACGCCCGACTTCGTGCGCGCGATCTCCGCGATGGTCTTGCCGAGGCGATCCGTGTGGTCGAGGGCGATCGGGGTGAAAACGGCCACCTGACCGTCGGCGACGTTCGTGGAATCCCACTCACCGCCCATGCCCACCTCGACAACGGCCACGTCTACCGGCGCATCGGCGAAGCACGCAAAGGCGAGCACCGTCAACGCCTCGAAGAAGGTGAGGGCTCCGTCGCCGGCGGCGACCAGTTCCGCGTCGACCATGTTCAGGTATGGCTGGATGTCCTGCCAGTTGCTCGCCAAGATGTGATCGCTGATCGGTTCGCCGTCGATCATGATGCGCTCGTTCAGCCGCACCAGATGCGGACTGGTGAGCAGTCCGGTGCGCAGGCCGTAGGCGCGCAGGATGCTCTCGGCGATGCGGCTCGTGCTGGTCTTGCCGTTCGTGCCGGCAATATGGATGATCGGGTAGGAACGCTGGGGGTCACCCAGCAAGTCCATCACCCGTCGGGTCGGCTCGAGCCGGGGGCGAGGGGCAGACTCCCCCACGCGCCTGAGCAGCGCAGCGTAAACGGCGTCGCCGGCTTCGCGCGATGCATCGTCGGGCTCTGACGGCTCGTTGATGGCGCTTTGCTCTTCCGGCTCACCGAGGTCGCCGAGCGAGTCGAGTTCGTTGGGCTCATTCTGGTCAGACATAGTCGACTCCATTCACGCGGGCGACAGCGACGAGCAGCGGTCCGCGGTTGACGTAATGATCGGCTTCGAATCGAACGTAGTGTTCCACCGGGGCACCGACGAATTCTTCCAGCCATTCCGAAGGCAGCTCGGCGGGAACATCACGTTGAGATGGACGGTGGGTGGCAAAGCTCGTCGACAGGGTGTCACCGGCGACGTTGACGTTGGGCGCCAGGTCGAACACGGCGGCGTCGGCTTCGTTCAGGAACACCACATCCAGACGAATGCGGTCGCTCACGTCGAAACCGGCGGACTTCCGGGTGTCCTGCACGGCCCTGATCAGGTCGCGGGCGAACCCCTCCGCCTCCAACTCGGCGGTCGTGTCGGTGCTGAGCAATACGAACCCGCCCCCGGGCAGCAGCGCCAGGGCGGTTCCGGTCTCACCGGAAGCGGCGGCTTCAAGGGATAGGTCATACTCGCCGGCCGCAAGCTCGATTCCGCCGGCGGTCACGACACCATCCGTCTCGCTCCAGTCACCGGCGCGTGCCGCCTGGATGACCAGTTGCACCCGCTTGCCGAGCCGGGGGCCGGCGGCACGGGCGTTCACCACGAGGCGGGAGGTGACGCCGTAGGAAGCGGCACTGTCATCGGCCAATTCGACGAGGTTGACGATCTTCACGTTGAGTTCACTGCGCAGGATCCCCTCGAATGCCGCGAGAGCGACCGTATTCTCGGTGACGACGGTGAGCGAGGCCAGCGGCAGACGCACTCGCAGTGCGGCCTGCTTGCGAAGTGAGAGCACCGTCGAGCTGATCAGGCGCACCTGGTCCATGGCATCGACGAGTTCGGCGTCGGCGGGGAACAGCTCCGCGTCGGGCCAGTCGGTGAGGTGCACGCTGCGTCCTCCGGTGAGTCCCTGCCAGATACGCTCCGTGACGAGGGGCAGCATCGGGGCTGTGATGCGGCAGACGGTCTCGAGAACGGTGTACAGGGTGTCAAAGGCGGGGGCGCTGGTTGCTTGGGTCGAGCCTGTCGAGACCTCGGTGGTCGAGCTTGTCGAGATCTCGGTGGTCGAGCTTGTCGAGACTCCGCCCCAGAACCGGTCGCGCGAGCGACGCACGTACCAGTTCGTGAGCACGTCGGTGAAGTCCCTGATGCGCGACGTGGCGACCGTGCTGTCAAAGGCTTCGAGATCGGCGGCCACATCGATGATCAGGTCGCGGGTCTTGGCCAGCAGATAGCGGTCGAGCACATCGGTCGAATCGGTGCGCCACTGGGCGTCGTACCCGGGCTCCCCGGATCCTTCGGCTCCAGAGGCGTTGGCGTACAACGAGAAAAAGTACCAGGTGCTCCAGAGCGGCAACATCACCTGGCGGGCAGCCTCACGGATACCTTCCTCCGTGACGATCAGGTTTCCGCCACGCAGCACGGATGAGCTCATCAGGAACCACCGCATGGCGTCGGACCCGTCACGATCGAAGACCTCGTTCACGTCGGGGTAGTTGCGCAACGACTTGCTCATCTTCTGGCCGTCATTGCCGAGCACGATGCCGTGGCTGACCACATTCTTGAAAGCTGGGCGGTCGAACAGGGCCGTCGACAGCACGTGCAGCAGGTAGAACCAACCGCGGGTCTGACCGATGTACTCCACGATGAAGTCGGCCGGGTTGTGCGAGTCGAACCACTCCCGGTTCTCAAAGGGATAGTGCACCTGCGCAAACGGCATCGATCCGGAGTCGAACCAGACATCCAGCACGTCTTCGATGCGACGCATGGTGGACTGGCCCGTCGGGTCATCGGGGTTGGGCCGGGTGAGAGCGTCGATGTAGGGGCGGTGCAGGTCCGTCGGGCGCACGCCGAAGTCCGCTTCGAGTTCGTCGAGCGAACCGTACACGTCGATGCGCGGATAGTCGGGGTTGTCGCTTTTCCACACCGGGATCGGTGATCCCCAGTAGCGGTTGCGGCTGATCGACCAGTCACGGGCGTTGCCGATCCACTTGCCGAACTGGCCGTCCTTCACATTCTCCGGAACCCAGTTCACGTCCTGGTTCAGATCGACCATGCGGTCACGGAACTCGGTGACGCGCACGAACCAGCTCGACACCGCCTTGTAGATGAGGGGATTGCGACAGCGCCAGCAGTGCGGGTACGAGTGCTCGTAACTCGCCTGCCGCAGCAGCCGGCCCTGAGCTTTGATCATCTGGGTGAGCGGCTTGTTGGCGTCGGACCACAGCTGACCGGCGACTTCCGCGATGTCAGGCAGGAACTTGCCGCCCTCGTCAAGGGACAGGATCACGGGGATACCGTAGGCCTGGCAGACCGTCTGGTCTTCCTCACCGTAGGCCGGCGCCTGGTGCACGATTCCGGTTCCGTCTGACGTGGTGACGTAGTCGGCCAGCACGATGCGCCAGGCGTTCTGCGTGCCCCACACGCTTTCATCGGCGTAGTAGTCGAAGAGACGATCGTAAGAGACGCCCTCGAGATCTCGGCCGATGATCGTCCGCGAGACGGCTTGCAGCGCTTCGGCCGGCGTCTCGTAGCCGAGTTCTTTGGCATAGCTGCCCACGAGGTCGATTGCGAGCAGGTACTCGGCTCCGAGCACGACCGTCTGCGCCCCTGGGTCGAGCTTGTCGAGACCGTCTTCACGCAACACCTCGGCATCCGGTGTGCCGTTGGGACCGGCCGGGACCACGGCGTACACGATTCCGGGGCCCACGGCGAGGGCGAGGTTGGTCGGGAGCGTCCACGGCGTCGTCGTCCAGGCGAGGGCGCGCACCGCGGTGAGGCCCAGGCTCTCTGCCTTGGCCCCGACCAGAGGGAACGTCACCGTGACGGTTTGGTCCTGACGCATCTTGTAGACGTCATCGTCCATGCGCAGCTCATGATTGGACAGGGGGGTCTGGTCGCGCCAGCAGTAGGGCAACACCCGGTAGCCCTCATAAGCCAACCCCTTGGTGTGCAACTCCTTGAACGCCCAGATCACGGACTCCATGAAGGTGATGTCGAGGGTCTTGTAGTCGTTCTCGAAGTCGACCCACCGGGCCTGCCGGGTGACGTACTCTTGCCAGTCCTTGGTGTATTCGAGCACGGAGTCACGGGCGACGGCGTTGAATGCCGCCAGCCCCATCTTCTCGATCTCGCTCTTGTCGGTGATTCCGAGTTTGCGTTCGGCCTCGAGCTCCGCGGGAAGACCGTGAGTGTCCCAGCCGAAGCGACGGTGCACCTGCTTGCCGCGCATGGTCTGAAACCGCGGGAAGAGATCCTTGGCATAACCGGTCAGCAGATGCCCATAGTGCGGCAGGCCGTTGGCGAACGGCGGGCCATCATAGAAAACCCATTCCGGGGCATCAGCGCGATGGTCGATGGACGCCTGGAACGTTCCGTCGTCCTTCCAGAACGCGAGCACCTCGGCCTCGAGCTGCGGAAAGTTCGGCGACGGTACGATCTCGGCGCCGGGGGTTGCCGTGCCGGGGTTTGTAGCACGGGTGTTAGCAGTACCGTCGAGGTTGTGCGGGTCTTGTGCCTTGGGATACACGGTGTTCTCCTGGTGGGGACGGGTTGCGCTTCAACCCTGTTCCACGAGGACGAACGATCCGGTTGGGAATCGCCGCGGTACCACCTCGCTTGCCATCAATGAAGCCGGGTGAACCCGACCGATCGAAGATGACCGCTTGTACAAAGGCTGTGACGGGCCCGACCCGTTCGGCTCTAATGAGCAGTCACCCGGAGGCACCTGCCGTTCTGCCGAAGACTCACCGGTGATAGCCGGATCACTGTCATTCTCTCTTGATTCTAGCCGAGCCCGGGCCGTCACCGCACTATTGCCGGACACACGGACAGGCAAGGCTGGGGGCGCCGTCACCTATTATGGAAATCAACCCGCTTTCACCGCCAGGAGCTGCCTGTCTCGGCCGAACAAGCGAACGGAAGAGACAACATGCCCACTCGGACTCCCCGCAGTCGCCTGATCACAGTCGTGCTGCCCCTGGCGGCCGTTGCCCTGCTCGCCACCGGCTGCACCGCATCGCCCTCCCAGCCACCGGTCGGGGACCCCGTCAGCGGCGGAACCCTCACCTACGCCTCCGGCGACGCCGAACCCACCTGCCTCGACCCACACGTGGGCGGGAACTACCCGCAGGGGCTCGTGAGCGGCCAGTATCTGGAATCGCTCGTCTCCCGCGCGACGGACGGCACCATCATTCCGTGGCTGGCGGACAGCTGGGTGGAGAGTCCCGACGGTCTGGCTTGGGACTTCACGGTGAAGGACGGCGTTTCCTTCACCGACGGCACAGCGTTCGACGCTGCCGCGGTAGTGGCGAACGTTGCCCATGTGCAAGATCCCACCACCGGCTCCTCCACGGGCTACCTGGCGCTGGGCAAGGTGACCGGCACCGAGGCCGTTTCGACCAACGTGGTGCGTTTCGTGCTGAGCGAACCGGATAGCGCCCTGCTCGAGTCCCTCTCGCAGCCCTGGCTGGCCATGGAGTCGCCGACCGCGCTGCAACGCAGCCAGGACGACAACTGTGCCGCACCCGTGGGGACCGGTCCCTTCATGGTGGAGAACTGGGTGAAGCAGAATTCAATCACCCTGGTGCGCAACGAGGCATACACCTCTCCCCCCGCGGATTCGGCCCACGAAGGGGCGGCGTACCTCGACACGATCATCTGGCGGTTCATCCCCGACTCCGCTTCCCGCTATGCCGCTTTGCAGTCGGGCGAGGTCGACGTGATCGACAACGCCCAACCCGACACAATCGTGCAGGCCGAAGACAGCGAGACCATCCGCCACCTCGATGCCCCGCGCCCCGGAGCATCCAACCGGATTGAATTGAACTCCGGCAAGGCGCCCTTCAACGACCCGCTCGTACGCGAAGCCTTCGTGCGCTCGGCGAACGTGGATGATGCGGTATCGAGCCTCTTCCAGGGCACGGCCGAACGGTCGAATTCCGCCCTGTCCAGCGTCGAGTCGCTCGCGCTCCAGCGCCCCGATCTCTTCGAATACAGCCCCCTGGCAGCAAACCAGCTCCTCGACGCCGCCGGGTGGACCAAACGGGATTCCGAGGGTTACCGGGTCAAGGCCGGTGTGCGACTCACCGTCGTATTCCCGGTGAGCACCAACCAGTCGATTCCGGCCGAGCAGTCCGTGTTCGAGCAGATCCAGGCCACCGCGAAGGAGACCGGCTTCGACGTGCAGCTCTCCCCGATGGACCTGTCCAGCTGGTACGGCGCCCTCGCTGCCAATGAGTACGACGCGGTCAGCGCACCGTACTCAAAGGTCGGACCGGACGTGCTGCGCATCCTCTACGACTCCGCCGGCATCACGCCGGCGCCGAGCGGCTACTTCGCCAACCTCGCGCAACTCGATGATCCCGCGCTGGACGCCGAGCTGGAGAAGGCCGCTCGCACGTCCGATGCCGGCGAGCGCGCGTCGCTCTATGCGGACGCCCAGGAACGCATCCTGAGCGGCTTCTACATTCTGCCGCTGTACGACCAGCAGAATCACTTTCTGCTCAGCACGGCCGTTCAGGGTGCCCGCGCGCTCCCCACGGTGTCCACTCCCACCTTCTATGACGCGTGGCTGAACCGCTGACGGATGCCCCGGCGCCGGCGGGCGCGCATCCTGGCCTGATTCCGCTGCGATCCGCCGTGTCGCGTCGGACCGCTCCGCGGTTGATCGTGCGGCGCATTGTGGTGCGGGTTCTTGGGTCCGTCGGCGTGCTGTGGATGGTGGCTACCCTCACCTTCTTTGCGGTGAGGCTCATCCCCGGCGACCCGGCCCAGGCCATTCTGGGCGGACCGGGATCGCAGGCCTCAGCGGAGGCACTGGCCGCCGTGCGAGCCGAGTATGGTCTGGACCAGCCGTTGGCCATGCAGTATCTCGCCCAGTTGGGGCGACTGGCAACCGGCGACCTGGGGCGCTCCTACGCGCTCAACATGGACGTGGCACCCCTCCTGCTGAGTCAAATCGGCGGAACCCTGCTGCTGGCCGTGCTTGCGCTCGCGCTCGCTTGGGTCGTGGCCCTCCTGCTCGCCACCTGGTCGACCCGCGGCGGTTCGCTCGCGTGGAGCATCGGGTCGGGCCTGGAAATCGTCTCGGCGGCCCTGCCACATTTTTGGCTGGCCACCACGTTGATCGTTGTGTTCAGCCTGGGGCTGGGGTGGCTGCCACCCATCAGCACGGCCGGACCGGCCGGACTCGTGCTGCCGGTAGTCACCCTCGCTCTCCCCCTGGCCGGATTTCTCGGACAACTCATGCGCGAATCCCTGCTGACCGCCCTGGAGTCGCCGTTTGTGCTTTCTGCCCGCGCCCGTGGAGAAAGCGAGCTCGGAGTGCGGTGGATCCATGCGCTGCGTCACGCGGCACTTCCGGCGATCGGGCTCTCGGGGTGGGCATTCGGCTCCCTGCTGAGCGGCGCCGTGGTCGTGGAGAGCATCTTCGCCCGCCCCGGTCTGGGCCGCACTCTGCTCAACGCCGTCACGGTGCGTGACGTGCCCGTGGTCATCGGGGTCGTCATGATCGTGGCCGTGGCGTACATTCTGATGACCGTGCTCACCGATGTGGCATCCCGCATCGCAGACCCTCGGCTGCGTGAACGGTGAGCGGCCTCGTGGACACGTCGCAGAGCGCATCCCGGGGTGTCACGTCGCGTCGCCTCGCCCTGCCGGAGACCCTGGCCTGCCTGCTCGCGGTCTTTCTCCTCGTGTCCGCGGTCGCCCCGGCCCTAGTGGCCCCCGGAGACCCGTTCGGGATCGACCCACTCTCCGCCTTTCAATCGCCGAATCCTGCCCACGTCTTCGGAACGGATGAGTCGGGGCGCGACATCTACACAAGAGTGGTGCACGGCGCCGGAAGCTCTCTCCTCATCGGCGTCGCCGCCACGGCGATCGGGCTCGGCCTCGGCCTCGTGCTCGGCACGCTTGCGGGCATGTCCGGCCGGGTCGTGGATTTCACGGTGAATCGTTTTCTCGAGGTTCTCTTCGCTTTCCCGGGGCTGCTCCTGGCCCTGGTGTTCATCCTGATCTTCGGCCCCGGCGTCGCTACGGCGACGATCGCCGTGGGGCTCTCCACCGCACCGGGCTACGCGCGTCTGATTCGGGCGCAAATCATCACGGTGCGCACCTCCGCGTTCGTGGAGGCCGCCACCGTTCAGGGTGTGTCCCGTGCACGAATCCTGACCCGGCACGTGCTGCCGAATACGTTCGCTCCCCTGCTCGTGCTCGCAACGCTCGGCGTCGGTCAAGCCATCGTCTGGGCGGCCACGCTGAGTTACCTGGGGCTCGGCTCTGAACCACCGACAGCCGAATGGGGTGCGATGCTCTCGGCCGGACGCACGTACATCACCTCCGCATGGTGGATGAGTTTCTTTCCCGGGCTCTTCATCGTGCTCACCGCCGTGACGGCCACGGTGCTCGGGCGCAGCGTTGAACGACGAATGCGCCACGCATGAGTGACCCGTCGCCGGCTCCGCTGTTTCCGGCTCCGCTGTCGGTGCGCAACCTGACCGTGAGCTTCGGTGCCACCCCGGTTGTGCGCAATGTGTCCTTCGAGATTCGGGCCGGGGAATGCCTGGCTCTGGTCGGCGAGTCCGGTTCGGGCAAGTCGGTGACCGCGCGCAGCCTGCTCGGGCTGGCGGGCGAGGGGTCCCGGGTGCAGGCCGACGAGATGATGTTCGGCGGCCGTTCGGCCCGGGGACTCTCCGATCAGGCCTGGCGTCGGCTGCGGGGCAAGGAGGTGGGCCTCGTGCTGCAGGATGCTCTCGTGTCACTCGATCCATTGCGAACAGTGGGCCGGGAGATCAGCGATTCACTGCGGCTGCACACGACCATGACCGCCGCGGCCCGAGGCCGTCGGGTGCTGGAACTCCTGGACGCCGTCGGCTTGCCCGAGCCGCACCTTCGGGTACGGCAGCGATCGGGTGAACTCTCCGGTGGTGAACGCCAGCGCGCCCTGATCGCCGCGGCGATCGCGCTCGACCCGCCGCTGCTCATTGCCGACGAACCCACGACCGCCCTCGACGTGACCGTACAAGCCCAGATCCTGGACCTTCTTGAAGCCATCAGGGCGAAAGGCACGGCGCTTCTGCTCATCAGTCACGACCTCGCCGTTGTCAGCCGAATCGCCAACCGGGTTGCCGTGATGAGCGACGGCCTGCTGATCGAGACGGGACCCACCGTTCAGGTACTGCAACAGCCCCGGGAACGTATCACCCGGTTGATGCTCGCTGCCGTCCCCGCTGACAAGGCGCGCGGCACCCGCCTCGCGGCAGAACGGCCAACGGCGCACCGGCGACCCGTTCCACCGCTTCCGTCCATCGACGCGGAAGGCCCGCGACCGCTGGCGCTCGAAGCCATCGGCCTGGTCAAGGGCTTTACCCGGCCGGACGGCAGCCGCCGGCTGGCCGTGAACGACGTGTCCTTCCAGCTCGAACGCGGCACCACACTGGGAATCGTGGGCGAGTCCGGGTCGGGCAAAACCACCACGGCCCGACTGCTGCTCGCACTGGCCGTGCCCGACCACGGTGAGGTTCGCGTGCACGGCCAAGCATGGAGCACCTTGCCAGAAGGTGCTCGGCGGCCCCTGCGGGCATCGGTCGGCGCGATCTACCAGGATGCTCTCGGCTCGTTCGATCCTCGTCACTCGGTGGAGCAGATTCTGAACGCGGCCATCGGCGTATCCGGCCGCCGCTGGTCCACCGGGCCGACGGCCCGAGTGCTCGAGCTGCTCGACAGTGTGGGGCTGAAACGCACGGTACTCGCCCGGCGCCCGTTGCAGCTGTCGGGTGGTCAGCGCCAGCGCGTGGGGATCGCTCGGGCCCTGGCACGCCACCCGCAGATTCTCATCTGCGACGAACCCGTGTCATCGCTGGATGTGGGTGTGCAGGCCCAGGTGCTCGACCTGCTCGACGATCTACAGCGCGAGCTGGCACTGAGCCTCGTGTTCATTTCGCACGACCTGGGCGTGGTGCAGCATGTGAGCGACCGGGTGGCGGTGATGCAGGAAGGGCGGCTCGTTGAGATCGGTGACGCCGCGCAGGTCTTCAAAGAACCGGCGAACGACTACACCCGGCGCCTGCTGGGCTCGGTTCCGCGGCTGCCCTGAACCTGCGCATTGCAGTTGCGTAACGATACATCCAGCCCGTTCACAGCCGAGGCCCCGTATGGTTTCAACCGGAGTCCCCCCACTCCGAACGACGGCCCCGGCCCCTTGACCGCCTCCCCCCAGGCGAGAGGTGTCGGGGCTGTGTCGTTGTCACGCCTGGCCGCTTGCGACGGTTGATCAGGCCATCCGGTAGATTAGGTATGCACATCAAGGCACCTCACCAAAGACTCGGTGCCGCAGAGACCGAACCGGAGAATCATGACCCACGCCGACCGCGTTCCCGAGAAGCCTGCCCTCGAAGGGCTGGAAGCCAAATGGGAAACCAGGTGGGATGCCTCCGGTACCTACCGATTCAACCGTGAATCCGCAACCCGGGAGTCGATCTACTCGATCGACACTCCCCCGCCCACCGCGTCAGGGTCGCTGCATATCGGCCACGTCTTCTCGTATACGCACACCGACGTCGTCGCCCGTTTCCAGCGCATGCGCGGCAAGAACGTGTTCTACCCCATGGGCTGGGACGACAACGGGCTGCCCACCGAACGCCGGGTACAGAACTACTACGGCGTTCGTTGCGACCCCACTCTGCCGTACGTCGCCGACTTCGTGCCGCCCTTCGAGGGCGGCGACGGCAAGAGCACCAAAGCTGCCGACCAGGTGCCGATCGGCCGGAGGAACTTCATCGAACTCTGCGAGGTTCTCACCAAGGAAGATGAGAAGCAGTTCGAGGAGCTCTGGCGCACCCTCGGCCTGAGTGTGGACTGGACCCAGACCTATCGAACCATCGGCCCGGAGGCGCTTTTCACCTCCCAGCTTGCCTTCCTCGGCAACGTCGAGCGCGGCGAGGCGTATCAGGCCATGGCACCCACCCTGTGGGATGTGACCTTCCGCACCGCCGTAGCCCAGGCCGAGCTTGAAGACAAGGAACAGCCCGCCGCCTACCACCGCGTGTCCTTCCACCGGCACGACGGCGAGCTCATCGACATCGAGACCACCCGCCCGGAACTCCTCCCGGCCTGCGTTGCTCTGGTGGCCCACCCCGACGATGAGCGATACAAGCACCTGTTCGGCACGACCGTTCGCACCCCCGTCTTCGGCGTGGAGGTGCCGGTTCTGGCGCACCACCTCGCGCAGAAGGACAAGGGCAGCGGAATCGCGATGATCTGCACGTTCGGCGATGTGACCGACGTGGTGTGGTGGCGTGAACTCGACCTCCCCAACCGCGCGATCATGGGCTTCGACGGCCGGATCATCGCCGATGCTCCCGACGTGATCACCTCCGACTCAGCCCTGGCCGCCTATGCCGAACTCGCGGGCAAGACCGTCTTCGGTGCCAAGGCAGCCATGGTGGCACTCCTGCGTGAGAGCGGCGAGATGGTCGGCGAGCCCAAGCCCATCGTTCACGCCGTGAAGTTCTTCGAAAAGGGTGACAAGCCCCTGGAGATCGTTTCCACCCGCCAGTGGTACATCCGCAACGGTGCCCGCGACGAGAAGCTGCGTGCCCGCCTGCTCAAGCACGGCTCCGACCTGCAGTGGCACCCCGAGTTCATGAAGGTTCGTTACGAAAACTGGGTCAACGGCCTCACCGGCGACTGGCTCATTTCCCGTCAGCGTTTCTTCGGCGTGCCCTTGCCCGTGTGGTACCCGCTCGACGCGGACGCAAACCCCCTCTTCGATGCCCCCATCGTGGCCACTCGCGACATGCTCCCGGTGGACCCGACGTCTGATGCCGCCCCCGGGTACTCCGAAGATCGACGAGGTCAGGCCAATGGTTTCGTCGGCGAAGTCGACGTGATGGACACCTGGGCCACCTCGTCGCTCACTCCGCAGCTGGCCGGCGGTTGGGAGCGCGACCCGGAACTGTTCAACCTCGTTTTCCCCTATTCCTTGCGGCCACAGGGTCAGGACATCATCCGTACGTGGCTGTTCTCCACCCTGCTCCGCGCCGAACAGCAGCACGGGAAATCGCCGTGGCAGCACGCCGCGCTGTCGGGCTTCATCGTGGATCCCGACCGCAAGAAAATGTCGAAATCCAAGGGAAACGTCGTCACACCGGCCGACATGCTGGTGAAGCACGGTTCCGACGCCGTGCGCTATTGGGCTGCCTCCTCACGCCTGGGCACCGACGCCGCCTTCGATCCACAGAACCCGACCCAGATCAAGATCGGCCGACGGCTGGCGATCAAGATCCTCAACGCGAGCAAGTTCATTCTCGGTTTCCCGGGCACCGCCGACGCCGAGGTGACGGAGCCGCTCGATCAGAGCATGCTCGCCGGACTCGCCCTGGTGGTGGGCCAGGCGACCAAGGCCTTCGAGAACTACGACCACGCCCGCGCCCTCGAAGTCACGGAGAGCTTCTTCTGGACGTTCTGTGACGATTACCTCGAGCTGGTGAAGGAACGTTCCTACGGCGAGCCCGATGCCGCCCAGGCGTCGGCCGTGGCCGCGCTGCGCACCGCGCTGTCCACTCTGCTGCGTCTTTTCGCCCCGTTCGTGCCCTTTGCCACCGAAGAGGCATGGTCTTGGTCGAACGACGAGTCCATCCACCGGGCGCCCTGGCCCGTGGTCACCGAGCTGGTTTCCGAGGACTCAGCCGCGACTCACGGCAACATCGCGCTGCTTGATTTGGCCAGTCGTGCGCTGACCGGCATCCGACGCGGGAAGACAGATGCCAAGGCTTCCCAGAAAACGGACGTCGAGTCTGCTGTAATTAGAGGGACGGCGCCGGAGGTCGGCCTGCTTGCACTGGCCGCCGCCGATCTCAAGGCGGTTGGTAGGATCAACGAACTGATTTTCGTCGAGGGCAGCGAATTGGCTGTGACCGACATTGTGTTTGCCACCGTGTCGGAGAGTTAGGAGCACCGGATGTCAGTACAGGTACGCCCGTTGGGCGACAAGGATTTCTTTTCATGGCTGGGCCTGTTCGAGGGGTACAGCGAGTTCTACCAGAGTGAGCTGACCGACGAGAAGGCTCTGCAGGTGTGGAGCTGGATCATCGACAAGAACAACGCGCTCACGGGTGCGGTCGCCGTGAATGACGACGGAGATTTCGTGGGCTTCGCGCACTACCGTGCCGTTCCGCAGACCCTCAGCGCCACCATGGGACTGTACCTGGATGATCTCTTCGTCGCGCCCGATGCCCGTGGCACCGGAGTCGGTCGCGCGATCGTCGATTTCGTGAAGCGATACGCCACCGATCACCACCTCAGCCGTGTGCAGCTGATCACCGCTGCCGACAACGCCACGTCACAGATCCTGTACGACCAGGTCGGAACCCGCACCGACTGGGTCACCTACGAGATCGCGGTCTGACCCATGCAACTCGGAACACGCTGGGCGCTCGGAGCCTCGCTTCCCACGGGTCTTCCCGATGTCGTTGAGATTGCCGTGCAGGCCGTCGAAGGCGATTTGGCCGGAATCGAGACGGACACATCAAGCTGGCGCTGGACCCTCACCTGGCTTGAGGGCAAGCCGGTGATCGAGCTCGACGACGGCACGGTCATCCGCTACAACGCCGCGGAAGACAGCGCAACCATCACGCAACCTGCGGTGGACGTCGAAGACGACGAGGACTGGATCTAACAGCTCCAGGCCTCGCCCGGTTCGACCGCGGGCGGAACCGCCCTACTAGGGTGGGAGCATGGTTGACACAGCAAACCCGTTCTTCGCTCCGAGCACGCTCCCCCACCAATTACCCCCGTTCGCCCTGATTACGCGCCACCATTACCGGCCGGCCTTTGAGCAGGGCTTCCAGGAGCAGCTGGCGGAAATCGCGCTGATCACGGCCAATGCGGAGGCCCCGACTTTTGCGAACACGATGGAGCCGCTCGAACGCAGCGGGCAGGTTCTCGATCGGGTCGCTGCCGTGTTCTTCAACCAAAGTTCGTCTGATTCAAATGACTTCACCAATGCCCTGGAGGAGGAGCTTGCCCCGCTGCTGGCGGAGCACTCCGATGCCATCCGGTTGAACCCGGAACTCTTTAGGCGTATCAGCGCGCTGCATGAACAGCGCTTCAGCCTGGGTCTCGATGCTGAATCCAGGTACCTCGTTGAACGTTACTTCACCGAGTTCGCCCTGGCCGGCGCCGCTCTGTCCGACGCGGACAAGATCATCCTCCGCGAACAGAACAAGCGCCTGTCAACGCTCACCACACGTTTCGAGAAGAATCTGCTCGCCGACACCAACGCCCTCGCCGTTGTCGTGGACACGCTCGAAGAGCTTGACGGCCTCGCGTCCGGGGAGATTTCCGCGGCCGCCGCCGCCGCGGAAGAACGCGGACTCACCGGCAAATATCTGCTCACCCTGGTGCTGCCCACGTCTCACCCGTACCTCGCCGACCTCACGAACCGCTCCGTGCGCGAACGGTTGCTGACGGCGTCGCGTGCCCGCGGTATCCGTGGCGGCGACAATGACAACCGCTCCCTCGTCATTGAAATCACCCATTTACGAGCGGTGCGGGCACGTCTGCTCGGCTTCGACAGCCACGCGGCGTACGTCACGGCCGATGAGACGGCGAAAACCCCTGAGGCCGTGGCGGACATGCTCGGGCGACTCGCGCCCGCTGCCGCCCGCAATGCCCGCCTGGAGCAGGCCGACCTGCAGGCCTACGTCACCTCGACCGGGGCCGGCTTCGAGCTCGAAGCCTGGGACTGGGCGTTCTATACCGAGAAGGTGCGCCGCGAGAAATTCGACGTCGACACTGCAGCCATGCGCCCGTACTTCGAGCTGGAGAGCGTGCTGCGGGACGGAGTGTTCTTCGCCGCCGGGAAGCTCTACGGGGTGACGTTCACGGAACGTCCCGATCTGGTGGGTTGGCACCCCGAATCCCGGGTTTTCGAGGTCACCAACGAAGACGGTTCCTCGGCCGGCCTCTACATCGGGGATTTTTACACCCGTGACTCGAAACGTGGCGGGGCCTGGATGAACCCGCTCATCTCCCAGTCCGCACTGCTCAACACGCCGACCGTGGTGTGCAACAACCTGAACGTGGCCAAACCGGCCGCCGGCGAGGCCACCCTCCTGAGCTTCGATCAGGTGGTCACGCTCTTCCACGAGTTCGGGCACGCCCTGCACGGACTGTTCGCCACGGTCACGTATCCCAAGTTCGCCGGCACGAATGTGTACCGCGACTTCGTGGAGTTTCCGAGCCAGGTGAACGAGATGTGGATGCTCTGGCCGGAGGTGTTCGCGAATTTCGCCCGGCATGTGCAAACCCGCGAGCCGATGCCGCCCTACCTGATCGAGCGCATCCAGGCCTCGGCCACGTTCAACGAGGGGTTCGCCACGAGCGAATATCTCGCTGCCGCGCTGCTCGACCAGGCCTGGCACCGCATCGATTCCCAGACCGTCGTGACCGATGTCACCGAGTTCGAGGCAACAGCCCTGGCCGCGGTCGGCCTCGATAACCCCGTGGCGCCCACCCGATATGCGAGCACCTACTTCGCGCACACGTTCTCGGGCGGCTATGACGCGGGCTATTACTCCTACATCTGGAGCGAGGTTCTCGACGCCGATACCGTGGACTGGTTCACCGAGAATGGCGGCCTCACCCGCGCCAATGGGGACCGCTTCCGCAGCCATCTGCTGGGAGTGGGCGGCAGCAAGGATCCCCTCGAGGCCTACGAGGATTTTCGTGGCCGTGCCGCGAGCATCCAGCCGCTCCTCGACCGTCGCGGCCTCAACTAGCGCGACTCACTGTCCGCCGGGCGGCCTCCGTGGCGCGGGTATCCCCGACGGAGCCAAAGCATGATGATGCCGCCGACGACGAGGCCCCAGAAGGCCGACCCGATTCCGAGCACAGAAATGCCCGATGCGGTGACCAGGAACGTGGCAATGGCCGTGATGCGGTGTTCGGGCTGTTCGAGTGCGCCGGTCAGGCTCGTCACGAGAGCACCCAGAAGCGCCAGGCCAGCCACAGCGATGATCAGCACCGGCGGGGAGGCCGCCACCAGCGCCGTCGCAAGCCCGGCGCAGAGGCCCAGCACGAGGTAAGTCACGCCGGACGAGACCGTGGCGATCCAGCGCTTCGCCGGGTCGCGGTGGGCCTCCGGGCTCGCCATCAAAGCGGCTGTGATGGCGGCAAGGTTGATGCTGTGTACCCCGAAGGTGCTCCCGACCATCGTGGCGAGGCCCGAACTCAGCAGCACCGCCCGTGGCGGCGCTCGATAGCCGAATGTGGTCATGACGGCGAAACCGGGAACGTTTTGGCCGGCCATGGTGACGACGAAGAGCGGAAGACCCAGGCTGACCATCACGAGCGGATCGAAGACCGGAGCCGTGAACACCAAGGCCGGCACGGTCGATGCCGTCGCGGTCCAACCCGTTCCCGCCATGACTGCTATTCCGATCCCGGCCACCAGCAGGGCTGCCGGCACGGCCCAGGACGGAGCGAGGCGATAGAGGATGAGCCAGACCAGGATGACCGGAATCGCCAGCAGCGGCTGGTCGATGGCCGCCGTTACGGGAGCCAGACAGATCGGAAAGAGGATTCCGGCTAGCATGGCGCCCGCCAGCGGCTTGGGGATGCTCGTGATGACGCGACTCAGGGCTGGCCACAGTCCGCTGAGCACGATCAGTACCCCGCACACGAGGAACGCCCCGATGGCGGCACCGAAGTCATCGGTGACGGCACCCGCCGCCACGAGCAGAGCGGCCCCGGGAGTGGACCAGGCGAAAGAAATCGGCATCCGGAAACACCACGGCAGGACGATGCAGACCGCGCCCACGAGCAGGCACAGGGCCAGCAGGCCCGACGCCGCCTGGGCATCCGTTGCCCCCACGGCACGAAGTCCGGCGATCACGATCACAAAGGAGCTCGCAAAGCCGGTCAGCGCCGCTACGATCCCGGTGGACACCGGCTGGAACAGGTCTCTCATGTGCTCCCCCACTGGTCAAGCCCACCCGTTGGTCGAGCCTGTCGAGACTCCCGCCGATGGTCGAGCCGACGCGC
>Ga0209023_10002310_pt1 | contig 24097 bp, 16 predicted proteins | sample LakOneMetagenome_FD_187468 | JGI IMG/M metagenome (GOLD analysis project Ga0209023, IMG submission 187468) | Freshwater and sediment microbial communities from Lake Erie, Canada (SPAdes) (version 2) | ecosystem: Environmental > Aquatic > Freshwater > Lentic | place: Lake Erie, Canada... | reverse complement strand
CGTTCATGCCGCGCCCTCGAGGCCGAGTTCGAGGCCGAGTTCGAGGCCGGCGGCCAGGCGCGCGAGCGGCGCCAGGGCGGCCCCGTATTCGATGTCCGCGACCGCGCGGCGCACCTCGGCCAGCAGCGCCGCGTGTTCGCCATCGCCCAGCAGCGCTTCGAGTTCGGCGAGCGCATCCTCGGCGCGCGCGTCGTCGTGGCGCAGGAAGCCGTCCAGGCGCGCCACCAGCCCGGCCAGCGCGCCCGGCTCCAGCGGGCGCGGCCGGGCCGCCTCGGCCAGCTGGGACAGCGCCGCCAGGACGTTCTCGGCCGCCGTCACCAGGGCCGGCACCTGGGCCGCCAGGTGCGCCGCCTGGCCGCTGCGCAGGTCCTGTTCGAGGCGATGCGCGGCCGCCGACAGTTCGAACGCGCCCACATAGGCGGCGCTCGACTTGAGGTTGTGGGCCAGCGATTGCAGGCGCGGATGGTCGCCGCCGCCCAGGGCCTCGCGCAGGATGCGCGGCGCCTGCGCATACTCGCGCACGAAACTGCTGGCGCGCTTTTCCAGGCGGCTGCGCTGGCCGTCGACCTTGTCGAGGGCCAGGCGCCAGTCCAGGCCCGGGACCGCCGGCAGGGCCGCCAGGCCCTCGCTGTCCGCGCCGGCAGGGGCGGTGGCGGCCTGCTCGCCGCGCGGCGGCAGCGGCCGGCCCACGAGGCGGGCCGGGTCGATCCACTTGAGCAGGGTGCAGAACAGCAGGTCCGGGTCGATCGGCTTGGTGACATGGTCGACCATGCCCGCTTCCAGGCTCATGGCGCGGTCGCTCGGCAAGGCATGGGCCGTCATCGCCACGATCGGCAGCGCGCGCAGGCGCGCATCCTTGCGGATGTCGCGGGCGGCGTCGAGGCCGTCGAGTCCGGGCATCTGGATGTCCATCAGCACCAGGTCGTAGTCGCCCGCCCGCGCCATGCGCACCGCTTCGACGCCGTCGAAGGCGACGTCGACCTGCATGCGGGCGGCGGCCATGAAGTCCAGGGCCACTTCGCGGTTGTTGGCATTGTCCTCGGCCAGCAGGATGCGGGCGCCGTCCAGGCGCGGGATGTCGGCCGGCGCCGGCATCCCCGGCGCCGTGGCAGCGGCGTCCAGCAGTCCGAGTTGCGGATGCAGGGCCTGGAGCAGGCTGTGGTAGAGCAGGGCCGGGCCGACCGGCTTGTGCAGGAAAGCGTCGACCGGCAGCTCGCCTTCCTGTTCGAGCACGGTGTCGCGGGTGCATACGGACACCATCAGGATCGCTGGCGGCGCGTCGCCGCCGAACGCGCGGTGGATGCGGCGGATGGTCTCGACGCCGTCGATGCCCGGCATCAGGTAGTCCATCAGGACGATGTCGACCGGCTCGCCGCGACGACGGGCGCCGGCCAGCGCCGCCAGGCATTCCTCGCCCGAGGCCACGGTCTCGGCGCGCACGCCGATCTCCTCCAGCATCTCGGCCAGGGCGGCGCGCGCGGTGGCGCTGTCGTCGACCACGAGCGCGCGCACGTCGCGCAGGATGGCCTGGCGCAGCGGTTCGGCCGCATCGTGCGCAGGCAGACCGAGCGGCACCGTGAAGGCGAAGCGGCTGCCGGCGCCCGGGGTGCTGGTGGCGGCGATGCGCCCTCCCATGAGTTCGACCAGCTGGCGCGAGATCGACAGGCCCAGGCCGGTGCCGCCGTACTTGCGGGTGGTCGAGCTGTCGGCCTGGCTGAAGGACTGGAACAGGCGGCCCAGCTGCTCGGCGCTCATGCCGATGCCGGTGTCGGTGACCGAGAATTCCAGGGTCACGCTGCCGTCGGTGCTGCCGGCGACGTCGACCGCGACCACGATCTCGCCGCGCTCGGTGAACTTGACGGCGTTGCCGGCCAGGTTGACCAACACCTGGCCGAGGCGCAGCGGGTCGCCCACCAGGCGCTGCGGCACGCCGGGGCCGACCCGATAGACCAGTTCCACGCCCTTGGCGTCGCTCTTGATATTGGTGACGCTCGCCAGGTGCTCCAGCATCTCGTTCAGGTCGAAGGGGACGGATTCGATCGCCAGCTTGCCGGCCTCCATCTTGGCGTGGTCGAGGATGTCGTTGACGATGCCGAGCAGGTGCTCGCCCGCGCCCAGGATCTTGCCCAGGTAGTTGCGCAGGCGCGGCGGCGCCTCGCCCATCAGGGCCAGGCGGCTCATGCCGATGATGGCGTTCATCGGCGTCCGGATCTCGTGGCTCATATTGGCCAGGAACTCGGACTTCATGCGCGCCTCGGCCTCGGCGCGCAGCATCGCTACCTGCATGGCCTTGCCACGCAGGTTCAGGATGCGCAGGAACAGCAGCATGTCGACCGTGACCCCCAGCTGCAGCGAATGCATGGTCCAGAAATTGGCCGGCAGCTTGCCGGTCGCCAGCAGCGATTGCGTCACCGCGCCCAGCACGCTGAACACCCAGCCGAGCAGGAAGTAGGTGCCGATCGGGTCGCCCTCGCGGATGCGGCGCCAGGCGCCGGGCAGGCCGAGCAGCATCGGGGCGCTCGCCACCGTCATCGTGAACACGATCAGGATGCGGTGGTCGAGCAGGCCCAGGCACCACAGCAGGCCGGCAGCCGCGCACAGGCCGGCGCCGCTCTTCATCACGATGGAAAAGCGCCGGTCCCGGCCGGGCCGCGCCAGCACCTGTTCGACGAAGAGGTAGGCGCCGGTCGCGGCGATCATGGAGGACAGGCCCATCACATGGCGGCTGAACCAGACGTCGCCGCGCCAGAGGAACTGCTCGCCGACCCCGAGCCAGACCATGCCGTAGAGGGTCAGGCCGCCGACGTACATGGCGTACGTGAGGTAGATGGCTTCGCGCATGCTGACCCACTGGCCGAGGCTGTAGGCAAGCAGGCAGGCCGCAATGCCCAGCAGCAGGCCCTGGATCATCTGTTCGCGCAGCGAGGCGCGGTGGAAGGCGTCGGGCTGCAGGAAGCTGATCGGCGCGATGCGCGGACCCTTGGCGTCGACGCGCACCAGCAGGGTGTAATCGGCGCCGGGCCTGAGCTTCAATGCCGTCGCCGGCACGCGCCCCTTGAGGGCGCCGGTCTCCTCGAGCCGGCGGCCGCTGCTGGCCAGCTTGCGCGGCCGGCCGTCTTCCACCAGGTAGAACTCGACGTAATCGAGGATGGCGAAATCGACCTGCACCACCCAGTCGCCCGGCGCATCCGGGGCGACACGGAAAGGAACCCGCATCCAGTGCGGATCCTGGACCAGCTTGAGCACGCCGTGGGCCAGCGCGGGCGCCTCGAAACGCCGGCCTGCCGCCAGCGCGCCATGCGCGTCGAGGCGGCCTCCTTCGTCGAGCAGGACGGTGAGCGCCGGCCAGGCGTCGACTGTCGCGTCGTCGCGCCCGAGCACGAGCGGCGCCGGCGCGGCATGGACGCCCTGGACCCAGAGCAGCAGCAAGAACAGGGCCGCCAGCAGGACGCGCGGGGCGCCGTGGATCGACCGCAGGCGAAGGACGGCGCTCATGCGCGCGCCGCCTGGTCTTCGCCGGCCAGGCGCGCCTCCATCCGCTGGACCCAGCGCGGCGCCAGCGGGTCGACGCGCCAGGCCTCGGTCGTCTCGGCCACCTGGCCGAGCAGGGCTTCGGGCAGGCGCAGCGGGCGGGTCTGGTCCATCAGGAAGCGCGTCACGAGGCGGTAGCCGGCCACGCGGGTGAGCATGCGGGTGATCGAAAAGCCGGGGAAGAACACGCGCGCGCCGCTGTCGAACATGCGGACCAGGGCGAAGCCACTGGCGAACAGCATGCGCGAGGGCAGCGGCACGGGCTGGTTCAGGCCCAGGTCGTCGCGGGCGTCCTTCCCGCACAGATAGCGTGTGAGCAGGGTCGGGAAGGGCTTGAGCAGGCGCAGCGGAATCTCGTTTTCCATCGCGCGCATCAGGCTGGCCGCCAGCGCCGGGCGCGGATCCGGCTGGCGCAGTTTCCCGCGCCCGCGCGCCTGCATCTCGTCGAAGCGCGCCTGCGCTTCTTCCATGGTCCATGCCATCAGGGCGCGCTCGATGCCGAGCAGGTGGCCGAGCACGTTCCAGGCGTGCAGGTAGGCTTCTTCGTCCCGGGTGGACAAGCCCAGGCCGAGGCGGCGCAGGCCGCGCAGGAAGATGAAGTTGAAGGTCAGCAGGGTGTAGGCCAGTTCTTCCTGGTTGCAGGGCAGGCCGTCCGCGGCGCTGTCCCAGCCGTGCGCATACAGGATGTGGTACATGCCGCCCCCTACCGGGACCATGGCAGGAAGGCTGGGGGCGGCGGCGAGCGGCCCGGCGTCCCGCGGCGGCGCGCCGCGCAGGATCAGGTGGCGGATGGTGGCGTGGATCAGGCGCACCTTGAGCGCCTGCGCGAAGCCGCCGCCGCTTGGGGTGCACAGGCCGCCGCGCATCATGACCGGGAAGATCATCGCGGCGGTGGAGCGGATCCGGTAGTCGGTGTGCTGCTCCAGCTGGCCCGCCGCCTGCAGCACGGCGGACAGGTCGGGCAGCACGTAGCATTCCGGCAGGCTGGCGCAAAACAGCAGGGTGCAGGACAGCATGCTCATGTCCATGAACAGCGTCTCGGCGCGGGCGATCTGCGCCCGGTCGGCCCAGTCGGGCAAGGCGGAGCAGGCGGCGAGGTAGTCCCGCAGGGCGGCGCCGATCCGCGGGTCGGTATCCGGCCCCGGCGTCCAGGCCTGCAATCCGCCATTGCTCTCCCAGCGCACGATCTCGCGGTTGATGGCGGCGACACGGTCGGCCATCGCGTGGGCGTCCACGGCGCCGGCGAGCATGCGGGCGACGGTGTCGTCGGCGGGCGGGTCGGCCCGCATCGAGGGTGACAGTGGGTGGACGGCGTCGCGCTTCATGCAGCCTCCTGCAGCTTCAGGTCGTGGTCAGGGCGGCCGGGAGCGCGACTCCCGGCCACCGTCTCAGAAACGGAGGTCCAGGCGCAGGTCGGCCGTGCGCGGCGCGGTCGGCGTGGTCATGCCGAAGCTGTCGACGATCGATGGCCGCACCTTGTCCTCGATATTGCGCACACGCGCCAGTACGCTCCAGCGCGCACCATCCGGTTGCCAGGACAGGGTGGCGTCGGTACTTGTGTAGGACGGCACGCGGTAGACCAGCAGCTGGCTCGGCACCGAGATCGTGTAGTCGCCGCTGGCGCGGGTGAATACGCCGCCCGTGAGCCGGCCGCCGGCGAGCGGCAGGCGGTGCTGGTAGCCGAGGGTGGTGACGTGGCTCGGCGCGCGGTCGAGCTTGTGGCCGGCCCAGGAGACCGCCGGGGTGGCCATGTAGCTGACGTAGCGCGCGTCCAGCAGGGTCAGGCCGTAGCTCACGCGTCCGCCCGCGCCCACGCGCAGCTCGCCGTCGACTTCCACGCCGCGCGAGCGGGCCTGGCCGGCATTCGTGGTGAGCAGGCGCGGCGCGCCGGCCACGATGGCGTTCCCGGTCAGCTGCAGGTTGGTATAGTCGTAGTGGAAGGCGGCGGCATTGACCGTCAGGCGTCCGTCCAGCAGGCGCGTCTTCAGGCCGCCTTCCCAGGCGCGCAGTTCTTCCGGCTGGTAGTAGAGGAAGTCGGGCGCGACGGCGGCCGCGGCCGGGCAGGGGATGCCGAGCGCGCTGGTGCCGGCGATGCAGCCGTCGTTGAAGGCGCCGGCCTTGTAGCCGGTGGCCAGGCTCACGTAGGCCAGGGTGTTCGGGGCCACGTCGCCTTCCAGGCCCAGGCGCCAGGTGGTGCGCGCGGTCGACATGTCGGCCGCGTTCAGCAAGCGCCGGTCGGTCACGGGATTGAACACGGGGCCCTGCTGGAAGTCGGTCGAGCCGACCCGCCATTTGTGGTCGAAGGTGCGGCGCGCGCCTGCCGTCAGGCGAAGATCGTCGCGCATGCGCCAGGTCAGCTGGCCGAAAGCAGCCTTGCTGCGCGCATTCGTCAGCAGCGGGAAGGAATAATAGGGCGGCAGGCCGACCGCGCGCAGGCCCTGGAAGGCGTAGCTGGTGTCCGACTCTTCCTCGAAGTGGTAGAGGCCGGCCTGGGCGCTGATCGCGCCACCGCCATCCGTGGCCACGCGCAGCTCGTGCGAGTCCTGGGTGTTGGCGCCGTCGTAGCCATTGATCACGCCGAGCGCGATCGGGGGCGCGAGCGAGATCCGGTAATAGTAGTTGTTGACCATCTGCTGCTCGAGTTCGCGGCGCGAACCGAGGTAGTAGACGGTGGCCGGGCCCAGCTTCCAGCTCAGGTCCGCGGCCAGGCCGCGCGCGCGGCGCTCCTGTGCGCCCTGCACGGGTGCGATGTTCGCCGGACGGAAGCCCATGGTCAGGCGCTCGTCGGTGGAACCCGGTCGCCATTGCGGCTTGCCGCTCGCGACGCCGGTATAGAAATTGGTGTCAGGGACGATGCGGTCGTTGTTGTCGCTGACTTCGCTGTGGTCGTAGCGCAGCAGCAGCGCGGCATCACGGCCGATGGCCAGCCTGGCGGAGAGGCGCGCGTCGCGGTCGTCGCGGTCCATGCCGGGCTTGAACCGCGTGCCCTGGCCGTTCTTCAGGAAAGGGTCCTGGCGGCGGGTGCCGACGGCGGCGCGCAGGGCGAGAACATCGTTCACGGGGACGTTGACCACACCCTCGACCTTGCGGTTGCCGAAGGTACCGGCTTCCACCGCCACGCGGCCTTCGAGCTGCCCCGTGGGCGCATGCGAGATCACGTTGACCAGGCCAGCCGTGGTGTTGCGGCCGTACAGGGTGCCCTGCGGACCGCGCAGCACTTCGATGCGGTCGACGTCGAGGAAGTTGGCGGTCTGGCTGGCCGGGCGCGCGATGTAGACGCCGTCCAGCATGAAGGCGGCCGAGGGGTCGCCCTTGTCGGTGGTGTCGTTGTTGCTGATGCCGCGGATGGTCACGCGCAGGCCCGAGAAGGCCTGGTCGATGTGCACGTTCGGCAGGCAGGCGCCGAGTGCGGCGGGGTTGTCGAGGCCGATCTCGCGCAGCTGTTCGCCGCTCACGACGCTCATGGCGACCGGGGTTCGCGAGGCCAGCGCGCTGGTGCGCTGGGCGGTGACGACGACTTCGGGGACCGCATGGTCCTGGTCCTGCTTTTCCTGCGCGTGCACGATGTTCATGCACAGTCCCGATACTGCGACGGCCAGCAGCGTTTGCGCTGGACGGACCTGCTTTGCTTTCATGTAGAACAACTCCCCAGTTTCGTTTTTGTTGCATGGCCCACAAGGGGCCGCATCCCTTTTGTACTTGTTATGGCAATATGCATTGCGTGTTGGGATGTAAAACCGGGGAGTCTAGCAGGTAGTGACCACAGGAAATAGCACTTTGAAATATTTGAACGCAAATAAGACTTTGCTACAACGCTTTCCTTTCCTATCTGGTCAATTCGTCAATGTAACCAGGGCTACGCGCGCTGCGAGTACTTAGACGCGCATGATGCGCGCATGAATGCTGACGTGCGCCGCGGCGGCCGGGTTTGACCTATTTTTCATACGACAAGATGCGCCGCGACGGCGGCGCCGACAAGGAGACCGTATGTCCTGTTTGCCACGACCCCGCCTGGCCGCGCTGCTGCTGGCCGCATCGCTGGCGCCCTGCGCCGCGAGCGCCGCCGCCAGGGAGGCGAGCTACACCAATCCGCTGCCGCTGCGCCTGGCCGACGGCAGCCTTGCCGAGAGCTGCGCCGACCCTTCGCTGCTGCGCGACCGCACCACCTCGCCCACGGTCTGGTACATGTATTGCACCATGGACCCGGTGAGCCACAAGGAGCGCGAGGGCAAGGGCTGGAAGTTCCACATGATGCCGGTCTACCGTTCGGTCGACCTGGTCAACTGGTACTTCGTGCGCGACGCCTTCGACCAGCGTCCCTCCGGCCTGGCCGGTCCCAAGGCCGGCCTGTGGGCGCCGGAACCGGTCTACCAGAACGGCAGCTACTACCTGTACTTCACGGTCACCGACGTGGCCGACGCGCACAGCCCGGAGAAGGGCTGCGAGGCCGACAGTGGCATCGCGGTGGCCACCAGCGCCTCGCCCTCCGGGCCCTGGACGCCGGCGAAGGCGCTGGTGGTGCCCCCGCGCCGCGCCGGCGCGGGCTGCAACTTCCAGTGGACCTTCGATCCGGACGTGATCGAGGACAGCCAGGGCGACCGCTTCCTCTACTACGGCAGCTATGGCGGCGGAATCAACGTGCAGCGCCTGTCGCGCGACGGCCTGAGGCCCGAGGGCGACGCCGTGCGCATCGCGGCGGCCAACCGCTACGAGGGCGCGGAAGTGGTGCGCCACGGCGAGTACTGGTACCTGTTCGCCTCCAGCACCGACTGCTGCCGCGGACCGCTGACCGGCTACGCCCTCTACGTCGGCCGGGCGCGCAGTCCCGAAGGGCCCTTCCTCGACCGGCAGGGCAACGACATGGCCGCCAGCCGGGTAGGCGGCACCCCGGTGCTGCAGCAGAACGGCAACCGCTGGGTCGGCGCCGGGCACAATACCGTGTTCCAGGACCCCGCCGGCCAGTGGTGGACCTTCTACCACGCGGTGGACCGCAAGCAGGGCTACTTCAGCGTCGAGGACAAGCTGACCCGCCGTCCGCTGCTGCTGGACCGCATCGACTGGGTCGACGGCTGGCCGGTCGCCAACCGCGACCGGGGCCCGTCCGACACCCCGCAGCCGCGTCCCGCGCTCACGGCCGCAGGCAGCCAGGCCCCGCCTGCGATGGCAAAGGAAGCGCCGGCCACGACGACCCTCTGGACCGATCGCTTCGACAGCGACAAGCTGGACAAGCGCTGGAGCTGGGTGCGGCCGCAGGCAGCAGGCAGCTGGGCCGCCGGCCAGCCGGGCCTGCGCATGTCGACCCGGCAGACCGACCTGCATGAAGATACCGACAGCGCCGCGGTGCTGGCGACCCCGCTGCCCGCGGGCGACCTGCGCATCGAAGCGCGCATGCGCCTGGACGCGCCGCTCGCGTGCTGCGCGACGCCGGTGCAGGCCGGCCTGGTCGTGATGCGCGACGACGACAACTACCTGAAGCTGGTGGAGCTGGCCCACAACGGCCTGCGCCAGGTCGAATTCGGCAAGGAGCTGGCCCCCGTCCCCAAGGGCTATCCGCGCTACGGCAACACGGTGGTGGGCACGCCGGGCGAATGGACCTGGCTCAGGATCGACATCCGGCGCGAGGGCAAGGAGGAACGCTACACCGCCTGGTCGAGCCAGGACGGCAAGGACTGGGTGCGCGGCGGCGTCTGGACCCATACCCTGGGCGCAGGCGCGAAGCTAGGCCTGGTGGCGATGGGCGGCCTCGGGCACGGCGTGACCTTCAGCCAGCTCAGCGTCATGCGCCTCGGGCGATAGCAGTGCGGCGGGCGCCGCGCCCGCATGGGCGCGTACCGACCAGGTGACGCCCGCGACCAGCAGCGCGATCGCCGCCAGTTCCAGCGGGCGCGGACCATGGCCGCGGTAGAGGAAGCCGTAGAGCAGCGCGAACAGGGTCTCGAACAGGATCAGCTGGCCCGAGAGCGTGACCGGCACGCGCCGGCTGGCCACGTTCCACAGCCCGTTGCCGATCACCGAGGCGCCCAGCGCGATCACCACGTTGCAGGTCCAGAACAGCAGCCAGTCGCGCGGCGGGGCGGGTTCCCAGGCGGCGCCGGCGCCCCATGCGGCCAGGCCGATGAGAAGCGCGATGATCCCGGTGGCCAGTCCATACAGGGCCGACCATTGGGCGCTCGAGAATTGCGGATTGCGCTTCAGGTAGCGCGCATTGTCCAGGGCATACCAGCCCCAGCACAGCAGCGCGCCCGTCGCGGCCAGTACGCCCAGCCCGATCCCGGCGAGGTCCTGCCCCGGCCCGGCATGGACGAAGGCGTCGATATTGATGCAGGCGATGCCGGCCGCCACCAGCAGCAGGGGCAGGGCGAGGCGGCGCAGCGGCGCCGCGCCGTGGTCGTTGCGGCCCAGCTGGGTCACCAGCACCGGCAGCATGCCGATGATCAGCGAGGTGGGCGCCACGCCCGCATGCTTCACGCCCATGGCGAGCAGCATGTAGTAGACGATATTGCCCGCCAGCGCATGGCGCAGCAGGGCGGCATAGTCGCCCGGGACCAGGGTGGCCAAGAGCGGCTTCAGGCGCGGCAGCAGCAGGCCGAAGGCGAAGGCGCCGTAGGCGACATAGCGTCCCACCGCCATTTCCAGCGACGAGAAGGCGCCGAGCAGCTCGGGCACCACGAACACCATGCCCCACAAGGCCCCGGCCAGCAGGCCGCACAGCACACCGATCCACATGCTTCGCACCACAGGCAAAACGGCGATTCTACCGTGGGCGGCGAATTCCGGCCGGCGCCGGCGCCAACCCGGTTCAGCAGGACAGCCCCGGATAATAATTATTTGCTAGTATTAATTCATAAGATTCCAATACAGGCCAGGAGACAGGATTGACCCCAATGGCGTTGCGCCTCGCGGGCGCGGTGCTCGCGGTGCTCGCATGTGCACCGATGGCAGCCCGCGCGCAGGTCGAAGTCCGCATGTGGACGCTGCTCAGCGGCGGCGACGGCGCGCGCATGTCCGATCTGGTGCAGCGCTTCAATGCGAGCCAGCGCGAGGTGCGGGTCGTGAGCACCACCCTGAAGTGGGGCGAACCCTTCTACACCAAGCTGATCACCTCCTCGGTGGTGGGTGCGGGCCCCGACATCGCCACCGTCCACCTGTCGCGCATGAGCAACCTGGCCGGCGGCGGCGTGCTGCGCCCGATCGCCGCGCACGAGCTGCAGGATGCGGGCCTGGACTCTGGCGACTTCTATCCGCGCCAGTGGCAAAAGTCCCGGCATGCGGGCAAGACCTACGCCATTCCGCTCGACCTGCACCCCCTGGTCCTGTACTACAACAAGACCCTGGTGGGCAGGGCCGGCCTGCTCGACGCCTCGGGCGCTCTCAAGCCCATCGAGGGCTTCGATGCCATGACCGCTGCGTTCCGCGCCGTGCGCCAGGCCACCGGCCGTCCCGGCATGACGATGGAAAGCAGCCAGAGTTCCTATGCCATCTGGCGCCTGTGGATCAGCATGCTGGCCCAGCGCAATGCGCCCCTGATCGAGAACGGCCGCTTCGCCTACGGGCCGGCGGGCGTCGATTCGCTGGCGCGCATCAGCACCTGGTTCAAGGCCGGCTATGCCCAGCCGGGCCTGGACTACGCCGCCTCGACCAGCCAGTTCATGGGCGGGAACGCCGGTTTCATGATCAACGGCGTGTGGGAGGTGCCGGAGATGGTGCGCGCCACGAAAGGGGGCACCCTCGGCTTCGAGTACGGCATCGTGCCGCTGCCGCGCATGTTCGGCAACGACAGCGTCTGGGCCGACTCGCACGCCTTCGCGATTCCCGCCAACGAGGGCCGCCCGATGTCGCCGCAGAAGGCGCGCGCCGTGATGCGCTTCATCGCCTTCGTCAGCAAGAATTCGCTCGGCTGGGCCCAGGGCGGCCACGTGCTGGCCTACCGGCCGGTGGCCGAGTCGCCCGAGGCCCGGGCCCTGCAGCCCAACGGCGCCTACGCCGAGGTGCCGCGCCACGTGATCTACGACCCGGACGCCTGGTATATGGGCGCGGCCGGTCCCCTGGAGGCGATGGCCTCGAAGTACCTGCCGGCGGCGCTGTCGTCCCAGCTCACGCCGGCCCAGGCGCTGCGCATGTTCGAAACCGAGGCGGCGCGCCTGATCCGCAAGCGCCCGCCGCGCTACTGAGGCCGAGCCGATGCGCCCCATGCGACCCACCGTGAAACGAGGCGACACCCTGCCGGCAGTGCTGCTGCTGGCGCCCTTTGCCGTTACCTTCCTCCTGTTCTTCTTCCTGCCGGCCCTCGACACCTTCTACATGAGCCTCACGGAGAGCAGTCTGACCCGCACCAACGCCTTCGTCGGCCTGGACAACTACGTGACCTTGGTGCAGGACCCGTCCTTCTGGGCGGCGGTCGGCAATACCTTCTATTTCGCCCTGCTCACCGTGCTGCCCCTGACCGTGCTGGGGCTGGTCATGGCCCTGCTGGTCAACCACTTCACCCGCGCCGGCAGCTGGCTGCAGGGCGCTTTCTTCCTGCCCTATGTGCTGCCGATCTCGGTGATGACCCTGATCGCGGACTGGATGCTGCAGCCCTCGTCGGGCGTGGTGAACCACGTGCTCGGCATGCAGCGCGCCTGGTTCGCCGACCTGACGTGGGCCATGCCGATGGTGGCGATCGGCACCATCTGGTGGACGGTCGGCTTCAATATGCTGATGTTCCTGGCGGGCCTGCGCAACATCCCGGCCGAGCTCTACGAGGCGGCCGCGCTGGACGGCGCGCGCGGCTTAACGCTGTTCCGCACCATTACCTGGCCGGCGCTGCGCCCGGTGGCCGGCATGGCCCTGGTGCTGCAGCTGATCGCCTCGATGAAGATCTTCGGCCAGACCTACATCATGACCACGGGCGGGCCCTTCAACACCACCCGCGTGACCCTGCACTATATGTACGAAACCGCCTTTACCCAGAGCGACGCCGGTTATGCGGCGGCGATCGCCATTGCTTTCGTGGCGATCGTGATCGCGCTGTCGCTGGCCCAGGCGGGCCTGGTGGCCTGGCTGGCCCGGAGGGATGCATGAAGGGGAAAGCGAGCCTGGGCTGGACCGCCGTCGGTGCGCTGGCCGCGCTGCTGCTCGCCGCCATGTGGGTCGCGCCCCTGCTGTGGGCGATGAGCACCGCGCTGCGCCCCGAGCACGAGACCGTGTCCAATGTGTTCCACTGGCTGCCCCAGGACTGGACCCTGTCCGCCTTCGCCAAGGTGCTCGCGGCCGGCAACGTCGGGCGCTGGCTGTTCAACAGCGCGCTCGTGGCCTTGCTGGTCACCGTTGTCACCATGGCGCTGTCGCTCATGGCCGCCTATGCCTTCTCCCAGCTGCGCTTCCGTGGCCGCTCGCTGGTGTTCGCCATGACCATGCTGGCCTTCCTGGTGCCCTTCGAGGCGCTGCTGGTGCCGCTGTTCCGGATGATGAACCAGCTCGGCCTGATCAACAGCTATGCCGGCATCGTCCTGCCCCAGGTGGTGGCGCCCGTGGTGATCTATGTGTTCAAGCAGTTCTTCGATGCGATACCCGCCGACTTCCGCGAGGCCGCCGTGATGGACGGCGCCGGCCCCCTGCGCATCCTGTGGAGCGTCTACCTGCCGGTATCGGGCAACATCGTGTGGGCGATGGCCATCGTCACCTTCATCGGGGCCTGGAACAACTTCCTCTGGCCCTTCATCATCGTGACGTCCAACGACATGATGACCATCCCCCTCGGCCTGACCCAGACCTACGACGCCTTCGGGGTGCGCTATGCCCAGCTGATGGCGGCGGCCCTGGTCGGCGCGCTGCCGGTGGCGCTGGCCTATGTCGTGTTCCAGCGCCGCGTGACGCACGGCTTCCTGGCCGCGACCGGACTGAAAGGATGAATCGTTTGAACCACGCGGAGACCCCATGGCATCTGTGCGCCTGACCGGCATCACCAAGCAGTACGAGGGCAATCCTGTCCTGAAGGGCATCGACCTCGACATCGCCGACGGCGAGTTCGTGGTGCTGGTCGGGCCCTCGGGCTGCGGCAAGTCGACCTTACTGCGCATCGTGGCCGGCCTGGAAGAGGTCGGCGCAGGCACCGTGGAGATCGGCGGCGCGGTGTGCAACGAGGTCGAGCCGGCCCGGCGCGGCATCGCCATGGTGTTCCAGAGCTATGCGCTGTACCCGCACATGACGGTGGCCGAGAACATGGGATTCGCCCTGAAGCTGGCCGGCGTGCCGCGCGCGGAGATCGCCGAGCGCGTGGCGCGCGCCGCCGAGATCCTGCAGATCGGCCACCTGCTCGAGCGCCGCCCCAAGGCGCTGTCGGGCGGCCAGCGCCAGCGCGTGGCGATCGGCCGCGCCATCGTGAGGAAGCCCCAGGTCTTCCTGTTCGACGAGCCGCTCTCGAACCTGGACGCCGCGCTGCGCGGCCAGACCCGGGTGGAGCTGGCGCGCCTGCACCACGACCTCAAGGCGACGATGATCTACGTGACCCACGACCAGGTCGAAGCCATGACCCTGGGCCAGAAGATCGTGGTGCTCAACGGCGGCTACATCGAGCAGGTCGGCACGCCGGTGGCGCTCTACGAGCGGCCCGCGAATACCTTCGTGGCGGGCTTCCTCGGCTCGCCGCGCATGAACTTCCTGCCGGGCGCGCTGGCGGGCGAGCAGGACGTCGTGGCCCACGTGCGCCTGGCCGGCGGCGTGCATGTCGACGTCGCGGCCGACGCCTCGCGCGCGGCGCCGGGCGGCCCGGTGACCCTGGGCGTGCGGCCCGAGCACCTGCGCGTGCTCGGCGAGGGGGAGGCCGGCGGCATTCCCGCGACGGTGGCGCTGGTCGAATACCTGGGCGACGCCGCCATCGTGCATGCCCGAGCCGAAGGCGTGCCGGAGATGATCGCGGTGAAATGCCGCACCGAAGGGGCCGCTGCCGGTCCCGTGGCCGGGGACCGCGTGCGCCTGGGCTTCGAGCCCGCCCACGGCCACCTGTTCGATGCGGACGGCGCCGCGCTGCCGCGCGCGCCGCAGCCGGGGTGAGCCCGGCAGGCGGCGGCCGCCCGCGGCGGCCGACCATGACCGACATCGCCAAGCTGGCCGGCGTGTCGCAGTCGACCGTGTCCTTGGTGATCAACCAGATGAGCGGCGCCAAGGTCTCCACCGAGACCCGCAAGCGGGTACTGCGGATCGCGCGCGAGATCGGCTATCCGGTCGAGCGCCACGGCCACGGCGTCGACGCCGCCGAGCAGCGCAAGCTGATCGTCTACCTGACCGACGAACTGTCCACCAGCCCGCACGCGATGCAGACCATCGACGGCGCGCGCGATGCGGCATGGGAGCACGACTGCCTGCTGAGCGTGTTCGCCACCCGCAGCGACCCGGAGTACGAGAACGCCGTGCTGGGCCGCCTGCTGGGCAACCCGGCCCTGCTGGGCGTGGTGTATGCCACCATTTTCACGCGCGCGGTCACGGTGCCGGCGCTGCTTGCCACGGCGCCCACCGTCCTGCTCAACTGCCACACGCGCGACCGCCTGTATTCCTCGGTGGTGCCGAGCGAGGTGCTGGGCGGCTACGCGGCCACCATGCACCTGCTGGAGCGCGGGCACCGCCGCATCGGCCTGGTCAACGGGGAAGGCTGGATCGAGGCGGCGGCCGAGCGCCTGAAGGGCTACCGCCAGGCCCTGTCCACCCGCGACATCCCGTTCGATCCGCTGCTCGTGCGCGAGGGCGACTGGCAGGTCAGCAGCGGCCACGAACGTGCGCTGGCCCTGCTGCGCCTGGCGGATCCGCCCACGGCCCTGTTCTGCGCCAACGACCTGATGGCGGTCGGGGCGCTGGAGGCCGTGCGCGAGCTCGGCCTGTCGGTGCCGGCGCACGTGTCGGTGGTCGGCTACGACGACCAGGACATCGCCCGCTATACCCAGCCACCGCTGAGCACGGTGTTGTTGCCGAACTACGAAATGGGCCGCTGGGCCGCAGAAACCTTGATCGCCCAGGTCAATGGCGGCGTGGTCCGGCGCACCAGCATGAAGATGGATTGCCCTATGGTGGAACGCGATTCCGTGGCCGCGCCGCGCGCTTCCTGAAGCCTTTTCCGACTGTCCTTGAGTGCGCCACCGCGGCGCGATTTCAGATAGCTTTTGTCATATTGGTCATAAATTATGACTAATACGCATTCCAATATCGGCAGGCCCGGCCGCGCAGCGCGGTCGCAGGCCCGTTCACAGCTTTCAGGAGACATTCGATGACGACCTTGACAGTCCGGCCGCTCTGCGCGGCAGCCATGCTGCTGTGCGCGCAGATCGGTTTTGCCGCCGCCCAGACCACCGACCGGCCCGCAGGCCAGTCCGGCCAGGCCAGCCCCGGGGCAGCCGCCCAGCCGAGCGCCGAGGAGGCCGCCCGCGCCGCCGCCGGGCCGGAGGCGCAGGCGGCGCCGGCGCCCGCGGGCGGGGGCGTGGCCACCGTGCAGGTCACGGGCATTCGCAGCAGCATCCGTTCGGCCGAGCAGATCAAGCGCGATGCGGAGCAGGTGGTCGATTCGATCAATGCCGACGATATCGGCAAGTTCCCCGACCGCGCCGCCGGCGACGCCCTGCAGCGCATCGCCGGGGTCCAGGTGGGCCGCGACCGCGGCGAGACCAACACCGTCATCATCCGCGGCCTGCCGGACGTGGCCACCACCATCGACGGCAACGAGATCTTCACCGGCACCGGCCGCCGCCTGTCCTACCAGGACCTGCCGGTCCAGTCGATCGCCGGCCTGGACGTCTACAAGTCCGCCACCGCCAACCAGTTCGAGGGCGGCATCGCCGGCAACGTCAACGTGCGCCTGCGCGCCCCCTTCGACTTCAAGGGCTATACCGTGACCGGCTTCCTGGAGAACCGCCGCAGCTACGTCGAGGGCAGCGAAGAGACGAAGGAAAAGAACAACCCGGGCGGCGGCATCCTGATGAGCAACCGCTGGAATACCGGCAAGGGCGAGATGGGCTTCCTGGTCGACGTCGCCTACAACAAGGACCACTGGGCCTTCCCGGTGCAATGGGTCGACCGCCCGGATCGCATCTTCTCGGTCAGCCCCGACGGCACCGCCACGCGCCTGAACGACGACCAGCCGATCGCGCCGCTGCGGGCGGGCGACCGCCTGGGCGAGCTGCCGAACATCGGCGGCGTCTACAACGCGGGCGACCGCGAGCGCGGCAGCATCCACGCGGCCTTCCAGTGGAAGCTCAGCCCGAGCACCGAGTTCAGCACCCAGTACCTCGGCACCAGCTACCGCGGCAAGAGCCAGGTCAACTACATCCTCGACATCGCCACCTGGACGCCGCGCCTGACCAATGTCGTGATGGCGCCGGAAGGCGACTATTGCCGTACGCCGAACGGCAGCATCTGCCCGATCCAGTCGGCGGTCGCGCCGGCGGCCCGCTTCGGCAATCCCTACGAGTGGGATCCGTACACGGCCACCAGCACCTGGGGCGTCAGGGAGCGCACCGATACCCACTTCCTGAACTTCGGCCTGAAATACCGCGAAGGTCCGCTCTCGGTCGACAGCAACCTGGCGTTCACGCGCTCGGACTTCATCAACGACACCGTGATCGTCGACCAGCAGATCCCGGGCGCCAGCTCGCACGTCTACACCTATGGGCGCGACGGCCACGGCGGCTACAACAGCGTCACCACGCCGACCAGCAGCAATCCGCTGCGCGACCCCAGCCAGTTCGTCCTGCGCGGCATGGTGCAGAACTGGGGTGAGTCGCGCGGCGAGCAGGCCCAGTTCCGCACCGACGCCGTCTACCGCCTGGGTGGCGACGGCTTCTTCACCGCCTTCACCGGCGGCATCCGGCTGTCGACCCGCGACGTCGGCTACCACAGCGCGGAGCGGGCCAGCGACCTGCCGGCAGGCGCCGTGCGGCCATCGCCGGTCGCGGCCTTCGGTCCGGAATTCCAGACCCTGGTGCCAGGCCTGGACCGTCTCGGCGGCCCCTGGATGACGCCCTCGCGCGACTACCTGATCTTCCAGGCCGACCGGGTACGCGCCTTCTACGGCCAGCCGGCCGGCCGCGTACCGGACGACCCGATGCGCCTGTTCGAGCAGCGCGAGCGCACCGCCACCCTGCACCTCGGCGCGCGCTGGAAGGCAGCGCTGGGCAACATCGGCATGACCGGCAACATCGGCGGCCGCCTGGTGAAGGTCGACCGCAAGCTCGAGGGCAACCAGCGGGTCGGCAACGTCGTCACCCCGATCAATGAGGACAGCGACGAGACCAACTTCCTGCCGAACGTCTCGGCCGTGGTCAACTGGACCGACCGGATCCAGTCGCACCTGAGCGTGGGCAAGACCATCACCCGGCCCGAGTTCTCGCAGCTGAACCCGGCCCTGGCCCTGATTCCGCCGACCGTGAACGCCCCGGGCACGGGCTCGGCCGGCAACCCGCAGCTGTCGCCGACCGAGTCGATCAACAGCGACGCCACGCTCGAGTACTACTTCAAGGACAACGGCTTTGCCCAGATCGCGCTGTTCCACCGCGATATCGACGGCTACCTGCAGAACTTCGAGCAGCAGGAAACCATCGACGGCGTGAACTACCGGGTGACGCGCCCGCAGAACTCGGGCAAGGGCAAGCTCAAGGGCGCGGAATTCGGGATCCAGAAATTCTTCGACTTCCTGCCGGGCGCCTGGAGCGGCCTGGGCGCGCAGTTCAACTACACCTGGATCGATGGCGAGAACCAGACCCGCACCGCGCTCAACAGCGGCAGCTACACGACCACGGAACTGGTCGGGGTGGCGCGCCAGAGCTACAACTTCGCGCTGCTGTACGAGCGCAGCGGCTGGACCGGCCGCCTGGCGGCGACCCGGCGCGGCAAGTACGTCGAGCAGATTGCCGAGCCGCGCTTCGGCCAGAACCGCATCGTTGCGGCGGCGACCTATGTCGACCTGAGCGTGGGGTATGCGATCACCCCGCAGATCTCGCTCAACTTCGACGCGATCAACCTTACCAAGGAACGCTATGAAAGCTACCTCGGCGACCCGATCCGTCCGCGCGACATCCGCTACAACCCGACCACCTACGGCATCAGCCTGCGCTACCAGATGTGACCGAACAGGACAATCCCATGCAGAAGACCTACTGCAATCCGGTCTACCCGGAGATCATGGCCGACCCCTTCGTGCTGCGGCACGAGGGGCGGTATTTCGCCTACGGCACCGCCCCCGACGGGCCGGGCGGCGGGCGCTTCCCGATCCTGGTCTCGAACGACATGGTCGACTGGCACCCGGCCGGCTACGCCCTGATGGAGCCGGGCGACGACCACTTCTGGGCGCCCGAAGTCGCCGCCAGCGAGGGCAAGTTCTGGCTGTATTACTCGCGCGGCGACCAGGAGGGCAAGCACCACCGGCTGCGGGTGGCGGTGGCCGGCCATCCGGCGGGACCTTTCAAGGACTGCGGCGTGCTGCTGGTGCCGGACCAGCCCTTCTCGATCGACGCCCACCCGTTCCGCGACGCCGACGGCCAGTGGTACCTGTACTACTGCGTCGACTTCCTCGAGTTCGAGGACGACCACCGCATCGGCACCGGCATCGTGGTCGACCGCCTCGTGGCGATGGACCGCCTGGCGGGCGAAGCGCGCACGGTTGCGCGCCCGCACGCGGACTGGCACCTGTTCAGGAAGCAGCGCGCGATGTACGACGCGGTCTACGACTGGCATACGGTGGAAGGGGCGTTCATCCTGCCCCATGGCGGCAGGTACTACTGTTTCTACAGCGGCGGCGCCTGGGAAAAGGAAAACTACGGCGTCAGCTACGTGGTGGCCGACCACCCGCTCGGGCCTTTCACGCGGCCCCAGGGCAGCGAGGAAGCGCTGCTGATGCGCTCGAAAGCGCCCAACGTGATCGGGCCCGGCCACAATTCCTTCACCACCTCGCCCGACGGCAGCCAGGACTGGATCGTCTACCACTCCTGGGACCCGGCCATGACGGGGCGGCGCATGTGCATCGACCGCCTCGTGTGGGAGAACGGCCGGCCCACCACCCAGGGCCCGACCTTCACGCGCCAGCCGGCGCCGGCGGGCCTGGATCTACCCTGAAGCAGGCGCCTGCGCCTGCGCCAGGCGCGCCGCGATCCAGCTGCGGGTGTGGGCGCAGGCGGCGCGTCCCATCGCCACCGGGAAGTGGATGACGCCGTGCGGAGCGTCGGGCAGGACGTTCAGCTCGACATCGTTCACCCGGGCCCAGCGCCCGGCCAGGCGCAGCGTGTCGTCGCGCAGCGGGTCGCGCTCGCCCGTGTACATCAAGGCCGGCGGCATCCCTTCCAGCTCGCCGTAGAGAGGAGACAGCGGCGCCTTCCTGCGTCCGGCATCGTCCAGGCCGGGAGTCAGGAGCCGCAGCGCCGGCAGCATGGCCGGGCCGTCCAGCACCAGGGTGTCGCGCCCGGCCCGGCGCACGCTGTCGCTGCCCGCCATGTCGTAGACCCCGTAGTAGAGCACCGCGCCCGCGATGCGCGCGAACAGGTGTTCGGAGGCCTTCAGGCGCAGCAGCGTGGCGGCGGCCAGCTGGCCCCCGGCGGATTCGCCGACCACGATCGCCGGCAGGCCCGCCGTCCCGGACAAGCCGCCCTCCAGCACCCAGTGGGCCGCCAGCAGGCACTCGTCCATCATGGTCCCGATGGTCGCGCGCGGCGCCAGGCTGTAGTCGACCGAGACCACGGCGACGCCGCATGCGCGCGCCATGGGCCCATTGAAGCCGTCGTTCATCGCCGCATTGCCGATCACCCAGCCGCCGCCGTGAATGTCCAGCACCACGCCGCGCAGCGCGCCGGCGGGGCGCAGCACCCGTAGCGCCACCCGCAGCGCGCCGTCGCGGACGAGGTGGTGTTCGACCCCCAGACCTGCGCGGCGCAGCCTGCCGTCCGCCCCGAGCTGCGACAGGCGCAGCAGGGCCTGGCCGATCATGGGGACGAAGCGCCTGCGGTAGCGAAAGCGCGGCGCGTGCGCCAGCTTGCGGTTGAAGCGCCGCAGGTCCTCGAGCATGCCGGCATCGACGTGCATCGGCATGGGGCTAGCCCACCGGGCTCAAGGCCGGCCGGCCCGCGAAATGCGCCTCCAGGTTGCCGACGGCAAGCGCCGCCATGGCGCGGCGCGTCTCGACCGTGAAGCTGCCGACGTGGGGCGTGAGCACCACATTGTCCATGGCGCGCAGGGCGGCGGGCACGCGCGGCTCGTCCTCGAACACGTCCAGGGCCGCCGCGCCCAGCCGCCCGCCGAAGAGCGCCGCAGCCAGTGCGGCTTGGTCGACCACGGAGCCGCGGGCGACGTTCACCAGCGTGCCTTCGGGGCCGAGCGCCTCGAGCACCGCGGCGTCCACGGCATGCCGGGTGGCCGCGCCGCCCGGCGTACACAAGACCAGGAAGTCGCTGGCGGCGGCGAGATCGAACAGCGAATCGCAGCGCAGCCGCGGCTCCGGGCCCACGCTGCGTTGGAAATAGCGGATCTCCATGCCGAAGGCGCGCAGGCGACTTGCGACCGCCTGGCCGATGCGCCCGTAGCCGTAGATTCCGGCGACCTTGCCGCGCAGGCTGCGCGCCGGCGTCAAGGGACGCTTCTCTTCCCAGTGCCCGGCGCGCACGTAACGGTCGAGCAGGGGAATGCGCCGCGCGGCGCCGAGCAGCAGCGAGACCGCAAGGTCGGCCACGTCCTCGGTCAGCACGTCCGGCGTGTTGGTGACGACGATGCCGCGGGCCGCCATCGCCGCGAGGTCGACGGCGTCCACGCCGACCCCGTGCACCGAGACGATCTCGAGCTTCGGATAGACCCGGGCGCCGGCCGCGTCGAGACCGACGGTACCGGTGGTGAGCACGGCGCGGATGCGCGGGGCGACATCGCGCTCGAACGCTGCACGCTCCTCAATCGTCATGCGCGCCGGGAAGTGGCAGCTGTAGCTGCCGTCCAGGGCGCGCAGCACTTCATCGGTCCACACGCTGCCCAATACCGCGATCTCGGGTTTCATCGATCCCATCCGTCCATGCACAAAACCTCATCGTACAACGACTCGGCTTGCCGCCTGTATGGACGCCGCTTGAGCCGGGCCTCAGGCAATGGTGAGTGTCGGTGAGATTGGCGGGCCCGTTCTTTCCTATACTTGGCGCTTTCCACTACTTCGGAGGGCCCATGCCACGCCGTTTCGCCAGCTTCGCAGCGTTATTGGCCTGCGCCCTTGTCCTCGCCCGGCCCGCCTCGGCGGAACAGGGCGATGTTCCCTGCATGGCGGACGAGGCCATTCCAGAGGCCGTCCAGCGGGCGCCCTTCCTCGTGCTGGGCGAGGTGCACGGCACGCGCGAAGTGCCGGCATTCGTCGCCGGCTACCTGTGCGCCGCCGCCAGGCAGGGCCGTCCCCTAACGCTGGCGATCGAGATTCCGGCAGCCGTGCAGGGGGCCATCGACGCCTACCTGGCCAGCGCCGGCGCGCCGCAGGATGCCGAACGCCTCACCGCGGGCGAACTGTGGCGCCGCCCGATGCAGGACGGCCGCAGCAGCGCCGCAATGCTCGCGCTGTTCAGCGACATCCTGCGGCTGCGCGCCCGCGGCGCCGACATCCGGGTCGTGGCGATCGACGGCGAGGCGGCGCCGAAGGCGCGCGAGGCCCTGTTGGCCGCGAACCTTGCCAGGGCGCTGGACGAAAGCAGCGGCCGGCAACTGGTCGCCCTGGTCGGCGGACTGCATGCGATCCGCGAGAAAGGCAGGCGCTTCGATCCGCAGTACGAGTCGGCGGTCTACCTGCTGGCCGAGCGCAAGCCGCTGTCGCTGACGGTCGGCACCGCCGGGGGCAGCGCCTGGATCTGCCGCGGCAACACGCCGGCGACGTGCGGCGAGGCGCAATGGGACATCAACCGGGTCACGCCGGCGCCGGCGGGCCCGTTCTCCCTGACCCCGCCGTCGGGACAGTTCGACGGCGTGTTCTACGTCGGCCGGACCAGCGCATCGCCGCCGGCGCTGCGCTAGCGATCACTCGAGGCCGATGCCGAGCCGCTCGATCGTGCCGCCGCTTCCCACCGTCATGGACACGAGCAGGTTTTCGTCGCGGTAGCGGAAGCGGTAGCGGGCGATGCGAAATGGCCCGTCGTCGCGGCGTTCGAGCAGTTCGACGGCTCCCAAGGGGCCGGCATCGACGATCTCCTCGGCGAGGATGCCGATCCAGCGCGGCGTGAAGCGCTCGGCTTCCCTGGCGGACAGCCTGGGCGGCGCCTGACGGGCGGCCAGCCGCGCCATGGCCTCGCGCGCCTGCGCCGCGAGCAGCGGTTCGCGGTCGGCGATGGCCTTGGCGCGCACCGGCGCCAGCGCCGGCTTGTAGTGGCTGGCCACCAGGTCGCCGATCTTGCCGACGCGCGTCGCGGCGCTGTTGGCCAGCACGATGACCGTCAGTCCATCGTCGACGTAGCGCGTCATGAGCGACTTGAATCCTTGCCAGGCGCCGCCGTGCAGGATGGTGCGGTGGCCGTTCTGCTCCCCCACGTACCAGCCGTAGCCATAGGGCGAGCTGCTGCCGTCCGGCAGGCGCGGGGGCGTCCAGCTGGCCGCGCGCAGCTTCGCATCCAGGATGCGATCGCCGCGCAGGGCCTGCTCCCACAAGGCCAGGTCGCGCGCGCTCAGGTAGAGGGCGCCGTCCGCCGTCGCGTTCAGGCTGGGCGACACCCAGGACTGGTTGCGCAGCGCGCCGCCCACCCACTCGTAGCCGGCCGCGCGGTGCGGCACGATGTCAGCCTCGCTGATCGCGCGCGCGCCCATGCCGAGCGGGGCGAAGATGCGCTCCTTCATCTGCTCGCCCCAATGCTTTCCGCCGGCGCGGGTGGCGATGAAGCCGAGCAGGTGGTAGCCCGCATTGCTGTAGCTGAAGCGCTCGCCCGGCGCGGACAGCAGGGGCAGGGTGGCCTCGAGCGCGATCAGTTCCGCATCCAGGTAGTCCCTGCGCAGGTCGATCTTCTGGTAGGGATCGCCCAGGCCCGCGGTGTGGGTGAGCAGGTCGCGGATCGTGATGCCGTCCCAGGCGGCCGGCGCTTCCGGCAAGTGGCGCGAGACCGGATCGTCCAGTCCCAGCTTGCCGTCCCCGGCCAGCAGCAGGATCAGGGCGGCGGTGAAGGTCTTGCCGAGCGAGCCGGACTGGAACACGGTCTGCGGCGTCACCCGCACGCCATGCTCGACGTTGGCCAGGCCGTAGCCCCGTTCGCGCACGATCCGGCCGTCCTGGAGCACGACGACGGCGACACCGGGAACATGGCGGCGCGCCATCTCGCGCTCGATGGCCTGGTCGAGGCGGTCGGCGTGGGCGGGAAATGCATGAAACAGGAGCAGCAGGGAGAACAGGAGACGCATGCGCTTCGATCGTGGATGGATGGGAGCGCCAGTGTAGCCGGCGACGCATTGACAGGAATGCCATCGATGCTTGAATATCTGCCACCATGACACACGCCGCTTCTCCCATCGAGGTCTGGATCCTCGTCTTTCCGAACTTCCTGCTGCTCGACGCCACCGGTCCGGCCCAGGTGTTCGCCAGCGCGAACGACGAAGCCGTCGACGCCGGCCTGGC
>Ga0209023_10002309_pt1 | contig 24098 bp, 19 predicted proteins | sample LakOneMetagenome_FD_187468 | JGI IMG/M metagenome (GOLD analysis project Ga0209023, IMG submission 187468) | Freshwater and sediment microbial communities from Lake Erie, Canada (SPAdes) (version 2) | ecosystem: Environmental > Aquatic > Freshwater > Lentic | place: Lake Erie, Canada... | reverse complement strand
TCGCGCCTCGATCCGCGCGCATGTCTCGGCGACGCAGGCGAAGGGCGCGACGGGGGAAAAAGCTGCAAAGCTGCGCAGCGAGGCGGAAGATTATTTCGTCCTCGCCGAACGGCTGATCGCGCCGCATGCAAGACTGCTCGTTGCCGTCGGCGGCTTTTCCGGCTCGGGCAAATCGACGCTCGCCGCTGAGCTTGCGCCGCAACTCGGGCCGGCGCCGGGCGCGCGCGTACTGTCGAGCGATCGCATCCGCAAGGCTCAGCATGGCGTCGCGGCGACGCAGCGGCTGCCGGAGAGCGCCTATACGCCGGCGATGTCGGAACGCGTCTACGCCGAGATGCGGCGCCAGGCGGCGCGCATTCTTGCGCTGGGCGGCGCGGTTGTTGCGGATGCGGTTTTCGATCGCGCGGACCTTGCCGCCGCAATCGAACAGGTCGCCAGCGACAATGGCGCCGCCTTCAGGGGATTCTGGCTCGAGGCGCCGCGCGACCATATGGCGCAGCGCATCGAGTCCCGCCGGGGCGATCCCTCGGATGCGACGCCTGATGTGCTGGATCTGCAGATGAAAAAGGGCGTAGGCCCGGACGGTTGGGTCAAGCTCAACAGCGCGCGGGCGCGCGAGATCGTCGCAGCCGAGGCGCTGGCGGCGCTGCGCTAGAACTTCATGCCGGTGCCGAGCTTGCCGTCCTTGTCGAAACCGACGGGAGCGTAATCGTTCGGGTCGGTGCGGCCCGACGACGGCAGGGGGATGCCGCCATCCTGCGATTTTTCGACCGCAGGCTTTTCAGCCTTGGCCGACCTTCCCGCCTTGGCGGAGACCGGCTTCTTCGCCTCGGCCTTGTCCTTCTTGGCGGCCGGCTTGCTGTCGCTCCAGCCTTCCAGTTCGCCCACCTTGCGCTCGCTCGGCTTGGGAATGGGCGCGAGCTGCGCCAGGGCCGCCGAGGAGGCGAACACCAGGGCGCAGGCGGCGGCGAAGAGCGGAGCAGTGCGGAATTTCATAGGCGTCCCTGTCGATTGGGCGGCAATTTGGCCGCCCCAAATCAGGATTGCAAGACGCCACCTAATTGCGGCGCGGCCGTGGCCGCGCGGACGCCGCAGGCAAGCCTGCGGCTTCTGCGATTGCGACAGGGACATGGCCGGAACCCTCACGCGCATATGCAGTGCCCAAACGAAAACGGCCCGGAATGACCGGGCCGTTCGAGATCAGAGCCGCGAAATCGCCGGCCGCGGGGATTTCGGCGCGCCTTTCGGCGTCTGCGCCTGCCAGCCGCCGAGCGGCGGCGCGACGTCGTTGGCCGCGGGCTCGGGCGTCTTCGGCCGGTAGGAATTCACCAGCGCCTTGGCGCGCTCGAGCGTCTTGGCGTCGAAACGCACGGCCACATCGTCGCGCTTCTTGGCGGCGTCCGCGTCGCCCTGGTCGGCGGCGGCGGAGAACCAGGCATAGGACTGCACGAGGTCCTGCGGGCCGCCCATACCGCGGGCGTAGAGGATCGCGAGATTGTACTGGCTGTCGCGCACGCCGTATTCGGCGGCCTTACGGAACCAGCGGGCAGCCGCCGTATAGTCCGGCTTGCCGCCGCCGTCGGCGAGCAGCACGGCGAGATTGTGCATGGCGCGCACGTTGCCGGCTTCAGCCGCGCGCTCGTACCAGGTGCGGGCGGTCGCCAGATCGCGGTCGACGCCAAGGCCGCGTTCGAACAGCACGCCGAGGCGATATTGCGCGGGCGGCAGACCCTTGGCGGCGCTCTTCTCGAACCAGCGTGCGGCGGCCTTCAGATCGCGCGGCGCATTGTTGCCGTCAGCGAGACGGGCGGCGAGTTCGAATTGCGCGCCAGCGTCGCCAGCGGCGGCGACCTTCTCCAGCGCGGCAACGGGCACGACAATGTTCGTTGGCGCCTGGATGGAGCCGACGGGAGCGGTGTCGACCGGCCCGGCCTCAGCGCCCGGCTGGCGCGCCATGGTCGGCAGATTGGCCTGCATGTCGATGCGGCGGCCCGCGGATGCAGTCGCGGCTGGCTTGGCGTCCGCCGGCGGCGGCGTCTCGACCTTGGCGACGGCGGGCGGCGCGGCCTCCTCGCTTTGCAGGGCGGCGCCCTTGTCCTTGGCGGGCGCGGCGGATTCTTCCTGGTTCGCGGGCGGCGCCTTGACGGCGGGCGCGGGATCGGCCGGGCGCACGATCGGCGGCGGTTCGGCGAGGCCCGAGGAGCGCGAGGTGTAGACGCGCGCGATCTGCAGCGCGCCGAGCAGGCCGATCAGGGCCGCCAGCGAGAGCAGGATCGGCTTGCGGCGGCGCTCGTAGACCGCGCGCACCGCCGAGAGGCGGCCGGTGGCGTCGGACTTTTCGGCGGCGTCGACAGCTTCGGCTTCTTCTTCGGCGACGCTGGCCGCCTGCGCGGCGAGGGCGGCGCGTCGCGCGGCGGCGATAAAGCCCGCCTGCGGCGAACCGGCGTCTGCGCCCGGCGCGGCTGCGGCCGAACGATTGCTCCGGCCGGCGCCCGGCTCGATCAGAATGTCGTCGTCAAGCGAGGGCGCGGCAGACGGCGCGCGCTGCGGCCTGGCCTCGACGCGGGGCTCGACCCGGGCCTCGGGCTTCTCGCCCTTGAGGCGCGCAAGCGCAGCGGCGGCGCTCATGGTCGAGCCCTGCTGCTGCAAGCTCTCCTGGACTGCCGGCTCAGGCGCGCGGGGCGCGGGGGCTTGCGGCGCAGGCGCGGGCGCAACCGGCGCTTCGCGGCGCGGCGCGGGACGCGGTTCGCCGAGGTCCTGCTCGAGCGTGGCGAGGCGATCGACGACGCGTTCGAGCGTGGAATGGACGGCTTTGAGCGTGGCGTGGGTGCGCTGTTCGGACGCGTCCTGCACGGCACGGAGATCGGCGAGTTCGCGGCCGATTTCGGGCGCAGCGCCCGCGCCGCCAGCCAGCGCCTCGCGCACGGATTCGCGCGCCGCTGCGCGGGCAGCCTGCTCAGCGGCCTCGAAGGCGGCGGAGCGGGTTTCATTCAGCTGGCCGAACAGGTCGGAAATCATGCGCTCCAGCGAGGCGACGGATTCGTCGCGGCCGCCGGAGCGTTCGATCTTGCGGGAGAGCAGCTCGATCTGCGTCTGCAGCGCGGCCAAGTCTTCGCGGCCCGCGCTCGGCGAAGCCGCGCGATCGACCTTGTCGGCAAGTTCCTGGACCAGCCGTTCGAGATTCTGCGTTTCGGCCGCCGGCGCATGGCGCGGCGCGGCGAGGCTTTGCGCGACGGCGCGGTGCAGCTTGTCGAGACGGTCGCCGAAGACGGCCATCTGTTCCTGCGCCGGGCCAGCGGCCAGCGCAGCATCGATGCGGCTCGAAAGGCCTTCGACGCGGCTCTCCAGTGTGCGGAGGCCTTCCGCGCCCATGCCTTCGGAGACGACCGCGCGGATATCGGAGACGATGCGCGCGACGTCCGCCGGCGCAACGCCCGCGCCGCCGGAGCGCTCCAGCTTTGAGGCGAGTTCGCCCAGTTCGCGCTGCGCGCGCTCGCCGGTATGCGAGGCGACGGCCGCGCGCGAGAGAAGATCGCGGACTTCGCGGGTCTGATCGAAGATGGCGCGGATCGCCTGCGGATCGACGCCCCCGCGCGACTCGAGATTTTCGATCTTGGCGGCGATGGCGCGCATGTCCTGCTCGAGCCCGCCGATCGCCTCGCGCGGGTCGAGCTCGCGCAGGCTCGCGCGCAATTCGCGGGCGAGCTGTTCGATCGGGTTGGCGACGGCGTCGCGCACGCCTTCGATGCGCGCGACATGCAGCCGGTCGGAAATATCGCGAACCGCGGTCTCCAGCGACGAGACCGATGCGCGGGGCGCGAGTTCGCCGAGGCCGCGCGAGACAGCCGCGATCTCGCGGCGCAGATGATCGATCGTCTCGTCGGCGCCCCCGCGCGGCGCGGTCCTGGCGGAGAATTCCTCGCGCATCTGCTCGATGCGTTCGGACATGCGGCTGATGTCGCTCTGCAGGCCGACGAGCGCCTGCGGCTGCGCGGCGGCGACCTCGGGCGAGGCATTGCGTTCGAGACGTTCGACGATCGAGGCGAGGCGCGTTTCGAGATCGCTCGGCGCACGGCGCTGATCGAAGGGCGGCCTCGGCTCGGCGCGGCGGGCGGCGAAGGGCAGCGGCGCGTCGCCATCGAGTTCGCGCTGGCGGCGCATGATCTGCGAGACCGCGTCGACGGCCTGCGGGCGCGGCGCGGCTTCTGCGGCGAACGAGCGGATGGTGGGGCGCGCGGCGGCGCCGGCGACCATCTGTTCGGTCAGCTGGCTGAGCTGGGCCTCGATGCGGGCAAGCCGGTCGCCGCCGGCGCGGCTGCGGTCGCCGCTTTCGAGATATTTCGCGATCTCCGACAGCTTGCCGTCGATTTCGCGCAGGCCCTCGTCGCCGCGCTGTTCGTCCTTGTCGTGGGCGAGATCGTCGACGCGCGTTTCGAGGCGCGAGAGCGCCCCGCGGATCGGCTTGTAGCGCGGCTCATCGTCGCCGCGGGTGACCTTCTGCTCGATCTCGGCGAGGCGGCGGGAAATGGATTGAAGGGTGCGCCCCTCGCGGCTGCGGTTGGCCTGCGCGGATTCGATCACGTCGACCATTTCGGCGAGCGCGCGCGCGGTCTTGTCCTGGCCGCGCCCGTTGCGGCGCTCGTAGGCTTCGAGCGCGCTTTCGATCAGGCGCTCGGCGTCTTCTTCCGCGCGCCAGGACACTTCGCGCGACGAAGCGTTGCGTGACAGATTGCGGCCTGCGCCGCGGCGGCGGTGGGCGGCGAAATCCTCGACGCCGTCGTCCTCGTGGTCGCGACCGCGCTTCTCGCCGCGCCGGCGCGCGCGTCCGCCATCGCGCATACGCGCGAGGCGCGCGGAAACCGCGTCGATGTCGTCGTCATGAAAATCGCGGTCGCCATCGGCGTCGACGGCGCGCTCGGCAATGACTTCATTCAGCCATTCGCCGACGCTCATGCCTTCGCGCTGGGCGGCTTCGCGAGCGGCTTCCCGCGCATCGATGCCTATGCCCTTGATGCTCCATGGCGCCGCCTTGTTCATCATCTCATCCGTTTGATCCGGGCGCACCCGGTCGCGTCGATCAAAGAGAAATCGTTACGCAAGAAGCGAATCAGACAGCGAAAACAACGTACCGTCCTCGAAACGGACTTTCGAGGGGTTATGGTAAACACCAAGTTAAGGACCGACCGGGAACGATACACATTCTCAATCGAGTTGTTTTCTGATTTTTTACACTTTCTAGTTGCATGCAACCGCGAATCAGCGTTCCCTTGGGCATCGGCCGCTAGGGCCGGAGCGAACGCAGGGGATGCGCGGGATATGGCGACAGAAGGGGCTTTTTCCGGAGCGGACGGCAGCGTCGGCCTTCGCACGGCGCAGGACGCCGGCGACCGGCTCTACACGATCGGCGACATGGCGCGGGCCTACAGGGTGACGCTGCGCGCGCTGCGCTTCTACGAGGACCGCGGCCTGATCAAGCCGATCCGCCACGGCGTATCGCGCTTCTATGATTCCGCGGCCCGCGCCCGGTTCGAGACGATCCTGCGCGGCAAGCAGCTCGGATTCACGCTCACCCAGATTTCCGCCATGCTGCCCAAGGACGAAAAGCCCGAGGTCGCCGAAACGCTCGACTTGCAGGAAGGCCAGGTCCTGACCCAACTGGCGCAACTCGAGCGCAAACGCGAGGAACTGGAAACGGCAATCTCGGCCCTGCGCGAAACGCACGGACGCATGACCGGGGGCGAAGGCCGGAGCGCGTCTGCCGCCTGACACAGGCGAAAAGCTGAATTTCAAACCGTATTTTCTTGATGACATTCGGCCCGTCGCAGCAATGTGGCGGGCCTTTTTTTCGACCGCTCCGGCGCTGCTCGCGCTTGACGTCAGTCGCGATTGTTTATATATGAACGATCAAGAACGACGCGGCCCAAGCCGCGCCCTGACGACAATTCACATCTTCTGGAGCGCCCATGCCGATCTACAAGGCCCCTGTCGACGACACCTTGTTCCTGCTCGACGACGTGCTGCATTACGCCCGCTACGACAACCTGCCGGGCTTTTCCGACGCGCCGCGCGACGTGGTCGAGGCCGTTCTCACCGAAGCCGGCAAGATCGCCGAGGAGGTGCTGCAGCCGCTGAACCAGAGCGGAGACCGCGAGGGCTGCGTGCGCGCCGCCGACGGCTCCGTCACCACGCCGAAGGGTTTCAAGCAGGCCTTCAAGGCCTATGCCGATGGCGGCTGGATCAGCCTGCCGATGCCGCAGGAATATGGCGGCCAGGGACTGCCGGCCGTGCTGTCGCATGCTGTCGGCGAGTACATGAATTCCGCCAACCAGGCTTTCGCCATGTATCCGGGCCTGACGTCGGGCGCGATCGCCGCCATTCTCGCGCATGGTTCGGAAGAGCAGAAGCAGCTCTATGGGACGCGCATGATCGCGGGCCAGTGGACCGGCACGATGAATCTGACCGAGCCGCATTGCGGCACGGACCTCGGACTCCTGAAGTCCAAGGCGGTCAAGAACGGCGACGGCTCGTATCACATCACCGGCCAGAAGATCTTCATCTCGGCCGGCGAACATGACATGGCCGAGAACATCATCCATCTCGTGCTCGCGCGCGTCGAGGGCGCGCCGGCGGGCGTGAAGGGCATCTCGCTCTTCATCGTGCCCAAGTACGAAGTGTCTGACGAAGGCGCCATCGGCGCGCGCAATGCTGTGTCCTGCGGCTCGCTCGAGCACAAGATGGGCATTCACGCCAACGCGACCTGCGTGATGAATTACGACGGCGCCAAGGGCTGGCTGCTCGGCCAGGAGAACAAGGGCCTGGCCGCCATGTTCACGATGATGAACGAGGCGCGCCTCGGCGTCGCGACCCAGGGCCTGTCGCAGTCCGAGGTCGCCTACCAGAACGCCGTGCTCTACGCCCGCGAACGTGCGCAGGGCCGCTCGATCTCCGGCGTGAAAGCGCCGCAAGCCTCGGCCGATCCGATCATCGTGCATCCCGACATCAGGCGCATGCTGCTCGAGATGAGGGCCTTCAACGAAGGCGCCCGCGCCTTCATGCTGTGGACCGCGCTGGAAGCCGACATTCTCCATCGCTCGCCCGACGACGAGGCGCGCAAGGCGGCCGACGATCATCTCGGCCTGATGACGCCGGTGCTGAAGGGCTTCCTGACCGACTACGGCTTCGACAATGCCGTGAAGGCGCAGCAGGTGTTTGGCGGCCACGGCTATGTCGGCGAATACGGCATGGACCAGTTCGTGCGCGACGCCCGCATCGCCATGATCTACGAGGGCGCCAACGGCATCCAGGCGCTCGACCTCGTCGGCCGCAAGCTGCCGAAGGATGGCGGCCGCGCGATCATGGCCTTCTTCAAAAAGGTCGGCGACTATGTGAAGGAAAAGGAAGCCGACGAGGCGATGAAGCCTTTCGTCGCGCCGCTCGGCAAGGCGCTCGGCGACCTGCAGAAGGGCACGATGTGGCTGATGCAGAACGGCATGGCCAACCCGGACAATGCGGGCGCGGCCTCGACCGACTATCTGCACCTCTTCGGCCTCGTCTCGCTCGGCTACATGTGGGCGCGCATCGCCGAGGGCGCGATGGCTCGCAAGGCGCGCGACGCCTCGCAGGCCGCGCTGATGGACGCCAAGCTGACGACTGGCCGCTTCTATATGGAGCGCATGCTTCCGGAGACCGGCCTGCGGCTGGCCCGCATCAACACCGGCGCCGCCACGATGATGGCGATGCCTGCGGAAGCGTTCTGAACCGCAACCCGAGTGTATCCCCTCCCCCCTTGTGGGGGAGGGCTCGGGTGGGGGGTCGCGCAATCCTGCGACATTTGCGACTGTAACCATCAGCAGCATTCCGCGACCCCCTCCCCCGCCCCTCCCCACAAGGGGGAGGGGAGATCGCCAATCCACCGCGACTCGCGATGTGAACAGCGGGGCGCCGCTCAAGGGAGCACTCAATGGCAGACGCATTCATCTACGACGCCGTGCGCACGCCGCGCGGGCGCGGCAAGTCGGACGGCTCGCTGCATGAAGTCTCGACGCTGCAGCTCGCCGCTGGCGGCCTGCGCGCGCTGAAAGAGCGCAACAATCTCGACACGTCGATCATCGACGATGTCATTCTGGGCTGCGTCGATACGGTCGGCGAATCCGGCTCCGATATTGCGCGCGTCTCCGCGCTGGTCGCAGGCTACGGCAATCATGTGCCGGGCGTGCAGATCAACCGCTTCTGCGCGTCTGGCCTCGACGCGGTGAATTTCGCCTCGGCCCAGGTCATGTCCGGCCAGCACGAGATGACGATCGGCGGCGGCGTGGAAAGCATGAGCCGCGTCGGCATGGGCGCGGAAGGCGGCGCCTGGCCGGTCGATCCGTCGGCCGCGATCCCCACCTATTTCATGCCGCAGGGCGTGTCGGCCGATCTCATCGCCACCAAATACGGTTTCTCACGCGACGACGTGGACGCCTACGCCATCGAGTCGCAGAAGCGCGCCGCGCAGTCTTGGAAGGAAGGCCGCTTCGCCAAGACCGTCGTGCCGGTGCGCGACATCAACGGCGTGACCATTCTCGACCATGACGAGCACATGCGGCCCGACGCCAACATGCAGTCGCTCGGCTCGCTCAAGCCCTCCTTCATCATGATGGGCGAACAGGGCGGCTTCGATGCGGTGGCCATCCAGCGCTATCCGGAAGTGGAATCGATCAATCACGTCCACCATGCCGGCAATTCGTCCGGCATCGTCGATGGCGCGGCCGCGATCCTGATCGGCTCCGCGGAAGCGGGCAAGAAAACCGGCCTGAAGCCGCGCGCGCGAATCCGGGCGTTCTGCAACATCGGCTCGGAGCCGGCGATCATGCTGACCGGCCCGGTCGACGTGACGAAAAAGTTGCTCGCCCGCACCGGCATGAGCATCGGGGATATCGACCTGTTCGAGGTCAACGAGGCCTTCGCCTCCGTCGTGCTGCGCTACCTGCAGGCGTTCGATATCGACCCCGCCAAGGTGAACCCCTGCGGCGGCGCGATCGCCATGGGCCATCCGCTCGGCGCGACCGGCGCAATCCTCGTCTCGACCGCGCTCGACGAACTCGAGCGCACGGGCAAGCAGACCGCGCTGATCACGCTCTGCATCGGCGCCGGCATGGGCACGGCGACGATCATCGAGCGGGTGTAGTTTCCTCCCTTCTCCCCGCATGCGGGGAGAAGGTGGCCGAAGCCGTCGAAACCGGCCGTGCCGGCTTCGACTGAGGATGAGGGGCCGAGAGCGCCCCACATTCTTCTCATTGACCCAGCCCCTCACCCCTGCCCTCTCCCCGCAGGCGGGGAGAGGGAGACCAAGGGAGGCACACATGAACCTCGTCAATTTCAAACATGACACCGACGCCGACGGCATTCTCACCCTCGTGTGGGACATGCCCGGCAAGCCGATGAACGTGCTCGACCAGTCGCTGATGAGCGAACTGAACACGATCGTCGATCACGTGAAAGCCGACGCCGCCATCAAGGGCGTCGTGCTGACCTCGGGCAAGGACGCATTCTGCGCCGGCGCCGACCTCACAATGATGGAAGGCGCCGCAAAGGAATTTGCAGCCGCCGCGAAAGCGCGCGGGCAGGAAGCGGCGATGAAGGAGTTCGTCGCACAGGCCGGCGCCGGCTCGCAGGTATTCCGCCGCATCGAGACCTGCGGCAAGCCGTGGGCTGCTGCGATCAACGGCGTCGCGCTCGGCGGCGGCTTCGAGATCGCGCTCGCCTGCCACTATCGCGTGATCGCCGACAATGGAAAAGCACAGGTCGGCCTGCCGGAAGTGAAGGTCGGGCTCTTCCCCGGCGCCGGCGGCACGCAGCGCATTCCACGCCTGATGGCGACGCCGGATGCGCTGCAATTCCTGTTCAAGGGCGACAGCTGGAAACCGGCCAAGGCGAAGCAGATGAACCTCGTGCACGAGGTTGCGCCCGAGGCCGAGATCGTTGCGCGTGCGAAGGCGTGGATCAAGGGCGGCGGCAAGGCCGTGGCGCCGTGGGACGACAAGAACTTCAAGTCGCCCTCGGGCAAGATCTTCTCGCCAATCGGCATGATGGTGTGGCCGCCCGCCAACGCCATCTACCGCAAGGAGACTTTCGACAATTACCCGGCGGTCAAGGCGATCCTGAAGTGCGTGTATGAGGGCCTGCAGGTTCCCTTCGACACGGCGCTGAAGATCGAGACGCGCTATTTCGCTCAAGTTATGCGTTCGACGGAAGCAGCAGCGATGATCCGCTCGCTCTTCCTGTCGATGGGCGAACTGAACAAGGGCGCGCGCCGTCCGAAATCCGAGCCGAAGACGAACCTGAAGAAGATCGGCGTGATCGGCGCAGGCTTCATGGGCGCGGGCATCGCCTATGTGACGGCGAGCGCAGGCGCGGAGGTCGTTTTGATCGATCGCGACCAGGCCGCCGCCGACAAGGGCAAGGCGCATTCGGATGCGCTGATTTCCGCGCGCGTCGCCAAGGGCCGCGCGACGGCGGAGCAGAAGGACGCGCTGCTGTCCCGCATCAAGGCCAGCGCCGACTATAACGATCTCAAGGGATGCGATCTCGTGGTCGAGGCCGTGTTCGAGGATCGCGGCGTCAAGGCCGAGACGACGAAGAAGGCGCAGGCCGTGCTCGGCGCCGACGTGGTCTTTGCCTCCAACACCTCGACGCTGCCGATCACCTCGCTGGCGAGCGAAGCGATCAAGCCGGAGAATTTCATCGGCATCCACTTCTTCTCGCCGGTCGACAAGATGATGCTGGTCGAGATCATCATGGGCGAAAAAGCAGGCGACAAGGCGCTGGCCAATGCGCTCGACTTCGTGCGCCTCATCAAGAAGACGCCGATTGTCGTCAACGACACACGCGGCTTCTTCGCCAATCGTTGCGTCGGCCGCTATGTCGCGGAAGGCCATCTGATGCTGATGGAAGGCGTGCCGCCTGCGATGATCGAGACTGTCGCGCGTATGGCCGGCATGCCGGTCGGGCCGCTGTCGCTCAACGACGAAGTGGCGATCGACCTGTCGTGGAAAATCGTGCAGGCGACCAAGAAGGATCTCGGCGAACAGGCGGTCGATCCCGCGCAGGAGCGGCTGATCAAGACCATGGTGGTCGATCACGAGCGCTTCGGCCGCAAGAACGGCAAGGGTTTTTACGACTATCCGCAGGGCGGCAAGAAGACGCTGTGGCCGGGTCTGGCCAAGCTCGCCGGCAAGGCGCTCGATCCCGATACGATCGACGTGGCGGAATTGAAGCAGCGCTTCCTCGTGGTTCAAGCCGTAGAGGCTGCGCGAACAATGGCCGAAGGCGTCGTCACCGATCCGCGCGAGGCCGATGTGGGGTCCATTCTCGGTTTCGGATTCGCGCCGTTCACCGGCGGGGCAATTTCCTACATCGACTTCATGGGTACGAAGAAGTTCGTCGAACTCTGCGACAAGCTGACCGCCAAGTATGGCGATCGCTTCGTTCCGCCCGCAATGTTGCGGGACATGGCGAAGACGGGCGAGACCTTCTACGCGAAATTCGCGCCGAAGAAGGCTGCGTAAGATCGCGCGCGGCAGCGACGCCGCCTGTCATCCCGGACGGCCGCAGGCCGATCCGGGATCCAGCATCGGCAAGCCACGCGGCGTTCTGCCTCCGCATTCGTGACATGGATCCCGGCTCTCCGCTGCGCTTCGGCCGGGATGACAGTTCCAACGCCGGCCGTCACGGCCGGCGTTAACGTTTTAGGACCAATATGAATCTCTGGCTGCGTCTGATCGCGTTCCTGCTCGGCTTGCCGTTCCGGCCCAAGCTCGCGCTGCCGGACTGCGTCTCGTCGCGTACGTATCGCGTGCTGCCGAGCGATCTCGACATCAACATGCACATGACGAACAGCCGCTATCCGGCCTTCGCCGATATCCAGCAGCTCGATCTCTTCATCCGTACCGGCATGATGCGCGCGGCGTTGCAGCGTGGCTGGCGGCCGATGCTGCTTGCCTCGAAGATTCGCTTCCGGCGCGAGTTGAAAGCCTTTCGCAGATTTCGCGTCGAGACGCGTATTCGCTGGTGGTCGGATACGGCAGGCATATTCGAGCATCGCTTCATCACGCGCGGGCGTGACGGGTCGGACATTATCGCGGCCGTCATGCTCGGCAAGGGGTGCTTCTATGCGCCGAAGGAAAAGCGCTTCGTGCCCTTCGCCGAAATGTTGACAGCGCTCGGCCTGCCCGCGATGGGCCCGCCGGAGCCGACGGCCGAAATTCTCGCCTTCATGCAGGCGGAAGAGGAATTGCGGCTGGCGACCTGACGCCGCGCGCATCCTCCGCTAGTTTGCGCGCACGGAGGAAAACCATGAGCCGCTCGATCGCCTATTACTTCACTGTCGTTTCGCCCTGGGCCTATATCGGCCACGATCTGTTCACGCGCATCGCGCGCAAGCACGGCGCGACGATCGACTATCGTCCGGTCAATCTCGGCGAAGTTTTTCCGCAGTCAGGCGGCCTGCCGCTCACCAAGCGCCATCCGCTGCGCGTCGCCTATCGCACGATGGAATTGAAGCGTTGGCGCGAGAAGCGCGGGCTCGATTTTGCGCTGAAGCCGAAGGGATGGCCGTTCGATCCGGGACTGGCCGACCGCGTCGCGCTTGCGCTACTCGCTCGTGGCGAGGATCCGAACGCCTATCTCTCGAATGCGTTTCGCGCCGTGTTCGAAACCGAGCTCAATCTCGGCGACGCCGCCAATGTCGCGGCTGTGCTGAAAGAGACCGGGCATGATGCGGATGCGCTGATCGCCGATGCGCAATCGCAGCCGATCCGCGACGCCTATGCCGCCAACAACGAGGCGGCGCTGGCGGCGGGCGTGTTCGGCTCGCCGTCCTTTGTGCTCGATGGCGAAGTCTTCTGGGGCCAGGACCGGATCGAAGCGCTCGACGACGCACTGACGAGCGGACGAAAGCCGTTTCTGGCGGATTGATCACATGCCGGTCGGGACGGGCATGATCGGCATGACCTCGACGCGGTCGCCGGGGAAGATCATGAAATGCGGATGCTGCTCGAACATTTTCGCGGCTTCCTCGTGCGAGGCCGCGCGAACGATGGTGAAGCCGCCGAGTTCGTTGCTGACATCGGAAACGCCATCGCGCGAAATCTTCTTGGTCTTGCCGAGCGGTCCGCCCATTTCGACGATCTGCGACGCGTGGTCGCTTGCCCACTTGTGCCAGGCGGCGATGCCCTGCTGCTCGCGCGCGCGGCGCGCGTCGTCCGACAGTTTCGACCATGCGGCGAACGAGGCGGGATTGCCGAGAAAGATTGCGAGATAAGTGTTGGACTGAGCCATGACAAACTCCCTAGAATTCGACAACTGATCCATATGTTGATATCAACTTTTTAGCCATGTCAAATCACCGCACCTTGCCCAGCGCGCGCGAAATCGCGGAAAGCTGCCTTTGCTTCCACACGCAGCGAGCCGCGCGGGCCTTGGCGCGCCGGTTTGACGCAGCATTTCGAGAGCTTGGAATCACCAGCGGTCAGTTCTCGATGATGGCGATGCTCAGCGGCGCAGAGCATCGGCGGATGAGCGAGACCGCTGCCTTTCTGATGATGGACCGCACGACGTTGACGGCAGCGATCAAGGCGCTGCAGCGCAGGGGTCTTGTCGCTGTCGCGCTCGACCCGAAGGACCGGCGCGGGCGCTTGATTTCTCTGACCGAGCAGGGCCGAAAAATTCTCGATGCCGCCAAGCCGATCTGGCGCAGCGAACATGCGCTACTCGAAGAAGAGCGGCCGAACCTCGACGCCCCGCGTCTGCGGGCGCAGTTGAAGATGCTCGCCTGATTTCTATTCGGCCGCGCTACGTGTGACTCGCCATTGCGCGAGCAGCGAGCGCAGCGCCGCAGGCTTTAGCGGCTTGGCGAGCACACGGATTTCCTGCGCGGCGGCTTCGGCGCGCAATTCTTCTGTGCGGTCGGCGGTAATGAGCACGGCCGGAAGCTCAGCGCCGAACCGGCCGCGTAGCGCAGCTATGACGTTGAGCCCGTTGTCCGCATCGAGATGATAATCGACGACGGCGGCGTCGGGGCGCAGCGCCGCATCGTCCAGCGCTTCTATCGCCTCGGCTCGGGACCCAGCCGTCACGACGGTGCAACCCCAGCCCTCCAGCAGGATGCGCATGCCGTCGAGAATGCGCGGTTCGTTGTCGATGGCGCAGATCGTCAGGCCCGCGAGCGACGAGGGCGCCGGCGCAATCTCGCTCGCGACGGGGTCAGGCTCGCTCCATGTTGCAGCAGAGAGCGGAATGTCGACGAAGAAGACGGAGCCCGAGCCGACCCGCGAACGCAAACCCAGATCGGCTTCCAGCACACGCGCAAGACGCTCCACGATGGACAGGCCGAGGCCGAGACCGGGCGCGGTGCGCTGCGCCGGTTCGAGCCGCGCGAATTCGCGGAACACGTCGGCGCGGCTTTCATCGGGAATGCCGAGCCCAGTATCCCAAACCTCGATTCTCACGCGGCCGTCCGACTGCCTGCGGGCGCCGATCAGGACCCTGCCCTGCGGCGTGTACTTGATGGCGTTGGAGATGAAGTTCTGCAATAGCCGCCGCAGCAGCCGCCGGTCCGAACGGACCGACAGGCTCGATTGAACGAATTTCAGCTCGAGCGATTTCGCCTTGGCCAGCGGCTCGAATTCGATGGCGAGCTGGCGGAACACGTCTTCGAGCCGCAGCGCGCCGATCTCCGCCGTCATGGCGCCGGCGTCGAGGCGGGAAATGTCAAGCAAAGCCGTCAGGATCTCCTCGACCGCCTCCAGCGAAGCATCGACATTTTCGGCAAGCTTGATTGTTTGATCGCCCTGCGCGAGGCCGCCGCGCATCTGTTCCGACAGCGATGTCGCATAGAGCCGCGCGGCGTTGAGCGGTTGCAGAATGTCGTGGCTGGCGGCTGCGAGAAAGCGCGTCTTGGAAAGGTTGGCGGCGTCCGCCGTCGCCTTGGCTTCGGCCAGTTCGCCATTGAGCCGTTGCAACTCGTTGGTGCGGTCCCGGACGCGCTGTTCCAGCGATTCATTGGTGGCGGCGAGCGCTTCTTCCGCATCCACCTGCGCCGTCACATCCGTATAGGTCGTCACCACGCCCCCGTCGGGCATGGCTGCAGAGCGGATTTCGATGACGCGGCCTGAGGGATACAGGCGCAGACGCACCGGACGGCGCTCGTTGAGGAGCAGATCGACACGGGTGGCGACGACCTCGTCGCCGACGCCCTGGCCGTAGAGACCACGCTGGGCGTTGTAGCGTACGATCTCCTCGATGCCGACGCCGACACGCAAGGCGTCGCCCGGCAGGTCGAAGAGATCGCGGAACTCGCGGTTCCAGCAGATCAGGCGATGGTCCCGGTCGAACACGGTGATGCCCTGGCGCGCGAAGTCGAGCGCATATTGCAGCAGGTCGCGATTGTACTGGATCGCCGCGGAGGCCTCGTCGACAAGACGAAGCGCCGCCTTGTGCGAGACGTTGCGGCGTCGCAGCACGAGCGAAAGAACCAGGCGCGACGAGGCGGCGCCGATGGCGGAAGCCAGCAGTCGCTCGGCAAAGCGCAGCAGATGCACGTCGGCTTCGACGGAGCGCTCGCGCGTCTGGCCGCGCGAGGCGAAGAAGGAGTCGAAAGATTCGCGCGCGCGGGCCGCGCCGAGATAGCGCGCGACGGTTGCTTCCAGTTCGCCCGCGGTCACGCTGGCGCGCCACAGGCGGAAGGAGCCCGGCGTCGGCAAATCGGAGCCCTGCGCAAAGCTCGACGCCTGCAGCCGTTCGAGGCGCGAGGGTTTGCGGATGCGGGAGATGGCGATGAACGTCAGCAGATTGAGTGTCAGCGACGCGACCGCGCCGTGGACGATCTTGGGCGCCTCGATACCGAGCAGCGCCATCGGATTGAGCGTCGATAGACCGAAAGCGCCGCTGGTCAGGATCTTGGCGAGGACGCTCGGCCCGAGATCGAGCGAGGGCAGGAAAAGCATGTAGGCCCATACTGCCGCGCCGACGAGCATGCCGGCGATGGCGCCGACTGCAGACCCCCCGCGCCAGAACAGGCCGCCGAAAAAGGACGGCGCGATCTGCGCAATGCAGGCGAAGGAGATGAGACCGATCGAGACCAGCGCCGCTTCGTTCGAAAACCGCAGGTAGACATAGCCGAGCGCGAGAATGACGAGGATCGCGAGGCGGCGGATGACGAGAATGCGCGAGCCGATGTCGCCGGGCGCCGCGACGCTGAGCGAGCGGCGCTGGCGCAACACGAGCGGCAGGATCAGATCGTTGGAGATCATGATCGACAGCGCCACGCATTCGACGATGATCATGGCCATGCTCGCCGACACGCCGCCCAGCATGGCGAGCACCGCCAGCATCTGACGCCCTGCCTGCAACGGCAGGGCGAGCACGGTCATATCGCGGTCGATCACGCCGTCGGGGAAGATGAGCAAGCCGGCGATCGCCAGCGGCACCACGAATATGTTGATGGCGATGAGATAGACGGGAAACAGCCACGCCGTGGCCTTCACATCGCGTTCGTCGTGGTTTTCCACCACGGCGACGTGGAATTGGCGCGGCAACAGCAGAATGGCGATGGCCGACAGACCGGTCATCACCACCATCGTTGTCCAGTCGACGGGCGCTGCGAAGGTCCGGGCGATGCGCGGATCGGCGACTGCACGCATCCAGAGGTCTTCGAGGCCGCCGAACATACCCCAGGTGACGGTAACGCCGACGGCGAGAAAGGCGACGAGCTTGACTAGCGATTCCGTGGCGACCGCCAGCATCAGGCCGTCCTGATGCTCCGTCGCATCGACGCGGCGCGTGCCGAAGGCCATGGCGAAGCCGGCGAGCACCAGCGGAATGAGAAAGTTCGACTGGATGGAATCGGAGTGGGAGACGACCTTCTCGGCCTCGATCGAGCCTAGCACCATGTGCAGCGAGGCCGACACGGCCTTCAACTGCAGCGCAATGTAGGGAACCGTGCCGACGACACAGATGAGCGTGACGCAGATCGCCACGCTCTCGGCCTTGCCGTAGCGCGCGGCGACGAAATCCGCCACGGAGGTGATGTTGTGGGTCTTGGCGAGCACGACAATGCGGCTCAGGATCTTGCGCCCGAAGATGACGACCAGCAGCGGGCCGACATAGATGGGCAGGAATTGCAGTCCGGACGTCGTGGCGAGGCCGACCGAGCCGAAGAATGTCCAGGACGTGCAATAGACAGCGAAGCACAGCGAATAGACGAGAGTCTGGGCCGGGCCGCGCACAAAGCGGCGGCCGATCGTGTCGCCGTAATGGGCGACCGCGAACAGGGCGCAGATATAGGCGAGCGTCGCCAGCACCGCCGCCCAGCCTGCAATCATCCGCCCTGTCCTCCGTGGCGCAGCTCCAGCTTGGCGACGCCTGCGCCCACGCTACTTCGCCCCACCGGGGAATCAAGCTAACCTTCTGCAGGGTGGCAGTTTGTTGGCCAGAATAATGCTGAGGAAATTTCGATGCTTCAGGATTTCAAGAATTTCGCGATGAAGGGCAATGTCGTCGACCTTGCGGTCGGCGTCATCATCGGCGCGGCGTTCTCGAAGATCGTGGACTCGCTGGTCGCCGACGTGATCATGCCTGTCATCGGCGCCATTACAGGCGGTCTCGACTTCACCAATTACTATCTGCCCCTGTCCGCGGCCATCCAGGGCCACCCGGCCTATGCCGACGCCAAGAAGCTCGGCGCCGTGCTGGGTTACGGCAGCTTCGTTACGGCCATCATCAACTTCCTGATCATCGCCTTCGTGCTGTTCATCGCCATCCGGCAGATCGAGAAGCTGAAGAAGCCTGAGACAGCCGCCGCGCCGGAAGCCCCGCCGGCCCCGCCGCGCTCGGAAGTGCTGCTCGAGGAAATCCGCGACGCACTGGTCAAGAAGTAAGGCCGCGCTCCTTGCAACCGCCCCACGCCCGGCGCGCGGGGCCCGCACGGTTGGCGCCGTCCCGCCGATGCCTTAAGCGCAGGACGAAGCCGGCGCCTGCGCCGGCGTCCCGAAGCGCCAAGGCCGCCCGTGACCCAGTCCATTCCCGATAGAGACGTGCGCTTTCTGGACGCAGCCCGGCCGGAAGCCACCGGCGCGCCGGCGAGCGGCATCGTCGAGGTCTTCAATTACGGACAGGGGCGGCAGGGCCTTATGCCGCTTTGGGTCGGCGAGGGCGACCTGCCGACCGCCGACCATATTTCCCAGGCGGCCCAGCGCTCACTCGCGGCGGGCGAGACTTTCTATGTCGCACAGCGCGGCCATCCCGATTTCCGGCTGGCTGTCGCCCGCATGATGGCGCGGGTCTACGAAACACCGTTCGCCGGGGGCAAGGGCGCGTTCGGACCGGAACGTTTCTTTGCCACGATCGGCGGGATGCATGCGCTGCAACTCGCCATGCGGATCGTTGCGGGCGTCGGCGACGAAGCGATCGTTCTCACGCCCGCCTGGCCGAATTTCTCCGGCGCGCTGACCATATCGGGCGCCAGGACAGTTGAAGTTCCGCTCGAATTCGCGCCAGTTGAACCCGGCTGGCGCTGGCGGCTCGACTTCGAGCGGCTGAAGGGCGCTGTCACCGAGCGCACGCGCGTCATTGTCGTGAACACGCCCGCCAATCCGACCGGCTGGACGGCGACGCTCGATGAGCTCCGGGCCATTCTGACGCTCGCGCGCGAGCACGGACTGTGGATCGTCGCCGACGAAATCTACGGGCGCTTCTACTACGCGGGCGAACGCGCGCCGTCGTTCCACGATGTGATCGACGAGACCGACCGAATTCTCTTCGTCAACACGTTCTCGAAGAACTGGGCGATGACGGGCTGGCGCGCCGGATGGCTCGAGGCGCCGCCCGCGCTCGGCCAGACGATCGAGAACATGATTCAGTATTCGACCTCCGGCGTGCCGCTGTTTGTGCAGCGCGGCGCGATCGAGGCGCTGGACAATGGCGAAGGTTTCGTCGCCCTGCAGCGCGCCCGTGCGGAGGCTGGCCGCGCGGCGCTGTGCGATACGCTCGGCGGACTGGAGCGCCTGCGCTTCGCGGCGCCCGAAGGCAGTTTCTATCTCTTCCTGTCGGTTGTCGGCGAAGACGATACGCGCAAGCTCGCGTTCCGCCTGGTCGATGAAGCCGGCGTCGGCCTTGCGCCCGGCAAGGCCTTCGGCACGGGGGGCGAAGCCTTCCTGCGCCTGTGCTTTGCGCGCGATCCCGCAGATATCGCCGAGGCGGCGCGCAGGATCGCGGCCTGGGTCAAGAAGTGACGCGGCCCGACCCATCGCGGCTCGGCCTGCCTCCATTGCTCGCGCAATGCGTGACGATTGCGGGCGCGGCGCTTGCCGGCGCGGCTGTCGCCGCCATCGGCGTGCCTGCGGGCTGGCTGTCGGGCGCGATGATCGGCACGGCGGCGCTCGCGGCGATGCGGATCGCGGAACCTCTCACCACGCCTTTCCGCTGGGCGGCAATGGTGTCCTCAGGCGTGGCCATTGGCGCGGCCGTCACGCCACAAATGCTACAGAAGATCGCAGCCTATCCCGTGTCGATCGCCATCATGGCGGTGAGCGTGGCGCTCTCGACCTACGCCTGCGCGACCATCCTCGCGCGGGCGCCGGGCTGGTCGCGCTCAACAGCCTTCTTCGCTTCGGTGCCGGGCGCCTTGTCTTACGTGTTTGCGGTGGCTGCGACCGACGAGAAGGCGGATGTGTCGCGTATCGCGGTCGTGCAGGTGTTGCGCGTGTTCCTGCTCATGGGCTTCGTGCCGCTAATTGTTGCAGAGTCGGGCGCTGCTGTCGGGGGCGCGCCCTCCGGGCCAATCGATCCGTTGACGACGCTGGCCGTATTGGCGGCGCTGGGCTGCGCGGTGGGCTTCGCCATGGAGAAAGCCAATGTCGCGGGCGGCATGCTGTTTGGCGCCATGCTCATTTCAGGCGGCGCTCATGCACTCAGCATCGCGCCCGGAAATCCGCCGCCTGTCGTCGCCATCATCGCACAAGTCCTGATTGGCGCCTGGGTCGGCGTCCGCTTCATCGGCTTCGACTGGAGCCTGTTTGCGCATTCGGCCCCCGCGGCGCTCGGGTCGTTTCTGGTGGCCGTCGGGATCGCGGGTCTGTTTGCTGTCGCGGCAGGGCTTTTGCTGTCGCTTCCCTTTGCACAAACCCTGCTGGCTTTCTCGCCGGGCGGACTGGAGGCCATGACCTTGCTGGCCTTCGCAATGGGCATCGACCCGCTCTATGTCGGCGCCCATCACCTCGCGCGATTTCTTCTCATCAGCTTTACGCTGCCGCTGGCGTTGAAGCTGTGGATGCGTCCGTCGAAGCCGCTATAGCAGCGTGCTGTCCGTCATCTTGCGGCTGGCATCTTTCAAAGCAGCGCCCGCATCGGCCACTGCGTCGCGCGCCTTGTCACCGAGCTCGTTCGCCTTGGTCGCCAAAGCGTCCGGCGTCAGGCCCTGACGCTTCGCTTCATCGGTCGCAGCGCGCACGACATCGTCCGCACGATCCACCGCCTTCACCAAGCCAGCCTTGGCCGCGTCCGCCGCGCCTTCGACCGCGTCGCGGGCCGCCTTTCCAAAGGCCTTCGCCTCGACCTGCGTGGCTGGCAAGGTGGCTGCTATCGCGGCGCCGACAGCCAATGCGCCGGCGGCGAGAAGCAGCGGCTGATTGGTCAGGTGCTGCGACATCCACGCGCGAGCAGCGCCGATCTGAGCGGATGGCATACGACGACCGCTCATGTCGGACCATTCCTGCACGACTGTACGCCCGATCTCTGAAGCTTTGCCGGACATGTCGTGCGCGATCCCCGCTGCGCGGTCGCTCGCATCCCGCGTCACATGGCGGACGTCATCACTGACATCGCGCAATGAATCATATGCGGCATCTGCCTTGTCTCGTACGACAGCGCCTGCGCTTGCGCCGAGATCAGAGACAGTCGCCCCCGCGCGTCGGGCGGCGTCGCCGACCGAAGAGGCGGCAGATCCGAGCGCCTCGCCTGTCGATTGCAGTGCGCGCCCGGCGATCCCAGAGGCGCCCGTGCGCGAATTGATCAGCCAGACAAGTCCCATGCCCAGCAGCGCTGCGCCCAAGGGATTTTCACGCACGGAATCGACGAGGGCGTCGCCCGCTCGCCGAACATCGTTTTCCACGTTCATCGCACCATCTCCTTTACCGCCACACGATCGCGACGGATTTCATCCATCGTCGCGCGCGGCATGAGCTCTCTTGCCGTAAATCTGCTTGCGCCAGCCCAGATCACCAAAGCGCCGAGCGCGAGCGCCACCAATCCGGTCAAGAGATTGGCGGACCATGGCGCAAAGCCTCGATCGACCATGAGCGATGCGATCGCCATCAGGATCACGACGATCGCCGGCGTCGCGAGCAAGGCGCCGACAGCAATCATCGCTGCTCCACGGCCGACATGCGCGACCTTTTCCGACATTTCAGCGCGCGCGAGCGCGATCTCGTTGCTGACGAGGGCCGACGCCTGCTGCAACGCGTTGTCGAGCAGGTCCGGAATGGATCTGGCTTCGGGCGTGATCATGATCAGCTCCGCTGATTGAAGCCGGCATTGTCTGCTGGCGCCGACGCGCCCGCGTTCTTCACAAGGCGCATGATGCCGAACCCGGCGAGCATCGCGAGGCCCGCGACGAGCGTCGGCTGCTGGCGCACGAAATCCTGAGCTTGACGCACCAGTTGCGAAGGATCGCCGCTTCTTACGCCGTCTGCGACATTGTCGATCTGCGTCGCCGCCGCGCGAATGTACGGCGCCGCGAAGGGCACCTGCTGCTCAAACTCGCCGGCCACGCGACGCAGCGTTTCCGCTACGCCACTGACATAGTCGGCGCCGACGCCCTTGTGCTCGTTGACTGTCTCGATCAGCGCATCGCGTCCGCGCTCGGCATATTCGCGCGCCTGATCGGCCAGATGCGAGGCTTCGGCGCCCATGGCGTCAGCCGCCGCGCCCGCCGTCTCGCGCGCCTTGTCTATCGCGTCCTGCGCAGTTTCGACTGCGCCAGCGGCGCCGTTCGGCATGTTGGTTGCGCCCGTGAAAGGGGTTGCACTGCCCATCATTATTCTCCCGATTTGCCCTGATGATTTTTGTCAGCGGTCTCGCTGAGCGCCGCGCCTGCCGCCACGTCCGCAGCCTTCGTGGCGCGCGCGCCGAAGTCCTGCCCCGCGCTCTTGATCCGGTCCGGATTGAGGCCCTGCTGTGCCGCGCGACTCACAAGATCGACTGCGGCGCCGGCGACGACTGCCACCGCAGCGTTCACGCCCTGCCGAGCGACATCGCGCATCGCGCCGGAAACAGCGCCAGCAGCGCTGCGCTCGGCCTGCGTCGCCGGCAAGGCGCTGGCGACGAAGCTTCCGGCGACAACGCCAAGGCCCACCGCAAGAAGCGGATTGGCCTGCGCCCACGCAAGAGCGGCATCGGGAAGCGATGCAGAGCGCCGCTTGGCCTCATCCACGGCGGCGCGCGCGGTATGCAAGGCGTTGTCCGCTGCACCAGATAGGGCCTTCGCGCCTTCGGCAGCGGCACTCGTAGCTCGATCGCCATCAGGCAGCGCATTCTGGGCCTTGGCCGCTATATCTGATGCGGCGCCGGACGCCTTCGCCGCAGCATTGGACACTGCGCCAGAAACACGCGCCTTCGCATCCGCAACCACATCGGAGGCGCGATTTGTGACATCAGCGACTGCATCCGCCACCGACGAGGTCGCATCTTCCGCTGTCCGGCGCACAGAATTCGCGATGTCGGCGGCGCGATCGGTCACGGCGTCGGAGAAATCGTGCGCCGTGCGGCGCGCATTGTCGGCAAGATCAGAAGCGCTATCGAGCGCGCGCCGCGAAAGATCCTGCCCGGTTCTCGAGCCTGTGAGAAACAGACCGGCGCCGATCAGGAGAATGGGCGCGGGTATCGCGCGCACCATCCTCATGGCCGGCCAGCCGACCAGCGCGCCGACAGCGGCAGCCTGCAAAGGGTTGCGGCGGGCGGCGTCGACCAATCCCTCGGCGCGCGACGCGACGTAATCTCCGATGCCTGCCTTGATCGACTCTGGTGAAAGACGGTCGCGCACATCGCTCGCCGTATCCGAGACGGTTTCACGCAGTTGCTGGACGGTATCGGTCAAATTGGCGCGCGCGCGTTCCGCGTCGCGCCGGATTTGCTCAACGTTGCGCGCATCTGTGTGGGACACTGTCATTTCCTCCGGGAACCACTCGCTCAACTCAGGCGGTGTTCATTCGTTCCCGGTTGCGCCGGCCACGGGGCGCGAAGGCCATGCCTGCGACATTAGGCAGCGGCCACATTCAGTCGACATTGGAAGCGCAGGGACCGATAAGGGAAGTGATTTCCACTGGCCACAAACCTGGGACCGTCATGACCGATACGACCATCGCCGCCGCGCCCGTTGCCGCCCGCAAGCGGTCGCGCCTCGTTTTCGCCGCCGCCGCGCTGGCGGTCGTCGTTCTGATCGCCGCCTTCGTTGTGATCGGCTATCCGCTGGCGATCATCGTCGGCCTGGCCGGAACGGGCGCGTTCCTGACCAGTCTCGGCGTCCTGACCGCCGCCGACCTGTTCGGCCGGGGCAAGTAAGCATCGACGCTATTCGAAGCGGCCGTGGCGGCCTTGCCCGCCCGCGAAGCGCTGCGCGCCTGAGAGCGTTTCGCCGGACTCGATGACAGCGAGACCGCCGGTCATCTCATTCACGATCGCCTCGTTCTCCGTCATGTCCCATTGGGCGAGCGCGGACAGGCGATCGGCGCGCATGCAGGCCTGCGGGAAAGCCGCGATCTGGTGCGCCAGCTTGATGGCCTCGGCGCGGGCCTGCCCGCTCGGCGTGAGCCGGTTGGCGAGACCGAAGGCCAGCGCCTCTGCTCCACCGACCGGCCGGCCGGTGAGAATGAGATCCATCGCGCGCGAATGGCCGATGAGGCGCGGCAGGCGGATCGTACCGAGATCGACAAGCGGCACGCCGAAACGGCGGCAGAAGACGCCGAGCGTCGCGTCCTCCGCCATCACGCGCATGTCGGCCCAGAGCGCGAGTTCGAGCCCGCCCGCCACCGCATAGCCTTCGATCGCCGCGATGACCGGCTTTT
>Ga0209023_10002308_pt1 | contig 24099 bp, 16 predicted proteins | sample LakOneMetagenome_FD_187468 | JGI IMG/M metagenome (GOLD analysis project Ga0209023, IMG submission 187468) | Freshwater and sediment microbial communities from Lake Erie, Canada (SPAdes) (version 2) | ecosystem: Environmental > Aquatic > Freshwater > Lentic | place: Lake Erie, Canada... | reverse complement strand
CGTCCAGACCGGTTTCGCCGACGCCCTGCTCGGCCAGATGCGCCGCAAGCTGGAATCGATGGGGCTCTGGAAGAAGGCGATCGTGATCGTCACCGCCGACCACGGCGTTTCCTTCGAGGGCAACGGCGTGCCGCAGCGGCAGGCCGATGAACGGGCGATGGGCGAGGTCGCCAACCCGCCCCTTTTCATCAAGTACCCGGGCCAGAAGAAGGGCGTCGTTTCCCGCAAGCATTCGATGACCCTGGACATCGTCCCGACCATCGCAAAGTCGCTCGGCGTCAAGGACCTCTACGACACCACCGGACTTCCGCTCGAGGGCCCGGTGCCGGAACGGCCGATCACGATCACCGATCCGAACGGCAAGCTCTACACCTCGGATGTCCCGACGATGGTGAAGCAGAGGAACGAGGCGATCGCCAGGGCCGACGAGAGGCTCGGCACCGGCGGCTTCTACACCCTCGGTCCGGCCCCGCAGCTGATCGGCAGGAAGGTCCTGCCGGTGCCGAAGGGGGCGAGTCAGGCTTTGCTCGACGAACCCGACCTCGGCAAGGATTACGACCCGGGCGAAGATCTGGTTCCGATGTTCATCACCGGCACCTGGACCGGTTCGGTGCCGCTCGCCCCGAAGAAGGCCCCACTCTTCGCGATCGCCGTCAACGGAACGGTCCAGGCCACGACCCGGCCCTTCAACTTCGCGGGACAGGTCCACTGGGGAGGACTGGTCAATCCCGCCTCGCTACATCAGGGCAAGAACCGGATCGGTATCTATCGCCTAAACGGAAAGAGGCTGATCCCGCTGGGCGGCAACCAGGGCTAGCCTCCGGCCGGTGGCTGAGGCCACGGGGGAGCCCAGTTGCGGCAGCTCTGCCCCTTGCATCCCCGCAGAGCCTCGAGCTGGGTGTCGAGATACCGGACGATCGGCCTGTAGGCCGGATCGCTTGCGCGGTTCTCCAGCTCGGCCGGATCCTCGCGAAGGACGTAGAGCTCGATTTCACCGCTCTCGTAGCGGATGTACTTGTAGGGACCGAGACGGATCCCGACGTAGTTCTGATCCGGACTCTTGACCGAGATAGACGCACCGTTGCGTCTCCCGGCCCGGTCGGTGGAGCCGCCGGGCTGCTCCGGATCATCCGGGTAGTCGCCGGGAATCAGCCGGGTGATCGTCGCGTAGCTCGAGAGCAGGATCGGACGACGTGACCGCCTGGTCGGGTCCTTCCAGAACGGAATCATCGAACGGCCGTCGATTCCGAGTGCCGCCCGGGCGTCGGCCAGCCGGATGATGGTCGGGGCGATGTCCTGGTTGGCGACAGGCTCGTAGCTCTTGGTCTTTGCCTTGATGCCGGGACCCCGGATCACGAAGGGCACCCGGAGGGCCGGATCGTATGGCAGCAGCTTGCCCCGGCTGATCCGGTGCTGGCCGGTGAAGAAGCCGTTGTCCGAGGTGTAGATCACATAGGTGTTCTCGAGCTTGCCCGTCTCGCGCAGCGCGGTGATGATCTGGCCCACCCCGTCATCGACCGAACGGAGCGCCTCGACCGACTTGCGGTACTCGGTGTCGATCTGGTTGATCTCGTTCTGCGAAAGCGGGGCGGCGGCATCGGCATCCTGGAGGAACCGGGGCTTGTCGCTGATGTCGCGCTCGTTGAATCCGGGCGGGCGCGGTCCGGGAGTTCTCAGCGCGGTGTCGTAATGGCGCGGGGCCGGCTCGGGACCGATCGGGGGCCGTGAATCCCCATGCGGAGTGTGGTAGTCGATCTGGAGATAGAACGGCTCGTCGCCGGATTCCCGGATCGCCTGCTCGGCCTGCATCGACATCGAATCCGAATGGTAGTTGCAGATCTCGACCCCCAGCCAGGGGCAACCATCCGGGTCCCGGCCACCGTCCATGTCGTAGTACGGCCAGCCGAGCCGGGGGGTCACCTCACCATCGACGTTCTGCCTGTAGCCGTAGAACTCCCTGGTCGAATTGTCGGTGGCGTCGGTGACCCAACGGTCCCAGCCCGGTGGGACGATCGTCTCCGCGGGGGCGTCGGCACCGCCGTAGTTGTTCATGAACTTGCCGAAGTGGAGGGTGCGATAGCCCGAGCGCTGAAGCCAGACCGGCAGGTTCTCGTACATGATCGGATTCGACTGCCAGGCCTGCCAGCCGCCCCGCGGTCCACCGATCCGGATCACCTCGTGATTCTGGGTGTAGCGGCCGCTGAGCAGGGTGGCCCGGGACGGTGCGCAAAGCGGGAAGGGCGTCATGTACTGGGTGAAGGTGATGCCCTTGTCCCGCATCAGCTTCATCGTCTTCGGCATGATCGGCCGCCAGTTGTCGTACAGGTCCCGGAAGCTGCGATCGAACTCGTTCAGGGGCTGGTCATCGGTCTGGATCACCACGAAGTTGGGTCGCGGGGCGGCCGTCGCACCCGAGGCGAGCAGACCGGCGGCGGCCAGCCCGAGACAGGTCGCCGCGAGCAGGGTGACGAATGCCCGCCCGATCATCCGGCACCCGTCCTGCGGTGTTTCCCGTCGGGCGGGTCAGGCAACCTGGTCGTGGCCGTCCGGCAGCTTGCCCCCCTGCAGATCCGGCGGTAGGCGAGCTCGGCCGAGAGCCTGGATGCGACGGAACGCCAGACCCGCTTTCCGATCAGGTTCTCGAGCTCGGCCGGATCGGTGGCCAGGTCGTATAGCTCCCGCTCACCGCTGGTGTACTCGACGTACTTGTACCGGCCCGCCCTGAGCCCGGAGTAGTTCCTGGGCGGCGCGGTTGCCGAGTTGCCCGCATCGAAACCGGGAATCGGCGGCACGTCATTCGGGCCGGAGAAGGCTTCCAGCACGATCGGTCGGCGGGTCCGACGGGAAAGGTCCTTCCAGAACGGCTTGAGGCTGCGGCCGTCGTAGCCTCCTCGCAGACGGGCTCCGGTCAATCCGAGGATGGTCGGAGCCAGATCGATGTTGGCGACCAGTTCCCCGGACTTGCTGCCGGGCTTTATTCCGGGACCGCGAACCAGCAGGGGCAGGTGGGTGGAAGGTTCGTAGGGCAGGAACTTGGCGCTGCTCATACGGTGCTCGCCGTTGAACTGGCCGTTGTCGGAAACGAAGAAGATGTAGGTGCTGTTGAGCTTTCCGGCCCGCTTGAGTGCTTCGACGATCGCGCCGACCCCGTCGTCCACCCCGCGGAGCGATTCGAGGTCCTTCTGCCAGCGGATCTCGATCTGGTCCATCTCTCCGGCGGACATCGGGGCGAGATTGCGGACGTATGAAGGCTTGTCGGAAATGTCCGCCTCGTTGAATCCGGGCGGACGTGGCATCCTGGTCTTCAGGGCGCTGTCGTAATGACGGGAAAGCGGCTCGGCTCCGTTCGGCGAGCGGTGGTCGCCATGCGGGGTGTTGTAGTCGACCTGCAGGTAGAACGGGGTGCCATCGGATTGCTCGATCTGCTCGACCGCGTCGCGGCTGAACATGTCGGTCGAGTGGTTGCAGACGACACCGAGTACCGGATCGACCAGGTTCGCCGCCGTGCATTCAGGCGGATCGGTGCCGACCCCCTGCATGTCGTAACCCGGATCGCCGAAGGGGCCTTCCGCAACGCCATCCACGTTGAGCAGGTTCCCGTAGTAGTAGAGCTTGTCCCCATAGGAGGGGACCAACCAGTGATCCCAGCCCGGCGGCACCGTCAGATCCACCGGATCGGACGGGGTGCCGACGTAGCCGTTGGTGAACTTTCCGATGTGGGCCGTGCGGTAACCGGCCCGGTCGAGCGCCACGGCCAGATTCTCGTTCATGATCGGCTGGGTCTTCCAGCCTTCCCAGCCTCCCTCGGGACCGGAGTTCCGCTTCATGTTGCTGGTGTGGCCGTACTGGCCGGAAAGCAGGGCCGCCCGTGAAGGAGAGCAGAGCGGATTGCTCGCGTAGAAATTGGTGAACTCGATCCCCTTGGCGCCGATCAGGTCGAGGGTTTTCGGCATCGTCCTTTTGCGGTTGTCCCAGTAATCCCGATAGGTCGACCTGAGTGACATCAGACTCTGGTCGTCGGTCTGGATCACGACCACGTTGGGACGCACCGGGTCCGCGCCCGCACGTGGCGCCGGGGCCGCCGATGCACGACCGAATGCCACCCCGGCGAGCAGGGCGAACAGCAGCGTGAAAGCGGCGGACTGGGTCAGGTTTTTTCGCGTCATGCGCCCGATATCTGTCACTGAAACCGGTCAGCCGGTCCGAAGGTGCGGCCGGGCAGGCTTTTTCGGATGCCTGAGAACCGGGTTCGGCAGATTCAGCCCGCGCCGGCAGGTCCGGCCCGAGCAGAAGCGCCTCCACTCGATCTGCCTTTTGAACTTCGCGGCCACCCTGCGATAGCCCTTCCAGTGAATCCGGTTTGACATCTCGCCCGGATCCAGTTTCAGGTCGTAGAGCTCCCGTCCCCCACCCTCGTACTGGATGTACTTGTAGCGGCCGGCCCGGATCGCCGAATAGTTGACCGCCGGCACGGTCGCCGAGACCGAAGCCTTCAGGTCTCCCGGCACTGCCAGACCTTCCTTTTCCAGATGCGCATAGAGCGCCCGTGACGGAAGCCGGTAGGACTCGAGCACGACCGCGCGATGACCGATCCGCCGGGGGTGCCGGAAGAGCGGACGAATCGACCGGCCGTCGGTGGCCATCAGCATGCGGGCACGGCCCAGCCGGACGAAGGTCGCGGCGAGGTCGACGTTGGAGACTATCGCCGACGACTTGCGGCCCTTCTTCACCCCGGGGCCGCGAACCAGAAGTGGCAGGTTGGTTGAAGGCTCATAGGCCAGGAACTTCGACTGGGCGTAGCGATGCTCACCGAAGAAGGCACCGTTGTCGGAAAGGAAGAAGACATAGGTGTTGTGGAGGCGCCCGGTTCTCCGCAGGGTCCGGATCACCCGGCCCACGCTTTCGTCAACCGCGCGAAGCGACTCGATCTCCTCGATCCAGCGATCGCGAACAGACTCGATCTGCCGGTCCGTCAGACGTCTGGACCCGGCCCGGAGCGCGGGTGGCTTGTCGCTTATGTCCGCTTCGTTGAATCCCGGGGGCCGCGGCAAGGGGGTACGCGTCGCCGAACCGATGTGACGGCTGGCCGGCTCCGAAGCCCCGCCCTCGCCCGGGGCTCCGTGCGGTGCCTCGTAGTCGATCTGCAGATAGAGGGGCCGGCGGGGGGAGCGGCGAATCTCCCGAACGGCCCTGGTCGTGATCTGATCCGTGTGGTAATCGCAGGCAAGCCCGTCGGCCGGGCAACTTCGGGGATCCTTGTTCCGCCAGGCCTGGTAGTGAGCCTTGCCGAAGGGTCCCTGAATCCTGCCGTTGACGTTCAGCTTGTACCCGTAGAAACGGCGGACCGGCCCAGGTGTCCAGTCGGTAGCCCAGGTGGTCCAGCCCGGCGGCACCGCGCGATCGTTGTAACCCGACTCGGCGCCGTATTCGTTGACCAGCCGGCCGAAGTGGGCAGTGCGGTAGCCGGACCGCCTCAGGGCGACTGCGAAGTTCTGCTTCCAGGCCTTGTTGAGTGACAGTCCGCGGGCCCCTCCGAGAAGTCCGAGATTGCGGATCAGTCCGCTGGTGTGACCGTACTGCCCGGAAAGCATTGCCGAGCGGGAAGGGGAACAGACCGGAATCGAGGCATAGTAATTGGTGAATTCGAGGCCCTGGCCGGCGATCAGGCCGAGGGTGTTGGGCATGGTCAGATGCTTCTTGCCCCGCCGGTCGACCCAGGTCGAATGCAGCATGCCGCTGGTCTGGTCATCGGTCTGGATGACCACGATGTTGGGCCGGGCGTCGGCGAACTCCGGGGCGCGGCCGAGAGCGGTCGCGAGCAGGGCGGCGGTAAGTCCGGCCGACAGCCAGATGACACGCAGACGCCAGGTTTTTTTGCCGATTGGAAGCAAGGAGCCAGTTAGTGAAACCCGCTTGGGAGTGGCGAGTTTCCCCGAGAAACAATAGGATCGCCGACCGATGTCTGACCGGGCGGAGAAGGCTACCCCGCTTGAACCGCCGTCCATTCTCATGGGGGGCCTGCATCTTGCCGCCCTCTGGGCCCTGGCGATCGTCCAGCCTCTGCTCAACCTTCTGGGCAACAACCCGGACTTCTTCGTCGCCCGCGACAACACCTCGAGCCAGATCATCGTCTTCGTTCTGTTGCTGGCGATCATGCCCGCCGTGGCCGCGACCCTGATCGAGGCGATCGTCAATCTGATCAGCCCCCTGGCCCGATGGATCATCCAGCTCGGTCTCTGCGGGGTCCTCTTTGCCGCGATAGCCCTGCAGATCGAAAAGCAGTTCGCGGACGGTCCGGCCTGGCCGATGATCATCCTCGCGATCATCTTCGGAGGTCTCCTGACCTGGGCCTATGCGAAGGCCCGCTTCATGCGTTCGATGACCGACATCCTGATCATCGCCCCGCCGGTGATCCTGATCTCGTTCTTCTTCTTCAGTGACGCCTCCGAGCTGACCACCTCGACCACCGAGGTTGAAGCCAAGACCGTCAGCGCCACGAACCCCCATCCGGTCGTGATGGTCATCTTCGACGAGTTCCCCGCCGGGTCGCTGATGACCCCTTCCGGTCAGATCAACCCGAAACGCTTCCCCAACTTCAGCCAGCTCGAGAAGACATCGAACTGGTACCGGAACACCGCAACCGGCGGGTCCTACACGGCGATCGCCGTGCCATCGATCCTGACCGGCAAGGAAGCTGACCGTGATCTTCTGCCGACTGCCGCCGACCACCCCGACTCGATTTTCACCCTGCTCGGCAAGGACTGGAAGACCCAGGCGATCGAGCCGATCACCCAGCTCTGCACGGAAGAGATCTGCGGCGAGCGCGAAGGCACCGGAACCAGCATGGGCGATGCCCTGTCCTCGCTCAGCTCCGACCTGAAGCAGGTTTCCGCGCACCTCCTTCTGCCGGCCTCGATGGGCAGCAGCCTGCCCGACATCTCCCAGAGCTTCGAAGGCTTCGGCGGTGACAAGGATTCAGTGGTGCGCGGCCGCGCCCGCCAGTGGGTCCACGACCGGCTCACCGCCGGCGAGGACTCGCTCGACGGTGAAGGCGACGTGGCGAAGTTCATCAGCACCCTTCCCGCGACGGGCCAGAGCTTCGACTTCGTCCACGTCGAGAAGCCGCATTACCCCTGGACCCATTACCCCTCGGGCCTCAAGTACTCGGACGGCACCGAGGATTTCCGCAACTTCATCACCGAGACCGACTGGCTCGGCGACCGGTACGTGACCGACCGGGCCCATCAGGCCCACCTGCTCGAAGTCGGCTTCACCGACAACCTGCTGGGCCGGATCATCAACGCGATCAAGAAGCGCGGCCGCTGGGACGACACCCTCTTCGTGGTCACCGCCGACCACGGTGCGGCCTGGACGAAGGATTCGAACCGGCGGGAAGTCGAAGAGAAGACCATGGGCCAGATCGGCATGGTGCCGCTCTTCATCAAGGCGCCCGGCCAGACGAGCGGCAAGATCGTGGACCGTCACACCTGCACCACCGAGATCGTGCCGGAAATGGCCCGCATTCTCGGCATCGACCTGCCCTGGGAGCCGGCGGCCTGCGACCGCAACGAGATCACGATCGACAACGGGGCCGGCCCGCTCGTGTCGCTTTCGTTCGACCAGACCATCGAGCAGCGTCAGGTCTACATCGACCAGATGGCGAAGCTGCTCGGCGGTGACGGCGCCAACTGGGACCGGGCTTTCGTCTGGGGCAAGTACAGCGACCTGATCGGCCAGCCGGTTTCCTCGCTGGCCGAGGCCGGGGCGCCTTCCGGAGGAGATGGCCCGAAGGCCCGGCCGGAAACCGGTTCACCGCGGGTATCGACTTTCGATCCGGGACTGGAACTGAACCCGGTCCTGAGGCAACGAGGCACCGTCGACGGGCTCGACGAGGGTGTGCCGCTGGCCGCCACGGTCAACGGCCGGATCGCCGCGGTCGGTCAGACCTACGAAGACAACGGCAAGACCAAGTACTCGATCCTCCTGCCGCAGTCATCGCTGCGCTCCGGCAACAATCGCATCGCCCTCTACGCGCTGGAGTCCGGCTTCGGTGGCGGCGGCGCAACGCCCGGAGCAAGGCCGACTCTGTGGCGGCTGTGGTCCTCAGGCGACCAATAGACTGACCAGTCCGTGACTGATGCTGCCAAGTCCGGCGCGGAGACCGGATCCGGGGATGACCCCCGCTTCAAGCGGCCGTCCCTGTTTCTGGGTGCGGCGCACCTCGCTGCGCTCTGGGCGCTCGCCTTCGTTCAGCCGATGCTCGACCTGCTCGGCCAGAATCCGGACTTCTTCGTCGCCCGCGGCAACAGTTCCGGGCAGATCATCCTCTACGCACTTGTTCTGACCTTCGCCGTTCCGTTGATCTGCCTCGGAATCGAGGCTCTGGTCCGGCTCTTCAGTCGCGACGCCCAGTGGTACCTGCATCTGGCCCTGATGGGACTGTTCGGGGCCTGTTTCATCCTCCAGCTGATCAAGGGACACCTCGAATGGCCCGCCGGGGTGCTGATCGCAATCTCGGTCATCCTCGCCGCCGCCGGGGTTGTCCTCTACGCGCGCTGGCGCTTCCCCCAGGCCTTCATGGATGTGCTCAGCATCGCCCCGATCGTGATCCTGATCATCTTCTTCGGCTTCAGCAGTACCTCCCGGCTCGTCCTGCCCCGCGAGCAGCCGGACCCGGTTGACGTCACGATCGCCAATCCGGTGCCGGTCGTGATGGTGGTGTTCGACGAGTTCCCGGTCGGTTCGCTGATGACCCCGGATGACCGGATCGACGGCAGTCGCTACCCCGCCTTCGCCGACCTTGCCGGACATTCGACCTGGTACCGCAACACGAGCGCGGCCGGCGCATACACCCCGCTGGCTGTGCCGGCGATCTTCTCCGGCCAGCAGCCGAATCAGGATGACCTGCCGATCGCCTCCGACTATCCCCACAGCATCTTCACCCTGCTCGGCAAGTCCTACAAGCTGCGCGTGATGGAGGCGGCAACCCGGATCTGCCCGGACACCCTCTGTCCGGAAGAGGACAACTCTTCCGAGGACGATTCGACCTCGGATCTCTTCTCCGACCTCTGGGTGGTCTCCAGATATCTGCTGCTGCCCGACTCGATGACCCGGAACCTGCCCGATGTGTCGAACTCCTTCGCGGGCTTCACCGAGTCCGACGAGGTTGACACCAACGCCGAATCCGAAGTCACCGGATTGACCAGCGACGGCGGACCGACCGGAAGCAGCGGACCGACCGGTGCCACCGGGACCACCGGAACCACCGGTGACACCCAGCCGGAGAGATCCGGTCAGGGGGCCGCCCGCAAGCTCGGCCGGCTCTTCGCTCTCGAATCATCGGCCGACGAGTTCGAAAGGGTCGGCGAGTTCAATGCCAAGCTCAAGACCGGCCAGCAGGAAACCCTTGACCTGATCCACATCGAGAAGCCGCATTACCCCTGGCGGCACATCCCGAACGGACAGCGCTATTCGAACCTGACCGCCGAGTGGTCGGGATTGCTGCCCAACGACGGGCCCTGGATGGCTCCGCCGGAGATCGTCAACATCGCCCTTCAGCGGCACCTGCTCGAGGTCGGTTACACCGACACCCTGCTGGCCCAGATCATCAAGCGGATGAAGCAGACCGGCCTCTGGAACAGGGCGCTGTTCGTGGTCACCGCCGACCACGGAGCCGCCTTCCAGTCGAAGGTGCCGCGCCGTGCCGCCACCCCGGACAACATGGGCGAGATCGCATCGGTGCCGCTGTTCGTCAAGTCGCCGGGCCAGACCGAACCCGAGGTGACCGACCAGCGCACCTGCACCACCGACATCCTGCCGATGATTTCCGACGAGCTGGGCATCGACTACCCCTGGAAGAAGACGGTCTGCGATCCCGACAAGGTGACCGTCGTGAACTCACCCAGCGGCGAAGGAACTTCGACTCCGGAAGCCATGCTCAAGCAACGCCAGAAGCGCCTGATCAACCGGATCCAGCTGGTCTTCGGAACGGGCCAGGGCTGGGGGCCGTTCTACCGCTTCGGCCCGCACAAGGAACTGATTGGCAAGCCGGTCAAGAACCTCGACGTCCTTCCGCTCAAGCGCTGGCGGGCATCGCCGGATGAACGGAACGCGGTCAAGAACTACGACCCGACTGCCCCGACCCTGCGCGGACTGCTTCAGCGCGGAGTGACCGACCGGATCCCGGAGAAGAGCGTGCTGGCGGTGGCTGTAAAGGGCAGGATCCAGGCAGTCGGCTGGACCTTCAAGGACGGCACCGGCCGTGGGCCCGGCTATTCGATCCTGCTGCCACCGGAGGCGTTGCGGGCCGGCTTCAACCAGGTCGACATCTACCAGGTGAAGGACGACGGCAGGAAGCTCCGGCTGATCTATGACGGCTCCAAACGCCTGCCTGCGGAACTGGTCGCCAAGCAGAACCGGCAGCGGGCCGAGTTCCGCAAGGAGCTGGGGCTCGACGATGGGTCCTGAGACTCCTCTCCGCATCGCCGGACCCACCGATGTCGCTCCGGTGACCCGGCTGGTCGCCGGCTTCCGGGACTTCCTCGGCGGCGGCTCGCCGACCAATGCCGAAATCGAAGCCACCGCCTCGATCCTGCTGCGGGACCGAGCGACAGAGTTCCTGCTGATCGGTGATCCCGAAGTCGGATTCGCCCAGACCCGTTTCCGCCTCTCGGTCTGGACCGGCAACGAGGACGCCTGGCTGGAAGATCTCTTCGTCGAGGAATCGGCACGCGGCGAGGGTTACGGCCGGACCCTGGTAGAGGCGGCGGCCGAACGGGCGCGCTCCCGCGGCTGCGACCGGATCCAGCTCGATGTAAACGAAGCCAACGAAGGCGCGGTGGCTCTTTACGAATCACTCGGTTTCCGCCCCATACACAACCCGGCCAAGTGGGGAGAGGCCCGGGACTTCTTCATGACCAAGGAAATCGAAGGCTGAGATCCATCCTGGCCCGGAAGGTGAGCGTTGTCCGCTCAGGATCCCGGCCAGTATGCGATTCCGGTGTGATTTCAGTCGAGAGGAAGCAGGTGGGTCAGCTCGCGGGCTGAAATCTGCGTGTTGCCGGTCAGCAGCCGGACGCGATCGGCCACCTCCGGACGACGGAGAGAATCCAGAACACGGACCCATTCGATCCCGGATGCTTCGTCCCGCGGGCGGATCAGATTGACGTGGTTCTCGGCTATGAAGGTGACCCCCTCGGGAATCAGGGCGGCCCGCAGCTCGCCCCGACCGACCGCCCCGACCACCCGGTTCACGGCGATCGCCGGCCCGGTCAACGGCGGCCTGCCCCCGTGACCGGTCTCGTAGAAGCCCGGCTTGCCGCGCTTGACGGCGCCCAGGCCTTCGGGGCTCCCGGCCATTTCTCCGCTGGCGATCGAGTGGGACCAGACCAGCGGGATCCGGCCGGGGCCGTCCTCGGGAACGAGCCGGTCACGGTTCTCGTTCCAGATCACCTGGCCGGTCACCGCCTCCAGCCCCAGTTCCCAGAGCGTCTTCCTGCCTTCGAACTCGACAGCCAGGAGTGAAGGGTCCGGGCAGAAGATGACCCGCCGGAAGCCCGCTTCCGGAACCTCCCGGAGGAACACATGCGGCGATGACCGTGAAGCGACGTCGCGGGTTTCCGGCCGCTTCTCGAGAACCAGAAGCTGGATCGCGGTGTTGGCTCCCTCGAAAAGGTCATTGCCTTCGAGGATCGTCAGGTCGGTGATTTCGGTCCGGTCGATCAGATACTCGCGCAGCGCTTCGAAATAGGCCCCGCTGTTCATCGACGGGGGAACGATGAAGGCGAGCCTGCCACCGGGCCGGAGTTGTTCGAGACCGATCTGGAAGAAGAGCGCGAATATGTTGGCCCGCCCGGAGATCACTCCCGAGAAACGGGTCCTCTCCGCCGGTTCGAGCCCGAGCTGGAAATAGGGCGGGTTGGCGATCACCAGGTCGAAGTCCTCCGACGGGTCGGCTTCGAGTGCCGATCGCCGCTCGAGGGCTGCTTCGGGCAGTTGCTGACCGGCCGCCCGGAGAACCTCGGGGTCGATGTCCCAGCCCGTTGCCTCAATCGCGGGTTCGCGGTCGAGAAGGGTTCTGAGCAGCTCTCCGGTGCCGACCCCGGGGTCCAGCACCCGCATCCCGGGAAACAGCGGAATGCGATCGATCAGGGCCTCCGCCACAGGCCTCGGAGTCATGTACTGACCACGGGACTTGCGCAGCCGTGGATCGCTGGCCTCAAGCCAGTCGGAAGTGGTCACCGACAGCCCGCTGCGAGGACCGGACCGGTGCACTTTGGGCGGCTTGCTCACGGCCGGCCCATCGTATCCGCCATTGCAGGGACCGCCGACGCCGCAACTTCGAGAAGTTTGAGTGGTCTAAGCTTTCGATTCCGCTAATCACGATGAGAAAGGGGAGCAGGTGTCGCGCCTAGCCACGACGTCAGTCGCCCTGTTCGTTTTCATCCTGGGATTTGCCTCCTCGCAGGCAGCCCAGGCCAAAGAGATTGCCGCCTACCCCAGCCCCGGGGTCAGGGTCGCCTCGGACGAGACCACGATTTCCTTCCGTGGCCTCAAGCCGAAGGCTCTCGGCAGGATCATCGTTCGCGGATCCCGAAGCGGAATCCACCGCGGCAGGCTCAAGGCCCACTCCGACGGCAACGGCGTCAGCTTCATCCCCAGGCGGAACTTCATCGCCAAGGAAGAGGTGACCGTCACCTCGAAGCGCCACACCTTCTTCGGCACCGGCAGAAGGGCGAAACACTCGTATTCATTCGCTACGGGCGAGCTGATGCCCAAGGGCTGGCGGGACGAGCCGCAGGTTCCGCCACAGGGCGCGACTCCGCCCGAGTTCACGACGTACAAGTCCTTCCCCCTGAAGGTTCCGGCCGTCACCATCAAGACTGACACGCCGCAAGCCTCCAACGGCGACATCTTCTACGCGCCCCGGACCAACGGTCCGATCATCGTCCAGGACGACGGGGAGCTCGTGTACTACAGGCCCGGGCTGCGGGTCACCGATTTCCGGGCACAGAGGTATCTGGGCAAGCCGGTCCTGACCTGGTGGCGGCGCGCCCAGGTGGGTGACCATGTCGAGAGCAACTACGTGATCGCCAACCGCAGGTACAAGGTGATCAAGCGTTTCGAGGCCGGCAACGCCTACACCAGCGACCCCCATGAATTCACCATGGCCAGTCCTTCGACCGCATTCGTGAAGGGATTCCGCAGTGTGTTCATGGATCTCCGCAAGTACGGGGGGCTCGCACGGACCCCGGTGATGGACGACGTCGCCCAGGAAGTGGACATTCGCACCGGCCAGGTGCTCTGGGAATGGCATTCGGTGGGCAACATCCGGATCGGCGAGACCTACAAGGACATCCCGAAGAAGATCACCCGGCCCTTCGATTTCTTCCACATGAACTCGATCGCCCGGGATTCAGACGGAAACATGCTGATCTCGGCCCGCCATACGTCGGCGCTCTACAAGATCAACCGCAAGACCGGCAAGGTCATGTGGCGCATGGGCGGCAAGGATTCCGACTTCAAGCTGCCGAAGGACTTCCGCTACGCCTACCAGCACGATTTCCGGCACCACCCGGACGGCACTTACTCGATCTTCGAGAACGGTGCTGCCGATGGTGAGCTGAAGCCGAGGGCGAAGGTCTCGAAGGCCTACATCTTCCGGATCAACCAGCGAAAGAAGACGGCCTCCGTGGTCAAGTCCTTCGTCCATCCCGGCAATCTGCTTTCACCCAGCCAGGGCAACGCCCAGCTGCTTTCGAATGGCAACGTGTTCACCGGCTGGGGATCGCTCAAGTACTGCACCGAGTTCAGCCCGGACGGAGACGTGGTCTGGGACATGGAGTACTCGGCCCTGAACGTCACTTACCGCTGTTACCGCGATCCATGGACCGGCTCTCCGGTGCCCGGCGCGATCGGCGTCAAGAGCGAAAAGGATGGAGCCGATTCGAACGTCTACGTGAGCTGGAACGGCGACACCCAGGTCAGGACTTGGCGGGTCCTCGCCGGCAACTCGAACGGCGCCCTGACCTTCAACACCGAGGTGCCCCGGGAAGGGTTCGAGACGACCATTCCGGTGACCGGCCAGCCGGCCAGGTTCAGGCTGGTCGGCCTGAACGCCGAAGGCAAGGTCCTCGGCCGCTCCAAGGTCAACAAGCTAGGCCAGCTAAGTCGTTAGCCAACGGTTGGGGGTGTCGGGAGATTTTCCCGGCATCCCCCGCCCTGGCAATTCATCACGCCGTCCAGATGTTCCCGCATGTAGGCGAGGACATTGGCGTAGGCAGGTGAAGCGGCCTTGTTGTTCAGCTCGTTCGGGTCGGTAGCGAGGTCGTAGAGCTCCTCGCCTCCCTGGTCGTAGCGGATGTACTTGTATGGACCGACCCGGAATCCCCGGTACCTGAGGGCGGGAGAATGAGCCGACACCGAGGCCCCTTCGCCGTTCAGTTTTGAATTGATGGTGATCGCCATCGGCCGCTCGGTACGCCGCTTCGGATTCCGCCAGAAGGGCCGAAGTGAACGACCGTCAACCGTGTAGTCCGGATGGACCCGGGCCAGACGCATGATCGTCACCGGCACATCGACGTTGCCAGTCACTTCGCGACTGACCGCCCCGCGCCTCACCCCGGGTCCCCGCACGGCCATCAGGGGGGAAGCCGAATCTTCGTAGGGCATGAACTTGCCCCAGTCGTACCTGTGCTCACCGAGGAACAGTCCATGGTCGGAGAGCAGGAACACATAGGTGTTGCGGAGCTTTCCGGAACTCCGCAGGGCGCGGAAGATCGCTCCGATTCCGTCGTCGACCGAGCGCAGCGACTCGACGTAACGGCGATACGAGCCGGTCAGCCGGGTGATCGCACCAGGACCCATCGGCTTCGGGGCCAGGTTCCGGATCAGTTCGGGCTTGTCGCTGAAGTCCCGTTCGTTGAAGGACGGCGGCCGCGGCAGCGGAGTTCTCGCTGCCATGCCGAGCTCGCGGGTCGCCGGCTGGGGGCCACGGGGGGCGGCAACATCGCCATGCGGAGCCTGGTAGTCGACCTGGATGAAGAAGGGCCGCCGCTCCTCGCTCCGGATCTCCCTGACTGCGGCCGCGGTGAAAACGTCACCGCTGTAATTGCAGCTGCCGGTCGGCCAGAACTCCCGGATGTTCGCCAGCGTGCAGGACTTCGGATCGATCCCGGGACCGGTCTGCCGGTATCGGGGATTGCCGATCACCGCGGTCGCCTTGCCGTTGACGTTGAGCTGGTAGCCGTAGAAATGGGTTCCCACCTCGTATGAGGTCGTGAACCAGTCACTCCATCCGGGCGGGACCGTCCTTGCCACCCCGCCTGTGTTCTCATCGAAGTAGCCGTTCGTGAACTTGCCGATGTGGGCGGTCCGGTAACCGGCGCGAAGCAGGGTGACCGGCAGGTTGTGCCGGAAGACTGGATTGTTGACCCAGCCGTCCCATCCACCGTTCTCGCCCGAGTTTGACCGGACACCGTTGTTCCACGGGTACTGGCCGCTCAGAAGCGAAGCCCGGGAAGGACTGCAGACCGGCGAGCTCGCGTAGTAGTTGCGGAACTCGGTGCCGCGGTTCAGGATCTGCCTGACCGCATGAGGCATCACCGGCCGGAAACCACCCACCTGGCCACGCATCTTCGCCCGCACGGTGGCAGCGTTCTGATCATCGGTCTGGATCACCACGAAATTCGGCCGGGCGGCCAGCGCCCGTTCAGTCGGGACCAGCAGAACCAGGATCAGCGCAGCACAGAACATCGCCGCCGCAGTGGCGACATACCGCCTCCCCCAGAAATGGGTGAGGGCGGGGTGAATGCTCAGCCTCCGGCGCCCAGCTTCTTTACTGCGTCACGGAAGGACTTGACTTCCAGTGACGGCTTCTTGCGACCGGCCAGCTTTTCGCCGTGACGGTTGACCCAGATGACCGGGACCTTCATTTTGAGCAGCGGAGCGACGTCATGGTCGTAGTTCGAGCCGATGTGAAGCCAGCCCTTCTTGCCACCGATCCGTCGGGCGCATTCCTTGAAGTGAGTGTCATCGGGCTTGTAGCTGCGGACCTGCTGGGCGGTGACGACCAGGTCGAGGTCGGTGCGCAGGTGACGACGGGAAATGCCGAGCATCTTGTCGTCGATATTGCTGATGATGCCGATGTTGTACTTCTTGGCGAGCCGGTCCATCGCGGCGTTGGACTCCCGGAAGGGCATCCAGTAGGCGACGCTGTCGGGCAAAAACTGCGCCCTTGACGGCTCGATTTCCCAGCCCATTTCGCCGGCGACCTTGATTACCGTGCGTCGCAGGACCTCGGCGTAAAGCTCGTAGGAACCGGCCATGATTTCAGCCTGGACCTCAAAAAACCGGGCCATGAACTCATCGTTGTCGAAGCTGAAACCGTCTTTTGCGGCTTCCTTCTGGCAGGCCTCGGAGATGCCCTTCTCCCAATCGATCAGGTCTCCGTAGCAGTCAGTGGTTACCCACTCGATGTTCTTAAGTGATGGCAGCGGCATGCGGGAAAGGCATTATGTCGAATAGAGTCCGTCGTCGGCTTCGACGTGGCTGCCCGTGCCTTCCGGAGCCCCTCATCACCTACCTCCGAAAAGGCCATGGATCTCCTCGAATATCAGGGAAAAGAACTGTTTGCCCGTCATGGGCTTCCGGTCCCCAAAGGCGTTCACGCTTCAACCGCTGACGCTGCTGTAGATGCTTCTGAAACTCTCGGTTACCCGGTTGCCGTCAAGGCCCAGGTTCTGATCGGCGGTCGCGGCAAAGCCGGCGGCATCAAGATCGCCAAGGACGGAACCGAGGCCCACGAATACGCCGGTGAGATCATCGGCATGGACATCATCGGTCCTCATGGCGAGGGTCCGTTCAAGGTCCACGAGCTCTGGGTCGAAGCCGGCTCGGAGATCGAATCCGAGTTTTACGCCTCGGTCATCCTCGACCGTTCGGCCAAGAAGCTGATGGTCATGCTCTCCCGCATGGGCGGCATGGACGTCGAAGCGATCGCCGAATCTGATCCCGAGGCACTGGTCAAGCAGCATGTGGACCCGCTCGCCGGCCTCACCGACGACGAAGCGAAGCAGATCGTCGCCCAGGCGAAGATTCCGGAAGAAGTGGCCGACCAGGTCGCTTCGGTGCTGGTCAAGCTGGTCGAGGTCGCCCAAGCCGAAGACGCCACCCTGATCGAGGTCAACCCGCTGATCGTCAACGCCGACGGTGAAGTGATCCTGCTCGACGCCAAGGTCACGATCGACGGCAACGCGATGTTCCGCCATCCGGAACTCGAGGAGCTGCCGGAGAACGCCGACCAGGATCCGCAGGAAGCGATGGCCAAGGAGAAGGGACTGACCTATGTCTCGCTCGACGGCAACATCGGCATCCTCGGCAACGGCGCAGGACTCTGCATGAGCACCCTCGACGTAGTCGCCCAGGCCGGCGGCCGCCCTGCCAACTTCCTTGACGCCGGCGGAGGATCCAAGGCCGAGGCGATCATCGACGCACTCGAAGTGATCACCTCCAACCCCGAGGTCTCCGCGATCCTCTTCAACATCTTCGGCGGAATCACCCGCTGTGACGAAGTCGCCCGCGGAATCATCGAGGCCACCAACAAGATCGGGCTGACACTGCCCCTGGTGGTCCGCCTCGACGGCACCAATTCCGAGGAAGGCCTGGCCCTTCTGGCCGAAGCCGGCCTCGACAACCTTCACCACGAAGCCACAATGCTCGGCGCGGCACGCAAAGTCGTCGAGCTGGCCGGGAACTGAGGATCAGCAATGAGCATCATCATTGACAACGACACGAAACTGGTCGTCTCCGGACTGACCGGCCGCGAAGGCAGCTTCCACGGCCTGCGCAACCGCGACTACGGCACCCAGCTGGTGGCTGGAGTCACCCCCGGCAAGGGCGGACAGGACGTCGAAGGCACCCCCATCTACGACACGATCAAGGAGTCGGTCGACGAGGCCGGCGCCAACACCTCGATGATCTTCGTGCCCGCGAAGTTCGCCGCGGCGGCGATCAACGAGGCGATCGACTCGGGAGTCGACACGGTGATCGCGATCACCGAAGGCATCCCCGTGATGGACATGATGCCGACCTACTGGAAGGCCCGCGAGAAGGGCGTTCGCCTGATCGGGCCGAACTGCCCCGGCGTGCTCTCCCCCGGCAAGGCCAACGTCGGAATCATTCCCGCCCAGTTCTTCGATCAGGGCCGGATCGGTGTGGTTTCCAAGTCGGGCACCCTGACCTACCAGATCGGAAACGAGCTGAAGCAGGCCGGGGAAGGCAACTCGACCATCGTCGGCATCGGCGGCGACCCGATCGTCGGTTCCGATTTCATCGACATCCTCACTCTCTTCGAGAACGACCCCGACACCGACATGATCGTCATGGTCGGCGAGATCGGCGGCGACGCCGAAGAGCGCGCTGCCGAATTCATCGCGGCCGAGATCTCGAAGCCGGTGGTCGCCTACATAGCCGGTTTCACTGCGCCTCCGGGCAAGCAGATGGGTCATGCCGGAGCGATCATTTCCGGTTCGTCCGGAACCGCCAAGGCGAAGCAGGAAGCCCTCGAAGCCAAGGGTGTGAGGGTCGGCGAAAGCCCGACCGAGGCCGCGCAGATCGCGGTCGAGATGCTGCGCGCCCTGTAGCCACTACCCCGCAACTCGGCCCGCTAGCCCCGGGCATCAATGAGCACAGAACCTGAAGCCGAGCACCTGAAGCCTCACTCCTGGTTCCGGATCTGGGCCGAGTTGGCGGGGGCCTGGGCGATCTCCCTCGCCTACCCGATATACGTTCACGTCGCTTCCGGCCCGGAGGCCCTGACCTCGCTCGGGATCCGCCGGCTCGACCTGCTGGTCCTGATCGCAGTCGTCTCGCTGCTTGGCCCGCTGATCATCTCGCTGGCCGAGATCACCATCCGGATGGTCTTCGGTGAACCCTTCCGGCGGATCGTCCACGGACTCGTGCTCGGCAGCCTGCTGGCCCTGGTCCTCTGGCAATGGCTGCTCGGTCAGGAAAGTCCGGAACTGCTCCGAAGTCTTCTGCCCCTGGCGCTGGCCCTGCTTTTCGCCTGGTCCTACGTTCGCACCGAACTGGTTCGCAACTTCGCCCTGATGCTGAGCTTCGCGACGGTCGTGGTGATCAGTTCATTCTCGCTGGACTACCCGATCAAGAGCGAGTTCTGGGGCCATCAGGCCAAGGCGTCCACCCCGAAGATCGAGAAAGACGTTCCGGTGGTCATGGTCGTCTTCGACGAACTGCCGCTTGCCTCGCTCGAGCTGCCCGACGGCAAAATCAATCCAGCCTTCCCCAACTTCGCGATGCTGTCTCGCAGGGCCGACTGGTATCCGGGTGCCGTCGCTGTCGCCGATCAGACCAATTTCGCCCTGCCTTCGATCCTGACCGGAGAAGATCCAGATCCCGAGGGCGGCAACCGTCCCACTCCTGCCGGACTGGCCGACTACCCGAACAGCCTCTGCCGGATCGCCGCCGACGGTGGCTACGAGGTCCACTCCTACGAAACGATCACCGATCTTTGCCGGCCGCGCTGGAATCTCGGCACCCAGATCTCGGCCACCCTGCGACGGGCAACCGGGGTTGACGACCCATATTTCACGGATGAACTCGCTCCCGGAGGCATCGCCCGGAAAGTGACGAAGCTGCTGACCAGTCCGTTCGCCATGCCCTGGGGCCAATTCGACTCGGACCGCAGCAAGGCTTTCGACGACTTCATCTCGGGACTGCCCTCCGACCCTCGTTCCTTCAGCCTGCTTCACATCACCCTGCCTCACGTCGAATGGATCTACTCCCCGGACGGAACCACCTACGACAACTACAAGACGCCGGGAGACGACATGCTGGTCAATCCCGAATCCGCCGGCGAACTGAACCGGAACGCCCAGATGATGATGCTGCAGCTGAAGTTCACCGATCATGAGCTCGGCCGGCTGATCCGCAAGATGAAGGCGGATGGAACCTGGGACGAGTCGCTTTTCGTGGTGACCGCCGACCATGGCACCGCTTTCCAGAGAAGCGGAAGCCGCCGCATCCTCGGCTCCGGCAACGAAGGCTGGATCGTGCCGGTTCCGTTCTTCATCAAGTACCCGGGACAGCAGAGCGGCCGCGTGGTCAGGGGGACGGTCAACGGACGGGACATTGCGCCGACCGTGATGTCCACCCTGGGTCTCGAACCGCTGCCGGACATGCACGGCCGGGACCTGACCGGCCGGGACGGATTGCTGGAGCGTCGACAGGCCGCGGTGGTCGGCACGATCGGAGGCGGCACGGAAGTCGATCTCAAGGCCGTTCGTTCAGAGCGACGGGCGGCGAGCCAGTACATGCAGCGCCTGCTCGGGAAGTCATTCTTCGCTCCGGGCGGTCACAGCCGGTTGCTGGGCCAGAAGCCCGCGGGGCTCACCGAAATTCCTTCCGAACCGGTCGACCCGGCTGCCTTCGAGGATGTGGACACCTCCTCCGAACAGATCCAGGCTCTCTACCAGGCTTCGATCCAGCCACCCGGGGGCCGCGATCCGGGAGCCCTCGCCGTTGCCCTCAACGGCCGGATCGTCGCCACCGCCACCCCCTGGGAGGAAGCGGGAACCTGGCACCTGGGAGTGGTCCTGCCGACGGCAGCATTCCGGGACGGAGCCAACGACATCCGCGTCTACGCGGCCGGGGGCGGGGCTGGCCGCTGACCGTCGCTATCATCGTCCGTTCCCGAAACCGCCCCCGATGGGGCATGTCAGAGGAATCCGATGCCAGACACGATCAGCTTTGCCCGAGGTGCCCCCAGTCCCGACCTGATCCCGGTCGACGCGGTTCGCGTCGCGGTGGCGAAGGCGCTGGAGGACGACTGGCAGAAAGCTCTCTCATACGGCGTCGGAATCGGCCATCCCGGACTCTGCGCCTGGATTGCCGACCGTCACGGGATCGATGCCGGTCAGGTGATGACCACCAACGGCTCGCTGGAAGCCGGGGCGATGCTGTTTCGCCATCTGCTTTCCCCGGGTGACCGGGTCGTGGTCGAGCAGCCCAGCTACGACCGCACCCTGCTGCTGCTCGAACAGATCGGTGTCGAGTTCGTACCCGTCGCCCTCGAAGAGGACGGCATCGACGTGGACGCGATCGAAAGGGCCCTCGAGCTCGGCCCGATCAAGCTCGCCCACATCATCCCGAACTTCCACAACCCGGCCGGCTGCACCCTCTCCGAGGAAAAGCGCCGACGCCTGGTCGCCCTCGCGGCCGAACATGACTTCGTGATCTTCGAAGACGATCCCTACCGCGAGCTGCCTTTCGGCGAGGATCCCCCGCCGACCATGCTCTCGATGGACGAGGCCGACAAGGTCATTCACGCCTCTTCCTTCTCGAAGACGGTCAGCCCGGGTGTCCGGGTCGGCTATCTCGCCGGGCCGGATCACGAAATCGCCAGGCTCGCGAAGATCGCAAACGAGAACTACATCTCGCCGAACATGCTTTCCGGCTCACTGGTGCTCGAGCTCTGCCAGTCCGGTGTGCTGGACGACAACATCGCGAAATGCAAGGTGGCCCTTCGGGAGCGTCGCGACGCCCTGGTCGATGCTCTCGGAAAGCACATTCCCGAGGCGACTTTCGTCCTGCCCGGCGGCGGCTACTTCCTGTGGGCGGACCTGAACGAGGATCGGGACACCGTCCAGATCGCAGCGAAGGCCAAGGAAGCCGGTGCCCCGTTCATCCCGGGAGTCGACTTCATGCTCGACGGCGGTCAGCGAAGCCTCCGCTTCTCCTTCGCCTCGGTGCCTCCGGAGCACATGGACGAAGGCATCCAGAGAATCGCGTCCTGCCTATAGCCGGAGCCCCTCCCGACCAATCATTTGTTCGAATGGGAGGGGCGGGTTTTACTTGGAGGCGGAGCGAAGCTCGCCGACTTGCTTATCTTCCGTAGCGGTCGTCTGAGAGGACGAGCTGGTCCGGGAGGGCTGCTCTCGGGGGCGGGGCCGGGTCGGCCCTTACGGTGACCGTTTCGGCGACCGTGCGAGTTACCTCGTGCTTGCCCTTCGCTGATTCGATCAGGACCATTTCGTCGTCCTTGGCGGCGACCGTGGCTTCTAGGCCGGGGTGGAGTCCGATGTCCATCAGGTAGTGGAGCAGGCTCTCGGCTTCGTTCTCGAAGCGCAGCACGACGACCTTGGCTCCGAGGTCGACGTCGGCGAGCGGAGCACCCTGCTCGCGGACTCCGTCGATCGGGTGGCCGTGCGGGCAGGTGTTGGCCTCGCCGATCGCCGCCCGCATCCTCTCCTCGAGGACCGGTGACATCGCGTGCTCGAGACGTTCGGCCTCCTCGTGAACCTCGTCCCAGGGGATGCCGAGGACATCGGTCAGGAAGCGTTCGATCATCCGGTGCCGGCGGGTGATCCGCTCGGCTTCGACCCTTCCCTCTTCGGTCAGGTGCAGGATCTTGTCGGCGCTCCGGGTCACGTAACCGTCGCGTTCGAGACGCTTGATCATTTCGTGAACGGTGGGCGGGGAAAGCTGCATCGCCTTGGCGATGTTGGCGCCGGTGATCGGCAGTCCCGCCTCCATCAGCCAGAAGATCGTCTGGAGATATTCCTCTTCGGCAACCGTTGCGTCGGACATGGGTTGATCCTAGTGAACCGGACTCAGTGTTCCATGAGTGTGGTGACGACAGCCTCGTAGAAACCGGCGCCGTTTCTTTCCTCGGTCACGACCGCATTCGGATACCGGCTCATCGCCTCCCGCACCCCGGAGTCCTTTTCCGGACCGTTGGCCACGACGAAGAACTTGCCGACCGAGGGGGCCACTTCGAGATCCTCGAGTGAATCGCCGACCGCGATCGTTTCCTCAAGGGCATAACCGCGGGCTTGCGCATGGGCCGCGACAGCCCGCGCCTTGGAAACGCTCTTCGGAACCAGGTGGTAGCAGTGGGCCTGTTCGATCCCCTCCATCTTGCGGTGGATGGCGCCGTTGTCGAGCAGCCGCAGGTCGCCGTGGCCGTTTTCTTCCAGCAGGGCGTTGGCCTCGGCGGTGTCGATGTCACCGCGGAACAGATGTGACATCTCCCGGTCCAGGTGCCAGGGCTCGTGGTATTCGAAGCGTCCGGAAAAGGATTCGAGCAGCAGCTCGGGCACCCCGCGCTCGCTCATCTGCTGAACCGGGGTCTGGTCGGGTTCGAGTTCGAAGTCCCCGAGCATCAGGGTGACTTCCTGGTCGATCGAAAAGGCCGCACCCGCATCGAAGATGAAGGAGGTCTGGCCGATGATCCGGGCGTCCTCGTGAACCTGGACGCGCCGCCTCCCCGACATGATCACGACTTCGACTCCCGCTCTCGCGCAGGCCTCCAGGCCGCGGGCCTGCGACATGGAGAAGTTACCGTCCTCATCCGTGAAGAGGGAGGCACCGGCACCAAGCAGGGTGCCGTCGAGGTCGGTGTAGACGCAGCGCAGACTCATTGGCTGCTCAGGCTATCTGGAAGTCGGGAGCGTGGAGAAGGCGGGTCGCATGACGACCGCCGGTCCTGTTTCCTCGACCATCCGCAGGCGACCGGTGTCTTCACGGTCGAGCCGGTCAAGGGTCTCGGAAAGTGCCGCGATCACTTCGGAGGACATGCCGCTGAGCGCGGCGAGGGACTGGTGGGCGTTTCTCTTGGTGCCCAGCTCGACCTGCGCCATTCCTTCGATCCCGACCTGGTTCCAGATCTCGATCAGCATCGCGATCTCCACTCCGTACCCGCAGCAGAAGGGAATCCGTTCCAGAAGTTCCCGGCGGGCCGCCACCTCGCCCGCAAGCGGCTGGTCGAAGGCGAGCAGCTCCGGGGCCAGCCGGGCCAGAAGCGGACGGGCGGCAAGTTCCGTAACCCGGCCACCACCGGCCGGTTCTTCGCTTTCGCCGTAACGGAACGGTCTTTCGTAGCGCCCCTTGATGAAGTGCTTTCCCGGATCGGTCAGCGGTCCGGCCAGCCCGGTTATGTAGTGGCGGCCGAAATCCGCGATGTCACCATCCACATAGACCACGATCTCTCCGGTGACCGCGGCCAGGGCCCGCCACATCGCGTCGCCCTTGCCCCGGCAGGGACCGAATCCGTCGACCAGTTCGTTCTCCGATCGCACCTCC
>Ga0209023_10002307_pt1 | contig 24101 bp, 20 predicted proteins | sample LakOneMetagenome_FD_187468 | JGI IMG/M metagenome (GOLD analysis project Ga0209023, IMG submission 187468) | Freshwater and sediment microbial communities from Lake Erie, Canada (SPAdes) (version 2) | ecosystem: Environmental > Aquatic > Freshwater > Lentic | place: Lake Erie, Canada... | reverse complement strand
GCTAGTTATTTAACTTCGCATTACCGTCGCTGTGGGGTGCATTCTATAGATTTCTCATCCACTGTCAACGACTATCTTTCATTTAAATCTCGAGTGTGTGTTTTGTAGGCGATATTTCATATTTCTGAAGTATTTTTATGCATTTTTTCCATTTTTAGTGCCAATTCTTTAATTGTAGTGCTTATGAATGTTCTCATAACGAACTAACCTTCTGTTTAAATCTATTCCTTTTCTATATTGTCTTGTTATTAGCTTATTCTTTTTATATTCACGAAAGCACCACGTATTCTTCACGATTAGCCCATTGCATCCAAACCTATCCTGTCGCATTATTTAAATAATTTTCTACACAAGCACGGCGTATCATTTTGTCTGGTTATCAATCTTCAAAAAGCACTTCTATGAATTCACATCCAAGGCTCCCACGTAATAGTAGACCTCAAGCCAATCAAGGATTGGTGGTTATTGCATTACTATTCCTCGTTGTATTGGCGGTGTGCATTATTGGACTTGCGATTTACCTCATCAGACAAGATAGCGTTGTCCGTTCTAAGTTTGATGGTCAGCGTTGGGAAATTCCCGCCAAGGTTTTTGCACGCCCCCTTGAGCTATACGTGGGCGCAACGGTTGACGAAAAATCAGTCCGCGATGAATTAACATTACTAGGCTATAAAAAAGATGCGACATACCAAGCATCTGGAACGTATATAGAAAGTGGCGATTCCCTATTTGTGCATACGCGTGGTTTTAATTTCGGTAGCTCAAGAGAACCAGAACAAGTATTAAAAATCAAATTTGCATCAAGCGCTGCGAATGGGGCAACGATTGCGGACATTCAAAGTACGCAAGCAAACACTTCGGGCGTGGTTCGTTTAGAGCCCGTATTAATTGGTGGTATTTATCCACGTATTAATGAAGATCGTGTGCTCATCAAATTGAGCGATACACCGCAATCACTGATTGATGCATTGATCGCTACGGAAGATCGTTCTTTTTATCAACATCACGGTGTGTCGATTCGTGGTCTAGGGCGCGCAGTACTGTCCAATGCGACAGGTGGTCCTCGTCAAGGTGGTTCGACACTGACTCAGCAATTAGTTAAAAACTTTTATTTGACCAATGAACGGACGCTCAAACGAAAAGTCACTGAAGCAACGATGGCAATTTTACTGGAAATCCATTATTCAAAGAATGAGATTTTAGAAACTTACTTAAATGAAATTAACTTGGGTCAGAACGGCAATCATTCTATTAATGGTTTCGGTTTGGCTGCTCAGTTCTATTTTGCTCAGCCTATTCAAGAGCTGAAATTACCACAAGTTGCATTATTGGTTGGATTAGTTAAAGGTCCAAGTGAATACAACCCGTGGCGTCATCCTGAATCTTCATTAACACGACGTAATGTCGTACTCAAGAATATGTTGGAACAAGGAAAGATCACCCAAGACCAATATGAAACTGCTCGTGCTGCACCATTAGGCATTGTCAAAAAACCGACTGCGGGACAAAGTTTGTTTCCAGATTTTCTAGATTTGGTTCGCCGCCAATTACGTCTGGAATACCAAGAAAGTGATTTAACCAGTGACGGATTACAGATTTTCACAACGCTAGATCCACGTGTTCAAAATGCGGCGGATGCTGCTTTCGAACAAACACTGAATCAAATTATTAAATCCAATCCAAAAAAATTAGACGGCTTACAAGGTGCGGCCTTGGTCAGCAATCCGCAGAACGGTGAAATTCTTGCGATTGTCGGTGGTTCTGGATTATTCACTGGTTATAACCGTGCTTTAGATGCACGTAGACAGGTTGGTTCTTTGTTTAAACCTGCGGTGTATCTGACTGCGCTCGCTTCTGGACGATACAATCTATTGTCATTGCTTGATGATGGGCCTGTTGATGTTTCAGGTACGGGAATGACCAACTGGAAACCGCGAAACTATGATCTGCAAGATCATGGCGTTGTCACGCTGACCGATGCGTTAACGCATTCTTATAATCAGGCGACTGTGCATCTAGGGATGCAACTGGGTCTTCCTCAAGTCATTAATACTTTAAAAAATTTAGGCATTAATGCAACATTGACTGGCTATCCATCGATTTTGCTTGGTGCTGCAAACTTATCGCCGCTTGATGTGTTGAATATGTATCAAACCATCGCGTCCGATGGCTTCCAACATCCGCCACGCGCCATTATTTCAGTCATTAAATCAGATGGCTCACCGTTACAGCGTTTTGGTTTATCCATGCAGCAAAGTGTCGATCCGTCAGCGACGTATCTACTGAATTATGCAATGCAACAAGTCGTTAAATCAGGTACAGCGGCAGCGGCGAATCGTACATTACCGTCTACATTGAATTTAGCAGGGAAAACGGGGACAACTAACGATCTACGTGATTCTTGGTTTGCAGGCTATAGTGGAAATTACGCTTCAGTTGTTTGGGTCGGTCAAGATGATAATCGTCCGACGGGACTCAGCGGCGCATCTGGTGCATTGCCGATTTGGATTAACCTGATGAATCGCCTGAAACTGACACCAGTTTCATTCGCGCAACCTGACGGCGTGGTGTGGCAATGGATTGATAATGCAAGTGGGCAAGTTTCAGCTGAGGGTTGTGCTGGTGCAACATATATTCCAATGTTGCGGAATACACTACCCATTCAAGTCACTGAGTGTGGGCAAGAAAAAATGAATCAAACGCAATCACTGAGTTATTCTGACCCTAGCGCTCCAATAGATGAATCAAACAATGATTCAACCGATTCAGGGAGTTATACTCCCGCACCGCCTGCCCCTACTCGTAATGTGACACGCCCATCATCGGCGCTCGATCGCGCAATGGAAAGTTTCTAATATGCAATTTTTGATGAACACCCCCTCTATTCGACCGATGTCAGATAGAGGCGCAACGGAAAAATTCCTCACCATGTGCTTACTGGCCGGATTAGTTGGATGCCAATCTACTCCAACCAAAACGCCACCAAAGACACATCCTCGCGCACATCCACCTGTAGTTGTCACGACGCCTACAGTAAAGCAGCCCACAAGCCCGACAACCGCTCAACCTGAGTTTGGATATCCCCCATTAGAAACCCAAAAATTACCAAACTTGCCAGCGCAACCTCAGATTGTGCTGCGAGATGGACGAAATATTCCACTGGTACAAACACTGATGACGCAAGGCACGCAGCAATTGCAACTTGGACAATTGGATAATGCCGAAGATACCTTTGATCGCGTACAGCGTATTGCGCCACAAAATTCGAGCGTTTATGCCCGTTTGAGTGAAATTGCGCTGAAGAAAAATGATGGTGTCACTGCTGAAGGTATGGCACGCCGCGGTTTAGTGTTTGCCAAATCAGCGCAACAAAAAGCGGGTTTTTGGCAATTAATAATGATGGCTGGAGCGCTGCAAGGCCGCACCGACGTCGTGAATGAGGCTAAAGGTCATTTGCAAAATAGATAGAGTTTTCCAAGGATAGTTATGCCATTACAAAACCGTGTCGACCCTTGGGGACAACTCAATGCAAACATTTCCCGAGGCTCGTTGATGGGAAATCGCGGTATTTTGCATAATGAAGAAAAAGTAATAGTCACCCAATCGCGACACAAAAACTGGGTAACATGTAAACTTGAATTTCAAGGCATTAAACGTGGCATATTTAGTCCAAACTCCTATTCTGAATTGTTCTTCCTTGATGAAGCCACTGCTTTTTCGGCTGGGCATAGCCCGTGCGCTGCATGCCGCAGAGATAGATTTAAAGCATTCAAATTAGCGTGGTGCAAAGCAAATTTAGATACAACTTCAGCAAATCAAGTTGGTATTACAGAGATCGACAACCACCTGCATTTAGAGCGCGCTATTCGTAGTGGACAAAAACAGAGTTATCAAGCACTTTTTCAAGATCTTCCTACTGGAACATTTATTGATATTGAAGGGAAGTCATATTTACTTTGGAACAAACAGCTTCATTTATGGTCATTTAATGGCTACACCAAAACATCTATGACATTAGAACCGTCTGCTCAAGTAAAGGTATTAACTCCTTCTTCAATTGTTAAAATATTCCACCAAGGATTTCTCCCAGAAGTTCATGAATCTGTAAATATCTAAATAAACCGCATCCCTGCAATGCCAAAACCACCATTTGCTTGAGCTTCGGTCAAGTCGTTAGGCTGCAGACCACCTAATGCATAAACTGGCACATCACTCAATTTTGCCAATTGCGCAAAACCATCCCAACCTAATGGCTGACTGTCTGGATGCGTAGGCGTCGCTAATACTGCGCTCAGCGTTATCGCATCAACGCCCAATTTCACAGCTTGAACAATTGACGTCTCATCGTGACATGCCGCAAACCAATACTCTTGTTCAGACTGACGGACTAAATCAGTTTTGGCGAGTAATGCTGCTTGTGTCAAATGACGTCCGCGAATGAATTCATTCACCGATTCGGGCGCATCCCATGCTGCAATCAAATTGAGGTCTGGACGCAGCATCGAAAGATGTTTAATTGCTGTTTCATATACTGTGGATGACGCATTCGGTAAACGAACATAAACCCATGCGTCAGTTTCTTTTTCTATTGACTGCTCAGCCAACCATGCAGGTAGAGCATCGAGTTCAGCGGTGATCAAATTGGAAGTAATTGAATATCGTTGTGGCAATTGCGCAGCACGGACAATCGGTCGATTGGCATCGGGGAAATTCAATTCAAACAATTGTGCCAATGGAACCCAGTGCAAAGGCTGACCTTCTCGCCCAACAGGTTCACCATCAAATGACTCAATGTGATAGACATGCAAGCACACAGTTTTTTCAGGGTAGTTGTAAGTTAGACGTTGAATAAACCGCGGGCTATGAATATCAATACCAAGTTCTTCATGCAGCTCACGCGCAAGTGCCACAGTCACCAATTCGCCAGCTTCAACCTTACCGCCTGGAAACTCAAAACGACCACCTTGATGCTGATGCTCGGCACGCTTGGCCAGCAACGCTTGACCGTTTTGGACAATTAAACCGACCGCGACATCGACGATTTTATTACTGTTCAGCGTATTCAAATCCTGACTCATATGATGTTTCAAACCTTATTGCATGCGCTGAGCGAGTTGCGCTAAATGTTGACCAAACCAATGTGCGGTTTCTATATCACCACTAGGCGGTGTCTGCGCGACAGGTAAATTATCGGATTGAGTCATTAAACCCAAAAAACTTGCTAAACGATTGAGGTCAGTTGTTTCATGACCTTGTGACATCAACGGCAAGCCACTCCACACCATGCCATGCTGCATTGCGAACAAACAGACTTGTTGTAGAGCCGCTAATTTATCACCACTTAACCCACCAGAATTTGCAAATCCTGCCGCAAGCTTTCCAGACCAACTTCGATTAATCCAGCGACTAGAGGTTGCATCCATAAACAACTTAAATTGCCCTGTCACACTGCCCATATAAGTCGGTGAACCAAAGACTAAGACATCCGCTTGATCTAATAATTCCCACTTGTAATGATCCATGTGTTCAACAGAAATCAGGTTTGCATCAATGTTTTCGACCTGATTGGCACCATCGACAATCGCTTGCGCCACGCGAGCGGTATGCCCATACGCACTGTGATAAACCACGCACATACGTCTAGATTGAGTAGCAGTTTTGGTTTGGCTTTGAGTATTTAATTCTGTAGACACGACTAAAATCCCATACTTTTATGGCTATATAACAATGACGATCAACAACACGATTGACAGCTTTTTGGATCAGAGAAGATGACTTTACCATCTCCTCACATTATCAAGATCTTATAATCTGCGGACGTGGACGAATCATAACCACCGTCGCCATCCGTCCTGTATGTCCATCACGACGATACGAAAAGAAATCTTGTTTATTCGATACCGTGCAATGTTCACCGCCACTCACGCGCTCGACGCCGATACGCATCAAGCGCTGGCGTGCAAGCTGATATAAGTCGGCCTTATCTTTGCCATTAGGTTGCTCAGTAAATGCAGATGCACTGGCTGGATCTTCTTGGACAAATTGATCACGAACTTCTGGGCCGACTTCAAACGCTTCTGCACCAATTGCCGCACCCAACCATGCATAGGTTGGAGGTTCGCGCATGGCATCCGCAGTCGCTTCGATCACGCCTGACAGCAAACCACGCCATCCCGCATGAGCGCAGGCAACCTCAGTACCTTCGGCATTACTCAGCACCACAGGCAAACAATCCGCAGTCATGATGACACAGCCTACGCCGACTTGATCAGTGACAATAGCATCCGCATCGGGGACAGATGACTCTAAATCGGCAGTGACCCGAAAAACATGTGTGCCATGCACTTGATTCAACCACACCAACCGCTCGCAACCAAATGGCGCAAGCAATTGCAGTAGTTTCATGCGATTCGCATGTACCACGGCAGGATCATCCCCCACATGCAACGCTAAATTGAACGTGTCATACGGCGGCTGACAGTGTCCAGCAGTGCGGCGTAAGGTTTGCCCTGCCAAAACTGACGCAGGAAAGCCTTTCGCAGCAAGCCAAGGCAATGTGGTATCAGGAACGTTCGTTGTCAAAGCCATCTCTCCAAACAAATGATGTCAACACGATCCAAGTCAATCAACGCTTAGCGAAATTGACTTAAATCAGGCTTCGCTTCTTTACGCAACATTTTTACCAAATTGGTAAAATCATCAGGCCATGGCGCTTCAAATTTCATTTCTTCGCCAGTCACTGGATGAATCAAACCCAACTCACGCGCGTGCAATGCCTGACGCTTAAATTGTTGCAAAGTCTGAATCAACTCTGCACTGATTCCTTTTGGCAAACGCGACCGTCCACCATAAGTCCCATCACCCACCAATGGGAATCCAAGATGTGACATGTGCACACGAATTTGATGCGTACGGCCTGTTTCTAATTGCACGCGAAGCAACGTATGCGAACCAAAGCGCTCCGTCACACGATAATGGGTCACTGAATCGCGTCCGCCGTGCCCTACACACATTTTCAGACGATCAACCGCGTGACGACGAATCGGCTCATCAACAGTCCCGCCCGCAATCACATGACCACAAGTGACCGCGTCATAAACGCGGAAAACAGACTTTTCAGCAAGCTGTTGCGACAAGCTATGTTGTGCAACTAATGTCTTGGCAATAACCAACAATCCGCTGGTGTCTTTATCAATCCGATGCACTAAACCTGCACGCGGTAACTCTGCCAAACGTGAATCGTGATGCAACAAACCATTGACCAATGTCCCTGACCAATTGCCAACACCGGGATGAACTACGAGTCCAGCAGGTTTATTGATGACAATGATTTGATCATCTTCAAAAATAATATTGAGATCCATCGCTTCAGGCAAACTGCGTGTTTGTGCAGCAAGCGTCACATCTAACTTCAGCGTTTCACCGCCGAGTGCACGCGATTTAGGCTTGACGATTCGACTATCAAATGTCAAATCACCCGCCAACATCCACTCTTTTAATTTTTCACGAGAAAACTCGGAAAATAATGACGCAGCCACTTGATCAAAGCGCAAGCCCGACAATGAATCATCAATCACCGCGGTCTTGACGATATGCGTCGCTGGATGCGCTTGTAATCCAAAATCATCAGGCAGGACATCATCTGGCGTGTCGTCGTGTGGGATGTTTTCGAGGACATCAATTGCCTCAACACCACCCTCGGCAACATCATCCGACCAGCCATCAATCTCAGCTAAAGGTTTTAAATCGTCGTTCTTAGGTTTTTCGCTCATTATTTACGTCGTCATCTGTAGGCTTTGTGTGTTGGTCTTGGCATTGGTCATTTGCGAAACAGCGCAAAAATGCTTTAATAGCTGCCATTGTAGCCCAGATGGGTATGTTTCTCAGGAGTTTTTATGTCGCTGCCGCGTTTGACGGGTCTTAGAATGCCAGTTTTGGTTCTTGCATTGTCAGGATCATTACTATTGTCCGCATGTAGCAGTATGCCTTTCAGCAAAGATTCAAAAGAAAAGAAAGACACTGGTCCAACCAAAACTGAACAAGCTTATTATCAAGCCGCTCAAAATTCTTTGGGCAAAGCACGCTTTGACGATGCGACCAAATCCTTAGAAGCCCTTGAAACGTATTACCCAGTCGGTGCTTATACTGAACAAAGCCAATTGGATTTGATGTACGCACGTTATCGTAACAGCGACTTCCCTGGTGTAATTACTGCAGGTGATCGTTTCATCAAGCTCTACCCAACGAATGCACAAGTGGATTATGCCTATTACCTGCGTGGCGTCGCCAACATGGAATCAGGTACAGACTCACTCATTCGCTATACCAATCTGAATCCAGCACATCGTGACACCGGTTACTTACGCGCTGCGTTTGATGACTTTAGAGATCTAATTGCCAAGTATCCACAAAGTGCTTATGCGCCTGATGCAGCACAGCGCATGCGTTACATCACCAATCAATTTGCCGAAGGTGAAATGAATGTTGCGCGTTACAACATTGAACGCACAGCTTATTTGGCTGCCGCTGAACGTGCACGTTGGGTCGTTGAATATTATCAACAAACTCCTCAAGTCCCTGAAGCACTTGCAACGCTTGTTTTTTGCTACCAAAAATTAGGCATGAATGACTTAGCAACTCAATATCTGAATTTGCTCAAAGAAAACTACCCAAACTTGGTGCATAACAATAGTGTGAATCTCGCAGAAGCGCGTGGTGAAGCCTCTTGGGTCAATAAAATGACACTCGGATTGATTGGACAACGTTCAGAAGTTCGCGTGCCAACCATAGGTCAGGCATATCAACCCACTGCGGCAGCTCCAGAAAGCAAAGCATCGACGCTGAATAAAGCAGGTCAAACACTGTCAAAAGCAGGACACGGCGTGACGCGTTGGTTTGGTTCATTGCTCTCTGGGATTAATCGTGGCGATGAAAATGATGGCAGCGCTTCAAAAGCTTCCTCACCGGCGCAAATATCATCGGCTTCACCTGCTGCACCAACGAAGCCATAACAGGCAAGCACCGGAAGCACGACGCATGTTATTATCCTCCGTCAGCGATTTCCTGTTTTTAGGAATGCACCACTAAAATCGCATTTGACGGAGGCTGTTTCATACATGAGTATTCCACGTGCAGTGATCGACCAGATCTTAGATCGCACCGATTTGGTCGAACTCATCAACAGCCATGTTCCGCTGAAAAAAGCTGGCAAAAATTACACCGCCTGCTGTCCATTTCATCAAGAAAAATCGCCTTCATTTTCTGTTTCTCGCGAGACAGGGAAATATCATTGCTTCGGCTGTAATGCGGGTGGAAACGCCATCAGCTTCCTGATGGAATACGAACGTCGCGACTTTATGGATGTGCTCAAAGACTTAGCACAACGCGCACGCATCGAACTGCCTGAACGCGATCCACAAGCAATGCGCGAAGCCAAGATGCGCACGTCATATACGCGTCAAGCTCCACTGCCCGCCCCAGCAAAACAACAGAATCAAACAACAGCACAATCAACAACCAATGATGGCTTATCCGAAGCGCCGCAAGCAGATTTTTCTGGCATTGAAGATGATTCGTATTTTAATGGTTCAATGAATCAAGAAGACGACGGCTATGACTATGCTAATGATTTCGCTTATCAGCCTGTCGTTCTTGATGAACCGAAAGAAGGCAGTTTGTATGATTTAGTCGAGCAAGTTGCACAGTTTTATGAACAGCAACTAACACAGAATACCCCAGCGCGTGACTACTTCACCAAACGTGGTGTCGATGAAACGACCAGTCAATTTTGGCGTTTAGGCTATGCTCCCGATCATCCGCAACATTTGTACAAACGCTTCCCGAATGATATCGAAGGTCTGAAAAAACTCGGACTGATTCGCAGCTCAGAATCAGGTCGTGAATATATTCTGCTTCGTGATCGCGTAATCTTCCCGATTCGTGATCCGAAGGGTCGTGTGGTTGGTTTTGGTGGTCGTGCAATGCGCGATGACATTAAACCGAAGTACATCAACTCGCCAGAATCTGAAATTTTTTATAAAAACCAAATTCTCTACGGCATGTATGAAAGCCGTAAAGCGCGTGCTGACGACTGGCTGATGGTTGAAGGTTACATGGACGTCATTGCCCTGCATCAAGCGGGTATGGCGGGTGCTGTTGCAGCACTCGGCACAGCAACCAACGTCGATCACTTACAGACTTTGTTTAAGCAAAGCCCTCGCGTCACTTTGGCGTTTGATGGTGATAATGCTGGTCAACGAGCAGCATGGCGCACGCTTGAGTTGTCATTGCCAATTCTGACCGATGGACGTGAACTCAGATTTTTAGTATTACCCGCAGACCATGATCCTGATTCATTAGTACGAATTGAAGGCGCAGTTGGTTTAAAGAAGCGTATTGATAATGCCCCGCCTTTGTCTGACTTTCTTTATGAAACATTAGCCGCACAACAAAATCTCACTCAACCTGAAGGCAAAAGTCGCCTGATGCGTGATGCACAACAGATGATCGACTTATTGCCAGAAGGCAGTTATCGACGCTTGCTATCACAGTCTTTGCGTGAACGCTTGGGATTAGGCTGGAAAGGTAAAACTGCACAAGTTGTTCAAAACACCATTAATTTCGAGCAGTGTTCGTTAGAAGATCAGGCTCTAATACTGCTTTTACATTATCCAATGCAGGCTGAAGCATTAGAAGAGCTACATGAACTCGTGGATGAAACACAGCCGCTTGGCCGTGCGCTCAAACTCATTGCCCAATATCGTGCAGACCTTCCCGATGATGCAGAACAAGCACTCTATTTCTTACTCGGCGCATGGCCTGATGATCGTGAGCGATTGTGGTTATGTCAGCTGTTAGATCGGGTCAACATTCAAAGTTTGAATGCTGAACCCGTGCATTTAGAAGGATTCTGTCAGGAGCTTGCTTTACAGCTTTGCGATCAATTCTTAAACCAGCATTTACAAACATCAACATCGCTGGTTGAAAGACAAAAAATTAAAGATCAGCTAACTGCATTACGCCGTAAAAGAACTTTTCGTGAACGACCGATGGATGTCGGCAGCTAATTAACCTCGATTGCCCACCGATATTACGGTTTCACTATTACTGCGAAGTAAGAGTGTCTTCCCATTTTTTCGGATAAGCGTATCCTTGCTATGCGAATTCATTTGCATAAAAGATCCACCGGTATCCAATGAATAATTGATATCCACTGTGGCTGACTTCTTATCGGGAGACAATTTAAAATTATTGACTTTATAATGGTATTTTAGATTTAGCAGCCCGCCAAACTTTTTATCCAACTCATCATACTTTGCAAACAAGTCACGAGTAGTTCCGCAGCTTTGCGTTTTGTCGAACTGATGTTCTCTACTCGCCTCCTCCCCAAGCGATGCAGAATCAGTTCCCTGATAATCATCTGCAAGTAATTTACACAATCCTTCTGGCTCTCGCGCAACAATGACTTCCCCCACATGAGTGTAATAAGCAAGCACCTTATCTTCTGAAAGCGTTGTTCTCGCCTTCCAATACCACCATGCACAGCCAAGAATTACCGCAATAATTAATATCTTTTTTATCATAATTTTCAACATCCTAATTTCCATAAATTATGTCTCCGATTACCCAAGAGTACAATACGAATAAATTGATTATGACCTCCTCAACAATTAAGACTCAGAAACAGCTTGAAAATCATACAACTCGTCACCATCTATCTTTCATGCAAGGACTTAAAACCGACCACCTCCATGTGGTATACTCGCCGATTGGTTATTTGAACCAACATGCGCGCATCAAATTGCGAACTGGCTGCATGATAAAAAGCCCAAACAGATCCTCTAGATTGAAACAATTGAAAGCGGTATATTTGGAGTAACTCATATATGAGACTCTGATTTAATAGCTCCTTTTACAGCTGCTTTTGTAAAATGAAGTGACACCGTAAAGCGCATGATTGACATCGTGCAACCCGAATTTGATATCAGTGAGAGCCGAAAAAAGATGAGTGATTCACAAACTTCTACATCGCAAATTGTCGCGCTCATCGCCAAAGGTAAAGAGCAAGGTTACCTGACCAACGCTGAAGTTAACGACGCTCTGCCTGAATCGATTACCGAAAGCGAGCAAATCGAAGACATTATTCAAATGTTGACCGACGTGGGTATTCCTGTGCATGAACGTGCACCTGAAACCGACGAACTCATGCTTGAAAGTGCGCCTGAAGCAGGCGACGACGAAGTTGCTGCGGAAGAAGCAGCAGCGGTACTCGCTGCGGTTGAAACCGAGCCTGGCCGCACCACTGACCCTGTCCGCATGTATATGCGTGAAATGGGTACGGTTGACCTGCTGACTCGCGAAGGCGAAATCAGCATTGCAAAACGCATCGAAGACGGTATTCGTGACATTCTGCACGCGATGGCTTATTGGCCTGGTGCGGTTGAGTTGGTTCTCAAAGAATACAACGAAGCAGTCAATGGCGAACGCCGTTTATCAGACATCTTGTCTGGTTACCTTGACCCAGAAAGCGATGAAATTCCTGTGGTCATCGAAGTGGCTGAAGACGAAGAAATCATTCCAGAGTTAGCAGGTGCAGAACCTGTTGTTGCTAAAGACGACGAAGAAGATACAGCAGATGAAGAAGAAGCTGAATCTGGTCCAGATCCTGAAATTGCCCGTCTACGCTTTACTGAACTAACCGAACGTCATGCCGCTTTGCAAGAAGCGCTGCAATTTGGTCGTCATTCTGAACAAGCCAAACTTGCACTGCAAGAAATGGCCACTGTGTTCATGATGTTCAAACTGACGCCACGCTTGAGTGAAGAAATCGGCAGAATGGTACGCGGTACGATTGAACAAGTTCGTGCAAATGAACGCGAAGTCATGAAGTTTGCTGTTAAAAAAGCCAAAATGGATCGTGAGCATTTCCGTAATCACTTCCCAGGTAACGAATCCAACTTAAACTGGATCGATGATCAAATTGTAAAAGATGGTCTGCTTGAAATTGGTTTAAACGCTGCACGTGCCGACATTTTATCGTTCCAACAAAACTTGCTTGATCTTGAAACTCATTTGAGTTTGCGTGTTGCCGACATTAAAGACATTTCGAAACGCATGTCGATTGGTGAAGCCAAAGCACGTCGCGCAAAGAAAGAAATGGTTGAAGCGAACTTACGTCTCGTGATTTCGATTGCGAAAAAATACACCAACCGCGGCTTACAGTTCTTGGATTTGATTCAAGAAGGTAATATCGGTTTGATGAAAGCGGTTGATAAGTTTGAATATCGCCGTGGTTATAAGTTCTCGACCTATGCAACTTGGTGGATTCGTCAGGCGATTACTCGCTCGATTGCAGACCAAGCGCGTACGATTCGTATTCCTGTGCATATGATCGAGACGATTAACAAAATCAATCGTGTATCACGTCAATTGCTACAAGAAATGGGCCGCGAACCAACACCTGAAGAACTCGGTGAACGTCTAGAAATGGACGAAATCAAAGTCCGCAAAGTGCTGAAAATCGCAAAAGAACCGATTTCAATGGAAACACCAATTGGCGATGATGAAGATTCGCATTTGGGTGATTTCATTGAAGATACCAACATCACTTCACCTGTTGAAGCCGCGACTGCCGAAGGCTTGCGCGAAGCAACCCGTGAAGTGTTGGCAAATCTCACACCACGAGAAGCGAAAGTGTTGAAAATGCGTTTTGGTATTGATATGCCAACCGATCATACTTTGGAAGAAGTCGGCAAGCAGTTTGATGTGACGCGTGAACGTATTCGTCAAATCGAAGCGAAAGCATTGCGTAAACTGCGCCACCCTTCTCGCTCAGAACACTTACGTTCATTCCTTGAAAATGACTAATTGTTTCTCTAGCTGCTAAATAAAAAACGCCTATCGAATGATGGGCGTTTTTATTTAATTCACTAAAGTCAGTTAACCAATATTGCAAGATTGAATTTAGATCATTCGACTCAATCTATTAGACATAGTCCACAAACGTATTTTTAGAATGAAATTGGGAGTTAACAAATGACTGATGAAAAAACCACGACAAACACACCACCTGTTGTAGACCGTAAATCGACGGATATTCACAACGAAGAACTGTGGCAATTTCCGATGCAGTACCCGATTAAGATTATCGGTCATGCATCCCCTGAGCTGATGGGCGCAATCAGTGAATTGCTCAATAAGCACTTCCCGATGCTTGATCTCGCGCATCTGACTGTCACACAGTCCAGTGGTGGAAAGTATCATTCCATTGCCGCGGTTCTGCCTTTTGAGAACAAAGAACAGGTCAATGCAATCTATGCTGATCTTGCCGCATCAAAGCATGTAAAAACAGCGTTGTAATGACGTTGCTGGGATAAAACCCGAACCTACTCCTTTTCCATAAAGCAAAAAAATAACCCCATAGACTCATCTACGGGGTTATTTTTATTTAGTCTAAGAATTACTTCTTCTTAGTCCTACTACGTTTCTGAAATGCATCTGATAAACGACGTGCGCGTACAGCTTCGCGCTCGCTGAGTTTAACTTTCTTCTCAGCAAAAGGATTTTCGCCAGACTTAAACTCAATCCGTACTGGCGTGCCTTCCATCTTAAATACTTTACGGAACACATTTTCCAAATACCGCTTATAGTCCTGCGGTACTTGATCCACTTGATTACCGTGAATAATGAACAGCGGTGGATTCGATCCACCCAAATGCGCATAACGCATTTTGATACGGCGACCATTAACCATTGGTGGCTGATGCTGCTCTACAGCATCCTGCAAAATTTGCGTCATGCGATTGGTCGTAACCTTGAGCATTGCAGACTCATACGCACGATGAATCGACGGATAGAGATCACCAACACCCGTTCCATGCAGCGCAGAAATCAGATGAATCTTCGCCCATGGAATAAAGTCAAAACGGCGTTCAATTTCGGATTTGATTTGTTGGCGCTCGTAGTCGCCCATGCCATCCCATTTATTGATTGCAATGACCATCGCACGACCAGCTTCTAATGCAAAACCGATCATATGCAAATCTTGCTCAACAATCCCTTCCCGTGCGTCAATCACCACAACCACAACATGCGCATCTTTCATCGCTTGTAGGGTTTTAATGACGGAGAACTTCTCGACGGTCTCAAAAACCTTACCGCGACGGCGCACACCAGCGGTATCAATCAAGGTGTACTTCTTACCCTGACGTTCAAACGGAATATAAATACTATCGCGTGTCGTACCGGGTTGATCGTAAACCACAACGCGTTCTTCACCGAGCAGACGATTCACCAGCGTAGATTTCCCGACGTTTGGACGACCAATAATCGCCATACGCAAACCAGGTGCAACTTTATCTTCATCAAGCGGCACGTCTTCTGGCAAGTCCGCCAAAATGTCTTCCAGCAATTGCGACACCCCGCGCCCGTGACTCGCAGCAACGTGATGCGGCTCACCAAAACCTAATTTAAAGAATTCGGCAACAGCCGCTTCGGCATGGACACCATCCACTTTATTCGCAACGATATGAATCTTCTTGCCCATTACACGTAGCTCACGTGCAACCTGCTCATCAGAAGCCAGCAAACCTGCTTTCGCATCGACAATAAACAAAATGATATCGGCTTCTTCAATCGCAGTACGCGACTGTTCAGCCATGTAGGAGTCAATCCCCTGATCATTCTCACCGATACCACCCGTATCGACCACGATGAATGACTTATTTTCATAAGTCGCATCGCCATACTGACGATCGCGGGTCAACCCTGGCAAATCGGCGACGAGCGCATTGCGGGTCTTGGTAATTTGATTAAACAGGGTTGATTTGCCGACATTCGGTCGCCCAATCAGAGCAATAACAGGTTTCATGACAACTCATTTATTTCGACATTATGGAAAAGCGTCCTCTCTGCCGAGAGGTAAAAAGGGTTTGCCTAGCTTCAAATATCCATCAAAAAGATATTCAAACAAAGCAAACCCTGCATTATAACTGATTAATGGCGCATTCTACCGTATGACGGCGATCATAGCCAATTAACGTGCTTGCCAAATACTCAATGCACCGGTCGCACTATTCACTAGTAGACGATCACCAACAACTCTGATTGTAGAAACCGCACCAGAGGTTTTCACACGACCAACCACTTTGCCTTCAGTTTGCTCGATGATATGCAGATAGCCTTTTGCATCACCAACGATTAAATAACGTCCTACGACGGCAGGATTACTCAATCCACGAAAGCTAAGTGCATCAAGCGTCCAAATGGTTTTTCCACTTTGTTCATCAATCGCTAATATTTTACCGTCGACGGTACTGACGTAGATATTTCCCAGACCTTCGGCTGGCGTACGCAAACTGCTAGTATCGACGACCCAATTGATTTGTTGGTTGTCGAGATTCATCGCCGCCAATTGGCCTTGATAACTGACCACATAGAGCTGACGTCCAGACACGAACGGATCACCATCCACATCAATCAAGCGTTGAACTTCAGAAGTACCATCACTGACCGCAATACGACGTTCCCACTTAGGAACACCTGTCGCCAAATCCAAACCATAAATACGACCTGCAGCACCCGCGACAATCACCGTATTACCATCAAACAATACAGGGGCAGATGTCCCACGAATCGTCAAGGATGGCATTGGAATATCAAAAGTCCATGCCATTTGACCAGTAGCAGAATCTGTTGCCGTCACAGTACCGTCATTACCGAGTACAACTACACGATGATCACTGACCAAAGCAGGCGCTAGGATTGAAGCACTGGTGTTTTTAGTCCATAGCGTTTTGCCATTTTTTGCATCAAGTGCAACCACATTGCCTTTTGCCGTACCGAAAACCACGAGACCGTCACCCGCAGTCACGCCACTAGTAATCTCTTGTTTGGTTTTCACTTGCCATAGTTTTTGGCCCGTTGCACTCCACGCATACACATGCCCATTATGACTTGCGGCATAGACGTTACCATCTTGCACATCCAACTGTGGACGCAGTGGATCACTCTTTTCTTCGCTGCCAATAGAATCCTTCCAGACTAACGCCAAAGTTTGAGCCGGTGCAGTAATCGCAGGCAATTTGCTCGGTTTGTGCACTTCAGGCTTAAAGCCCTTACTGTTGCTGCATCCAGCCAGCGTCAACGCGCTCGCGGCAACGATCGCCAATACAACGGCACTCAATCTTGGAAACGACGTTTGTTTTAAAGCATTCACGATCGGCAAGTTCATTACGAAGCAGCTCCATTTTCTGTCGGGGTCGCAGAAATTTGTGGGGTTTCACGAATTGGATTAGGTGGCGTGATTTCAGTTGGAACCAAGCCAATCGCATTCATTTTAACCTTGAGTAGCTCACGAGTTTGTTGTCGTTTTACAAGTGCTGCCCATGCTGATTCATAAGCAGCCTTTGCCGCCTTGTTATCATTTTTTTGCACAAAAATATCGCCACGCAACTCATCAGCACTGGCTGAAAATGCAGGCGCAGACACATTCTTCAAAGAAGCGAATGCTGCATCAAATTTATTTTGAGCGGCTTGGACACGGGCTAAACGCAACCATGCAATATTCACTAAACCCTGATCTTCCACTTTGAGGCTCACTGCTTGGGTCAAGGCTTTCTCAGCACCTGCCCATTCGCCTTGCGCAGCCGTGACTTTGGCTTGCAAAAGCAAGGCTTGTAGTGCAAAAACACTGTCAGGATGTGACTTCACTAAAGCCTGCACATTAGAAATAAAACGACTTTGTGCCGCTTTATCATTTGCCGCACTTTCACTTTCGGCAATGACTTTCTGATACTGATTTAAGGTCTCAATGTTTTTATTATCTTGACGTTTCTCCCAATAATGCCAGCCAAAGAATGCAATCAATGCCAACAAAATACCCGTTAAAGCAGAATTTCCGTAGCTTTTGATCCATCGTTTCAGGCGTTCAATTTGTTCTTCGTCGGTTAAATAATCACTCATTACGCATTCCTTTAATTAAATCTTAATCGTTAAATTTTTGATCAACGCCGCAATATTTTTCAAACAAAATGATTTCCAAAACAATCAACTATGAAAATCGTTGCATTAGTTGCGTTGCAATATCCTGCTGCAACCACGTTTCTTGCTCGCCAGTCGCCAATACTTTGACCGTAACTTGGGCCTGCTCTACTTCGCGTTCAGCTAAAATGATCGCGAAACGTGCGCCAGATTGATCGGCTTTTTTCATCTGACTTTTCAAGCTACCCAGTGAACCCGTTTTGACACGAATCGCCTGGTCTTTCTCTTCAAATGTATCACGCAATGATTCTGCCATGAGCAACACTTGCGTTTGATACTGCGGATCTGCGAGTAGGAATACTTCGCAATCTGACGCATTTTCTTGCGTTTCAACTTGTTCAATAAGCAACAGCAGTCGTTCCATACCCAACGCAAAACCTACAGCAGGAACACTTTGATCTGATTTGCCTTTTAACTGGCCCACTAAACCATCATAACGTCCGCCAGCACAGACTGTGCCTTGCGCACCGAGATGCGTTGTCGTCCACTCAAAAACAGTTTTGTTGTAATAATCCAAACCACGAACCAATTTTTGATTCACGACATAGGCAATGCCAGCCGCATCTAAATAGGCTTTCAATTGCTCAAAATGCTGTAAGGATTCTTCATCTAAGAAATCATGCAGTTTTGGTGCACCAGCAAGCAATGCTTGAGTTTGTTCGCTCTTGCTATCCAAAATCCGCAATGGATTGGTCGTCAAACGACGCTGACTATCGTCATCAAGTTCTGATTTATGTGCAGACAGATACTCCACCAAAGCAGCACGAAAGCGATTTCTCGCTTCGATTTCGCCTAAGGTATTGAGTTCTAATTGAACTTTGTCGCTGAGATTCAGACGTTTCCACATTCTTGCAGTTAACAGAATCAATTCGGCTTCGATATCAGGCGTGGTCACACCAAAGGTTTCGACACCAAACTGATGAAATTGACGATAACGGCCTTTTTGTGGTTTTTCATAACGGAACATCGGGCCTGTGTACCAAACGCGTGGTAACGCGCCGCGCAACAAATTATGCTCCAGCATGGCACGCACACAACCCGCAGTCCCTTCTGGGCGCAAAGTCAATGATTCTGGTGGCTCACCTTTATCGAAGAAGGTATACATCTCTTTTTCGACGATATCGGTTGCATCGCCAATCGCACGCTTAAACAGCGCAGTTTGCTCAACCAACGGCAAACGAATTTGCTGATATCCATAGGCGTCCATCAAACCCATAAGAACGGTTTCTAGCTTGCGCCAACGCGGTGCTTCACTCGGTAAAATGTCATTAAAACCACGAATTGCATTAATTGTTAAACTGCTCATGCTGCTACTTTACTGCCTATCAAGTAATCCGAATAATTTCTTTCGCTTTTGCGATTGCACGTGCATTTTCAATCACGGCAACCTTATCACGTACCATTTTTTCAATTTCATCGACCAAATTATTGGTATCAATCAGATGACTTTTTTCACCGTCGATATACACCAATGAGCGCGGCGCGGCGCCGACAACACCGATGTCCACTTCTTTAGCCTCACCGGGTCCATTGACCTTACAGCCAATCACAGACAAATCAAGCGGCGTACGAATATCTTCCAAACGCGCCTCAAGTGCATTCATGACGCGAATGACATCAAACTCTTGGCGTGAACAACTTGGACAAGCGATGAAGTTAATACCATTTGAACGAATATTCAATGATTTCAGAATGTCAAAACCGACTTTCACTTCATCTTCAGGTTCAGCCGCCAGTGATACACGTAAGGTATCGCCAATACCGTCAAGCAATAACCCACCTAATGCGATTGCCGATTTGACTGTGCCAGAACGAAATACGCCCGCTTCAGTCACGCCTAAATGCAATGGATTATCAATTTGCGCGGATAACAAACGATAAGCATCTAGGGTTAAAAAGACATTACTGGCTTTGACACTCACCTTAAATTCGTGAAAATTTAAGCGATCTAAAATATCAATATGACGCATCGCCGACTCAAGCAAGGCTTGACCCGTTGGCTCGGTATATTTGAGTTGTAAGTCTTTTTCAAGCGAACCCGCGTTGACACCAATACGGATGGAAATATCATGATGGCGCGCTGCGGCAACCACTTCACGAACTTTGGCATCGCTACCAATATTACCCGGATTGATGCGTAAACAATCTGCACCTAAATCAGCAACTGCCAAGGCAATTTTATGATCGAAATGAATATCGGCAACCAGTGGTACATTGACTTGCTTACGGATTTTTCCGAAAGCTTCCGCGGCATCCATACTTGGTACAGACACGCGGACAATATCCGCGCCCGCATTCACACAACGATTGATCTGATCAACAGTCGCCTGCACATCACAGGTTTCTGTATTAGTCATCGTTTGTATACTGATTGGCGCATCGCCACCAACATAGACTGAGCCAACGCGAATCTTACGTGTCGGTTTACGAACAATAGGCGAATGGTGCATAAAAGCGGTTCCTACTTATTACTTGATCTATTATCGATCGTTCACGTTTAATTGACGCTACAACTTAAATGGGCAAGTTAGCGAGATAAACGAAACGACGCATGGCCATCAACCGTATACGGTGACAAATTAATTTGCTCGTTATTCAAACTTAACTTCACTGAAGCCGAATCCGCAAGCGTAATGCTAAAAGGGGATGAACCTTCCAAAGTTAAAGGCTTGTCTGTGCCCTGTGTGCCACTGACCAATGTTTTGCCTGTTGAGTCCTGCACATTGACATCACTGGCTTTACTTAAGGTCAGAACCAACTGATCGGTTGCACTTTGTGTTGTAGCAGCAGGCGGCAATGGTGCAAGTGGTGTCGAGTTCACTTGAGGAAGTGCCGAACCGGTCGTTGACGAACCATACTGAGAGCTATCGTTTGATACGATAGTTTGCGCGGCAGCATGATCACTTGCGGATGGTCCCATCACTCTCTTCACGACAGGACGCAACACCAAGAACAGAATGATCAATGCAACAGGCACTAATAACCACCACATCCAACGTTTGCTTTTGCGTGAACGCGTCTGTAGTTTTGCCAATTGTTGTAAAGGTGAATTTTCTAATGAATGGTTGCTCGATAGACCTGTCGCACTGGTATAGATTTCATTAAATTGAGCAATGAGGGCATCTGAATCAATACCCAATAAACGGCCATAACCTCGCAGATAGCCCCGAATAAACGCAGGTTCAGGCAAAGATTTATAATCATCGGCTTCGATCGCTGTCAGCAAGCGCTCACTGATATTTAAATCAGTCGCGATATCTTTTAATTCACGGTTTTTCAATAAACGCGCTTGGCGTAATCGCTCGCCAGGGCGCTGGGCATTACTCGGAGTTTGTGTTTGGGACAACGGTGAACTAGAAATGGACATCGAACTACCTGAAGAAACTAATTGATCTGAACTTTCATTTAACTTTGCATTTAAATTAGCGCTTGGATTTACACTTAAATTTGTATTTGATTCAGCACTTGGGCTCACAATATTTTTAGCAGTACTTACAATAGGTTGACCGACACCTACTGAATCAGCAATTAAAGGCTCTGGCATTACATTTGCCATATCTTCACTTGCCACGGCTGGTACATCAATTTCTTGAACTGACACTTCAGTCGTAGGCTCGTCTAGTGGAAGTGATTGCGTTTCTGGTGGCGCAACTTCGACCAACTTATTCTCTGGCTTTAATTCCATGCTGCACCCGTTTTCACTAACTCACGATAGCGTAAGTATTCATCACTGTTGGGATAGACCTGCTGTAAACGCTCGGCCAGCGACTGTAAACGACCTGTGTCTTGCATTTCTTTGGCAATACGCATACCCAGCCATAAAGACCGCGGGCTTTGCTCTTGATCGCCAGCCAGCCGTAAATATTCATCATACAAACTACGTGCAACCTGTATGCGATTTTGTTTGAGGAATATTTCTGCTAATTCAAAACGCGCAACGGTTGATTCTCTATTGGCCTGTAATGCTTGGGTAAAAGCTTGTTGCGCAGCAGCTTGTTTACCGAGAACAAGCGCTGTTTTTCCTAAATTTTCTAATGCAGCAGAGCGATCGGCATAACCGAGTTGAGAACCCGCAAGTTCAAACTGTGTATACGCTTCTGCATAACGTTTACGACTACTCAAGAACACGCCGTAATTATTGTGGGCTTGCGCGAAATCTTCTTTATCTGCAATTGCACGTTTGAAATAGACTTCGGCTTTAATTTGATTGGGCTCACTACCCTCGCGCTGTAACAGCACGCCCATCATATTATTGGCTTCTGGCAACCTTGGTGAAGTCTCTAGTGCACTGGCTAAACTGCGTTGCGCTGCATCTAAATCGCCGCTTCGAATATATTGCGCAGCAATACCGACGCGGGCCAATGCTGCAGCTTCTGGATTCGCTGCACTTTGCCTAGTTTTCATCATTGATACTGGAGCAGTAGAGGTACTCTCACAACCTGCAAGCATGATGACGCTTAAACTACCGCATACCCAAAATGCAGATAAACCATAAGATTTACTTTGGCGAACAAAACCTTTAACGCTTTGAATGGCGTTTATTCTTTGGAATTGCTTATTGCGCATCATCTTTAGGAACCTCGAGTTCTCAATATCTCACGTCGCTGACCCGAAGTCGGTTCAGCTGTTTGTTTTTCAAAATCTTGTTTGATTTGTTGATGTTCAACAATCTTTTGTTTCCATTTTTCCGCGCGACGAGTCCGATCCGCAACCTGCCCGACCAATTGACCACATGCCGCATCAATATCATCACCGCGTGTCATCCGCACCGTACAGACATAGCCTGCATCAGACAATGTTTGCTGAAACGCCATGATTCGATTGCGACTTGAACGCTCGTATGGCGCATGCGGAAAGGGATTAAATGGAATCAGGTTAATCTTACTGGGTAAATCGTTTAAGAGTTGTATCAATTGTTTAGCGTGATGCGGTTGGTCGTTGACACCATCCAACATGACATATTCGATCGTCACGTGTTTTTTGCGAGATGGCTCTAACGCATCATCTTGGTCTTCAGTGACACTGGTTGCTTGATTCTGGGCAATTTTGGCTTTAACCGCTTTATGTTGTGCAGATTTATCAGACAACGGCGCACCACGTGCCACATAGCGACGTGCCGCAGCCATCAGCTCAACGAGCGGATATTTTTTATTGATTGGAACAAGTTCGTTACGCAGTTCATCGTTTGGCGCATGGAGTGAAATCGCCAATGCCACATCAATTTCATCACCGAGTTTATCAATCATCGGTACGATGCCCGACGTAGACAAGGTCACACGGCGTTTCGACATCCCATACGCATGATCATCCAGCATGAGCTGCATCGACGCGACTACAGGTTCAAAGTTGAGCAACGGCTCGCCCATGCCCATCATCACAACGTTAGTCACGGTACGCGTGCGCTCACCAACTGGCGTATCTTCCATATAGGATTGATTCGCCACCCAAAGCTGACCAATGATTTCAGCAGGCAGTAGATCGCGCTGAAAACCCTGTTTTCCCGTACTGCAAAAACTACAATCTAGCGCGCAACCGACTTGCGAGGAAATACAGAGTGTTTTGCGTCCATCGGCAGGAATCAGAACCGTTTCAACCAAGGAGCCCGCGCCTTCGCCAACGCGGAATACCCACTTACGCGTGCCATCATTGGAATATTCACGATGAACGACTTCGGGTGCTGCGGCATAAGCTACACGTGATAATTTCTCACGCAATGAACCTGCGAGATTGGTCATTTCGTCAAATTCAGTCACGCCCAACTGATGAATCCACTTCATCACTTGCGCTGCACGAAACTTCTTTTCACCGATGGTTTCAAAGTAAGTTTCGAGTTCTTTACGCGTCATGCCGAGCAAATTCACTTTATTCGAACGATCGACAACATCGCTTGCGCAATCCGACGAATCATCGCCTTGCGTAAGAGAGCTGGTTGGCTGGTTGGTCAGTTCGCTTGATGCAGGCATCGCAGATTGTGCCAAATCAGTGGCATCGACAGGAGTTACTTGCGCATCAACAACTTCAGCATTCATAAAATCATTTATCCAAAACGGTTATTTACACAA